>Ga0070712_100002680_pt1 | contig 10987 bp, 6 predicted proteins | sample LARL81metaG_FD_71396 | JGI IMG/M metagenome (GOLD analysis project Ga0070712, IMG submission 71396) | Corn, switchgrass and miscanthus rhizosphere microbial communities from Kellogg Biological Station, Michigan, USA - LAR L8-1 metaG | ecosystem: Host-associated > Plants > Roots > Rhizosphere ...
GCGCGCTCGGCTGGAAATTGTTCAGCGATTGACGTCCGAGCGGCGTCGGCGACGTCATCGACGGCGTGACCTGCTCCGGCGAGGCCGGCTTGTCGCCGTTATCCCCTGGGGGGGTCGCTTCGGGGACGGAAGGCTGCTGGGTGATGTTCTCGGCCGCCGGCGCGGGCCGCGGATTGCTGCTGTCGAGCAGCGACATCGCTACCTTGAACGTGCCGAGCACGATCACGACGACGCTCGCGGCGACCAGCACCGATTTGACCTTCGAGGACAAGGGCGAGGGCCCCCTGTCTTTGGCCTTGGCCGGGGTCGCGGCGCTTTTGACCGGACGGCCGCCCTTCTCGGGTGGTGGTGCAGCCGCCGCGGCTTGCGCGGCACGGCGCGCGGCGGCGATGAAGCTCGACGACGACACCGGCTGGCGCGGGCCGGCAGAGATTTCACTGATCGCATCTTCCGATGCCGCGATGCGCTCCGACGGCGAGGGCAGGCGTCCGTTCGGACGCGTGCCCGGCTCCAGCGGATGATCCGGCGGCAGTTCGGGTTCGATCGTGGCGCGGGCCTTGGTGGCGTGCGGCTCCAAGATTTCGCTGATCGCGCGTGGTGGCGACGGCGGCGTGATCGCCGGCGTCGCGGCGTGGAACTCACGCGGCGCGGCCTCGAACACGGCCTGTGTCGCGGCGGGATTGGGTAGCTCGGGCTTCACTTCGAGCGGCGGCGGCATCGCGACCAAAGGCGCGACAGCCTCCATCGCGGGAGGGATCGGAGGTGGAGAGGCTACCGGCGCAGCCGGCGGCTCGACAGCCGGCGCGCCACGGTCGTTGCGCAGATCGCCTTCGATCGTCGCCAGCCGGTCGACCACATGGCCGAGCGTGTTGTGGACGGCTTCCAGCGACACCTGGGTGGTGCGGCCGACCTCTGTCTGGCTAAAGCGCATGTCGGATAGTTCGCGCTTCACGAGGTCGATCAGGCCGGAATCTTGCGATGAGTCCTGCGGCTGGAACGCATTCCGGCTGGTCTCGGCAAACTGCGTGAAGGCCGCATGCTGGCTTTCCAGCTGGCGCAGGATGTCCTGCAGCCCGTGCTCGACGCGGCCGAGATTGCCGCTGCGATCGCCGGAGGTTTCCAGGCGTTCGAGCAGATAGGTCACACGCTGCTCGAGATGGGCAAAGGCGTCGGCGCCGTCATTGCCGACCTGCAAGCGGTCGATACGGTCCGAGAGCGCCCGCAGCGCGCCTTCGAGGTCTTCGGAGGCGCCGCTCGCGACTGGCCGCTCGCGGCTTTCGAGCAGTGATGCCAGCGACGCGATGCGCTGTTCGAGGAGCGCGAAGGAATCACTGTTCTGTCCGGCGCGGGTCAGCTGGTCGACCTTGGACGACAGCAGGTGCACGTCCTCGGAGAGTCGCACCAGCGCATCATTGGAGGCGATGTTCGAGGCGATGCCGCGAAGCGCCGTGATCGCGCTTTCGAGCTGGTGCACCGTGCTGGGATCGTCATTGGCGCGCAGGATCGTGTCGAGCTTGGCGCCGAGATTGCGGATTGCCTCGTCATAGCCGGCGAGATGCTCAGCCGGCGTCAGCGAGCCAAGTACTTCACGAATGTCCGACAGCGCGCGTTCGATGCTGGCCATCGCCTGGCCGTCGACGGCGCTCAGGCGATTGTCGTCGATTCGCCGGGTCAGGGAGCGGATGTCGTTCTCGATGCTCTCGATCGCCCGGCGTGGCATCGCCTCGGTGAGCGCGGCGCGAATTTCGGACAGCTCGTTGCGGAAACCCGTGATCGACTGGTCGATCGTATCAGGGCGCTGCAGCGACTCGAGCTGGCCCGTGATGCGGATGAGATAGCGTTCGAGCGAGGAGAAATCCGGCGCTTGCGGCGCGCCCGGCACGATCGGCGGCGCGTTGCGCGGCGCCATCGCGCGCGGTGCGGGATTGTCGAGTTCACTCTGGCGCGCGGCAATTTCCGCGACCGCGGAATCCATCGAGGCCGGGCTGAGCGGCGGGGAGGGGCGATACATCTGGTTCGCGGCGCGCTCGACGGCGTCCTCGGCCTCGCGCTGCTTGTCCTGGCCGGATTTTTCGCCTGGCGCGGTCGAGATTTGCGACAGCCGTGCGTCGAGCCGGGAGATCGCGTCGTTGAGCTGTCGCGTCACGCCGTCGTCGCGTCCGGTCTCGCTGCGCGGCAAAGGACGCGCGATCTGCTCGATCTGGCGGGCGATGGAATCAAGCCGTTGATGGACGTCAGCAACCGCGCGGTTTGGCGCCACCTGGCTGGGAGGCGTTGAAGCTGGTGCTGCGGAAGCGCCGATGGTGGAGTTGAGCCAGTCGTTCAGGGACATGCCGGCGCGGCGCGCCGCAGCCTCGGCCCTCTCGCGTACCGAAGGATCAATACCGTCGACGCTCCAGGATACGCGCGAATTCATGCTTCCGTCCGGTTCCGACTCCGGCGCCCCCACCGGGCGCCTGCAGCCTCCCGCGCGTCCCGGAAACAAGACAAATCCATTCCGTGCGGGCCGTCTGCCTCAGGAATCGACTTTTTCCCGTTACGGTAAAGAACGCGTTAAGGAAACGGGCCTAAGGCCCTGAAAGTTTGCGATATCGGTATCATCTGAATGCGGATTGCATCGGCGCAAATCGGAACCGACAATTCGACGCTCGCCGGCGTGACGAGCTTGTTGAATCAAGGTCTCGCGAAACGCGAACGCGTTCGTTGTCAATGTCCGTATTTATCCGGTGCCGTCGCGCGCGCTGCCTGCGAGCGGCACGACTGTGTTTGCGCCTGAGATCGCCGATAGCGCGGTGATCGCCTCCTCGCACCATTCCGCGACCATCCGCTCGTGGCGAAGTCCGATGCGCAAGTTCAGAAGCTTGCCCATGTCCGCGGGCGAGGCGGTGCCGTCAGGGAAACGCTTCTGCAGGATCCGCTCGTAACGCTCATAACGATCGCGGTGATGTTCCTGTCGCGCCATCAGGTCGGCACGCAGCGGCGCGATGTCGACGGCCTCGAGCGCGTAGAGCCGCACAAGCAGATCATCCTTGACCGATGGTGGTGTGCTGGGCCGGGCGGCCCAATGTCTGAACGCGGCGCGGCCATCCGCGGTCAGCGTATAGACGAGCTTGTTGGGCTTGCCCGATTGCACGACCTCGCGGCCCTGGATGTAGCCGCGGTCGCGCAGCCGCGACAATTCGCGATAGATCTGCTGATGGTCGGTTTTCCAGAAGAAGCCGATCGAGGAGTCGAACGTCTTGGCGAGTTCGTAGCCGGTCATCGGACGCTCGGTCAGGCAGGCGAGGATCGCATCACCGAGGGCCATGGTCCAACCCTCCTCTCATTTTCCTGATCACATGCACGCTTGACATTATGCATATATGCGCATATGCGTCAATGCGCATATTCGGGATGTCGCTGAGCGGGCGCTAGGGCCTCATGTCGACAGGGCCCGGCCTCAAGGGAGACGGCGGATGACAACGACCGGTCTTGCGCAATGGTACGGCTTTATGAAGTCCCGCGACCACGAGGCGCTCTGGGACCTGCTGCATCCTGATGTCGTCTTTGAAAGTCCCGTCGTGCATGCGCCGCAACGCGGGCGCGACATCACGTTTAAATATTTGACCGGCGCCGTGAAAGTCCTGGGCGTTCCCGGATTCGCCTATCTCGGCGAGTGGCACAACGACACTGGCGCAGTGCTGGAATTCGAAACCGTCATCGACGGCATCCGGATCAATGGCGTTGATCTCATCACGTTCGACAGCGACGACCACATCACCCATTTTAAGGTCATGGTCCGCCCGCTCAAGGCGATCAACCTGCTGCACGCCTTGATGGCCGAGCAGTTGGCGAAGTCGTAGCCCGACACCACGGCACCGTAATGAGGCGTGGATAAGAACTGCCCTCGGCGCGCGGAAATCGCTAAGGTTGTGACCACATTGCATTGATTGCCGAGTCGAGATTTTCCAGCCGCCGCTTCAGCCTTCAAGCCGGGAGAACGCTCATGCCGATCTACAAGGCCCCTGTCGAGGACGTCCAGTTCTTGTTCAACGACGTCTTCCAGATCGACCGCTACGACAATCTGCCCGGCTTTTCCGATGCTTCCGCCGATGTCCGCGAGGCGATCCTGAGTGAAGCCGCCAAACTCAGCGAGGAGGTGCTGCAGCCCCTGAACAGGGTCGGCGATCTCGAAGGCTGCAAACGCTCAGACGACGGCCGCGTCACGACGCCGAAAGGGTTCAAGGAAGCGTTCAAGCAGGTCGCCGAGGGCGGCTGGCTCGGCCTCTCGGTGCCGACCGAATATGGCGGACAGGGACTGCCGGTGACGCTGAGCCAGGCGGTCAGCGAGTTTCAGATCTCGGCCAACATGGCCTTCTCGATGTATGGCGGTCTGACCATGGGCGCGACGGCTGCGCTGCTGGTCCACGGCACGCCTGAGCAGAAGCAGATCTATGTGCCGAAAATGGTCGCCGGCGAATGGACTGGTACCATGAACCTGACCGAGCCGCATTGCGGCACCGATCTCGGCCTGTTGCGCACCAAGGCGGTGCGGCAGGCCGACGGCAGCTTCAGGATCACGGGCACCAAGATCTTCATCTCGGCAGGCGAGCACGATCTCACCGACAACATCATCCATCTCGTGCTCGCGCGCATCGAAGGCGCACCCGCAGGCATCAAGGGGGTATCGCTGTTCGTGGTGCCGAAAGTGCTGGTCAATGCCGACGGCTCGCTGGGCGCGCGCAACGGCGTCACCTGCGGCTCGATCGAGCATAAGATGGGCATCCACGGCAATTCGACCTGTGTGATGAACTACGACAACGCGACAGGCTGGCTGATCGGAGAAGAGAACAAGGGCATGCAAGGCATGTTCGTGATGATGAACGAGGCCCGGCTCGGCGTCGCCGTGCAGGGCCTCGCGCAGTCCGAGGTCGCCTATCAGAACGCGGTCGCCTATGCCCGCGACCGGCTGCAGGGCCGTTCGCTGACGGGACCGAAGGCGCCGGACAAGCCAGCCGATCCGATCATCGTGCATCCCGACGTCCGCCGCACGCTGCTCACCATCCGTGCCTTCAACGAGGCGGCGCGGGCGATGGTGGTATGGACTGCGCTGAAGAGCGATGTCGCGCACAAATCCAGCGATCCAAAGGATCGGCAGGCCGCCGACGACCACATGGGACTGATGACGCCGGTGCTGAAAGGCTTCCTCACCGAAACAGGCTTTGCCAACGCGGTGCAGGCGCAGCAGATGTATGGCGGCCACGGCTACATCGCCGAGCAGGGCATGGAGCAGTTCGTCCGCGACGCCCGCATCGCGATGATCTACGAGGGCGCCAATGGTATCCAGGCGCTCGATCTCGTTGGCCGCAAGCTGCCGCGCGACGGCGGCCGCGCGGTGATGGCGTTCTTCTCCGAGGTCGCGGCCTTCGCCAAGGATCACGGCGCGGACGAGGCGATGAAGCCATATATCACCCCGGTTTCGACCGGCCTCGGCCACCTGCAGCAGGCCACTACGTGGCTGATGCAGAATGCGATGATGAAGCCGGACAATGCCGGCGCCGCCGCCACCGATTACCTGCATCTGTTCGGCTTCGTGACGCTCGGCTACATGTGGGCCAGAATGGCCAAGGTCGCGCTGGACAAGATTGCGGCCGGCGGTGCGACGCCCTATCTCTCGACAAAGCTCGTCACTGGCCGCTTCTTCATGGAGCGAATGCTGCCGGAGGCGGCGACTCATCTGGCGCGGATCCAGTCGGGCTCCGCGACGATGATGGAATTGCCGGCCGAAGCGTTCTGATGCGCACGATAGGAAGCCGGCCTGCTCGCCGGCAGCCTTCCGATCTGTTATAAATGATAATCATCATATCAGGAGGGCGTCATGCCAGAGGCCTTTATCTACGACCACGTCCGAACACCGCGCGGCCGCGGCAAGCCCGACGGCGCACTGCACGAGGTGACCGCGCTCGCGCTCGCCACCGTGCCGTTGCAAGCCCTGAAGGAGCGCAACAATCTGCCTGAGGACTGCGTCGACGACGTCGTGCTTGGCGTGGTCGATCCTGTCGGCGAGGCCGGCTCCGACATCGCCCGTTTCGCTGCGCTGAAGGCAGGACTCGGCGAGGCCGTGCCCGGCGTGCAGATCAGCCGCTTCTGCGCCTCCGGCCTCGATGCCGTGAATTTCGCCGCCGCCCAGATCATGAGCGGACAGCATGATCTCGTGATCGGTGGCGGTGCAGAGTCGATGAGCCGCGTCGGCATCGGTGCTTCGGGTGGCGCCTGGCCGATGGATCCGTCGATGGCGGTGCCGTCCTATTTCATGCCGCAGGGCGTCTCGGCGGATCTGATCGCGACCAAATACGGTTTCTCGCGCGACGACGTCGATGCCTATGCGGTGCAGAGCCAGCAGCGCGCGGGCAAGGCCTGGGACGAGGGCCGCTTCAACAAGTCGGTCGTGCCGGTGAAAGACATCAACGGCCTCACCATCCTTGCCAAGGATGAGCACATGCGGCCCACGACGACGATGCAGTCGCTGGCGCAATTGCAGCCATCATTCGCGGTGGTGGCGGCGATGGGCGGATTCGACGCGGTGGCGATCCAGTCCCACCCCGAAGTCGAGCGCGTCAATTATGTGCATCACGCCGGTAATTCCTCAGGGATCGTCGACGGCGCGGGCGCGGTGCTGCTCGGCAGCAAGGAGGCGGGTGCGAAACATGGCCTGAAGCCACGGGCAAAGATCCGCGCATTCGCCAATATCGGCTCGGAGCCTGCGATGATGCTGACCGGTCCGGTCGACGTCACCGAGAAACTGTTCGAGCGCTCCGGCATGAAGAAGTCGGACATCGATTTGTTCGAATTGAACGAGGCGTTCGCCTCCGTGGTGCTGCGCTTCATCCAGGCCTTCGAGATCGACAATGCGAAGATCAACGTCAATGGCGGCGCGATCGCGCTCGGTCATCCGCTTGGCGCGACCGGCGCGATGATCCTCGGCACCGTGCTCGACGAGCTGGAGCGCACCAACAAGTCGACCGCGCTGGTGACGCTGTGCATCGGCGGCGGCATGGGCACCGCGACCATCATCGAGCGGGTTTAAGACGTAGGGTGGGCAAAGGCGCGTCAGCGCCATGCCCACCATCCTCTTGCACAAATGTTGCGGTGGGCACGCTTCACTTTGCCCACCCTACGATCGAAGACAACCGCCGCGCCGATCGGCAACCGGCCTCGAGGGAGCGATACATGGCTTTCAAGAATTTCAAAGTCGAAACCGACGCCGACGGCATCGCGCTGGTCACCTGGGACACGCCCGGGCGTTCGATGAACGTGCTGGACGAGACCTCGGTCAATGAGCTCGAGGCGGTCGTCAAGGAGACCACGGCGGATGCCGCCGTGAAGGGCGTCGTCATCACCTCCGGCAAGGAAGCGCTGTCGGCCGGCGCGGACCTGTCGATGCTGGAGGGCATGAGCCGGCAATATGCCGACGTGTTGAAGACGAAGGGCGAGACCGCGGCCAACCAGATGCTGTTCGAGCAGAGCCGACGTTTCTCGCAGGTCTTCCGATCAATCGAGACTTCGGGCAAGCCATGGGTCGCGGCGATCAACGGGCTTGCGCTTGGCGGCGGCTTCGAGCTCACGCTTGCCTGTCATCATCGCGTCGCCGCGGAAAATCCCAAGACGCGTCTCGGGCTCCCCGAGATCAAGGTGGGTCTGTTCCCCGGAGCGGGCGGCACCCAGCGCGTGCCGCGCATCGTGCAGCCGCAGGATGCGATGAACCTGCTTTTGAAGGGCGAGGCGATCAACATCGAGAAAGCCAAGGCGCTGAAGCTGATCGACGCGGTCGTGCCGCAGGCCGACCTGATCAAGGCGGCGAAGGACTGGATCAAGGGCGGCGGCAAGGCGGTTGCGCCCTGGGACGAGAAGGGGTTCAAGCTGCCGGGCGGTCCGGTGTTCTCCAAGGCCGGCATGATGATGTTCCCCGCCGGCAACGCGATCTATCGCCGCGAGACCTACGATAATTATCCGGCCGCGCGCGCCGTCATGCAGTGCGTGTATGAAGGTCTGCAGCTCCCGATCGACGCCGCGCTGCGCGTCGAGTCGCGTTACTTCACGCAGATCCTGCGGAGCAAGGAGGCGGCCGCGATGATCCGCAGCCTGTTCCTGTCGATGCAGGAATTGAACAAGGGCGCGCGCCGTCCGCAAGACGTGCCGCCGACCAAGGTGAAGAAGCTTGCCGTGATCGGCGCCGGCTTCATGGGCGCGAGCGTCGGCTATGTCTCGGCACGCGCCGGCATCGACGTGGTTTTGATCGATCGCGATCAGGAGAGCGCCGACAAGGGCAAGGCGCATGCGCAAAAGGTGATCGACGATCTCGTCAAGAAAGGCCGCGCCAAGGAAAGCGACCGCGACGCCACGCTGTCGCGTATCACGGCGACCGCCGACTACAACGTGCTGAGGGATTGCGATCTCGTCATCGAAGCGGTGTTCGAAGATCGTAAAGTAAAGGCCGATACCTATGCCAAGGCGCAGCCGCTGTTGAAGGGTGGTGTGATCTTCGCCTCCAACACCTCGACCCTGCCAATCAACTCGCTGGCTGAAGAGTTCAAGGACCAGGGCAAGTTCATCGGCATCCACTTCTTCTCGCCGGTCGAGAAGATGATGCTGGTCGAGATCATTGTCGGCAAGAACACCGGCGACGTCGCGCTCGCGACCGCGCTCGATTATGTCCGCGCGATCGGCAAGACGCCGATCGTCGTCAATGACTCCCGTGGCTTCTTCGCCAATCGTTGTGTGCTGCGCTACATCTCCGAGGGCAACGAGATGTTCCTCGAAGGCGTGCCGCCCGCGATGATCGAGAACGCCGCCAAGATGGCGGGCATGCCGGTCGGTCCGCTGTCGCTGTCGGACGAGGTCGCGCTCGATCTCGGCCTGAAGATCATGAAGGCGACGGAGGCCGATCTCGGTCCCAATGCGATCGACCAGGCGCACAAGAAGCTGATGATCGAAATGGTCGAAAAACAGGGCCGCTTCGGCCGCAAGAATGCGAAGGGCTTCTACGATTATCCCGAGAAGGGCAAGGGCCAGAAGAGCCTGTGGCCGGGTCTTTCCGAGTTGCAACCCAAGCATCTCGACCCTGATGCGCTCGACCTCGATGAACTGAAGCAGCGCTTCCTGGTGGTGCAGGCGGTGGAAGCCGCGCGTACCGTCGAGGACCACGTCATCACCGACGTGCGCGAGGCGGATGTGGGCTCGATCCTGGGCTTCGGCTTCGCGCCGTTCACCGGCGGCACGCTGTCCTATATCGACTTCATGGGCACCAAGAAGTTTGTCGAACTCTGCCACAGGCTGGAAGCCAAATACGGCTCGCGCTTCACGCCGCCGAAACTGCTGGAAGACATGGCCGCCAAGGGCGAGACCTTCTACGGCCGTTTCCCGCCGAAGAAGACGGCGGCAGCGGCATAATTCTGCTGCTCTTTGAGGGGATAGCGGGCGGCCTTGGGACCGCCCGTCCTACTACGCGACGAATATCCGGGTGCAGGATCGACAGGTCGACGGCATCAAGTTCGTTCCGGGAATGCCGGCGCAGGTGTTCATCAAGGCGGGTCGCGGCACGGTGGCGCTCTACGCCCTCAAGCCTCTGCTCGACAGCGCGTTCCGAGAGGAATAAGCGGCGGGCCGGATCTGCGCAAGATGACCTCAGGAAGATGAAGAAAAGGACGAGGAGATCGCGAGTCCGTTTGACAATCTGCTCAAGCGTAGCACTGCCTCGGTGCGGTTACGTGCGGAGCATTTTCGCATGATATGCTGAATATGCATTTTCACGGTGTTTTCCGACAGATTAAGCCTGACGGCGATCAGCTTGTTGGGCAATCCGAGATTGAGCGCGGCGAGCACCTGCTGCTCACGGGGCGTCAGGTCAGCCATCGTCCTCTCGCGCACGACCGTCGGGGCATCGTGTCCATTGCGGCAATTTCCGTTGCGGCTGTTCTGGACAACTCGCTTCGGAAGGCCGTCATGATCAGACGTTGCCTTGAGGTGGGCAGCCTCATTCTGTCCGATGATGGGCAGCGGCCGGTAGGCGCCTCCGGCAAGGACGAGGCGCAATCCGGCGACGGCGACCTCGACGGCGATCGAGCTTGGAAGAAAGCCGCGGATACCCCGCTGCATCGCGGCCGAAGCGGTGGCCTCGTCGTCGCGGTTTGACAACAGCGCCACATAGGCGTTCGGACAGCGCTCGGCGATGATCGAAAGATGGCCCTCGACCGACGGATCGGTGATCTCCTGGTCCCCGATGTTCAGCGCGATCAATCGGACGACTCGCCCCGAGAGCCAGCTTAGATCGCTCGTGTTCGCCATCTCTAGGATGTCAAACCCGACAAGCTCTCTCTTGAGAATATTGAGCATGCAGGTCCGCGCCGGGACGTTGTGATCGATCATCACGATCACGGGTGATTTTTGCGATCCGTTGAGGAGTTCCGCAGGATGAGCCAGATCGTCCATCATGTCTCCGAGTTGAGAGAAACTTGCCCAAGCCGTACCCCCAGCTTGGATTTCCATGGACTGAAAAATTCACCTCACGCCGCAATGAAGGGACTGGTTGTTTCCAGCCTTGAGCGCGATGAGATCGGGTTGAACCGTCATCGCGCTCTGGGTTTTGGATTGAGCATGATCTTTTCGGGAAACCGCTGCATATTTTTCCGGATCCTGCTTGGTTGCAGATGTTGCGATACGCGGTCGCAGCGGCCGAACTCGGCGCGCCGTCGACCACATATGCCTCATCGCCATTCACGAGATACAGAAACGCCTTGTCTCCGATATCTTCACCTGTTGCAGTCTTTTCCTTGACGCGCCCATAAATGGTGTCGACGGATTGCCCGAGCGTATTTTTTTGCAAGGCCCGTTTCATGTCGCCGAATTCGGCGGATGTCGGGTTCGCCAATCGTGGTGCCGTCGTGGAATTCGCACTCAACGCTGAAAACTCTTGTTCGATCGACGAACCGGCGGCCGTCCCGAGACAGGC
>Ga0070712_100002681_pt1 | contig 10986 bp, 11 predicted proteins | sample LARL81metaG_FD_71396 | JGI IMG/M metagenome (GOLD analysis project Ga0070712, IMG submission 71396) | Corn, switchgrass and miscanthus rhizosphere microbial communities from Kellogg Biological Station, Michigan, USA - LAR L8-1 metaG | ecosystem: Host-associated > Plants > Roots > Rhizosphere ...
CGATAGCTCAATACCTGCATATTGCTAACAATATCGCGAAACGCACTTGCTGTGTAGCGCAGAAGGCCTCGATGTACCGATGAATGCGATCTTCAATTCAAGTTGGGCTTGAGGCGAGCAATGATTGACTTGAACAGCACGCTGACCGTCTCCACAGCTTTAGTGACTGCTTTCGTCATCGACGGCTAAAGGAACGATACCCTGACAGACCTCAGTCGACGTGAATGGCTGTTGATCAGTAGCGCAGCAGCTGGCAGTCTTTTGCACCCAGCAATGGCCACCACAGCAAATCGCGATCCTATCCGCCTATCATTTAATGAAACCCGTTGGGTCCCTCGCCACGTTCGATGCAGGCGATCCAGCAAGTCCTCGCCGGCCGCAGCCGTTATACCGGTGCCGAGCTTGCGGAATTGACGAACGACATTGCCGCGCGCAGGAATGCCAGTCCCGAGCATATCGTGCTCGGCGAAATCCTCGACGTACTCGGTCTCTATTTGTCGGCCCGCGGTAGTCCCGACGGTGAGTTCGTCTATTCCGAGCCGGGCTGGGCTATACTGCGCCGGTGCATGCCGTCGCGCCCGCCCGCGGCGTGGTGGGTCGGCGTTCCACTGAACGAACGGCTCAAGAACGATCTTCCCGCGATTTCTGGCAAGGTCGGCGAGCGGGCGCGCGCGGTCTATTTCGTCAATACGCACAACCCATCCGGCACAGTCAGCGAGCCTGCGCAATCCATCGACTTCGTGCGAGCGTACGCTCGTGATCGTCGACTATCGTGGTAGAGTTTCCATCATCTCATCGAACGAATCCGGCGAGTCCAGCCTGTAACGCGCCAATGCCCGCCTCCATTGGAATAAGTTTTGAAAATGGCATGCCCCTCCCAGCGTCTGCGGAACGTTAAACAGCCGCCGAACTAACAACTACCTTGGGTAGTTGACATAGGATCATGCTATCGGCGGACGCCGACGGGCTCCATGGTTGCGGTTTTATGGTAGATGAGCAACATTCACCCTATTCCGAATGGCCCAGTTGACACCACGCCTTGCCTTCACATCCGTCGTGGGAACATTGAGACGACGGCTCGCGCCGTTCTGAAGCTACAGGCGGCTCCGCTTAACAACTCCCTCCCTGGATATCCGAATGAAGCAATCTCCAATCTCCGACAGCAAATCAATACGGGCGATAGAGCCGGCCGAACTGCGCCGACGCTGGCGCGCGGGCGAGGAAATCGCGCTGCTGGATGTCCGGGAGGAAGGGCCCTATTCGCTCGCCCATCCTTTTTTCGCGGTCTCCCTGCCGCTATCGCAGATCGAACTACGCATCCTCGACCTGATCCCGCGCCTGAACGCTCCAATTGTCATTTACGACGATGGCGAAGGCTATGCGGAACGCGCGGCGCCCCGCATCTCAGCGCTCGGCTATCGGAACGTTTCGATTCTGCACGGCGGCTTGGCGCGATACGCACTTATCGGCGAGGTTTTCCGCGACGTCAACGTGCCGAGCAAGGCGTTCGGCGAACTCGTTGAGGCGATCCGCCACACGCCTTCCCTGTCGGCCAATGAAGCCAAAACTCTGATCGAAACCGAACCCAATCTCGTGGTGCTCGACGCCCGCCGGTTCGAGGAATACCGCATCATGAGCATTCCGCGGGGCGTGAGCGTTCCGGGCGGCGAACTGGCGTTTCGTGCACGCGAAGTTGCGCCATCGCCCGACACCACCATCATCGTCAATTGCGCTGGACGGACGCGCAGTATCATCGGCACGCAATCTTTGATTAACGCGGGGCTTCCAAACAAGATCTTTGCGCTCCGCAACGGCACAATCGGCTGGACATTGGCCGGACATCAGGTCGAACGCGGCAGGACCGACCACTTTCAAGAGCGGCCCGAGGCGACCTATTCCGCCGCGCTCGCCGACGCCAAGACCTGGGCGGCGCGGGTTGGGGTTCCCATCCTGGATTTCGCCATGCTCGAGCGGTTTCTGGACGAGGCCGAGGAACGCACTCTCCACCTACTCGATGTGCGGACGCCGGAGGAATATCGGCGTGCGCATCCGCCAGGCTTCGCCTCGGCGCCCGGCGGCCAGTTGGTGCAGGCCACCGATGAATGGGTCGCGGTCCGCGGCGCGCGGCTCGTTCTGTTCGATGATGACGGAATCCGTGCGCGAATGGCCGCATCCTGGCTGATCCAGATGGGTTGGGAGGCTTATGTGGTTGGGCCTGACGTGGTCCAAGCGACCGAAGCCGGTACTCCAGCCCCTCGTCGTCCGGCTCCGCCGGATTCCGGTCGCGCCACGATTAGTGCCGCAGCACTCGCCGCGAGCCGCGCCGATTGGACGATTGTCGATCTGGCGCGCAGTCCTGCCTATGCTGCGGGCCATATTTCAGGCGCACATTTCGTGCTGGCTTCGCGGTTCGCGGACGATTTGCCACGACTGCCCGGCGATGGCGGAATTGTCCTTACGAGCATCGAGGGCGATGAAGCATTGTTCTCGTTGGCAGACGCAAGTGCCGCAACTCGCCGAAGGGTGGTTGCACTCGCAGGCGGAACGCGCGCCTGGCTCGCGGGCGACCAACCGCTCGAGCAGGATCGTCACTCCTGGATATCGCAATCCGATGACGTCTATAAGCGGCCATACGAGGGAACAGACAATGCGGCTGCCGCGATGCAAGCCTACATTAATTGGGAACTGCACCTCATCGCACAGCTCGCCAATGATTCCATATCCAACTTCCATGTTGTCTGAAAGCAGGTCGTCCGATTCACAACACAAAGAGTTCCGATCGCCGATAAGCCATCCGACGCATACATTGCCGACGTTTGGGTTATCGCAATCACCATCCCTGAACGCACCGGCTTATCATGCCGCCGGCCTGCTTTTTCCCGTCAGAGCCAAATGGCCAAACGCACCGGAACCACCGATCTTTCCGTCCAGAGCGGATGTGTCCCACAATGGCCGGCAACCGAGCGGACGTGCCTATTTCGGCGACTGCAGGGTAACTCCGTAGCGCTGATAGATACGTTCGACCGTACCGTCGGCTCGCAATCGCTCCAACACTGAGTCGACGGCTTCGCGCAGTCCCTTGTCGGGGCGAACCATTCCGACGGCGACATTCCAGTTGAGGTTCGCTTCGTTCTCATCAAGACCCAAGATGCGGACCGCCTTGTCAGCATGCGTCAAGTTGAAATAGGCGGCAACGGTCGGCGTGACCGCGGCGGCATCGATCTCATGATTTGATAAGGCCTCAAGACTGTCGACCTCAAATCCGAAGGTCGATGTCGGAACGTGGCGCTGACCGATCACCATTGCAGCAAAGGACCCGACCTGCACGCCGACCTTCGTGTGTTCGTCAAGACTCTTGAACGAGGTCAGCTTACTTTCAGACGGCACGGCAAGCGCGACACCCGTTCGATAATATGGTTTTGAAAGTGCAAGGTTTGTTTCGCCCTGCGCCTCGCGGTCCGCGATGACATCCAAGACAATGTCGCAGTCCGCGCTGCGCATTTGGTACTGGGTGATAATCCAGTCGAGCTTCAGCGAGACGCCAAGCTCGCGGGCCAATGCCTGTCCGAGCTCGACTTGAAATCCGGGAGGATCGCCCGTTTTGCTGGCGAACGGAAGCGAGTTGGGATGAGCGCACAGCCCAACAATCCCGAGCGAACGGATCGTTTCGAGAGACCGCGCCTGCACCGGGCCGAGCAGGCCGATCGTGGCGGCAAACATAAGCGAGAGAATTGCTTTCATGCCGTGTTCCGGATTCAGATAGGTCGGGCCGAGCCGTCTCATCCCTGGTGCGGCTTCAACGACCTGATGTACTTGATGATCTCATCGATCTGGGCATCACTATAGACCGAGCCAAATGCCGGCATGGCGCCCGACTTTCCGGTCTTGATACGGTCGCGCAGAAAATCGTCACTTCGCGCCGAGTCCATCAGTTGCGGTCCCTTCCCCGCAACACGGCCGCCATCGGAATGGCACCAGCCACAGGTCGAGGCGAATAATTGCTCTACGTCAAGAGGAGCGCTGTCCGGCGCGGTAGCAGACTGAGCCATGACGCCGGGGACACCCATCACCCAAGTCGACACGACCGACAGCAGTACCAGGATTTTCAAATTCAATTTCATGACGTCCGAATCTCGTTCATCGCGCTTCGAACCGTCCAAATCCATGGGGAGCGCGGTGTACGCCTCACTCCCCATGGTGGACATTTCCTAAAGCCTATTTCAGGCTATAGACGATAAGCGCGCCATCATCACGCGGCATGCTCTTGTAGACGCCACCGAAGGTCGGCGCGTAGTCGTCGGAAGCCATGCCGCCAAAGCCGGCCGTCACGGCAACATACTGCTTGCCGCCAGCGGAATAGCTGATGATGCCGCCCTGATGGCCAGTGCCGTCGGAATGACTCCACAGCTCGGTGCCATTTTCGGCATCGTAGGCATGAACGACGCCACGCGAGTCCGGCACAAACACGAGGTTGCCCGCAGTCGACAGAACGCTGGCGAGCGGCGGTTCGGGGAAACGAACCTCCCACTTCTTGGCGCCGCTGACTGGATCGCGCGCATCGAGATGACCGTAGATCTCGCCACCTGGCGGAGGCGCGATCTTGAAGTTGGCGCCAATGTTCAACTGCGCCTGAGGAGCGGTCACCGGAGTCGTTTTCACGACGTCGAGGGTCATGCACCATTCCTGGCCGAGCTTGTAGTAAAGCCCAGTTTTTGGATTGTAGGAACCGGCGTTGAAACTGACTCCGCCGGAGATGTGTGGACATAGCGGCTCATCAACCTTGCCCGCCGAGAAGTCGCGGCGGCCGATCAGTTCGCCCGTTTTGGGATCGATGCTCTTGACGAAATTGCTATTCTCCGTGATCCGCCAGACGTTCTTCACGTTGGCGCTGCGGTCATAGACAAAGATATATCCGCTCTTGTTGGGGTGCACGACGAGCTTCTGCCCGTCCTTGTCGAGCATCACGAACTCGCCAACAGCGCTGTCGAAGTCCCACGCATCGTGCGGCAGTTCCTGATGATGGAATTTCAGCTTGCCGCTATCGACATCAAGCCCGATCACCGACGACGTATAGAGATTGTCGCCAGGGCGAGCGCCCTGCGTTTTGTAGTCGTTTCCCGACCAGTCGTAGAGCGGCGCCGGGTTGGCGGTACCCCACCAGACGGTGCTGGTCTCAGAGTCATAGGTGCCAGGCATCCAGCCACCGCCTCCGCCTGTGCGCCATGAATCATTCCCCCACGTCTTCGTGGCCTCGTCAGTGCCGGCGACGGTCAGGAATTCCCACTTCTTTTTACCCGTCGCAGCGTCAACACCGAATATCGGGCCGCGGCCCGGCCATTCGCCGCCCTGCGCACCGATCACCACCGTACCCTTCGCGTACAGCGGTGCGCCCGTGAAGCCGACTGTCAGTTTTTGAGAATCGACCAGCTTGGTGTCCCAAGCGACCTTCCCGGTCTTCATCTCCAGCGCGATCAGACGGCCATCCATCGTACCGACGTAGACCTTGCCATCGCCGATCGCGACACCGCGATTGTAGGGCGAATGAGTCTGCCGGGCGATCAGTGCTTCGTCTAGTTCAGGAAAATAGGACCAGATAACTTCGCCGGTGGCGCCGTTTAGCGCAAAGACCCGGCTGTACGAGCCCGTGTAGTAGAGCACACCATCCGCCACGAGCGGCATCGATTGCAAACCACGGGTGGACCGCCCCGGAATATGGATCCAGGCCACGCTCAGATTGGAGACGTTGCTCGCATTGATCTGAGAGAGCGGACTGTAGTGATAGGACTTATAGGAGCCGTGGTAAGTCAACCAATCGTTCTGACCGCCCGCTTCGATGCGCGCGGTATCCACTGTTTGTGCAGACGCTGACGACGCGACAATCGCAATAGAAGAAATTAAAGCAAGACAACTCATCTGTTTCATCATGGCACTTCCTCCGTTGTCATTTTTTTAGGTATAGTCACTACATGCAGAGCATTCGGTGCCCGATCGCCTGCCGAGCGATCGATCCGGCACAGCTGCCCCTACAATTTAGACTTTTTGATCATCCAGACACCCCCTTGCCGAACGCTGACATTGGTCCTTCAAGTTTGCCTCGCACGCGTGGACGCTCCACCCGCACGCGGTCGGCCTTCATCCCGTCAGACATTCTCTCTTAAAGTCGTCGATCGCACGCGACGCCTCGCTGACACGATCGAACATTATCATCGGAGTGCAGCCATTGATGCGCAGCACAGTCTGCAACCAACCCGCCCACCGCACGTGTGGAGCCTTCGCTGCCATCACGTCCAATTCCTCCCGGCTTTCCGGAACTCTACCGCAGACAGCCCGGAATTGCCTAGACATCATCTTGGTCGAATGTGGCGATACAAGGCCGGATGCCGACCCCAAGCGGACGCTCTGGGTTTGCTCGACCGCCAAGCACGGCTCCGCTCCCCGCGACGCTTTGAAGGAGACGATCACCCCGGTTCGAGTGGGATCGCAATTGTCGTGCGGGTCATCGCGCGGTAGCCTCGTAGACGCTGGACTATGAGTTCATGGCAGAAAAATAAGGGGTCCCATCTGCCGACCCTTCAGGACGATGTCGAGACCATCCAAACGGGGTCGTCGCTCGGAATACGATGAACTCAAGATCGTCACGCGAAGATCTCGATGACCGAGCCAATAACTACCGACAAATCAACACTCTGGCCGCGTGGCACGCTGGCCCCACGCGCATCTCCATTGGAGGCGGCGGAAACACATCGCCTGCGCTCTGAAAGAGCGCAGGTCGTCAGAACGATCATAGGCAACCTCAGGCCTGCGTCAGTAAAAGCCCCGCAGTTCCTATTTTTCTTCTTCGAAGGTGACAGCAACATCAGCGTTGGCCGACAGGCGAATCTTATTGCCTTCGACATCCGCGACGAGACCACGTGCAATGAAGTGGTGATGCCCCTTATGGGCCCCTTCGCCGCTATCTTTCTTTGTCAGCTTGATCCGGTTTCCCTCGACGCGGTCGACCGTCCCGACATGCACGCCATCGGCACCAATGACTTCCATATGTTCTCGGATCTCCTGCATGGTTTACTCCTTGACTAGATCTATGGCGTGCTTTTGGTGTTTCTAGGTCGAACGTTCAACTAGCCTTCCGTTTCGGCAGCCGCCATCCGGGCCGAACGAAATGGCAAGTGTAGCCGTCGGGATAACGCTCGAGGTAGTCTTGGTGTTCAGGCTCGGCCTCCCAAAAATCGCCCACCGCAGTCACCTCGGTAGTCACCCGCCCAGGCCATAACCCTGATGCTTCCACATCGGCAATGGTGTCGCGCGCGATCTGTTTCTGCTCCGGTGTGGCGTAGAAGATCGCGGATCGATAGCTCATGCCGATATCGTTGCCTTGCCGGTTCGCCGTCGTCGGGTCGTGGATCTGGAAAAAGAACTCCAGGAGCTCTCTGAAGCTGGTGAGCTTGGGGTCGAATATGATTTCGATGGCTTCCGCATGTGTCCCATGGTTGCGATAAGTTGCATTGCGGACATCTCCGCCAGTGTATCCAACTCGCGTCGATACGACGCCCCGAAGCTTGCGTATCAGATCTTGCATACCCCAGAAGCAGCCACCGGCCAGAACGGCCCGTTCAGTCGTCGTTCCCATATCTGACCTCCTTGATCAACTGATCCAGCAACGCGGCCCATCTCAGGAAAAAGAGCCGCCTGCCAAAGATAGTGGCTAAGCCGATTAGCTCAAGCCTCGTTAGCATGGAGGCGGAAAGCGCCGGCCTCTCGCCGTTCCGACAAACAATCGAATTTCCAGATCCGGATTTCGCGGCCATCGCTCGCGCCTGTGGCGCCCATGGCTTTACGACGGCGAAGCCGCCCGGCGTCCTGACTTCAGTAATGCACGAGGCGTTCGTCGCCGACGGTCCGGCGGTCGACTGCATCGTCGCTGCCGACGAAATGCCGAATCTGCCCCACGTTGATATTGATCAGGCGGCAAAGTATGCTCTCGCCGAGATCAGGGAGGCCGTCGCCTCATGTCCGAGGCAGCTGAATTGCCGCTGCCGGGCCTGGCAGCACGCGATAGCCCAGGTCATCCAACTCTCTTTGACAGTGTTCGGCAAATTGCGCTTGGATGGCCACTGCCGATGCTTGGTGTCGGCCCGAACAAAAATCGAAGGAATCATCATGGATCTCAGCTCAATTTCCACATCTGACCTTGCCGACAGGATCGCGATATTGCGCGACAATATCCGGCAAATCACCGAACGCGCGGCAGCAGAGTCCGGAGCGGCCGACGAAGAGCGTAATGCCAACCTCCTGGCTCGGCAAACCGAGGAACTGGATGCGCTGCTGGTCGAACAGCAAAAGCGGCTTGCGAAGTAGTCGATTAGGATGGCGGTTGTGGACTTATTTCTTCTTTCGCTGCAAAAAGCCTTTAAATGCGGCGACCACTGAAGGCAGACCCATTCGTTCACGAAAAAGATGCTCTTCCTGCCCCATCCGGCGCAGTAGATCCTCGGTCGGCAACTTCAACAGCTTTCGTGAGATGGCGACCGCCTCGGGCGGCAACGCGCAGATCTCGCGCGCGACTTTCTGCGCTTCGATTAGGGCATGGCCCGGCGCGACGATTGAATTGACAAGGCCAGCCTCCCGGGCCTCCTCCGCACTCATCGGCCGCCCCATCACCAGCATGGAGAAAGCGCGCTGATGACCGGCCATGCGTGGGAGCAGCAGGCTAGATGCACCTTCGGGCACCAGACCATAGGGAACGAGAGGCGACAGAAACGATGCCGTTGTTCCCGCGATCACGTAGTCGCAGTGCAGCACCATTGTTGTACCAATACCGACCGCGACGCCATCGACCGCAGCAACGATAGGCTTCTTGTTGTTGACGAGGGCTCGCAAGAAAACGATGGAGTTTCGCGGCTTGGCCTCATCCCGTTCGATCGCTGTCTCGTCCAAAAAATCGCCAATGTCTTCACCGGCGGTAAAGACCCCCGACCGGCCAGTCAGGATGAGACACCGAATATCGGGATTTGCCTGCGCAGAATTGATTGCGTCGCTCATGGCGAGAAACATGTCCTCGCTCAGCGCGTTCTTTTTCTCAGGCCGCCGCATGACTATGGTGCGGGTTGCGTCCTCGTCTGTGACAATGATGTGACCAGCCATGGTCTCCTCGCCAAGCCGCCCGCCGAAAGCCCTCGCACCTGCGACCCACGATGCTCGAGCCTACATCGCCCCATTTCTCCAAGCAGAGGCGTGACACCTTCCCCGAATGATTAAGGCACTCCCTGCGGAGCAGGAAGGCTGCCGGGGACATAACAGTTACAACTTAGACAACAACCTTAATGGGAGACGAATTCCCGTTATTGACCAGAGGGTGTTCGCAAACCGTGCCAGGCGTCCCGCACTTGGTGATAATGGACGTCCGGCAGGTAATCAGGCGTGCTGAGGTTGAGCGTGTGCACGTCAAGCCGACCGACCGCACTCAAGAGCGTATAGGACGCAATGACGCGGTCTCGCTGCGCCATGATCTGCCGGGAGCGCGCATTGGTCAGGTCCTGCTGAGCGTTCAGGACATCGATAGTGGTGCGTTGGCCGCCCTGCGCTTCACGCCGGACCCCCTGAAGCGCCACATCTGCCGCACGCACCTCGGATTCGGCGGCGCTGAGCGCAATCTTGGTGCCCTCATTGGACACCCAGGCGCTAACTACCGCAGTGCGGGATTGATTCCTGATCTGCTCGAGTACAAGGCGGCTTTGCGAGGCGACCTCCTTCGCCTGACGCGTCTGGGAGGCCGCCAGGCCACCATCGTAGATCGGCACGTTGATCTGGCCCAAGACCGACGCCTGACTGGTCGCCGTCGTGGTCAGGCTGGAATCGGTTTGTACGGACCGGCTGGCGCTCGCCTGCACAGAGGCCTGCGGCAGCAGGCTGCCCTCCGCCAACTTGATGGTGGTCTGGGCTACATCGACGTCATAACCGGCGCCAAGGATCGCCGGGTGCTCATGGTTGGTCGTTTCGATAGCCGCTGGTTGTGTCACCGGCGCGAGGCGGTCGACAGGGCTCGCTGGCGCCAGGTCAGAAGGTGCCGCACCGACAACCTGAGTGTAGAGTTCCTTGCTGATAGCAAGCGCGACTTCCGCCGCGTTAAGATCCGCCAGGCCCCGATTCAGGCGCGCCTCCGCCTGCGCCGTATCCGTCGGGGTAACATCGCCGGCATCCAGGCGCTTCTTCGTCGTCGACTGGATTTCCCTAAGCACCTGCACATTGGCGCGCTGCGCCTCGTAAAGCGCCTTGTTAGCCAGTACGTTCATATAGGCTGTCACGGCATCCAGCAGCACACCTTGCCCGACGTTGCGCAAGGCCTCGCGGCCCGAGAGCACCTGGAGTTCTGCGACGCGAACGTTGTTGGCTGTCTTGAACCCGTTGAACAGGGTCTGGGTCACGGTGACCCCGATCGTCCACGGACGCAGAGTGGCGCTCTGGATCGTGTTATCCGGAAGCAGATTGCGTACAGCCTGCAACCCGGCACCCAGGCTGGCGACAATCTGCGGCCGATAGCCTGATAAGGCCTGCGGCACGTTTTCGTCGGTTCCTCTTTGCCGTGCACGCTCGGCGTTGACCTGCGGGTTGGTCTGATAGGCCTTCACCAGGGCATCGGACAGGTTGTCGGCCAAGGCTGGGGCGGCTGTTGTCAGGCTGAGTACGGCGGCGGCCAAGATCGAGACCGCGAAAGATAGGCTGCGCGCTGCCAGGCGATAGATCGCGCGGCATTCGAAGGCAGTTCTGGTCGCACCCCCAACCATCCCGCGCCCATCATTCGGCGGAGACGAGATGGCCTTCCGCGGCCAATCCCGTTCTGTTACGCCGCGAAAACATCGAAATCAGCGCCGGCAAAGTGAGTAGAATGATGACCGGCGCCAGCATCATGCCCGCAACCACCACGACCGCCAGCGGTTTTTGCACCTGCGAGCCAATTCCGGTGGACAAGGCAGCCGGCAGCAACCCGAC
>Ga0070712_100002683_pt1 | contig 10982 bp, 8 predicted proteins | sample LARL81metaG_FD_71396 | JGI IMG/M metagenome (GOLD analysis project Ga0070712, IMG submission 71396) | Corn, switchgrass and miscanthus rhizosphere microbial communities from Kellogg Biological Station, Michigan, USA - LAR L8-1 metaG | ecosystem: Host-associated > Plants > Roots > Rhizosphere ...
CAATGCTGCCAGCGCCCTCTTCTGAGCGGTGGAAGCCGCTGCGTGCCGGTCTTGTGGATGTGTTCTACTACGACGCCGAGGAGTTCTGGTTCTACGACGGTCGGCTGCTTCTGCGCGGCAACAACGGAACCGGCAAGTCTAAGGTCCTCGCGCTGACGCTGCCGTTCCTGCTGGATGGGGAACTCGCACCGCACCGCGTGGAGCCGGACGGCGACCGGCAGAAGAAGATGGAGTGGAACCTGCTGCTCGGCGGCAGGCACCCCAATCCGGAACGTCTCGGCTACACGTGGCTTGAGTTCGGCCGGCGCGCCGCTGACGGGACCACCGAGTTCCGCACCATCGGCTGCGGGCTGAAAGCCGTCGCCGGCCGCGGCATCGCGCGCCACTGGTTCTTCGTCACGACTCAGCGCATTGGCGTGGATCTGCATCTGTTGCCCGCCAGCCGGGTTCCGCTCACCAGGGAGAAGCTGCGTGAGGAGATTGACTCCCGCGGGCTGGTGTACGACCGGGCCACCGACTACCGGCGGGCGGTGGACGAAGCCCTGTTCGGACTGGGTGAGCGCCGCTACGAGGCGCTGGTCAACCTGCTGATTCAACTCCGGCAACCACAGCTTTCCAAGAAACCCGACGAGAAGCTGCTATCCCGCGCGCTCACCGAAGCGCTGCCGCCGCTCAGCCCGGGCTTGGTGACGACGGTGGCCGAGGCGTTCCGTGGGCTAGATGAGGAACGCGACGCGCTGCGCGCCCTGGAGGACGCGCGCGGCGCAGCGACCGAATTCCTGCGCCACTACGGCAGGTACGCGCAGGTCGCCGCCAAGCGCAAGGCGACCGGGCCACGTCAGGCGCAGAGCAGGTACGAACAGCTCGGCCGGGATCTGACCGCGGCGGAGGAGGCGTACGCGACGGCGGACGCCGAACTGCAAGCGGCGCAAAGCGAGCTGGAAGAACTCGACCGAGAGGGGACCAGGCTGGAGGCGCGGCGCGAGGCGTTGCGGCAGGACCCCGCGATGCGCGACGCCGGGGAGCTGGACCGCCGGCGCGAGAGCGCAACACAGCAAGGCGAGACAGCCCAGGAGCGGGAGCAGACCCGGGACCGGCTGACCGCGGAACTATCCCGTCGTTCGGAGAAGGCCAGCGAGGCCGCACACCACGCGTCGGTCGCGGAGAACGAACTGCACGGCGCACAGGACATCGCGGGCATCGCGGCCGCGGCGGCGCGGTGTGCTTCGGGTCATCGTGAGGCGATCGAGGGCTGGCGTGAGGACCTGCCGCGGGCCCGGCGCGCTGCGCAAGAGGTCGCCGATCGGCAGGCCGGGGCGATCGGCCAACTGGAGCGCCTGCTTGCCGAGGTCGCCGCTCGCAACTCGGCGCTTGATAAGGCCCGGGCCGAGGTGGACCGGCTCACCGCGGAAATCCAGGCTGCCACCGACCGGGTCGCCGCGGTAGAGCAGGCCGCGGTTGCGCGGGCCACGGAACTGACCGCCGCCTACCGCGCCTATCAGGCCGGGCTCACCGAGCTGCAGGTTGACGACCCGGACGAGCTGATCGAGCTGGTCATGGACTGGGCGGTGACCGGCGACGGGGAGAACCCGGCCCGGCGGGTGATCGACGACGCGGCCCGGTCCTCGGTCGACTCGTTGGGGCGCCAGGACGCGAAGCTGTCCACCCGCCGGGACGCCTTCACGACGACCGCGGCCGAACTGGCAGCGGAGATCGGACGCCTGGAGGCCGGCGGCCACGACGCCCCGCCGACGCCGCATACCAGGGATCCGCAGGTCCGCGACACCCGGCCGGGAGCACCGCTGTGGAAGGTGACCGACTTCGCGCCCGGCGTGCCGGAAGAAGGCCGAGCGCGCCTGGAGGCCGCGCTGGAGTCGGCAGGAATCCTCGACGCGTGGCTAACTCCCGACGGGGACCTCATTACGGGCGACGTCGTGCTGGTCAGCGGGCGCCGCCCGGTCACCGGGCCGTCCTGCGAAACCGTGCTAGTCCCGGCGGTCAACACTGGCGACCCGCGGGCGGCCGCCCTGCCGGAGGCCGCCGTCCGCGCCGCGCTGTCCGCGATCGGCCTGGGTGAGGGCACCGGGACCACGTGGGTGACCACCGACGGGCGCTGGGCGAACGGGGTGCTGGCCGGAAGCTGGTACAAGGACGCCGCCGGTTACATCGGGGAGGGCGCACGAGAGACGGCACGCCGGGATCGGATTGCCCGGCTGACCGTCGAGCTAGCCGAGGTGAACGATGCGATCGCCGCGCTCGACGATGCCCTCGACAAGCTTGGCCGCCGCAAGGACCAGCTGACCGCCGAGCATCGCACGGTGCCCCTGGATGCGGCAGTGCGCGAGGCGCATACCAGGGTCGCCGAGCAGCGCAGGCACCGCCAGGGACTCCGAGACTCATGCGCCGAGGCGGAACGGGTTCGCGCCGCAGGGCAGGAGGCGCTGGAGGCCACTCGGATCGCGGCGAATGAGTTCGCCGCCGATACCAGGTTGCCCGCCGATCCGGAGGAACTGGCCTCCGTCAAGACCGGACTGGGGGACTACCGGGTGGCGCTGGCCTCACTGTGGCCAGCCGCGGAAGCGTTCAAGGCCGCGCGCCGGCATGCGGTCGAAGCCACCGAGGAGCTCGCCGAGGCACGGCAGCGGCTGACTGAGGCCGTCGAGCGGGCAGCGGCGGCCCGGGAGACAGCGATCGCCGCCCAGGCGCTGTACGAGGCGCTGCTGGAGACCGCCGGTGCCGCAGTTGAGGAGCTGAATCGGAAACTGGCTGAGCTACGCAGGGACACCGAACGCCGCAACGCCGACGAGAAGGTAGCCCGCGAGCTTGAACAGCAGGCGATCAGCGATCGCGGCAAGGCCGAGGGGGCACGGGAAAGGCTGCGCACTGAGATCGAGGAGGCGACCCGTATGCGCGACGCGGCAGTCGCGGAGTTCCAGTCGTTCGCCACGACCGGGTTGCTGGGGGTCGCGCTGCCGGATCTGGACGTTCCCGATCCGGCCGAGCCGTGGCCGCCGACCCCCACCGTGATCCTGGCCCGGGCGGTCAACGGGGCGCTGGAGGATATCGACGACGCGGATGCTCCCTGGGATCGGGTACAGCGCAGGATCACCGAGGAACACAAGCTGCTCGCCGACGCCATGGCCCGGCACGGGCATTCGGCGGGCCTGACGCTGCACGACGGGATCATCGTGGTGGACGTGGTCTTCCAGGGCCGCAGCCATGACATCCCCGGGCTCGCCGAAGCACTCCGCGAGGAAGCCGAGCAGCGGGCGCGGCTGCTGTCCGCCAGGGAACGGGAGATCCTAGAGAACCACCTGCTCAACGAGGTGGCGGGCACCCTGCACGAGCTGATCACGTCGGCTGAGACCGAGGTGCGCGGGATGAACGACGAGCTTGAGTCCCGGCCGACGTCGACTGGCATGAAGTTGCGGCTCTTCTGGCAGCAGGCGCGGGAGGCCCCGGACGGGCTCGACCGGGTCCGGCACAAGCTCCGGCAGACGGTCGACGCCTGGTCCGCCGATGACCGTGCTACCGTCGGGTCGTTCCTTCAGCAGCGCATCGCCACCGAGCACGCCAGCAATCCCGCGGCCGGGTGGGCCGAGGCACTGACCGCCGCATTGGACTACCGCAGGTGGCATGAGTTCGTGATCCAGCGGTACCAGGACGGCCAGTGGCGCCCGGCGACCGGCCCGGCCTCTGGTGGTGAGCGGGCCCTGGCCGCCTCCGTTCCGCTGTTCGCCGCCGCGTCGGCGCACTACAAGTCCGCCAGCAACCCGAGCGCGCCGAGGCTCATCGCGCTGGACGAAGCCTTCGCCGGAGTCGATGACGACTCCCGCGCGAAGTGCCTTGGGCTACTGGCCACGTTCGACATGGACGTGGTCATGACCAGCGAGCGGGAGTGGGGATGCTACCCGCAGGTCCCGGGGCTCGGAATCTGCCAGCTCGCGCGGCACGACGGCATCGACGCGGTCCTGGTCACACCGTGGCTCTGGGACGGGCGGGAACGCCGCCCGGCCGAACGGGCGGCTCTGTGACCGAGACTGACGCCAGGCTGCACCGGCTGCTAGGCGAGCCGCTCGCGTGGCTGGTGTGGCGGGCACGGGACCGGCTGGAGGCCGGACGTCCGCTGACCGGTACGGTTATCTTGCCCGTCGCCACCCAGGAACAGCGGTGCGCGGTTGAGCGGCTGACCGGGAGAGCATCCCGTTCCGGGGCGTCGCTGTCGGTGTCACTGACGGAGGTCGACCGCATCCTGCGAGACAGCGGCGTCGCACCAGGCGGGCTGGCCGAGGCGGTGACGCACCTGACCGGTCCGCTCCGGGATCGTAACCGCGAACGGGCAGAGCTTGTGGCTGCCTGGGACGCCGCGTTCGCGTCACTGGACGCCGCCGTGGATAGCCGTGACGACCTGGCGCAATGGCGGGCGTGGCTCGATGCGACCGGCGTGGTGCGCCGTCTCGTCCCCGACCCTGATCAAGCGCGGCTGCTCCTCGCCCAGGTCGCGGCGGTGCTCCGGCGGCTACCCTCACGCGGCATCCCCATCGGCCGGCTCGCCGCCGAATGCTGTGGCGAGGCTCACGCCTTGGACGACGGGCGCCCGGTCGGCACACTCGTGCTGTCGGCGGTACGTGCGCTGGCGGGCCTGCCGTTCGCGTCGGAGGGAAGTGCCGACTCCCGCCGCGCCGCGTGGGCCGCCGTCGGGGTTCACCTTGATGAGCTATCGTCGCTGGTACTCTGCCTCGGCCTGCCTGGCGACACGCGTACGGCCTTGGGTAGGACGCTGGCGTCGTGCCATGAGGTGGGACAGCCGACGGTGCTCACGCTCCGTCAGCTTCGCCGTCATGACGAGCCGCTACGCACCCCCCGGGTGCGGATATGTGAGAACCCGGTGGTGGTCGCGGCCGCCGCCGACGAACTGGGCGCACGGTGTCAGCCGCTGGTTTGCGTCGGTGGCCAGCCCTCAGCCGCCGGGTGGCGGCTGCTGGAACTGCTCGCGGGCGGCGGCGCGGAGTTCAGTTACCACGGTGACTTTGACTGGGGCGGCATCCGGATCGCCGGTGCGGTGCGTCACCGGGTGAACTGGCGGCCGTGGCGGTATGACCACGTGGCCTACGAAGCCGCGGTGTCGGCGGCGCATGCGCTCGCGCCGCTCGCTCGGCTCGTCGGCGACCCGGCCGCGACGCCATGGCAACCGGAACTCGCCGCCCTCATGCGGCACCGCAACCTCCGCATCGAGGAGGAACTCACCCTTGACGTCCTGCTCCAGGACCTCAGTCCTTAGGTGACTGTATCGGTACTAACCGGCCGCATGAATAATCTCAGATCGCCTCATGCCACTGGTATTGGCAAGCGCCGCGCAGGGGCGCAGCGGTCTCGGGGACGGATTGGTGTCCCGATCCTCGGGTGGGCTTGTCAGCGTGTTCAGCAGGCCGCGAGCCGAGCCTCTTTGAGCGTTTCGACAAAGCTGGCCTGACGGCTGCATCTCGGCCCTTAAAGCGCCGGCGCCTGCTGCTGACCGGCTGCAGGTTCAACCGACTTCATTATGCGGACAGGGGCCACCGCGCCCCTACGTCGTTGGCCAGTGAGGGCCGAGGTAGGGGTCGGGATGCTCTTGCGTCCACCGGTCAAGAACCTTGGCGAGCGCGACGGCCTGTCCGCCTCCCGCGGGCAGGTTCCTCTTCAGCACAAACACGAGCACGACGTCGCGTTCGGTGGCGAAGTCTGCGACATTCTCGGTCACGACCGCCCGGCCTTCGCCACGGGCGAGCGCAGCCACGTGCGTGTCTTCGGTTGCTCGAAGACCGACCTCGGCGACATGGACCGCGTCATGACCGTAGGTGTCGCGCAAGGGTACCGCGGTAGCTGTGGGAAACATCTCGTCGATCAGAAAGGCGCTCACGCCAGCAACGCCTCACGCTGCTCCGATGTATTGCGGCTTCGTTCTGCCATTGCCCGGTTGCGGTCGATCCGCGCCCGTATCTCGTCTGCATGATCGGCGGCGTAATCGAGAGCGATGCGGATGAGCCGTGGATGCAGATCCGATTCGGCACCTAGCAGGGTGATCCGCTGCTCCTCGCTGCCGTCAAGGTCCTGAAGGCGCGCGACGATTTCCCAGACGTCCGGGCCTGCGGCAAGTGCGGCACGCCGGTCGTGCGCTGGGCCGCGGAAGATGATTCCTGGGTAGTCGAGCTGGTCTATGCCCTCGACAATGAGCTGGCCGAGCAACGCGGTGGCGGTCATGCCCTCGCGCGCGGCCCGTGACGCCAGCCGGGCCTTGGTGGCGTCGCTAATGCGAAACGATGTGCTTGCAGCCACGAGAAACCTCCCTCGTCTCATCAGCTGATTGTACCGCAACGTAGCGCTAATGAGCTACACTCCGACACCACCCGCGCACCGCACGAAGGCGGTCAAGCACGCCTATCTCGACGAGGTCGCTGCCTTCGCCCAGCGCGGCCAGTCCCTCATCGTCTACCACCATGCCGATCGCAGCGCGACCGTCGATCAGCAGGCCCGCCGCAGGCTGACCGACCTGGCCCGCGGTGTACCCGTCCAGCCGGTCGCTGCCGTGCGTGCCGCCCGCGGCTCCAATCGGCTCTTCCTCATCGGCGCCGCTTCGGCGGCTCACTCCCGCTACCTGACCGGCAGACTTACCGCCCTCCAGCACGGTCCATGGGCCGGGGCACTCACCGTGTACTGGCCCGGCTGACATCCGATATGACGGGAAACAGCCCGTGATGCGGCATCCAACGGCATACAGAACACCCATCTCGGCGAGCCCTGTCCGCTGGCTGCAGCACAACCGATCTCCGCTCTTAACGGCGGATACTTGCGTGCCGACGTCGACCGGCTTGAACACTGAGCGTTACGCAACGATGAGGCTGGTCGTGGGAGATACTTGCCCCTGCCGGGTGATCGAGCTTTCATAGGCCCCGGCTTGATCTGCGGCGCTGCGCACGGGCACAAGACATTGGCCAGGGTACGGTGCAGGCATCCAATGGAAGCCGGAAGGCAGCGCGATGGCCCAGAAAGTAACCGTGACCCTGGAAGATGATCTGACCGGTGGCCCGGCGGAGCAGACGGTGCGGTTCGCCTTCGACGGCACCGACTACGAGATTGACCTGAACGCCAAGAACGCCGCCGCGTTCGGCAAGCAGCTCGCGCCCTATCTTGAGCACGCCCGTAAGGCCGGGCGGGCACAGCCGCGCCGGTCCGGGCGGCCCACCTCCGGCCGGCAGCGCTCGGGTGATATCCGGGCCTGGGCAAGGGAGCACGGCCTGGCGGTTAGTGAGCGCGGGCGCATCCCGGCCAGCGTGGCAGAGCAGTATCACGCGGCCAACGGGCGCTGACACCAGCCGCTGTGGCGGCCCAGAACCTATTCGCCGCGCGCTGGCACGCCGCGGCAACGGCCGTGCGTCCAGCGGACGTCGGCTCAGGCTTGGGCGCGGGCACCCTCTCTGACTGCGTCTGCAACACAATGACATCGCCCGCTCGGCCAGGGGGTCGGCAAAGTCATTTCTGATGGTGGCTGGGGCGGTAGGGGAGCAGTCGTGGGGTAATGCCGGCTGGGCCCCGGGTCGCGTTCAGGTGGATGTAGTAGGTGTATTCGATTCTGAGTACGACGGCGTGCTCGTGCGCGGCGAGAGCGCGGCTGACCGTTTCGGCAATCCCATCGGTCATGGCCTCCAGCGGCTCGCAGACCGTCGATCGCCGGGTGTGCCTGCCGGCTTGCGCGGGGCTGAGCAGGGTCACCGCACTCGTTGATTGCCCGCGGCTCGCCCAGCCGATCTGCATGTGGACCCACCGCCACGACGGAAACTGGCGAGCCACCGGCATCAGCCGCAGGCGCTCGGGCAGGCCGAACCCTGGCACGGGCCGCCAGGAAATCGGCCGGGTCGGCGGATCCTGGCGCTCCAGGCCGGCCAGGGGGACGGTCGCGTTGCCCTCGAGTGTGCCCCAGCCGGCCGCGCCGATCGCCTGCGCCAGTTCGCCGAGCCGGCTGGAGAGGGGGCCGTCGGCGCCGTAGATGCGCAGCAGCACGCGCTGGCACTGGACGCTCGGCGCGTCTGGGGGGAAGGCCAGCGCTCGTGTTGTCAGGCCTGTCCAGCAGAAGTCCGCCGTCTCCTGGCCGGTTGGGCTCAGCCAAGGCGCGTTCGCCTCGATGATCTCGAAATGCTTGACGGCCCAGGATGCGACGTCGGCGTGCAGGTGGCGAAATCGCGCGCTGCGGGTGAAACGGGCCAAGTTGGGCACTCGGCGCGGCAGGTCGGGACTGCGGCGCCACAAGGCCACGATGACCCACCCGGCCGGATACACCAAGATCTGGCCGGCTCGGCGCACGGCGCGGGCCAGGGCGTCTCGCACCTGACCATGAAATCCTGCCGGCCAGACAGTCGTCCACCAGGATCGCGAGATGCTGCTGGCCGGCCGCGTCCCGGCCGCACGCTCGGCCCGGTGCCCCGGGCAAGCCGGTTAGCACTTCATGATCGTCCGTAGTGGCCGGGTGGGCCGCCGGGCGTGATAACGCAGGGCGGCGGCGATGCTGGCAGCCCCGGCCAGCCGCACGATGGCGATGACCAGGTTGCGCAGGCTGGCCATGATGCGAGGGCCGGCCGCGGCGCGGACCTGGGAGCGGTCTTCATCGAAGGCCATGTCGCGGACCCAGTGCAGCCGGTCCTCGATGCCCCAGTGGCCGCGGATGATGGCCGCGAGCTGGGTATGGGTGCCCTGGGTGATGGTCAGCGAGGTGACCGCGTAGCAGGTCTCGCGAGACCACGTCCCCTTCACTTTGCGGCGGCGCACAATCTGGATGGCCTGGGCGGCGTGGGGGAAGGCTAGGCCTTTGGCTACCGAGGTGACCTTCAGGGTGCGCCGCTCGGTGCGGCCGTGGCCGCGCTCGCGGGCCTGGTAGGCGACCGGGACGTCGCGCCAGGGCAGGGCGGCAAGCTGGGCGTGCAGTCCGGGCTGGTTGCGCTTGACGATCAGCAGGTAGTGAGCGCCGCGCCCGGCCAGGTAGGTGGCGTGGTCACGCTGGGCATGCAAGGCATCGGCGGTGATGACCGCGCCGGCGATATCCATGCGGTCCAGCAGCGTGCTGAACAGGGGGATCTCGTTGGTCTTCGCGCCCACCTCCACCTGGCCCAGTACCACGCCATGGGCGTGATCGAAAGCCGCCAGCAAGTGGCGGCTGTGTTCATCGCCATGCCCCGAGCCGCGTAAGGTCTTGCCATCTACGGCGATCACCCGCCGCGCTTTTGGGCCGGGGACGGTGCGCTGCTGCGCCCACTGGCCGGCCAGGTCATCGAAGGCGTCAGCATCCAGGCGCTGCAAGGTCCGCCTGAATGTCGACTCCGACGGCACGGGCCCGGTCACCCCCAGCCCGGCCAGGGTGTCCGCATCGGCGTCAGCGGCCCATTCGGCGATTGCGGTGAACGAGCGCGCCCCGGCCAGCACCGCGCACACCGCCAGCCCCAAAATGACCACCAGCCGGTGGCGCACGCCCCGCCGGTGCCGCGGGTCAGCCATCTTGGCCAGCACCGCCAGCAACCCCGGCGGCTCCCGGCGCCACGTTGGGCAAGGCCGGCAAGGTGGCCGAGGACAGCAGCAGTCAGCGAGGATGGCGAGGCGGGCATGGCTTCTCGCGGATGATCCGGCAAGTGTGGGAACCGCCATGATCACCACAAGGGCCGTGCCCGCGCTACCTACTCATCACCTGACACGGCATGTGGGTCACCGGGCACGCCGATCACCACGATGGGGCCACCCGGTGCGGGGCGATGGGGTGAGGTTCTTCTGCCTGGCGGTCCCGGCTGCAGCCGGGTCATGTGGCACCGCTGGAAGCCAAGCTCACGCCCGGGGCTGATCTGCCGCGAAGGGGTTTGGCTGTCTTGGGTGAGCCAAGCGGCACAGAGTTGGCCGAGCGGCGAGACGGTTGTCTGTCGTGTCGGGCGGGGGTCGCTGTGCGTGCGTGCCGGAGGGCGCGCAGACTGGTCATAACATGTCTGCTGATCGTGTGGGGGTGGCCATGTCTGGTTACCTGGCTTATCCGCCTGAGCTGGTCCCGATTTTGCTGCGGGGTAAGCACCGCAGCCCGCGCCAGGGCGCGTGCTTCATGGAGCTGGTGTCGTACCTGGCCGGGGAGCGCTGGAGTGATCACCCGGCCTGCACGCATCCACTGCTGGCCGCGCTGGCTCGCGACGTCAACGACTGCACCTCCGATGCTGGCCGGGGGCGGCTGGCCGGCCTGATCCCGTCAGTGATCGGGCTGGTTAGCGACGATTTGCGCATCGATGCGCGGATCGCGCTGCGGTGCGCGAGAACGGCGCTGCCCGTGGTGGACGCTGAGCGGCAACGCACCATGGCAGTGTCGGTGCTGGCGTGTGAGCGCGTGCTGGCGGGCCTGGATGGGCGGCCAGCCGGCGAGCTGGAGGAGCAGAGCAGGCGAGCGCTGGCAGAGGTTCCGCACGCCGCGCGATGGGCCCGAAGCTTTACCCGCGAAGCCGCCATCTCCCCGAAGGTCTTTCGCCGGCACGCCGCGCCCACCACGGTCCACGACGCGGTGAAGGGCATCGCGCTGGCCGCCGTTCCGCAGCCCGACGGGATGCTCCATGATCTGCTCGCCGGCGCGGTCGGCGAGTGCGCTGCGCTGGCCGGCCGGGATGCCAGCCGCGGCCCGGTCACCAGTATCGAGGCTGACCACCCCCGCGCCAGGCCAGCGGGGCAGCTGTCACGCTCATCGCCCAGCACGGGCTGATGGTGCCGCCTGTCTGCCCCGGCGCGCCGCGGTTGCATGGCCCTGCTTGTTCACACGCAGGCAAACCATCAGTAATGTACTTCCCAAGAGCGGTCCTCGTGCCCGCTCCACGGGGACCGGGGATCATCGGTTTCAGGGGAGTAGGCCATGCGCACAAACCACCTCCGCCTGATGGCCGCGGCAGGCTCCATCTGGCCGCCGGGGCGATTGCCCTGTCGGGCATCGTCGCCGC
>Ga0070712_100002688_pt1 | contig 10968 bp, 8 predicted proteins | sample LARL81metaG_FD_71396 | JGI IMG/M metagenome (GOLD analysis project Ga0070712, IMG submission 71396) | Corn, switchgrass and miscanthus rhizosphere microbial communities from Kellogg Biological Station, Michigan, USA - LAR L8-1 metaG | ecosystem: Host-associated > Plants > Roots > Rhizosphere ...
CGCGCCGGCCGCGCTGGGCTCGTTGATCGTGTAGACGACGTTGATGTTCGGGTTCTTCTGCAGGCAGTTCTCCATCGCCGTCTGCGACGGTGCCGTCTGACCCTCGCCGTTTCCGACGCAGGCGATCTGGCTGTTGCTGCCCTTGATCCCGAACCCCTTCAGGAAGCCGTTGTGTCGCAGGGCTCCCACCGACGACCCGGCATGCTCGTCGAGCATCCCGATCGTCACCGTCTTGCCCTTCGTCGCTGCGCGGGCGTACTTGCCGATCAGCACTCCCGCGTTGAAGTTGTTCGTCGCGAAGAGGGCATTCGTCGCACTCGGCGGAACGGTCGGCGAGTCCAGAGCGATCACGATGACGCCTTTCTTCCGGGCCTTCGCGATCGCGGCGTTCTCCGCCTTCCCGTCCGCGACCGTGATCAGGATCCCCTTGACGCCGGCGGTCGTCATGTTCTCGATCGCCGCGATCTGGCTTGCGTTGTCGGAGCTGCTCTTGCCGGCTGCGTAGATGAGCGATGCGCCGAGCTGCCTCGCCGCCTTTGTCGCTCCGGCGCGCATCTTCACGAAGAACGGGTTCGTGGCGTCCTTCGTGATCAGCCCGACCTTGATCTTCGCGCTCTTCGACCCTGTCGTGGCGGACGCGGCGGCGACGATCGCCGACGTGGCGACAACGACTGCGAGGAGCGCTACCGCGAGGCCCAGCGTCCGCCGTGCCGGACGCTTGAGTTGCCTGCGCATTTGATACCTCCCTTGCCTGTGGTTGTGGTACCGATAACACGTTTGCGGCGCAATAGTCAAGCCAAAGCCCCTTGGTTTACGAAGGACGCGGCTGTACTCTGTGGTACCGCTACCAAGGATTCGGAGTGCGTGCGACCTCAGCAGACGTGACGATCAAGGACGTTGCCTCCCTCGCCGGCGTCTCGCCGATGACCGTGTCGAGGGTGATCAACGAGAGCGATCGCGTCAGCCCGGAGACGCAGCGCCGCGTTGAGAAGGCGATCGCCGAGCTCGGCTACGTACCGAGCCGGCTCGCGCGAGGGCTGAGCGGCCGCCGGACCGGGACGCTCGCCCTGATCGTGCCCGACGTCGCCAACCCGTTCTTCACGATGGTCGTTCGGGCCGCCGAGGAAGTTGCGCGCCGATCCGCCTACCGCGTCATCCTTTGCGACACCCGCGCCGACCTCGCGGTCGAGCGGGACGTGATCGAGGAGCTGATTGCTCATCGGGTCGAGGGCATCGCGATTGCACCGGTCAGCGACAAATCGAAGCCGCACCTTGCCCGGCTTTCGAGATTCGGGGTCCCGTTCGTGCTGATCGACCGCACGGTCGCCGGGGTCGACTGCGACGCGGTCCTCGGCGACAGCGTCGGCGGCGCCCGGCGGCTGGTCGAGCATCTGATCGAGCTCGGCCACCGGCACATCGGCATGATCGTCGAGAAAGACGAGGTCTCGACCGCGCGTGAACGGCGTCAGGGCTATGAGTCGGCGCTGAAAGCGGCCGGCCTGCCACTCGACCCTGGGCTCGTAGCCGAGACGACCCCTGATCCGGACGGCGGCTTCGAGGGAATGGGCCGCCTCCTGGCAGCCGAGGAACGCCCCACAGCGGTGTTTGCGGTCAACAACCTCGTCGCGCTCGGCGCGATCGAGGCCGTGCGGCACGCCGGCCTCGAGGTTCCCGACGACGTCGCCCTGGTCTGTTTCGACGACATCGAATTCGCGTCACGGCTCTATCCGTTTCTGACCGCGCTGGAGCAGCCGGCGGAGACGTTCGGGACGCTCGGGGCGCAACTGCTGCTGGAGCGGATTCATGGCCGTGGACCCTCTCGCGACCACGTTGTCGTCCTACCGGGTCAATTCACCATCCGCCGCTCGTGCGGCGCCCAGACGGACAAGGCCGCTTGACCGTCTACGGCGGCATCGAGGCCGGTGGGTCGAAATGGGAGTGCGCGATCGGCACCGGCCCGGACGACCTCCGTGCGACCGCGACCTTGCCGACGACGACTCCCGCCGAGACGATCGAGCGCACGGTTTCCTTCTTCGAGCGCGAGGGGCCGGTCGACGCAATCGGGATCGGCTCGTTCGGCCCCCTCGACGGCAACCCGGCTTCGCCGACCTGGGGATACATCACGACGACTCCGAAGCCCGGCTGGGCGCAGACCGATTTCGGGAGCGAGATCAAGCGTCGCCTCGGCGTCCCAGTGGCGTTCGACACGGATGTGAATGCCGCGGCGCTCGGAGAACACCGTTGGGGGGCTGCCCTCGGACTAGACACGTGCTGCTACATCACGGTCGGAACCGGCATCGGCGGCGGCGGCTTGGTCGGAGGCAAGCTCATGCACGGGCTCCTGCACCCGGAATTCGGGCACATGCGGATCCCGCACGATCGAGACGCCGACCCGTTCCCGGGTATCTGTCCCTACCACGGGGACTGCTGGGAAGGTCTGGCCTCCGGCCGCGCGATCGGGGCGCGCTGGGGAAAGGCCTCGGCCGAGGTCGAAGAGCAGCGCGCTTGGGACCTGGAGGCTCGGTACCTCGCGCTCGGGATCGTCTGCGTGATCTGTGTCCTCTCGCCCGAGCGGGTCGTGATCGGCGGCGGTGTCATGAATCGGCCGGGCCTACTGGAGCTCGTCCAGAGGCAGGTCGTCGGACTAATGAACGGGTACCTCGACGCCCCCGTGTTCGGCGATGGGATCTCCGGCTTCGTCACGGCCCCAGCGCTCGGCCCGCGAGCCGGGGTCTTGGGGGCGCTGGCGCTTGCTGCTTCCGCCTAGGCGAGCGTTCTTAGCCGCCCGCCGCTGCGCCCAACCGGGCGACCGCCGCAGCCGCGGCCTGCGTGGCAGCCGCCCTGTCGCCGGTCGCAGCCACGGTCCGGCGTCGATTGCTCCCCGGCACGCTTCTGAAACCGCTGGCACGGCTCCCTCGTAGAGCACGAACAACGGACACGAGGGCAGGCAGTAAAGGAGGAGGCTATGCCTCGACGAATGCTTTTCATCGCGGCGGCCATGCTGGCGCTCACCGCGGGAGCGACAGCCGCGGCCACGGGAGGGCTCCTGCTGGGGCCCGCCTCGACAGCCCAAACGCGCGTCTTCAAGGGCTACTACGACGGTCACAAGGACACGTTTCTCGTCACCGACGTCTCGAACAAGGCGCAGGCGAAAACGTTGAAGGCCAATTACTCCGCGGAGATCGGACGGGTCAAGGCCGCACCGGCGCAATACTTCGTTCGCGGCACCGCGGCTAAAGGGCAGCTCTCCGTGTTCGGCTCCGAGCCCGGCGAGACGGATTACAACCCCCTCTGGGAGGAGATGTACGTCACGTGGAAGTCCGGCGTCAAGCCGGTCTTGCTCGTCAGGGACGACCAGATCAAGTCACTGGCGAAGTCGAACAAACTGACTCTGAAGGACGCGCACATCGTCCTCAACGCCCCGATCACGAAGGTCGGCAAGTAGCTGAACTGCCCCGACGTCGGGGCTCCCGGAGTTTGCGCACTGTCGGGTAGGGGCCGACTTTGGCAGTGCGCAAACAACATCGCCGCGGGGGTCGACACCATGCGGTTCCTCGCGCTTGAATAGCCTCGTGGAGCGGGCGCTTCCGGCCGGAACCGTTACTTTCGTCTTCACCGACGTCGAGGGCTCGACGAGGCTCATGCAGCGGCTGGGTGCCGATGCCTACGCACACGCTCTGGTCCAGCACCGTCGCGTCCTGCGTGAGGCGTTCGCTCGCCACGACGGCGTCGAAGTGGATACGCAGGGGGATTCGTTCTTCATCGCATTCTCCACCGCGCCGGCCGCATTGGCCGCTGCGGCTGAAGCGCAGCAGAAGCTTGCTCCCGGACCGATTCGCGTGCGCATGGGGATTCACACGGGGACGCCATATATCACCGATGAGGGCTATGCCGGACCGGACGTCCATCGAGCAGCCCGCATCGCTGCGGCCGGCCATGGCGGGCAGACCCTGGTCTCGTCCTCGGCCGCATCGCTCGGGGAGCGAGACAGCCTGCGCGACCTCGGCGAACACCGTCTGAAGGACCTCGCCGCACCGGAGCGGATCTATCAGCTCGGCGAGGAAGCCTTCCCGCCCCTGAGAAGTCTCCACCAGACCAACCTTCCGATTCCCGCGACGCCCTTCCTCGGGCGCCAACGAGAGCTCGACGAGGTGACGATCCTGCTCGGAAGCGGCGGCGCGCGCCTGCTGACGCTGACCGGCCCCGCCGGAGCCGGCAAGACCAGGCTCGCGCTCCAAGCCGCCGCGGAAGCATCCGACCAGTATCCGGACGGGGTCTTCTGGGCCTCGCTCGCCGCCCTGCGCGACCCGAAGCTCGTGCTCGAGGTAGCCGCTCAGGCCATCGGGGCCAGGGGCGGCCTCGCAGACCGCATCGCCGACCGCAAGGTCCTGTTCATCCTGGACAATTTCGAGCATCTGATCGATGCAGCACCTGAGCTCGCTGAGCTGCTCGCTTCCTGTCCGAACCTTCAGCTTCTCGTGACGAGCCGAGAGCTGCTGCGGCTCCCGGGCGAGCAGGCGTATCCGGTCCCGCCGCTCGATAGTCAGGATGCGACAGCACTCTTCATCGCCAGGGCGCGGGCGGCCGATCCTGAGTTCGGGGCCGGCCCGATCGTCGAGAAGCTTTGCTCTCAGCTCGACAACCTCCCGCTCGCCCTCGAGCTCGCGGCCACACGGGTCGGCGTCCTCTCCCCCGAGCAGCTGCTCGACCGTCTCTCCAAACGGCTCGACCTGCTCAAGGCAGGCCGCGGGGTCGATCCCCGCCAGCAGACGCTGCGGGCGACGATCGAATGGAGCTACGACCTCCTTGTCGAGCACGAACGACTTCTGTTCGAACGCTTGTCAATCTTCCGCGGCGGCTGCACGCTCGAGGCGGCCGAGGAGATCTGCCAAGCGGACATCGATACGCTCCAGTCACTGATCGACAAGAGCTTGCTCCGGCGACAAGGGGAGCGTTTCTGGATGCTCGAGACGATCAGGGACTACGCCGCCGAGTGGCTCGAGCAACATGGACAGCGGGCACTGCTCGCCGATCGGCACGCCGACTACTTCATCAGGCTTACAGATGCGGCCACTCGGGGCGCTCCCGACGAAAATGTGAACCAGGCCCGTGGGCTGTATCCAGAGCTCGACAACTTCCGCGGAGCGCTTGATTGGCTCATCGCCTCGGGCGACGTCGAGCGCGAGCTTCGTCTGGCCACTCTTGCGTTCTGGTGTCTCTGGACGCGTTCGAGCCTGCGGGAGTTGCGCGGATGGCTCGCGTCCGCGCTCGAACGAGCGGCGGATGCCGACGCTTACCTCCGAGGCGAGGCACTGGGCGCCGTAGCGCTCGCAGCAGCAAATCTGGGCGAGACCGAGAACGCGCGAGCTTATGCTCGCGAGAGCCTCGCCCTGGCGCGCGAGCGGGACGACAAGCGCCAGATCGAGTGGGCGCTTCGCGTCTTGAGCTTCGACGAGCCTGACCTCGACGAGCGGCGTCGGTTGCTCCGCGAGTGCGAGCGCCTTCTGCGCGAACTCGGGAACGAAGCCGGGCTCGCATGGGTCACCTACCTACGCGGCATGACCTACGTGGACGAGGGCAGCTTTGACCAAGCACAGGACACGCTCGAGCAGGCGGCAGCGCTCTTCCACGAGGTTGGGCGCCAATGGGAGGAGACGAACGCTGAGATCGCGACCGGATACGTGCTGGTGGCGGCTGATCGACATGCCGAGGCACGGCCCCTCCTGAAAAGGGCGCTCGCGGAAGCGGTCGATATCGCCTCCCCCGGGTCGATCATGGACGCGCTCGTCCTCCTGGCCGCCGTTCGGATGGAAGGCGATGCCGCGGCGGCGACCCGGCTCCTGGCAGGAGTCCGGACGATCGCCGAAGAAAGCGGACGCGAGCTGGATCCTCTAGTCGAGGGCGAACTCCTCGAGACAACGAAGCGCTCAGCGCGCCAGCGCCTCGGACAGCGGTTTGATGCTGAGTGGGAGGCGGGGTCGGCTCTGAGGCTGGAGGACGCCGTCGCGCTGGCTCTCGAGGATGACTGAACTGCACGAGCCTCTGCGGACAGTCGAGCAAGCCGCGGCCCCGTTCCGTCCGCCGGATTAACTGTGTTAGATGCAGCTATGACGCGGCCGCAGCCGGGTTCAGAGCACTCCGACGCCGCAGCTAAAGCGCCCCCCATTCCGACGTCGCCGTCCGATCTCGATCAGGAGCGGCGCACCTCGATGGCTGCGGAGCGCACGTGGCTGGCGTGGTGGCGCACCGCGCTGGGCGCAACCGCCGGGGCGCTCGCTGTGGGCCGGTTCGCCCCGCAACTGCTCGACGTCGCCCCATGGCCCTACATCCTGCTCGGGTGCGGCTACGCGTCTCTCGCGATCGGGCTCTCGATCGTTGGCGCGCAACGCCAGCGCGAGTTGGAGCGTGCGCTGCGAACCGGTGGTCACATACCGCTGCGGTTCCGAACCGTCGCGGTGTTCACCGTCGGCGGAGTCGCGCTTGCCGTGATGACCGTCGTGCTCGTGATCGCGCAGACCTGAGGCTTTCTCAGCCCGAGCGGGCTACTCGCCCGCGACCCACAGTCCTACTGCGAGAGCGGCCGGGCGCTGACATGCCCGGCCTCGTCAACGGCGACGAGCAGCACTTCGTTGCCGCGGCGCAGGACGGCGGAGTCCGCCGTCTGACTGTCGAGCGCCCACCCCTGCGCGATCCAACTTGCGACCGCGCCGTCGAGCCGACGCCGGCGCTCCTCACCGGGGATGCCGCGTTGCCCACCCCGGCGAGTGAGGAGCGCGACGAGTAGACCGATCGCCGTCAGCGCCGCGGCTCCGAGCAACACCCAGACCCAGGTCGGCGTTGTGCTTGCGCTGTTCTCCGGCGACGTCGTGGTGGTCGTTGTCGGCACGACGACTCGGCGGGTCGTCGTCTGCTGCACCGTCACGGTCGTGCTCTCGGTCGTCCCCGGCGCCGTCGTCGTCTCGACGGTGGTCTCCGTCGTCGTGGGCTGTGCCGCTCGACCCCGGACCGTGATTGCACCGGCAAGAAGCAGCCCGGCGATGAAGACCACGCCTAGGCCCGAGAGCTTCGCGGCTCGCGGCATCGCCCCATAGTGCCAAGTCTGCTCTTTTGAGTAGAGCGCTCGAGCGGCGCTTCGTCGTGAGTCGTGGCGTCTAATGACCAGGATTTCGCCGGCAGGATCCGGCTGCACCAGCTGCCGACCATCGAGGCTGCGCCGTAGACGCGGGGCAGATCGGGCACGGCCGCAAAGCGCGGGGCGATCGGTTCGTCGAATCGCAGGTCGGTCGGCGGCACCCGCCAGCGGCGTAGATTGGGCGTCGACCTCTTTCGTCCTGTCTCGGAATTCCACAAGGAGACTTGACGAGGGAAGTCAAAAATGGAATAAAGGTTTGGAGATCGTAGACGCTTCGGCGTCAGATCAAGGGAGAGAGCCTACGACGTCGGGGGAGACGTCAGAGAGGTAAGGGAATGCGGCAGCGTCCTCGAGGGGGGATTCTGTTCAAGCGGGCGACGCCTGCCTTAGAGCAGCTTGTCCAAAACGGCGGCGGTCGCTGCCGGCTGCTCAGCACGGACCTAACCGCACGGGGAACGTTGCCGAAATCGCCCCAGGCATTGGCGTCGCCGTGCGTCACAGGTCACCGTTCAGCGACGCCCCAATCCGGAAACCCGACGTGGAGCGGGCAGGCTCCACCCCAGGTATGAGCGACGACAACGTCTCAATCATCGCAACACCGGGCGCAGTCACGGCTGTCGACGAGGAAGTGCTTTCGAGCTTTGTCGACGCAACGCCGACGATCGTCTCTGACCGGGGGAGCCTACGAGCCGGCCTGGGGTTCTACCGGCGTCTGTTGGGGGTTCGCGATCTTCACGGAACCTCGCTTCACAGCCCGGTGCTGCGCGTCCTCGCTGTGGTCATCCCGATCGCGGTCGTCCTGCTTGCGACGGCTCACGGCGCCTTCACGCGGCAGTTCGTCGCACAACTCACGCTTCCAATCGTCGTGTGGCTGGTGACGCTTCATGCTGCGAACCAGTCGGCGCGGCTCTCGCCCCTCGTCGTCGGCGTCTGGGCGACGAGCCTCGTCGGGGCCGCGAACGGTGCCATCGTAGTCGCGGCAATCTGCCTCATGGTGCCGGCGCTCAGCGTTGACTTCTCAGAGATCTTGCTCATGTTCGCCGGCGTATTCGCGTTGTCATACGCCGCTGAATCGCTTTCGACGAGGTTTGGGCGTCGCCGCCGACTGCTGCTCGTTGGCATCTCTGAGAGCGCCACCGCACTCGTGAATGATCTTGCGGCACACCCAAAGGTTCCATTCAAGTGGCTCGGCGCAGTCGCTGACGAACTTCACGACGCCCCTTTTCCGATTCCAATGATTGGGACGATGACCGACCTTCCCGGGATCGTTCTCAATACGCGGCCGGATCTCATCGTCGTTGCAAACGTCGGACAGCGCGACAAGGCGCTGGAGCAGCTGCTGCCGGTGGCGAACGCCGGCTTCCGGATCGTCGGCCTACCGGAGATCTACGAGTTTGCCTTCGGCCGCGTTCCGGTTCGCGATCTCCCGCAGGCCTGGTTCATGAGTCTGATTCACCTCTATCAGCGGGCCTACTCGCGCCGCGGCACCCGCATCGTGGATGTCGTGGTCGCCGCGATCGGACTCCTATTGACTTCCCCGCTCTTCCTGCTGAGTGCCGCCCTCGTCCGCTGCTCCGGCCCAGGCGCGATCTTCTATCGTCAAAAGCGTCTCGGGGAGGGCGGGCAGATGTTTGAGATGATCAAGTTCCGAACGATGATCGACGGCGCCGAAGAGCAAGGTACGGCAGTGTGGGCCGAAGAGCACGATAATCGGATTACGCGGGTTGGGCGGTTCCTTCGTGGAAGCCATCTGGACGAGCTTCCTCAGCTATGGAACGTCCTTCGCGGCGACATGAGCCTCATTGGGCCGAGGCCGGAGCGACCCGAGTTCCTCGAGCTTCTCCAACGGGAAGTACCGTTCTGGGCACGCCGGGTGCTGGTGAAGCCGGGCATCACCGGCTGGGCCCAAGTTCAACGCGGGTATGCCTCCGACACAGCTGGTGCTGCCGAGAAACTCTCCTACGACCTTTACTACCTCAAGCACCGAAGTTTGCTCCTCGACGCGGCGATCGTCGCCAAGACGGCCGGAGCAGTCGTCGGACGTTCAGCGGCCCGCTAGTCAAGCCGGCGATGGATGGAGCGTGCTCCGAGCTGAGCGAGTCCGGTTAGAAGCCCTGCACCCCATATCCCATGAATTGTCGCGAGGACGACCACGGTGCGCCAACCGCTCCTCGATTTCACTGTCGCACCGCTTAAGACGAGCGCGTACACAGCCATCACGCCGCGAGCAGGCCGTGCCAAACCGCTTGGGAGCAACGCGGTGGTTGCCGTCGCGAGCAACAAGACCGGTGCGATCTGCCTTGGTCGGACCGACTGCGGCGCCGTCGCGACAGTCAGCGCCTTGAAGCGACCGTAATCCCAGTACTGCCGAGCGATAGCTCGAAGCGACTCGCGAGGACGATAGAAGGACCAGATCGCCGGATCGAAAATGATTCGGCCACCGGATCTTCGAAGCCGATGGTTCAGTTCAAAGTCTTGGTTACGGAGAAAACGCTCATCCCACCCGCCGACAGCCCGAATTTTTTCCGCCGGCCAAGAGCCCAGCGGAAAAGTGTCGACGTCGAGGCGGGCCTGCCCGGGTTTCGGCACTTTCCAGGACCTGGCATTTCCGATACCGAATCGTGACGCGAGGGCTGCTCCTATCGCCCGCCCCCATGGTCCGCGCGGTTCCACTCGTACCCAGCCGCCCGCACCCACTGCGCCGGCCTCCTGCTCTAGCGCGACGACAGATGCCTCGACGTACCCAGGGGGCATTCTGCCGTGCGCATCGAAGCGAACAATGATTGCACCTTGCGCAGCAGCGAGGGCTGCGTTGAGACCCGCCGGTGTACTCCCTTTCGGGTTCCCGACCACCGCCGCACCGGCCAAGCTCGCAAGGCGAGCAGTCTCATCGGACGAATTTCCATCGGCGACGATTACCTCTATTCCACCGTCGACGCGTTGCGCCAGAATCGACCGAATGCAAGCCTCGATGTTTCGGGCCTCGTTGCGGGCAGGGACGATGACCGAGACCCGGGGGCCCATTTAGGGACGCTTGATGCCTTGCCCCGCGCCGTCGGTCCAACGCTGCAGCAGGTCGCCCATGGTCGTCCAAGGAAAGTCCTTCAGGAGCGACTCAAAGCGAGCTTCGCACCGGCTGAGACCCACGTAGTGGCGGAATCGGTAAGAACGCGGCAAGCCCTCGACTCGCGGTTGGTCAGGGTCGATCTCCCAGGGATGAATGTAGAAGACGTACGGCCGACCCGACCGGAGAATTCGCCTGGCGCCGAGACGGAAGACCGAGTACGGGAGTACCCGAAAGTAGCCGCCTCCGCCCCAAGGAAGACCGCGTGCGGCGATGGTGATACAGGAGACACCAATTTCGAAGAAGTCCGGTGAAACTTCGACCACTGGGTCAGCGGGCCCGATTCCGTGAAGGTGCCCGTACCTGTCGTGCCCGAAGCTGGGGAAGAGGGACGAATCGTAGGAAAAGCCGACATCCTGAAGTATCGGTATCGCCCACTCCTTGATCGAGAAGCTTGGCGCGCGATAGCCGCGAACTTCTACGCCGATTATGTCCTCCAGTGTGGCTTTCGAGCGCTCTACATCCGCGCGGAATTGTTCGGGCGAGAGGTTGTCAAGCGCCTCATGGCCGTATCCGTGCGAAGCGATTTCGTGGCCCGCGGCGGCGATTTCGCGGACGAGATCTGGACATCTTTCGGCGACCCAGCCGAGGACGAAAAAGGTGGATCGTATTCCGCCGTGCAAGCTAGCCATCAGTCGCAACATCCGCTCAGTGTTTCGCTCGACATGGAGTCGCTGACGGTTCCAGGTTTCACGCCGAATAATCGGCTTTA
>Ga0070712_100002689_pt1 | contig 10968 bp, 10 predicted proteins | sample LARL81metaG_FD_71396 | JGI IMG/M metagenome (GOLD analysis project Ga0070712, IMG submission 71396) | Corn, switchgrass and miscanthus rhizosphere microbial communities from Kellogg Biological Station, Michigan, USA - LAR L8-1 metaG | ecosystem: Host-associated > Plants > Roots > Rhizosphere ...
ACTCGGATCCGGCGACCAGAATAGGCGAGCGTTAGCAAGGATCGGCCTCGATGCTAGCTCCGGCGCGGCCGGCCGGACCGGGGACGACGCTGTCGTGCACGACTGTAAGGAGTCACGATCACCACGTCAGAAGGACCGCCAAGGCCTAGCCGTGTCGGACACAGGGAGCCACGCGTCGGCGGGATCGCGAGATACCCGCGCGAGAACGAAGGCAGGTCTCGAGCCGCCGCTCGCGAGCGTCGCGCTTGTCGCCAGATTCGACTTCGACGCCGCCGCTCGGCCGGAGCATGACGCGAGCGCCCCCGGTATCCGCGCGGAGCGGGTGCGACCTCGCGAGATGGCCGGATGCTCGTGCTGACACGAAACCAGGGCTCGCGCTGTTACGCCCGCCCCGGGTGGCGTCATCGCAGGAGCGCTGGTCACTGCTGCTTAGCCGCGTGGCGAGAGCGTGCCCTCGGACTGCTCGCTGTCCTCACAGGCGTCTGCGACTGCCGCCGATTCGCTTCCGGTATCGGACCCGTTGCAGGCGTTGGGTGGCAGGCGTCGTCGTCAGTCGAGCGTGATGACGACCTTGCCGTTGGAGCGGCCCTGTTCGACGTACGCTAGCGCCTCGAGGGTCTGGTCGAACGGGAACGTCTTGTCGATGAGCGGGCGGAGGCGGCCGGCGTCGTAGAGGGCGCCCAGCTCGCGCAGTTGGGCGCCGTTGGCCTGCATGAACAGGAACGAGTAGCTGATGCCGAGCTTCCGGGCCTGCTTGCGGACCTTTCGGCTCAGCAGCCGCATCACGACGCCGATGAACTTCGGCGCCCCGACCTGCTTCGCGAACCCGGGGTCCGGCGGGCCGGCGACGCCGATCGCCTGTCCGCCCGGCTTGAGGACCGTGAGGGACTTCTCGAGGTTTTCGCCGCCGAGCGAGTCCAACACGACGTCGTAGCCGGAGAGGACCTCGGCGAAGTCCTGCTTCGTGTAGTCCACGACGACGTCGGCACCGAGGCTGCGCACCAGCTCCGCGTTCTTTCCGCTCGCGGTCGTCGCTACCGTGGCGCCGAGGTGCTTGGCGAGCTGGATGACGGTCGACCCCAGGCCGCCGGAGCCGGCGTGGACGAGGACCTTCTGGCCGCGCTTCACGTGGGCGCGCTCGACGAGGGCCTGCCAGGCAGCCAGTGACACCAGCGGCACCGCGGCCGCCTCGTGCAGGGTGAGCGAGTCTGGCTTGGGGGCGACGTCGTCCTGGTCGATCGCGATGTACTCCGCGAAGCTCCCGATCCGCAGGTCGCGGGGGCGGGCGTAGACCTCGTCGCCTACCTGGAAGTCGCGTACCGCGGAGCCGACCCTGGTCACCACGCCGGCGACGTCGTGGCCGAGCACGAACGGGGTCCGGTACTTCAGCAGCCGCTTGAACTCGCCGTTGCGGACCATCTTGTCCAGCGGGTTGATGCTCGCGGCGCGCACCTTGACCAGCACGTCACCGTCGCCGACCTCGGGCTCTGGTACGTCGGCGGCGCGGAGTCCGTCCCCGCCGTAGTGCTCGACGACGAATGCCTTCATGACCGTTCTCCCCGGCGGGTGAGTGCCAGTCGTTCGCAGGTCGAGGAAGGACGCCAGCGGCTCGGCCGTGGCGCGGACGGCATGCTAAGGCCGGTCCGCGCGAGGGCGTGGGGCGGCGCGGGAGCTCTCATAGGAACTCGAGCGCGCGCTTGACGAAGTCCTCGTGGAACTGGAACACGCCGCCGTGCCCGGCGTCGGGATAGATGACGAGCTGGCTGTTCGGGAGCCGCCGGTCGAGGTCGACCGTGTTCTTGGAGGGCACCATCCTGTCGCTCTCACCGTTCATGACGAGCACCGGCTGGTGGATGCTCGAGAGGTCCGCGGGCTGCTGTTGACCCCATCGGTGGATGGCCTTGAGCTGGACGCGGAATGAGCGTACGGAGATGGCCTTGTCGCGGTCGCTCGTACGTTCCTGCAACCGTGCCAGGAACTCCTTCCCGGCTCGGCGCCCGTTCGGAGTCCTGGTGAAGAACAGGAACTGCTTGGGGTCCTGGCGGGTGAGCAGACCTCGCGCGATATCGAGGTAGGAGATGCGGGTCACCTCGTCGATGCCTTCGCCGCCCGCAGGGCCGGTACCGGCGATGATCATCTTGCGCACGAGCCACGGCTCCTGTTGCGCGATCACCTGGGCGATCATGCCGCCCATCGAGAACCCGAACAGGTCGACCTGCTCGAGGCCGAGGCCGCGGATGAAGGTGACGGCGTCGCTCGCCATCTCCTCGATGGTCCTCGGCGTGAACCCGCTCGAGGCACCCACGCCTCGGTTGTCGAACGTGATAACCCGACGCTCGGCGGCGATGCCGTCCACGACTCGGGGGTCCCAGTTGTCCAGGACCGCGGCCAGGTGGGTGAGGAACACCACCGGCACCCCCGTGCTCGGGCCGAGCTGACGGTAGGCGAACTGCACCCCGCCCGCGGAGAGTGTGCGCGTGGGGGCGTCCTTCCACGACGCCATCGAGTTGTCGTGCGCGTCTGGTGAGCCATTCGTATTCGCGAAGGACGCTCTCATCACAACCGCCGCCTGATCTGTCTCGACCGCCATGGTGTACTCCTTGTTTCGTTATTGGCTGACGATCGTAATGCTATCGTACGGTCATGATATAAGCTGAGACGTACGTCACACTCGAGACAAGTTCGCGAGAGAGGTTCGCTATGCGCTACAGCAAGGGCCACAAGCACGCCACCCGAGAACGCATCCTCGAAGCGGCCGGGCGGCGCTTCAAAGCAGACGGCATCGACGGCGCCGGCGTGGCGGCCGTGATGTCCGACGCCGGCCTGACCAACGGCGCCTTCTACGCCCACTTCGCCTCCAAGGAGGACCTGGTAGCGAACGTCCTCGCCGAGCAGCTGCGCGCCCAACGCGACGGTTTTGACGCCCAGCCACCGGATCGGGAGGGACTCCAAGCGTTCGTCCGGTCCTACCTATCTCCGCAGCACCGCGACCAGTGCGCCGACGGCTGCCCGTCGGCCGCGCTGCTCGACGAGATCGCCCGCCGCCCCGACGCCACCAGACAGGTCTTCACCGACGAACTGATGGGCGTCATCGATGACATCGCCTCGCGCCTCGACCCGAAACACGTCGACGCTGCCCGAACCGATGCGCTCACGCTCTTCGGACTGATGGTCGGCGCCCTGCAGCTCGCCAGGGCACTGACTGACCGCGACCTATCCGACCAACTCCTCGCGCGAAGCGTCGAGACAGCGCTGAAGCTGCTGGACGACGTGGCTCGTTAGCCGCGCTCTGCACCTCGCTGCGTGGCCCGCCGTCCAGGCGCGTCCTGTCGCCCCGTTTGACTGGTCCCGGTTCCACGCTCGGCTCGCACCGCCAAGTGCAGCGCCCGCCGCACCCTCCTCCAGCTGGCTCTCGGAACGATTCCCAGCAGGCCGCCCACGATCGCGCTCAGTATCGCGATCGCGGCAACGCAGGTGTCCGCCTGGCGCTCGGCCCGGCACCCGGTCGTCGCCAGATTCGAGTTCGACGCCGCCGCTCGGCCGAAGCGTGACGCGAGCTCCCTCGTATCCGCGCGTTGCAGGGCGCGCCGTCGGAGACGGCGAGATGCCCGTCGCGCCATGAACGCAGGTCGGCCTGGGGAACCGCGGCGCGGGTCGTTGATTGCTCGTTGCCCAGCGGGCGCAAGCTGGCGATCGGCGCTGCGAGGCGACGCCGGGGCCGGGCCGCACTTCCGCACCGGCTGCGGGAGCGGCGCTCGGCACCGCATCTGGGCAGCCGGCGTGATTGTGCTGCCGTCACAGGCCGCCGGGACCGTCACGCGCTCGCCCGGCCCGAGCTCAACACGTGTGGGCGCGAGCGGTGATCGCCGCCGTCAACTACGGCGCTTGGTCGGGCGTGCCCTGCGCTGTGGCTTCAGCAGCTGGGCGCAGGCGGCGTCCGCGCTCCATTGCTCGTACTGGTCGGTCGTCCAGCCGCGCTGGCGGACGAGTAGCTGCCAGGTGTTGGGGTGGTTGATCGTCCAGAGGATGTCGGCGGCGCGCTCCACGTCGAGCGATTGGTTGAGCGCCGCCTTGTTGTTGATGCTCTGAACGATCGCACGCTGGTTGTCCCGGTACTCGGTCTGGATCCGGCTCCAGAGCGCGGCGATGTCGGGGTCGATCGGCGCGGCGCTTCGGATCACCTCGAGAAGCCCGCCGATCCGGACTTTGCCGTGCGCGGAGTTGTGCGCGTTGACCCGCAGCTGGCGCTCGGGGTCTGGCTCCTCGAGCACGGCGCGGTACCACTGCTGCTCGGCGACGGGCACGTCCTCCCGGCCGCCGCGCAGCCGCAGGTTCCAGAGCGCTCGCAGCACGCCGCTCTTGGTCTCGAAGGCGATGTAGACGGTCTTCAGCGCGACGCGCGCCTCGGCCGCAACGGCGGCCATCGTCGTCGCCGCGTACCCGTCGCGTTCGAACAGGCGCTGCGCGGCCTCGAGGATCTCGAGCCGCGTGGCTGCGGCCTGCTCGCGCCGGCGCGGCGACTCGTACGGGCGCTTGGGCTTGACACGCTCAGCCATTTCTGTAGTCTCCCACAGACTTCATTACATGTTCAGAGTACTCAACACTCGGAACGGGTACTCAAATCCCTGTGGACCGGATCCGGGAGGTTCCTCATGCAAGCCACAAGCATCACGACGCCGACGGACGCGACGACAGGCCCGGAAGGGAAGGCGGCCGAGCAGCTGCGCGGCAAGCTGCACCAGCTGTGGGCGGAGGTCGCCGATGGATGGGGGGCGCACGCCGAGCACGTCGACCGGCGCAGCTCCGATTTGACGGGGACGATGCTCGCTCGCGCGGCGCTCGCACCGGGGGATCGCGTGCTCGAACTCGCGTGTGGCCCCGGCGGCGCCGGCCTCGCCGCCGCACACCGGGTCGCTCCCGGCGGAGAGATCGTGCTCTCAGACATCGCAGCCGAGATGACACAGATCGCGGCCACACGCGCACAGGCGCTCGGGCTGACCAACGTCAGCACACGCGTGCTCGACCTCGAAGGAATCGACGAGCCCGACAGCTCCTACGACGTCGTGCTGTGCCGCGAGGGCCTGATGCTCGTACCAGACCCCGCCCGCGCCGCACGCGAGATCCGGCGGGTGCTACGCCCCGGCGGCCGGGTCGCGCTCGCCGTCTGGGGACCGCGCGAGCGCAACCCGTGGCTTACCGTCATGTTCGACGCGGTCAGCGCCCAGCTCGGCTGCCCGGTCCCACCGGACGGAATCCCCGGCCCGTTCTCGCTCCAAGACGCCGACCAGCTCGCCGCGCTGCTCGCACACGCCGGGCTGTCGGACGTGAACGTCAGCGAAGCGCCGGTTCCGCTCCACGCCCGCTCCTTCGAGGAATGGTGGACCGCGCGATGCGCGCTCGCCGGACCGCTGACGAAGATCCTCGCCGCGGTCCCCGACGAGGCGCGCGCCGCGATCGAAACGCGCGCACGTGAAGCGACCCAGACGTACGCGACAGCCGACGGCTTCGAGTTCCCAGGCGTCGCGCTGATCGCCACAACCACGCGATGAGCCAGACGCTCCGCGTCACCGAACTGTGGCGCTATCCGGTCAAGTCGCTCCAGGGCGAGCGGCTCGACGCGGCGATCGTGACCGGGGACGGACTCGATGGCGACCGCCGCTACGCGATCTTCGACCTCGACACCGGGCTCGGGCTGACCGCGCGGCGCGTGCCCGAGCTGCTGCTCGCCTCGGCAACCCTGACAGCCGACGGCCACGTGCGGATCACGCTGCCCGACGGTTCTCTCGCCGATGGGGACGACGCGCTGTCTGCATGGCTAGGCCGGCGCGTCGCGCTGCGCTCCGCCGAGCAGAACGCCGGCAGCCGCTACGAGGACGTAATCGACTTCGACCGCGAGCAGTCGAGTGACCGGAAGACGTTCGAGGGTGCGTCCGGACCGTTTCACGACTCGCAGCGGGCGCGAGTATCGCTCCTCTCCACAGCGACGATCGGCGCGTGGGACCCCCGCCGATTCCGCGCCAACATCCTGCTCGACGGCACCGGCGAAGACGCGCTCGTCGATTCCAGCATCGCCCTCCGCGAGGCGATCCTGAACATCAGCAGGAGGATCCAGCGGTGCGTGATGGTCACGCGGCCCCAGCCAGGCGGGATCGACCGCGACCTCAGCATCCTGCGAACGATCGCGAGCGAGCGAGCAGCCTGCCTGGCCGTCGGCGCGCTCGTCAGCCACCCCGGCATCGTCCGCGTCGGCGACGAACTGAAACCCCGCTAGACGCCGGGCTGCCGCCGGGCCTTCGTCACGCAGAACGCGAGACCCGCACTCACACCGCCACGCGCATCCCTGCTCGCATCGGCAACGGCCCGAAATGCGCGGTCAGCGAAGTGCTCGCGGCCTGCGAGCCGACCGTGATGCCAAAGCCGACCACTGAGCCGCGGATCCCGCGCTGAGAGCGCTCGTCGGCGGCGGGTGGATGCTTGTCCAATGAGAAGACCGAGACTCGGCGGAGAGGCCGTAAGGTCGCCAGCCCTCTCCTAGAAGCGGCTTCGAGCCAGCATGCGGACCACTGCCGCACGGAAGCGCCGATCAGTCTGCAGTCTGATGCGCCCAGCAGCGGTCACTTCATACCGTCGACCCGAGCTATCCCGGCTGCTGCGCAGCAACCCGCCCCGCTCGCAGCGGCGCGGAACGTCGTGCAGGATCGCTTCCCCGGCCGGCTGCTCACGCAGGACGTCGATCTGCTGGGCAGTGCGGCGCGAGCGAAGAGCCCCACGCGACACTGATTCCAAGACAGCGAATTCGACTAGCCCGAGTGTGTCGCCCGACTCCATTCATCAAGTCTACGGGCCGACAGTGCGCGTCCTGCTGCAGCTTGGCGAAGCGCGCAATCCTCGCCTCGCAGGGACGATGGGATCGGCCGCGAGATGCCCCCACCCGCCTGATTGCAGGAGTTGTGAACGGTTGACTACCAGCGCGCGATTCGGGCTCGTGGCGCCGTGTCGGTGGTCAGTCAGCCCTGGACGGTGCCGGCCACTGCCCAAGCGCGCGCGGTCAACTCGAACGGTCCGTCCTCGACTCCGAGCCGGCGGCGGTATGCGTCGTGGAGGACGGAACGATGCTCCTCGTCGAGCGATTTGCAGAACGCTCCAGATGGAGCGACGCCGGTGGGAAACGGCGACCCGTAGATCCTCGAAGTCAAGGTAGGACGCGCGCACCACCAGCGGGGCGAAGCGCACGTCGCGCAGTCCCGCCCGCAGCCACAACTCTGCAAGCTCACCGTCGCGGCACCAGCGCATCACGACACCCTCGTCCGCCCGAGCGGCCCGCTCGTGATCGATCTCACGTGCGGCGTCCCAGAACGCCCGCACTAGCGTCATCTCGCCCGCGTAGTCCCATACGCACGAGGCAACCACCCCGCCTGGGCGCGTCACGCGCGCCATTTCGCGCCCGCCTGCCTCGGGATCGCGCATGAAGTTCACAACAAGCTGCGAGAGGGCGGCGTCAAACGCGCCGTCTGCGAACGGCAGTTCCTCGGCAGCGGCAACCACGACGCCGACCCCTGGCAGTCGCGCCTGGCACGCTTGTACGAACGCCTCCGAAGGATCCGCGGCGGACACCCTTCCGGCCCCACCTCGGCCTACAAGTACGGCCGTCAGCGCGCCAGGTCCGCAGCCGACGTCAACGCCGCGCATCCCGGGCTCGACCACTGCGAAGTCGATCAGCGCCTCGGCAAGCTGCGTGCCGTAGCGACCGACATGCCGGTCGTAGGCATCAGCCGACGCGCGGAAGGTTTCAGCGCTTGGCATCACAGTGGCAGGCTACTTCGACGCCGGCTCAGCGGCGCCTCGCATGCCTGCATCCCGCAGCAAAGCGAGTCTCCGCCCACGGCACGTCGGCGACCTGCGTTTCGCCACGGGAGTGCCTAACTCGGGCCGCCGGCGCCCGCGAGCCAGCAGGCGCTTTGCTGTCCGCGGAGCGGGGAATCCGTCGACAGCATTAGTGAACCCGTACGACGTAGCGGGTCTCGGTCGCGGACGGCAAAGACACTCGGCGCAGCGCGCCAATCAGGGATCAGCGTCGATTTCGCGCTGGCATTCAGCCCCGGAGGAACTGTCTGACGTGGCGGTGGGCGGGACTCCCCTGGCCAGTGCTCGGGCCCGCTCGCAGAGTAGGGATCGCGAAACGCGCCGGAGTAGTCTTCGAGGACTGGCTGCCCGCGCGGTTTCGACATGAGAGGAAGGGCGAGCTAATGGGAGACACCGTGCTGGGACCGATCGACTATCTGGCGGTCGAGTGGCCCGAGAGCCGCGTAACCGGCGAAGGGTTCCGGCGACTGATGGATCTCGTCGACCGCGGGGTCGTCCGCCTGCTCGACATCCTGTTCATCGGCAAGGACCCCGACGGGCACGTGTCGAAGGTCGAAGTGGCTGACGTGGAGCATTCCGATGCTCTGGATGAGCGGTTGTGGGGCTTGTCGTCCGGCTTGCTTGATCAATCGGACATTCGACCAGGTCGCCGCGGCGATCGAGCCGGGCAGCCTGGCCGGGATCCTTGTGTACGAGAACGTTTGGCGGTGCCGATGTGGACGGCGATCGACCAGAGCAGCGCACGGCTTGTCGGCGCGGGACGCATCGTCGCCGACGATCTGGTCGCGGCGCTTGACGCGCTCAATCCGTCGTGAACACCTTTTGAACGGAGACCGACATGGGACTGTTGAAGACAGGGTTGAAAGCGGCCGTGGCGGTGAAGACGGCTGATGTGATCCACGAGCGCGTCCTCGCGCGTCAGCAGGAGCATGCGGCCGCCCAGGGCCACCCAGCGCCGGCGGCGCCGGTGCCACAGCCTGGCTTGGCCACGCCGGTAGCCGCGGCACCGCCGCCAGCGGCGGCTGCGCCGGACATGGGTGACAAGCTTGCGCAGCTCAAGCAGCTCGGTGAGCTGCGCGAGTCGGGCGTGTTGACCGACGCGGAGTTCAGCGCCCAAAAGGCCCAGATCTTGAGCTTCTGATCGGTTCAGATCGGCGGCAGACGATCGAGTGAACTAGGCGATCTATGAATGTCGCTGAGAGCGATGGTCTTGATCGGATCGAGCACATCGTCGTGCTGATGTTGGAGAACCGCTCCTTCGATCACATGCTCGGCTACCTTTCGCTCGAGGGTGGCCGCGAGGAGATTGACGGTCTTCGGCCAGGGATTTCTAACGACCTCGGCGGCCGGCGCTACCCGATCCACCATCTCGGCGCGACGTACTTCCCCAATGAACGTTGGGATCCTGAGCACACAGCGGCGGCGGTCGATCGGCAGATCAACGGCGGGGCGATGGATGGGTTCCCCGCGAGCTATGCAGAGACGCTGGCCGCTCGCGGCGTCGAGGATGCCGATCCGGGCGTCGTGATGGGCTACTACAACGCGTCCGACCTGCCCGTGTTCGACCACTTCGCAGAACAGTTCTGTGTCTGTGACCGCTGGCATAGCTCGGTCGCGGGAGCGACCTGGCCGAACCGGCTCTATGCGATCGCCGGGAGGGGCGCCGGGAGCCGCGACGACCCCGAGGTGCCGATCTACCACCAGCACTCGTTCGTGCGCCACCTGGATGCGGCCGGCGTCTCGTGGCGCTGGTATTCCCACGATGTCGCGACGCTCCGCCTCGCCGATGCCAGGTATCGCGTCGGGCACCGCGAGCACTTTGCCTACGTACAGAAGCTCAAGCTGGTGTTCAAGACGCGTGGCCGAGGTCTGCTGTATCTCAATGAGGATGCTGCGAGCTTTCTTGAGGACGCCGCGTATGGTCAGTTGCCTGCTGTCTCGTGGATCGATCCGAATTTCAAGGACTTCAACCTGATCGGGTCTCCTCCAAACGACGACCACCCGCCATCAGATGTCACTCACGGGCAAGAGCTCGCGCTGCTGATCTACAACGCGCTGGCGGCTGGTCCAGCGTGGGAGAAGACGCTGTTGCTGGTCTTCTACGACGAGCACGGGGGGTTCTTTGACCACGTCATCCCGCCCGAGCACCCGCCCGATGACGATCCCGCGACGTTCACGCGCTACGGGGTGCGCGTTCCGGCATTCGTGATCTCGCCATGGGTCAAGCCAGGCTCGGTCTCCCACACCCTGTTTGATCACGCCAGCATCCCGAAGACGATCCTGCGCCGTTTCGCTCCGACTGAGCTCGAGGCACCTTCGCACCCCAGCGGTGTCGCACATCGGCGGGAAATGAGCCATCCGCACTCTGTTAGCCGTCGCGTCGCCGACGCCGCTGACCTCGGCCAGCTCCTGACCCTCGATGAGCCGCTGCCGGCGCCGGACCGTAGCCACCTCGTGGACTGGTTCGCGGACGAGCAATCCGCACGCGCCAGACGGCTACTCGAGGACCCAGCCGGAGTGCTGCGCAAGGCAACGGCACACAGCCTGACCGATCTTCAATCCGGGCTCCTGGCAGCGCACCGGCATCTCCACGACCACGGACACTCCCTCGACCACCCATAGCACCACGAGCGCGAAACCGACCGAGCACGATCGCCCCGACGGTGAACCAGATTGCCCGGCGCCGCAGACACCTCAGGGCTTGCGTTTCGAGACCGTGACACTCGAGCGGATCGTCGACCGGCCAATCCGTCGCTCCGCCAAGCAGGGCCGACCCTCACAGCCGGTCGAGTCTCACAACTCGCCAACGGCAGGTTTGGAGCAGACCGCGATCGCCGCGCGGACGACTCTCCTCGTATCCGCGCAACTCAGGTGCGCGGTTCGGGGGGTCGCCATTACCGCGGCCGAACGAAACGAGGTCTTTTGCGTAGCCAGCTTCCGCATCGTCCCGGGGCGGCAGAAGCCTGCCTTCGGGGTCGGCGCGCTGTCGCGTCTCGTCCAGAGCGCTATGGCGTGCTAGCCGAAACCGAGTCAGCGCTGTCCCGCGCGGACTGCTCCTCGCGTGGGACAGGGTTGCCCCGCGGCGCCTTTGGCGGCGTCGTCACA
>Ga0070712_100002694_pt1 | contig 10963 bp, 7 predicted proteins | sample LARL81metaG_FD_71396 | JGI IMG/M metagenome (GOLD analysis project Ga0070712, IMG submission 71396) | Corn, switchgrass and miscanthus rhizosphere microbial communities from Kellogg Biological Station, Michigan, USA - LAR L8-1 metaG | ecosystem: Host-associated > Plants > Roots > Rhizosphere ...
TCGTGGAACTCGTCGTCAGTCTTATATTGCTACCCACGCTCTACGTTTTTTGGGCCCGTCGAAACGATCAGCTGCCACCGCCTGAAATTGGTTTCCTGGAGGAAGGTGAGCATGTTGACTAGCGGACGTATCTTTCCAGCAGCTCTCATGGACTCCGGGGAAGGCAAGGAATAAGAAATTCCCTATGTGTCGGAAATAAACCTCCCAACCAACTATTTTCGTCGAAGAGCCGTTGGGTGATAATTCTGATCTTGGACCTGTCGCCCTGATGCAGACCTGGCTTCGTGCCACACTGGAAGGTGCACTTCGAAAGCTGATCCTTTGCCAGGGGTGCTCTCGACAGCGATTGAGCCATTGTGCTGCTGCACAATCCAGAGCGCAATCGCAAGACCAAGGCCCGCTCCACCAAAATCCCGGCTTCTGGCCTTGTCGGCGCGGTAAAAGCGTTCAAAGATTTTTCCCTGATCCTCAGAGGCGATGCCGATGCCAGTGTCGGCCACTCTAATTACCGCCTGGTCTCCGCGCTCGTCGAGAAGAAGGCTGATTTGTCCGGGAGGGGGAGTGTACTTAACGGCATTATCAAGCAGGATATTCAGCAGTTGCTGCAGGGCGGTCTTGTCCCCCATTACATTCAATTCTGTTTCGGTGACACTTACCAGGAATCCAAGTGATCTTGAGGAGGCAACCGTCCGCCACATGTCCGCAGCTCTCGAGCCGGCCCCACGAAGATCGACGGAGCACATTTCCAGAACCTCGCGGCCGGTGTCTGCTCGGGCGATCGTAAGGAGCTTCTCGATCATCAAGGTCGTGGTCTCCGCCTCCCCCTGTATATGAAGGAGAGCTTCACGATATTCTTCCGGTGTTCGTGACTTGCGTAGTGCGATTTCAGCCTCGGTCCGAATCAGCGATACGGGAGTGCGGAGCTCGTGGGACGCATTGGCGGTAAATTGGGTGATGCGGGAAAATGCAGCCTCAATGCGGCTCAGCATCTCGTTCAGAGTATCGGAGAGGCGCTGCAGTTCATCCCCTGTGTGCAACGGCTCCAGACGGCGGCTGAGATCTGCGCCGCCGATCGTGCGAGCGGCACGCGTAAGGGCATCGACCGGCGACAGGGCCCTGGTACTGACCCAATATCCAACCATGGACGCTGCTAGAAGGATGACTGGGGCGAACAGCAACAGGTAACTCCGAAAGAGGGCCAAGGTTTGAGTCTCGTCATCGATGGGCACACCGGTTTGCACGTCGAAGCGGCGGCCAGAAACTACAATGCTCTGACTGACAAAGCGAAACGGCTTTCCGCCAACCCGGCGATTTGCATGAACCGCTTGTAAGAACCGGTCTGTGGTTGGGGTAAAGGACGCCTTCTGCATAAACGGCGCCCGATAGATCCAATCGGATGGGGGCGCATAGATTTGCAGGTAGTCGCCCGAGTGCTCCAGAACATAACTTTCTGTCACTTCCTCTTGCAATTTCGCAATTGAGGCATCTTTTTTCTGAGCCTGCAAGAAGTGCCGCAGGTCATCCATCTGATTCGCCAGCTCGTTGTCCGAGATTTCAAAGAGGCTGTGGCGCAAGATGAACCACATGCCGAATCCAAAGAGGAGTTGAGCGGCCGCAAAGACGATGAAATAGGAGAGTGTTAGGCGCAGACCGATGGACAGTCTTCTCATTGGAGAGATTCTGCGCGCAGGATGTAACCTACCCCGCGCACCGTATGAATCAGTTTTGGACGCACGTCATCCTGAATCTTGTGGCGCAGCAGGCGTACAAAGACATCTAGCGTATTGTCTTCAATCTCGCGATCGAAACCCCAGACTGCTTCAATCAAGTATTGGCGCCGCACCACGGATCCGGCCTGGTAAATAAGTTGCTCTAGCAGACTATATTCCGTTCGCGTTAGTGAGATCTTCACGCCACTGCGGGAAACGTCGCGGGTGCCCGGGTCAAGGGTAAGATCGCCTACCTGGAGCAGAAGAGGCTGCGGCACACGGGCCCGACGCTGGACGGCTCGGAGGCGGGCCAGAAGTTCATTGAAGGAAAACGGTTTGGTGAGGTAGTCGTCCGCGCCGACATCAAGCCCGTGAACGATGTCGGGCACCGAGTCTTTGGCTGTGAGCATGAGAACCGGAGTGGCAACTTTCTCCGAGCGCAGACGTCTGGCCAGTTCGTAACCGTCGAGTTTTGGCATCATGATATCGAGGATAATGACGTCGAAGTCGTAGTTCGCAGCCATGTCCAATCCGCTGCTTCCGTCGGTGGCGCATGTAACGGTATGCCCTTCTTCTGTAAGGCCTTTGCGCAATAATTCGACCATTCGCTTTTCGTCTTCGACCACCAGGAGTTTCATCGAGGCACCGGGCACATCTGGAAAACGAGGTTGCATCATCCTAAGCGAGAATTGTGAATATTGTGTTAAAGCACCAGAACGGAGTCTGAAAAAAAATTAACCGTCACTTCACGCGTTGTTTACATGCCATTCTTATACTCCCGTTATTGGTTCACACGCTAAGACTTAACGTTTCTCCGGGAGGCCCGTGACTTCCGAGGGTATCCACTACGCGATTCTCAGTATTAACCGCTTTGATTGCACAAGCTAATAGAGGAGTGTTATGTGCCTGCGGCGTTTGTCCCAAACCACACGCTTCTTTTTACTCGCTCGATGGGCTGTTCTGATTTCGATCCTGCCAACGATCGCCGTAGTGGCAGCGGTCGGACAGATCGATCGGGCAGTGCTCGAAGGTACGGTGACAGATCCGACCGGGGCATTGGTCCGAACTGCCAAGGTGAAAGTCGTGGCAGTAGACACCGGTCTCAGCCAAGAACAACAGACCAATTCCAACGGCTACTACCGCTTGCCGGGCCTGGCGGTTGGCGATTACACCATAACCGCGACCAGCCCGCAGTTTGCCACGAAGGTTATCGATCACTTGGTGCTCGAGGTGGGTCAGACGCGCACCCTGAATATCCAACTCCAGGTTGGTCCGGTCTCCGAGAGAGTTGAAGTCGACGCGGCCGCCGAACCGGCAGAGCGCAGTTCCGCCGAGGCGTCCACAGTCGTTGACACGGACCAAATACTGAATCTCCCTAACAACGGACGCGACTGGTCCAGCTTCACTCTGCTCGCTCCTTTCGCTCAGGATGACGGCGGGGGCGACCAACGAACCATTCGTTTCGCTGGCCGAGCGCGTGACGACAACAACTTCCAGTTTGACGGGGTCGACGCGGGGGGCATTCAAGAGCAAGCTCAGAAATCGCAGACACGGCTGCAGATCTCGCAGGATGCGGTCGAGGAGTACCGGGTCAACAGCGCCCTGTACGACGCGGAATATGGCACTCAGGCCGGCGGCCAGATCGACGTTGTCACGAAATCGGGGACAAACGAGTATCATGGCACCGCCTTCGGATATCTGAGAAATTCCGTATTCGACGCCCGGAACTTCAATGACTTTGACCTCAATGGAAACCCGGCTATCCCGCCCTTCCGCATGGGGCAATATGGAGTAACGCTCGGCGGTCCGATTAAGAAGAACAAGACTTTTTTCTTTGTCAGCTACGAGGGGCTTCGCCAGTTTCAGTCGACGACCCAGGTATTTACGGTGCCTTCAGGCTTCTGTTGCGGCGATCTCGGCTCGGGCACTTTGGCAAGTGGGTTTCAGCAGAACGTGCTAAACACATCCCCCCAGATGTGCAGCATCATGCAAGCCTACCCCTGGCGAGCTTCCGTCGCCAGCGTCAATGGCTGTGCGCCACGCTTTGTCTATCCTGACTCGGCGTTCCAATGGTTGGGGCAGGATCCGACAGCACAGAACTTTGATCCCAATGCTGACAATGTGACGGCTGCGACCCCTACAACCATCCATGAAGACACGTGGTTGGTCCGTCTTGACCATAGGATCAATGAAAATACGCTGCTATATGGCCGTGCCCAGCGCGATATCAGCCTGGTGGACGCTCCCAACGGCAGCAGCTTGCCAGCCGACAAACTGCAAACGATCAACCATCCGGCAAATTATCTCGTCGCGCTGCAACACACATTCACGCCGAATCTCTTCAATGAAACCAAGTTTTTTATCAACCGCTCTCCTTACCACAATCCGCAGTCCAGCGCGCTTCCGTTTGCGGTAAAAACGAGCAACTTCGTCATGTTGAATGACAATACAGCGGATATCGAAATTGGTACCACATTTGGAGTGGTTGATAACTTGAGTTGGACGCACGGTCGGCACACTTTCAAGACTGGCATGGAGATTCGCCGTGTCCGGCTCAATCAAGGCCAAACTGAGGACAACGTTCTCAGCTTCGCCAGCGAAGCCGACATGACCGCCGCCACGCTCTCCGATATCAGCTTCGTCGCCCCCTGGTGCTGCCACGCGTTGCGCCGCACCTTTTACATGCCCTACTTCCAGGACGAGTGGAAGATCACTCCAACCCTCACCTTGACGGCGGGACTTCGCTGGGAGTATTACGGGGTTGCGCATGAGGCATCGAATCGGACCACGGTTTTTGACCTGAACCAGTTTCACGGAGTCTGCCTGGGATCAGGGTCGATCAACACCTTGCCCGTGCCACCAGGTGCGGGCCCAGTCAATACGCCGTCGTGCCCCAAGGATCCGTCCCTCTATAGCCCCAACTACAAAAACATCGATCCCAGATTGGCTGTGGCCTGGGCCCCGGCCGCCCTTCACGGAAAGACCGTGATCCGCAGCGGTTTTGGCATCTACCACGGCGCGGCGCAGAACGATGATCTGAATGCCGGACTCGAGAGCGATACCTTTCGCGTAAAGGTTAACCAGTCGGTTGCGTTGATACCTGCCTTCGAGCAGACGACTCCCGATCTCTCAAGTGTGACAGTACAAAAGCAGGGGTCGCACCCTCGCGCCTTGCAGAGGCAAGACCGCCGCGACTTATATGCGGAGACGTGGGGACTGACTGTCGAGCAGGAATTGCCAGCCAGCTTCCTGGTTTCAGCGCAGTATCTCGGAAGCCGCGGTGTGCATCTTTTTTCTCGCGGCGGCGTGAATCTCTGCACTGCTCCGGTCACCTTTAATCCAGTGGACGGAGACTGCGTCCGGCCGCTTGACCGGTTTTATCCAGACCCCAATAATCCGGATCCCTTTGGTTCGGTCGACATAAAAAGAGACATCGGCTCTAGCACCTACAACGCCCTGGGATTGTCCCTCGAGCGCCGCTTCAGTAAGGGTCTTTCCTTTCAATCGCGATACACCTGGTCGCACTCCATAAATGACGGGTCGGTGGGTGGAGGTGAATCGAACGGGCCGGAAAATGTCAACTGCCTAGCTTGCGATAAAGGGCCGAGCGTCTTTGACGTTCGGAATAATTTCACTGTAAACGTTGTCTACGAACTCCCATTTGGGCCGGGCAAGGCGTTTCTGAGCGATTCGGGTGCGTTCGGAAAAGTCGTCGGGGGCTGGAGTTTGAGCAGTATAGGCCTTTGGCACACCGGACATCCACTAACCGTCAAGATGGATCTCAGCGATAACATCACAGGGGGGCCTTTCGACGGACTTCCGTTCACCTACCTCCTGCCCGACGGCAATGATCAAACCGACCAGCGCCCCGATATTATTCCGGGAGTGCCGCTCACTTTGCCGGGAGCCGGGCACAATGGCACACCCCTAATCAATGCTGCGGCCTTTCAGGCGCCGCCGGTCGACGCAAATGGAAACTTCACTCACTTTGGTGACGCCGGGAACGGCCTGATCCGTGGTCTTAATACCTGGCAAGTCGATCTCTCGCTGACCAAGACGACCAAGCTTACCGAACGGCTGGCGATGGAGTTTGGTGTGCAGGCTTTCAATGTCTTTAACCACGTTCAGCTTGGCGATCCAGGGAACTTCACGCTTGTTTACGACCCAGGAAACGGCCCCACGCATCTGGATGTTCCCGGAACCTTCGGAATCATCACTTCGACAGTAAATTTCAATAACAACAACGACAACGCGGCCTCGCCGAACACCGGTTCCGGACTGCCGCGCCAAATTCAATTCATGGTCCGCTTGAAATTTTAGCCAGTCCAGACCGCTGTCCGCGTGGCTGGCAAGGCCAATTTGGTTCTGCTCGGCCTCGAAAGAAATCAAGCCTGGCTGACGGAAACGTTCAGGTGAACTTCAGATTCCGAAAGTTAAAGTAGAAAAGTTCAAGATGATCTTCGGATGAAAGGAAGTGTTTACATGGGCGACCAGTCTGCCGCGAAATGGATGGCGCACTTGCGAGGTATCATTTTTCTCTTCCTGAGCCTGCCTGTTTTGGCCCTTCCGCGTCCCTCGCAAGGCGAATATCAAATCACAAAAAAGATCCAGATCCCCGGCCAGGGAAGCTGGGACTATCTTACGGTCGATGATGCGGCCCGCCGTTTGTATGTTTCCCATGGAACGCAGGTCGAGGTTCTCGATGTGGACTCGGGTGCCATTGTCGGCAAGATTCCTGACACTCTGGGCGTCCATGGCATTGCCATTGCCCCTGAGCATGGCCGCGGATTCGTCAGCAATGGAAAGGCTTCCACCGTCACCGTCTTTGATCTGAAGACTCTAAAGCCGATCCGCGAGGTCGCAGTCGGCAAGAAGCCGGATGCCATCATTTATGACCCGGCCACTTCTCGGGTATTTGCTTTCAACGGAGACGACCACAGCGCCAGCGTGATCAGTGCCCCCGATGCCAAGCTTGTGGGCACAGTCGATTTGGGAGGTGGCCCCGAGTTCGCGGTAGCCGACGGCAATGGTTTTGTGTTTAACAATCTGGAAGATGAGAGCCAGGTCGTGAAGATCGATTCGCACAAGCTAACGGTGGAGAAGCGATGGCCGACGGCTCCCTGCCAATCCCCTTCCAGCCTCGCGATCGACAAGGCGAATCGCCGCTTGTTCATCGGCTGCCGCAGCCGGGTGATGGCAGTGATGAATGCCGACACCGGCGAAGTCATTACCACCCTCGCTATCGGTGATCACGTAGATGCCACCGCCTTTGACCCAGAGACCAGGCTCATCTTCAATTCAAATGGGGAAGGTACGATCTCGGTGATTCGTCAGGAAACGCCGGACAAGTATTCGTTGGTGCAAACAGTAAAAACCTTGCCGCGCGCTAAGACGATGGCACTGGATCCCAAGACGCATCGGCTTTTCTTGTCCACGACCGAGGCATCCCAGTTCCTCGTCCTGGTTGTGGGGAAAGGCGATTGATTTCTCGTTTGGAAAGCCATGCGATCAAGTCATTTGCTCTCGCCGCAACCTTTCTTGCCGCGACCCTTGCGGTCGCAGGCTCCCCGGATAGTGCGGGTGCAAAGCTAAAGTTCGCCGTCGTCCTGACCCGTCACGGTGTTCGATCTCCCACCTGGAAACCGGATGACCTCAATGCGTATTCAAGTGAACCGTGGCCTGATTGGGGAGTTCCTCCTGGGAACCTGACAGCGCGAGGAAGCCACTTGATGACGTTATTCGGCTCCTACTACCGGCTCTATTTCGCAGAGGCAGGACTGCTGCGCACATCGGGCTGCGAGGACACCGGCCAAATTTATTTCATCGCCGATGATGAATCGCGCACCCGTGAAACCGCGAATGCCATTGCCGCTGGTATGATGCCGGGCTGCAAGCTGGGCGTACGAGGTGTAAGTGGCAGGAAGAATTCCTTATTCAGCCCATCGAACGCCAATATCTCGAAGGCGAACCGCGCGCTGGCGGCTGCATCCATATCTGGTAGGATCGGCGACAACCCGAACGCTCTGACAAAAACCTATCAGCGGGAGTTCGATGTGTTGCGTGAGGTGCTCTACGGATGCCCTCCAGAGCAAGCGTGCCCTGCGGTGGAAAAGCCTGGCAAGCGATCTGTCCTGAAACAGACTTCTGCAGTCGAACCCGGCGAGGGCGATCACGCGGCTGATTTGCGTGGCCCCCTACATACCGCTTCGACCCTTTCGGAGGACTTCTTGCTGGAGTATGTAAACGGAATGGAGAGCAAAGACCTCGGCTGGGGCCGCCTTGATGCAGAAAAGCTATTGGAAATTTTGAAGCTTCACGCGGCTTATGCCGACCTCGCCCGCCAGACGCCTTATGTCGCTCGCGTGCAGGCCTCCAATTTGCTGAGTCATATTTTGCGCTCGATAGAACAGGCCGCTAAAGACGATTCCGTTCCGGGATCGATAAGTCCTGTTGGGACTCGGGTCCTTTTGCTTGTTGGACACGATACAAATATCTCCAATATCGCAGGATTGCTTGGAATTTCCTGGCTGCTCGAGGGCTATCCACCTGATGACACCCCGCCAGGGGGCGCTCTGGTATTCGAACTGTGGCAGCAAGAGAAAGGCGAGATGGCAGTCAGCGCATATTACGTCGCGCAGAGTTTGGATGAAATGCGGAACGGGATATCGCTGACACTTGAGACCCCGCCGTTGAAGTCACCCATCTTTATTCCCGGGTGCAGCACTGCCGTCCCGAACATGGCTTGCCCATGGAAGGCCTTTCAACACACCATTGAAAGTGCTATCGATCCAGGCTTTGTCGATCCTGCATCTGTCACACCCTGACGCGCAGGATGGCGAGTCTAAGATTGGGTCACGCGAAACTCATGCCCCAGACAAACGGGCCTGGACTGTTACTCGTTATGAAGATGCGCGGCGGGCAACCCGACGTATCGTGTGTTGCCCGCCAATGAATGGTGCTGCTATTCGCTGAGGTCAGGTAGTACCTGCGTGTGCTCGACGCGGACTGACTTCAGAGCATCGGGATCGATTCCCAACATCTCGAGGATCGTGGGTGCCACCTGCGATGTGGATACCGGCGTTTTGACTGTGTGATGGTGGATGGCCGGGTTCGAAACGATCAACCCAACGTTGGTGTCAGCGAAGCTGAAGCCCCCATGCTCGGCGTTCTTCGCTCCCGAAGTGGTGTAAATCGTGCCATAGACCGGTTGCACGATGATGTCTGGCGTGCGGCTATCCGCCTCCGGATCCCTGAATTTGAGTTTTAGCTCATTCCCGGCGAGCACCTCATCGATGAACAATGCATTCGCGTTTGTGTTCAGGTAGGCGGCGGCCGCAGTAGTTTGACTCTGGTCTTTCAGCCAGATCAGTGCAATATCGTCATCCTGAACAAAACCGCAGGCGCCCGTGCTGCAGGCGGCGGCGACGCCAATGGCAATCCCGCCTGGATCGGTAGTGGAGTCTTTCAAGCCTGCGACCAGATTCGCGAAGTGATTCGGCTTGTTGACTTTTACAGGATTGATGGGCGACTGGCCGTGCTTGGAAGTAACGATGAAGAGGGTCGACTCATAAATGCCTTGACTCCTTAACGCATTAATCATGTCGCCCAAGGCTTCGTCGGTCTTCTCCAGTGCGTAAGCAAGAACGTCAGTCGGGGTTCCCGCGCCATCCTTGTAACCGCCAGGCAGGCCGTTCAAGGATCCCGTGTCGTCAAGGCAACTACCGTCGGAGTTGTCCTTTGACAATTTCTGACCCACGCTGACCGCTTGGAAGTTCATGCCGAACACGGTGGGAATGCCAAGTCCCGGGGTTCCATCGTGCCTCAGCCCACGAATTTCGTTGATAATTGCTTTTACTTTTTTCTGATCGTTTTCAACAGTACAAACCACGCTTACGGTATTGTCTAGCCCTCCGACGTTGGTAATTTCCGGAGTGTAAAGGTCATCTACCCCCTTGCCGGAAGGGCCGTTCACCAGATCGTAGGCGGGGTGTTTGTCCGCCCAGGCAGTGACTCCGCCCGCGGTCTTGACCACTTCGAAGATGGTGTTGGTTTTAATGGCGTCGTGCGGAAACATGGCTACGCAGTGACCGCGGCCATCCAGGTGTCGCGGCAACTTGGCCCGGTCAATCACGTTTTGCGAGACGTTGGCCGAGTTGTACAGATCGATGCTTTCGTCGAACACCATGTTATTGCCGGGAGGACCAGCGCAAGCAGTATTCATGGGATCGAAAATGGTTCGATCATAGCTCACGTCATAGAACAAACCGTGGGTAATAGGCGATCCACCCGTGACCAACGCCAAAAGTCCTGGGAAAGAATCCGAGTTTGCTGGGGTCCGAGCGTTGGAATAGGTGATGCCGTGGCTCGACAGTTCAGCCAGTGCCGAGTCATGGTGGTTATCAACAAAATTCGCCACGTCAAGTGCATGCAAACCGTCAATACTGATGAGCAGAACATGACTGAATTTCTTTTCCGAGCCATCCCTTGCGACGGCCACAAGCGATGTTAGTAATAGCACGCAAAATACCAGACTGCGTCGCATCGAAGAGTCCTCCTGCCCGAATAAAATCGAGGCTGATTACGCAAGTAGAAGGGCTGAATGTTACAAATCCCTGAAGAAAAGATTAATTTTCGGTTAACGAAAAGCTTTAGGGGCGGGAGGATCAGACGAGAGCGTATTGAACTGCTTTCATCTTCTTTTCACGTTCCGTCATGTATTCTTCGAATCATAGGGGAGATCCAGATGCGCATTTTACGAGGGTGTGGACTCGCCGTAATTGCCGGCTCGATTCTCAGTTCTTCGGCCTTGGCTCAGGAAAGAACAATCAAACGTTCAGACCTCCCGGCGGGGGTGGAGAAAACAGTGGCGGCACAAAGTTCCGGTGCCACTATCCAAGGCTTTTCGGAAGAAAGAGAGAAAGGGAAGACTTTTTACGAGGCTGAGATGATGATCAACGGTCGCAGCAAGGATGTCCTGATGGATGCGAGGGGTGCAATCGTCGAAGTAGAAGAGCAAGTCGCGATGAATGAGTTACCTGCTGATGTTCAAGATGCGTTACGCACCAAGGCGGGGAAGGGAAAATCGTCAAAATTGAATCAATCAGCAGACGCGATAAGTTGGTCGCCTACGAAGCCGAAATTAGCAGGAATGGCGAGAGGTCTGAAATCCAGGTAGATCCTCATGGGAAGCTGTTGTTTCACGAGTAGTGAGCCTGTGTTGGCACAAGTAAAGCGCGGCTGAGAGGATTTTTTAC
>Ga0070712_100002700_pt1 | contig 10958 bp, 10 predicted proteins | sample LARL81metaG_FD_71396 | JGI IMG/M metagenome (GOLD analysis project Ga0070712, IMG submission 71396) | Corn, switchgrass and miscanthus rhizosphere microbial communities from Kellogg Biological Station, Michigan, USA - LAR L8-1 metaG | ecosystem: Host-associated > Plants > Roots > Rhizosphere ...
CGGCGAGGTGCGCTTCCCGTGGCAGTAGGGGTTCACCCTCGGGGGTCGAAAAGGTGAGCGATGGAACGCTCAATCGCCGCCCGGTGGCTGGGGGCCGGGGCTGCGGCCGCCTCCCGCCGTGCCTCGCAGGCAGCGGGCGCGCGCACTGGGGCGCGAGCCGCGTCATCGGCAGCCCGCCCGCGCTCCAGCCGGCGCGCCGCGCCTGAGCGTGCCCCTGCTCGCGGTCGCCCGCGCCCGTGGAGGGCGGAGCGCACCGTGCGCGCGCTCACCGCGGGAGCGCTACAAGCAGTGGAGATCCTGCGCCGGCGCAGGCGCCTGCGAATCGCGCTGATCGCGCTCGCGCTCGGCACGCCGCTGCTCGGCGGCGCGTGGATGTGGCTGCGCGACTCCTCGCTGGTCGCGGTGCGCCAGGTGAGCGTCACCGGCGCCCACGGTCCGCAGGCGCGCGCGATCGAACGCTCCCTGACGCTCGCGGCCAGGCGCATGAGCACGCTAGACGTCAGCCGCAGCGCGCTGCTGGCCGCCGTCGCCCCGTTTCATCTGGTGCGCGCGATCGAGGTCTCGACCAGCCTGCCGCACGGCCTGCGGATCGCCGTCAGCGAGCGGCTGCCCGTGGCGGCGCTGCTCGTTGGGGAAACGCAGACGGCCGTCGCATCCGACGGCATGGTGCTTGGTACACGACTTCTCTCCGGCGAACTCCCGAACGTGAGTGGAGCGTACAAGCCGCCCGCCGGCCAGCGCCTGCGCGACTGGCGGCTGCTCGGGGCAGTCGCGATCCTCGGGGCCGCGCCGCAGGCGCTCGCGACCCTGACCAAGCGAGTCTTTCTCGGGCCGAAGGGCTTCACCGCCGTGATGCGCGGGGGCCTGGAGGTCTACTTCGGTGATTCCAGTCGCCCGCATGCGAAGTGGCTTTCGCTGGCACGCGTGCTGGCCGACCCCAGCTCTGCTCACGCCCTGTCCGTGGACGTGCGCACGCCCGAACGCCCCGCGGCCGGCTTCGCGCCCGGCACCGCGCCGGCGAGCGGGCAGGCCGTCGGCACGGGCTCGGTCGGGCAGCAGACCTCCGAATCGATCACCGCCGCCCTGGCCGCCGGGCTGGCCGCCTCGGGCGGGGGCGGGTTCTCCTCGGGTGTTCAGGGCGTCGCCGAAGGATCCCCGCACACCAGCGAAGCGGAAGCGCCGGCGATCCACAGCTCACCCGCGGCGCCTGCCACGAGCGCTGAAACGAGCGCTGCCGCGGGGTCCGCAGCGGAAGCGAGCGCGCCCGCGGCGGGGGGCTGAGATAAAGTCTCAGGCTCAGGTCGAGACTTAGTCGCCTTGAGGGTGAACCCTCGGGGAGTGGTCGAGAGTATGCGGATCTGCAATGATTGTTGCGTTATTTGTCGTTTCCGTTGACAGGGCGAAGTTGCCTGCATAACGTCCACAACCCGGCGGTTCGGCAACCTATATGCTCCGAACCCTAATTTCTTACTGAAGGGTTCGGCGTACACATCATGGAGAGCAGCGGAGCCTATTTGGCGGTCATCAAGGTCGTGGGAGTAGGCGGCGGGGGCACGAACGCCGTCTCTCGAATGGTCGACGCCGGCCTTCGCGGGGTGGAGTTCATCGCTGCCAACACCGACGCGCAGGCACTCGCCATGTGCGACGCCGACATCAAGCTGAACATCGGGCACGACTCCACCAAGGGGCTCGGGGCAGGCGCCGACCCCGATGTCGGGCTCGCCGCGGCGTCGGAGTCGCGCGACGACATCAAGGAGGCGCTCAAGGGCGCGGACATGGTGTTCGTGACCGCAGGCGAGGGCGGCGGGACTGGCACCGGCGCAGCGCCGGTCATCGGCGAGATCGCCAAGAACGAGATCGGCGCCCTGACCGTCGGCGTCGTGACGCGGCCGTTCGATTTCGAGGGAGCTCAACGCTCGCGGCAGGCGAGCGAGGGAATAGAGCGCCTGCGCGAGGTCGTCGACACGCTGATCGTGATCCCGAACGAGAAGCTGCTCGCGGTCGTCGAGCGACGCACGTCGATGCTCGACGCCTTCCGCGAGGCCGACAACGTCCTGCGCCAGGGCGTCCAGGGGATCACCGACCTGATCACCATCCCCGGCTTGATCAACCTCGACTTCGCCGACGTGCGCACGATCATGCACGACGCGGGCTCGGCTCTGATGGGGATCGGTACGGCCGGCGGCGAGAACCGCTGTGCGGAAGCGGCCAAGGCGGCGATCTCCTCACCGCTGCTCGAGGAGTCCGTAGACGGCGCCACCGGCATACTGCTCAACATCACCGGCGGCAAGGACCTCGGCCTGTTCGAGGTGAACGACGCCGCGGAGATCATCCAGAACGCGGCCGACGCAAACGCCAACATCATCTTCGGCGCCGTGATCGACGAGAGCATGGGCGAAGACGTGCGCGTGACCGTGATCGGGACGGGCTTCGACCACCGCCCGGGCCGCAGCGCCCGGCGGGACAGCCGCGCGCGCCGCGACCGCGGCCCGCGGATCGACGATCGCCAGCGCTCCTCGCTTGAGATCTCAGACGACGAGATCGACGTCCCGCCGTTTCTGCGTTAGCGCCTCGCCCGCGCTGCGTGCGGCGCCCAAGCTAGCCTGCCACGCACCATGAGCTCCTCCCAGAAGCGACCGTTGCTCGCGCGCACGCCGCTGTTCGAGCGCCATCGTGACGCCGGGGCCAAGCTGGTGGAGTTCGCGGGCTTCGAGATGCCGGTGGAGTACGAGGGCGTCACCGCCGAGCATCTCGCCGTTCGCGAGGCGTGCGGCGTCTTCGACGTCTCGCACATGGGCGAGATCGAAACGAGTGGGGCGGGTGCGCTTGCGCTGCTGCAGCGCGTACTCTCCAACGACGTGTCGGCGATCGCCTTGGGCGTCGAGCCCGGCGGGACGTTCGCCGGCGGGGCGCAGTACAGCGTGATCTGCCGCGAGGACGGTGGCGTGCTCGACGACGTGTTCACGTACCGCCTCGACGAGCATCGCTACCTGACGGTAAGCAATGCGGCCAACCACGCTCGCGATCTCGAGTGGTTCCGCTCGCACGCGGACGGGTTCGCCGACGTGCACGTCTCAGACCGCATCGCCGACTACGCGATGCTCGCAGTGCAGGGCCCGCTGGCGCGCGGGATCGTGCAGGCGCTGTCAGATTCGCCGCTTCCAGCGCGCATGACCGCGGCTTTCAGGCGGCTGTCCGGTGCCGAGGTGCTCGTCTGCGGCACCGGCTACACCGGCGAGGACGGGGTTGAGCTGCTCTGCCGCCCGGAGGATGCGCCGGCGCTCTGGGACCAGCTCGTCGCCCGAGGCGCCAAGCCGGCGGGCCTCGCGGCGCGCGACACGCTGCGCCTGGAGGTGTGCTTTCACCTCTACGGCAACGACCTGATGGTCGAGCGCGGGCCGATCGAAGCGGGCCTCGGATGGTGCTGCCGCGAGCACACCGGCTTCATCGGCGCCGAGGCGGTGCGCGCCGTCCGCGAGGCCGGCCCGCGCGAGCGCCTGGCTGCGTTCGAGATCCTCGCAAGGGGGATCGCGCGGCAGGGCAACGAGGTTCTCGGCGGCGGAGTCGTGACCAGCGGCACGATGTCGCCGAGCTTGCGCAAGGGCATCGGGCTCGCGTACGTGCCCTCCGAGCGCGCCCAGCCGGGCAGCGAGCTTGAGATCGATGTTCGTGGCAAGATCCGCTCCGCCGTCGTCAAGGAGAAGCCGCTTTACCGAAAATGATGGGGGAGGCCAGCTATCCGGAGGACCTGCTCTACCACGCCGAGCACGACTGGGCGCGGATCGACGCCGCCGCCCAGGAGGCGACGCTCGGCATCACCTGGTACGCACAGGACGCGCTCGGCGAGGTCGTGTTCTTCGAGCTCCCTGCCGTTGGGAGCGCCGTGCGCAAGGACGAGCCCTACGCCGAGGTGGAGTCCGTCAAGGCCGTATCCGATGTGGTCGCTCCGCTGTCGGGCGAGATCATCGAGGTCAACGCGGCCGTCGCGGAGAACCCGCACGTCATCAACGCCGATCCCTACGGCGAGGGATGGCTGGTCAAGGTGCGTCTCTCGGAGCCGGGCGAGCGCGAGGCGCTGATGGATGCCGCCGCTTACGTCGCCTCGCTCGGCTCCTAGGCGTCCATACCCGCGACCCCGCCGGGCCCCGACGTCGCGGCGGCTAGTCTGACGTCGACTTGAGTCGTTACACCGCCATCACCCCCGCGGACCTCGACGCGATGCTCGAGGCGATAGGCGTCAGCTCGGTACAGGAGCTCTTCGACCGCCAGATCCCCGAGACGGTGCGCCTACGCAAGCCGCTCGCGCTTGCAGACGGCAGGGGCGAGCAGGACGTCTACGCACACCTGCGCGAGCTCGCCCAGCGCAACACGAGCGCCGAGGACGAGCTGAGCTTCCTCGGTGCCGGGATGTACGACCACTACGTGCCCGCGATCGTCGACATGATCACCGAGCGCTCGGAGTTCCTCACCCCCTACACGCCCTATCAGCCCGAGATCTCCCAGGGCGGGCTGCAGGCGATGTTCGAGTACCAGACCGCAATCAGCGAGCTGACCGCCCTGCCGGTCTCCAACGCCTCATCGTACGAGGGGCCCTCGGCGCTCGCAGCGGCAGGCTATCTGGCAAAGCTGCACAACGGCCGCCGTCGCTTCGTCATCAGCGCGGGCCTTCATCCGCACTCTGCCGAGACGCTGCGCACCCACGCCCGCGGCTACGGCATGGAGGTCGACGAAGTCCCCCTCCGCGACGGCGTCACCGACGCGCAGGCGTGGGCCGAGGCGATCGACGCCGAGACGAGTGCCGCCTTCTTCGCCCAGCCCAACTTCTACGGCAACGTAGAGGACGCAGAAGCGCTTACCGAGGCGGCGCGCAGAGCTGGCGCCCAGCCCGATCGCGCCGGCCAGGGCGACCCCGGCAAAGCGAACGGTGCCGACCCGATTGCCGGCGCCGGCTCGCCCGGCGACGCCAATCGGAGCGGTGCCGGCCCACCGGTCGTGGTCGCCCAGGTCGACCCCATAACGCTGGGCGTCCTGAAGGCGCCCGGTGAATGCGGCGTGGACGTCGCCGTGGGGGAGGGTCAGCCGCTGGGCAATCGCCTCGACTTCGGGGGCCCGTCGTTTGGCTTCTTTGCGGCCCGCGAGGAGTACCTGCGGCGGATGCCCGGGCGCATCGCGGGGGAGACCGTCGACGTGGACGGGCGCCGCGGGTTTGTGCTGACGCTGCAGACGCGCGAGCAGCACATCCGCCGCGAGAAGGCGACCTCCAACATCTGCACCTCGCAGGCGCTGAACGCGCTCGCCGCCGTCGTCTATCTGTCGTGGCTGGGCCGCGCCGGGATCGTCGAGCTCGGTGAGCTGCTGCTCGCGCGCACCCACTACGCGCGCGAGGCTCTGTGCGCGATCGAGGGCGTGGAGTCCTTCAGCGAGCAGCCCGTGATCCGCGAGTTCGCGCTGCACCTTGACGCCGACGTCGCCGCCGTGCGGCGTCGGTGCAAAGAGGCCGGCGTCAACCCCGGCGTCGACGTGTACGCGCTCACTGGACGCGCGCGCGATCGCGGCCTGCTGCTCGTGGCGCTGACCGAGCGGCGCTCGCGCGCGGACATCGACCGTCTGGCGGCGGCGCTGAAGGCGGCGCTCGCGGCCGAGCGCGAGGTGGTGAGCGTGTGAGCGCGCCCTCGAGGACACACCCGAGCGGGCGCGGGCAGGCGCTCAGCGCGCAGATCGACGGCCAGCCGCCGCTGCAGCGCGATCCAGCGGTGACGATCTTCCAGAAGGGCGCGCCTTCCCGTCGCGCGTTCGTGTGCCCCGAGCTCGACGTGCCCGCCGCCGCGGGCGCCGAGCTCTTGCCCGAGCGCTTCCGCCGCTCGCAGGCGCCCGCGCTTCCCGAGGTATCCGAGCCGGAGATCGTGCGCCACTACGTCTCCCTGTCAAAGCGCAACTTCGACCTCGACTCCGGCTTCTACCCGCTGGGCTCGTGCACGATGAAGCACAACCCGCGCCTGCACGAGCGTGCGGCTGCGCTTCCCGGACACGCGCGCCTGCACCCGCTACAGGACGCCGATTGCGCGCAGGGAGCGCTCGAGCTGATGTTCAACCTGCAGCGCGCGCTGGCCGAGATCTCCGGGCTCGAGCACGTGTGCCTGGCGCCCTCGGCGGGGTCGCATGGTGAGCTCGCCGGCGTCCTTCTCACCCGCGCCTACCACGAGGCCCGTGGCGAGGTGCGCCGCAAGGTGCTCACGCCCGACACCGCCCACGGCACCAATCCCGCGACGGTCACGATGGCAGGGCTGGAGGTCGTCAAGCTCGCGACCAACGACGCCGGAGGCGTCGATCTAGACGATCTCCGCGAGAAGGCCGACAGCGACGTGGCCTGCCTGATGCTGACGAACCCGAACACGCTCGGACTGTTCGACCCAAACATCGAGCAGATCGCCCAAATCGTGCACGGGGTCGGCGCGACGCTGTACTACGACGGCGCCAACCTCAACGCCGTGATGGGCCTCTCGCGCCCGGGCGACATGGGCTTCGACATCGTGCACTTCAACCTGCACAAGTCGTTCACGCAGCCGCACGGAGGCGGCGGACCCGGTGCCGGCCCGATCGCGGTCTCCGAGCGGATCGCTCCGTTCCTGCCGCCGGGGCTCGTCAAGCGCGGCGAGGACGGGACATTCGCGTTCGCGCCGACGGCGCCTTCTTCGATCGGCCGACTGCGCGGATTTCACGGCAACTACGGCTGTTTCGTGCGCGCATACGCCTACATCTGCTCGCTCGGCGGCGATGGCCTGCGAGACGCCTCCGAGACGGCGGTCGTGAACGCCAACTACCTGCTCGCGCGCCTGCAGCAGACGGTCGAGCCGGACGTGCGATCCCACCTGCCGCTCGCGTACGGGCCCTCGCGCGAGGACGGCGGGCAGCTGTGCATGCACGAGTTCGTCCTCTCCGGTGGCCCCATGCGCCGCGCGCTCGGCGTCAAGACCGTCGATCTCGCCAAGCGGCTGCTCGACTTCGGCTTTCATCCCCCAACCGTCTACTTTCCCCTGCTCGTCGAGGAGGCGTTGATGGTGGAGCCCACCGAGACCGAGACCAAGGAGACGCTCGACGCGTTCGCCGACGCGATCGCGGCGATCATCGGCGAGGCGATCGAGGATCCGCAGATCGCCCAGAACGCGCCCTACTCGACGCCCGTGCGCCGCCTCGACGAGGTCGCGGCCGCCAAGCGCCCCGTCGTGCGCGAGCAGCGATGAGGATCTTCTCCGGGATTCAGCCGACCGGGCAGAAGCACCTGGGCAACTACATCGGCGCGATCGTCCAGTACGTCGCAAGCCAGGAGCGCGGCGAGGGCATCTTCTGCATCGTCGACCTGCACGCCATCACGGTCCCGTTCGATCCCGCTGAACTGCGCGAGCGCGGCTACGACACCGCGGCGATCCTGCTCGCCGCCGGGCTCGACCCCGAGCGCTGCACGCTCTTTCGCCAGAGCGACGTGCCGGAGCACACGGAGCTCACGTGGCTGCTGAGCAGCGTGACCGAGCTTGGACGCCTCCAGCGCATGCACCAGTTCCGCGACAAGTCGCTCGGCCAGCGCGACCTGGTGTCTGCCGCCCTGCTGCTCTACCCCGTCCTGCAGGCTGCCGACGTGCTCGCTTACCGCGCGAGCGAGGTGCCGGTGGGTGAGGACCAGCGCGAGCACCTCGAGCTGATGCGCGACGTGGCCAGGCGCTTCAACGCGCGCTTCGGCGACGGAGATGAGGTGCTCGTCGTGCCCGAGCACCGAATTCCGGAGGTCGGCGCGCGCATCATGGACCTGCAGGACCCGACCCGCAAGATGTCCACGACGGGCGGCTCGCCGCAGGGCACGGTGCTCGTGCTGGACGAGCCGGCAGCGATCGAGAAGAAGCTGCGCAGCGCAGTGACCGACTCCGGCAGCGAGGTCTGCCGCGCGCCGGAGAAGCCCGGCGTGAGCAACCTGATCGAAATCCTCGCCGCGGTGCGAGGCGTCGAGCCGGCCGCCGTGGAAGCCGAGTTCGGCTCATCCGGGTACGGCGACTTCAAGGCCGCCGTGGCCGGCGCCGTGGTCGACTACCTCGCGCCCGTGCGTGAGCGCTACCTGCAGCTGCGCGCCGACGAGGCGGCGCTCGAGGCGGTCCTCGAGGAAGGGGCGAGCCGGGCGCGCGAGATGGCGCACGCGACGATGCTCGACGTGCGCGAGCGCATGGGCCTCGGCGCTCCACGTCGGGACCGGGCGCTACGGTGATGCGGTGGGTTCGCGTCCAGTGAGCTGCGCCTCCGGTCACGCTCCGGGGCTCCGCCGGTGAGCGTCGCGAGCTTCGAGCTCGACCTCGAGATCTTCTCAGGGCCGTTCGACCTGTTGCTCACGCTGGTGCTGCGCGAGGAGGTCGACCTGATGGAGCTCGAGCTTGCCGAGGTCGTGCTCGCATACCTCGATCACCTCGAGTCGCGCGGCGAGCTCGACCTCGAGGCGGCCACCGAATTCATCGTGTTGATCGCCGCTCTGCTGGAGTTGAAGTCGAGGCTGATGCTGGCGGGCGAGGAAGAGGGGCTCGACGATCTTGCAGATCTCGAGCCCGAGCAGGCCGCCGAGGAGCTGCTTGCGCGCATGCTCGACGCTCGCCGGTACCGCTCAGCGGGCGCCCACCTGAGCGAGCTGCTTGCGCGCGAGCGGGGGGTGCGCTTCCGTTCCGCGCCGCTGCCCGCGCACCTGCGCCTCGCGATCGTTCAGCCGGCTCCCGGCTCGGCCGACCCGCTGATCCTCGGTGAGGCGATCGGCCGCCTTTTGAGCGCCCCGCCGTCCATCAACCTCGAGCACGTGGCCGTCCCGCGCGTGCCCGTCGCCGAGCGCGTAGCGCTCCTGCGCCGGCTGCTGCGCCGCGGGAGCTTCAGCTTCGACGAGGCCGTCGCGGGCGCAGACCGCATGACCGTCGCGGTCACCGTGTTCGCGCTGCTCGAGCTCTACAAACGCGGCGAGGCCGACTGGGCACAGGCTGAGAACTTCGGCGAGATCGCCGTGCGCGCGGCCCGTCCGCCCGCGAACGGGCGCGGGGCGCAGGAGCCGGCCGGACTCGCGCTCGCAACCGGGGGTGCGATGTGAGCGGGAGCCCCGAGCAGGCGCAGCTCGCGCACACCGTCGAGGCGCTGCTGTTCCTCTCCGGCGATCCGCTCAGCGTTGCCGAGCTCTCCGAGGCGACGCAGGCGAGCGAGCCGGAGGTCGCCGCTGCGATCGCCCAGCTCGGGCTCCGCTACGCCCATGGAGAGTCAGGCGTCAGGCTGCGGGAGCTCGCAGGCGGCTGGACGCTCGCGAGCGACCCCGGCTCCGAGGAGGCAGCGCGGCGACTCTTCAGCCGCAGGCGCGTGGCCGCGCTGACCCCAGCACAGGCCGAGACGCTCGCGATCATCAGCTACCTGCAGCCCGTCTCGCGACCCGAGATCACGCGCATCCGCGGCGTGAGCGCCGACTCCGCGACCGCCACCCTGCTCGACCGCGAGCTGATAGAGGAGTCCGGCCACTCGCAGTTCGGAGCAGTCCTCTACCGCACCACCTCCCAGTTCTTGAAGCTCTTCGGGCTGCGCAGCCTCGATGAGCTGCCCGACGTGTCGCGCTGGGACCCCACGCCCGAGGAGCAGGGGCAGCTGCGTGAGCGCCTGCTACGCGCCGGCGAGGCGCGCGCACAGGACGCCGCTTAGCTTTAGGACCCGAGGAGGTCGTTCCAGCCTGAGCGGCTCACGGGCGGGTGGCGACCGAGGGCGCCGTGTCCTGAGTCGCGAGCTGCCCGCAGGCCGCGTTGATCGCCCGCCCGCGCGTCAGGCGCACGGTTGCGGTGATGCCCTGCGAGTGCAGCGCCGCCTGGAAGGCGGCAATCGAGTCGCGGGTCGATCCGGTGTAGGGATCGTCGCCGGCGGCGCCCGTCGCGTTGTAGGGGATCAGGTTGACCTTGAAGATCGAAGCCCCGCGGGCGCCGGCGAGCAGGCGCGCCAGCGCGAGCGCCTGCTCGTAGCGGTCGTTGACGCCGGCGAGCATCACGTACTCGATGAACACGCGCCGGCGTCTGCGCGCGTAGAAGGCGCGAGCGGCGTCGATCACGTCCTCGAGCGAGAACCGTTCGTTGACGGGCATCAGCTGCGAGCGCAGCGCGTCTTCGGCGGCGTGCACCGAGATCGCGAGCCGCAGCGGCCGGTCGTGCTCGGCGAGCCGTTCGATCCCGGGAATCCAGCCGACCGTGGAGATGGTCGTTCGCCGATGGGTGATGCCGAGGTCAGGCAGGCGCTCGCAGGCGGCTAGCACTGCGTCGAGGTTCAGCATGGGCTCGCCCATGCCCATGAACACGCAGTGCGTGAGCTCGTCGTGCCGTGAGAAATGCAGCGCCTGGTCGATGATCTCCGAAGCGCTGAGATTGCGCGCAAAGCGCATGCGCCCGGTCGCGCAGAACGTGCAATCGAGCGGGCAGCCGGACTGCGAGCTCACGCAGATCGACCGGCGCGGGCTGCGGTAGCGCATCAGCACCGCCTCCAGCGGACGCCCGTCGCGCGTGGCGAACAGGGCCTTGACGGTTCCGTCGGGGGCGCGCGACTCGCGCTGCAGCTGCAGGCTCGAGAAGGGAAGCTCGCTTGCAAGCGCGTCGCGTAGCCACGCCGGCAGGTCGGTCATCTGCTCGTAGCAGGACGCCCCCCGCGCCGCCCAGGCCCACACCTGGCGCGCGCGAAAGCGCGGCTGCGCGTGCCGGGCGAGCGTCTGCTCGAGCAGCTCGAGGTCCATCGATGCAATGGTTGCAGCAGATGCGTCTTGCCAAGTACCTCGCGCACGCCGGCGTCGCGTCGCGCCGCGCGGCCGAGGGCGTGATCGCGGACGGACGCGTCACCGTCGACGGCGAGCTCGTCACCGACCCCGCGCGCGACGTGGACGATCACAGCGTGGTGCTGCTCGACGGCAACGCGCTCGAGGGGCC
>Ga0070712_100002703_pt1 | contig 10953 bp, 7 predicted proteins | sample LARL81metaG_FD_71396 | JGI IMG/M metagenome (GOLD analysis project Ga0070712, IMG submission 71396) | Corn, switchgrass and miscanthus rhizosphere microbial communities from Kellogg Biological Station, Michigan, USA - LAR L8-1 metaG | ecosystem: Host-associated > Plants > Roots > Rhizosphere ...
CGATCACCTGCAGCAAGAACAGCCACCCGATCGTCGGGATCGTCCGGTACCCGGTCAGGTACAGGTCGAGGTGGATCGCTGCGGTGGCGATCAGCAGACCCGAACCCGCCACGCGCAGGATGACGGTGGGCCACCCGGGCGCCTGCCGTTCAGTGTGCTCCGGCACGGCCCGCCCCGCGCCCCTTACCGTTCCCAGCCTGGTCATGCTTTGCCGCTCTGTCATATGTCAGTCCTCCGCGCCGCCCGAACGGCCGGTCAGTACCCGGAGCCTCCGCCGCTGGAGCCCGATGAGAAGCTGCCGGCGGAGGCGCTGCCGGTGGTGATTTCGTGCCACAGCCCGCCGGCCGCGTTCAGGCCGTTGCCCTTGGCCTGCCCGGGGGCGGTGTCGCCGACGAAGGTGTACAGCGGGTGGCCGTCGAAGGTGGCCTGCGTCGCGCCGTTGGACCGCTTGATCGTGCCGAACGTGCCTTTGACCCCGGAAGCAGTAGCCGGCCCCTTCACCGGCGGCCAGTTCTGCGCGCATACGCCGTTGCAGTTGGACTTGGTGGGCGTGTCGGGGGCGAACGAGTAGAGCGTGAAGCCCTTGGCGTTGGTCAGCACCGTCGCGCCGCCGATCTTGGCGGTCTTCAGGCCGCCCGCGGTCGCCGCGGAGAGACTGCCGCTGCCGCCGCTAGAGGATGTGCCAGACGAGCTGCACGCCGCCAGTAGCGCCGCGCCTGCGGCGACGGCCAGCAGTGCCAGCAGCATCCGGGGACGGTTGAGTGCTTCCGGCCGGGTGAGCGACCTGATCATTGCTTACTCCTTTGCTGCCTGGATGTCGCCCGCGTGCCCGCGTCGGGTGACGCTGAGGAGCCGGCGTGAAACCGACGATGCCGCGCCAGCGGTCTGGTCGCATCAGCGCGAGCCCCCAGACCAGCCCCCAGCCAGCCCTAACTGTGGGATGCCTGCTACCCCGAAGCCGGGCGGTCAGGGGACTGGCGCCGAACCCTGCGGGGCCGACGCGGACCGCTGCCCTCACCCGCCAGCCGGAGGATCGAGACACGCCGGAGCTGCGCGGTCCTGGCGTCATGCGCCGTCTGGGCTCAGCGGGCCTTGAGGAAGGTGATCACAGCGAGGACGCGGCGATGGTCATCGTCGGCGTCGTGCACGTTCAGCTTCGTGAGGATGCTGCTGATGTGTTTCTCGACGGTGCCCCCGGTAACGAAGAGCCGCCGGGAGATGCCGGCGTTGGAGCGTCCTTCTGCCATCAGGGCGAGCACCTCGCGCTCTCGCGCAGAAAGCGCGGCAAGCGGGTCCTCGCGCCGGCGCGCGGTCACCAGCTCCCGGACCAGCGCCGGGTCCACGACCGAGCCGCCCCTGGCGACCCGCTGCAGCGCGTCCAGGAACTCTTCCACATCGGCGACGCGGCTTTTAAGCAGGTAGCCGATGCCACCTCCGCCGGCCAGCAGCTCCATCGCGTGCTGGACCTCAGCGTAAGCGGACAGTACCAGGATGGCGGTACCTGGCAGTTCCTGGCGGATCACCCGGGCCGCCTCCAGCCCCTCAGTCGTGTGAGTGGGCGGCATCCGGATGTCGGCGACTATCAGGTCGGGCCCGGTCTCCCGGGCCAGTGCAAGCAGCTGCGTGCCGTCGCCCGCCTGCCCCACCACCTCATAGCCCGAACTTCCGAGCAGACTGGCCAGGCCCTCACGCAGCAGCACATCGTCCTCGGCCAGCACCACCCGCGGCCCGGTCATGACGGGGCCCGCCCTGTCGCTTCGGAGCCGGGCCGGCCGGTCCTGCCGCTGCTCATCATGCTTTGCATTATCGACCGGCCGTGGCCGGGAAGGATGACGGGGACACGGGCGGCGGGCGCTGCGCCACTCAGGCCGCCATGTACGGTCAGTGGCTTCGGGGCCGCCAAGGTCCCTGCCCGCGCCATTGCGGGCCAGGGCCCAGGGTGACAGTCTCGAATCATGGTGGGCTGGCTAAGCCCGGCCGGACTGCACCAAGCCGACTAAGCAGGTAGTTTGCGGTGACCTCGTGGTCGCACTGGCGGCGCGGACGGTTCTGGGTAGAGATCGTCCTGGCCCTTGCCGTGGGCGTCGCCGCGTTCGTTGTCGCGGCTGTTGTGAGCACAGCCGCGAGGTCTCACGTGCCTGCTGTGCTCCTGGGCCTGCTACTCCTGTTGGCCGTGCTGGCCGTCGCCCGCTTCGCCGGGATCTTGTACGCGCTCCCGGTCGGGGTCGTGACCATAGAGGCGTTCGACTGGTACTTTCTGCCGCCGCTGCGCAACCTTGACGGGGCGACCGTGCTCGTGCTCGGCCTGTTCCTGGGAATGGCGGTCATTGTCGGCGGGGTCGCGACTCAGGCCGGCCGCCGCGCGGCCGCGTCGGAACAGGCCCGGGTTGTGCTGGCCGACGAGCAGGCGGCGCTGCGGCGGGTGGCGACGCTGGTCGCCCGCCAGCCCTCGCCTGCGGAGGTCTTCGCGGCGGTGACCGAGGAGGCCGCGAGGCTCCTTGACCTCGATAATGCGAACCTGATCGCTTATGAGCGCGATCAGACGGCGACGGTGGTCGGGGCCGGCAACCTGCGAGGGTGGTCGGCGCCGGTCGGCACGCGAGTACCCCTGGAGGGAGACAACATCATCGGCCGCGTGTTCCGCACACAGCGGCCTGCCCGCATCGACCAGTACGCCGACGCCGTAGGCCCAGCCGCCGAGTACTCCCGCTCCATGGGGGTTCGCGCGGCGGCCGGGAGTCCGGTTCTGGTCGGGGGACGGGTCTGGGGGGTCATGGCTGTCAGCTCCTCGCGACCGCTGCCCGCGGAAACCGAGATGCGTATCGCAGCATTCACCGAGCTTGTCGCGACGGCGATCGCGAATACCGAGGCACGCCGGGAGCTGGAGCAGGTTGCCGCGGAGCAGGCGGCGCTCGGCCGCGTCGCGACGCTGGTGGCCGAGGCCGTCCCGCCCGGCGAAGTCTTCGCCACGGTCGCCGCCGAAGTCGCTGGGCTGTTCGGCGTTCCGCTGGTCGGGCTCTTCCGCTACGAGCAGGAAGGCGTTGCAACTGTGATCGCCGGGGCGGGCAAGGTTTCGGATTATCTCGGCCGGCCCTGGCCGTGCCCGCCCGGTGACCCGGGCCTCGTTGCCTCGCTGCAGCGGACCGGCCAGCCGCTCAGAATCGATGATTACACGCAGATCAGGAGCGTTATCAGCGAGTCAGCGAAGGAACTCGGCATCGGCATGGCGGCCGGCGTTCCCGTTCTCGTCAGCGGTCGTGTCTGGGGTGCGGTGGTGGTGGCGGCGGGCTCCGAACGTCCGCCGTTGCCCGCCGATACCCTGGACCGTCTGGCCGTCTTCACCGAACTCATGGCCACGGCGATCGCCAATAGTGACGCACGGACCGAGATCGAGCGACTGGCGCAGGAACAGGCGGCGCTGCGGCGCGTGGCCACGCTGGTCGCCCAGGGCGCGGAAACGGGGGAGGTCTTCGCCGAAGTTGCCCACGAGGTTTCTGAGGTGATGCACCTGCCCATTGCCGCTGTTCAACGTTACGAGGACGGCGAGACGATGACGGTGATCGCCGCCTGGAGCGACCGGCCGCACCCGTTCCAGCCGGGCACGCGATGGCCGTACCATGCCTGGGGCCTGGCCGCGCAAGTGCGGCAGACGGGTCGCGCGGGACGGGTGGTGGACTATTCACACCGGCGAGGCGCCTTCGCCGCCAAGGCGCGTGAGCTGGGGCTGCATAGCGTCGCTGCCGCGCCGATCATCGTCGATGGAGCCGTCTGGGGTTTGGTGACGATTGCCTCTACCGATGGGCCCATCCCCGATCAGGCGGAGGGTCGTCTCGCCGAGTTCACTGAGCTGCTGGGAACCGCCATCGCCAACACCCAGAGCCGCACCGAGTTGTCCGCTTCGCGTGCCCGGATCGTCGCCGCCGCGGACGAAACGCGGCGGCGCCTCGAGCGTGACCTGCACGACGGTATTCAGCAGCGTCTCGTCTCGCTCGCGCTGAAAGCCGGCGCCATCGCGACGATGACACCCCAGCCGGTGGACAAGATCCAGGGCGAGCTGTCGCTGCTGGCTGATGGCCTCGGTACGGCCCTAGACGAACTGCGGGAGGTCTCGCACGGCATCCACCCGGCCATCTTGTCCGAGGCCGGGCTCGGTCCAGCTCTCGAGGCACTCGCCCGGCGCTCCGGGGTACCAGTCGAACTCGACCTGAATCTCGGCCCGCGGCTTGGTGAGCACGTCGAGGCGGCCGGTTATTACGTCGCGTCGGAGGCGATCACTAACGTCGCAAAGCACGCACAGGCCTCGTTCATCAACATGCGTGTGGACGGCTGTGATGGCGCCCTCACCCTCTCGATCCGAGACGATGGCATAGGCGGCGCCGACCCGAGCCGCGGCTCAGGCATCATCGGCCTCAAAGACCGGGTCGAGGCTCTCGGCGGAACGATCTCGGTCCTGAGCCCGCCCGGCCATGGAACAGCACTGCACGTCCAGCTTCCAGCGCATGCGATGGCCGTGCCCACGCCGCCTGGCGGCAACCCATAGCCGTCGGCCGGGCGGGACGGTCAGTCTCAACGCACGGGAGCGTCGCGTGGGTCGCCTGGCCCGCGGCCACCGACGATCCGGCGAATCGCCTCCGCCGACAGCTCTCGCTTCGGCAGGAACCCTGCCGCCGGGCTTTCGGCAACAGGACCCGCGAAATCGGCCGCCGAGTAGGTCGAGATCAGGATGACGGCCGGCCCGCCATCCCGGTGCTGTGCGGCCAGGCGCCGGGCAAGCTCAAACCCGCTCTCACCCCCGAGCATGACGTCCACCAGGACAACCTCCGGCCGGAACTCCTCTGCTCGCCGCAGCGCCTCCGCCGAGGTCGTGGCAACGCCAACGACACGCAAGCCCTCCCGTTCTAGGCAATCGCGGGCGGCCTCCAGAAACAACCAGTTGTCGTCCGCAATCAGGACACCGAGCGCTGCCATGTGAACAGCGTTCCAGCGGGTCCGGTGCCGCGCATTGGGGCTAGCAGGAAGGAGTCGTGCGCTCAGGTGCCGAGGTGAACATCGCTGACGGTGAGACCGGGCAGATCGGGTCGCTATGCGCGCCTGGCGTCGGCGGATCTAGCACCGCGTTGTGCCAGCGACGTGTCAGGCCGGTGCGGTCAATGCCAGTGTGAGGCGGCGCAGCACGAGGTCCATGTCCGCTCGGGCCGCCGCGCCGTCGTCGGCCTGGGCGATGTAGAGGGCTGCCTCGTCGACGGCGCCGACCAGGACGTGAGTCAGGGCCTGGACCGGCTGGGGCGGGAGGGAGCCGCGGTCGATGCCGTCCTGGAGGAGCGCGGCAATGAGCCCCACGGTGTGGCGCAGGCAGATCTCCCGCCACCTGTCCCACCCCAGCACCGATGGGCCGTCGAGCAGGACGATGCGCTGCAGATCCGGTTCAGTGCTGGCGTCAAGCCAGGCGCCGGCGCCGGCCAGGAGCATGCCGGTGGTGTCGGCCGGGTCGAAGCCCGCCACGGCGTCGGTGACCCGCTGGGCGATCTCGGCCTCGACTTGGTCGAGTACGGCGGCGAACAGGTCGGCCTTGCCGGCGAACTGGTGGTAGAGGGCACCGCGGGTCATGCCCGCCTCCCGGGTTACCCGCTCGGCGCCCACTTCGGCGTAGCCCTCGGCGCCGAACAGGTGCCGGGCCGCGGTGATCAGCGCGGCCCGGGTCTGCGCCGTCCGCTCGCCCTGGGTCCGGCGCCCCGCCGGTCTGCCCTTTGACACCGCCCCCAACTTTCATACACACTGTATGAAACTTCCATACACTCTGCATGAAAGTCTAGATGCTACCGGAGGCCACCATGCCCACCATTGATCTTCCCATCGGTCCGGTCGACTACCGGGATCTGGGACCCAGGGCCGCTGACGCGCCGGTCGCCTTGTTCGTCCACGGCTTTCTCGTGAACGCCACGTTGTGGGATCGGGTGGCCGAGCAGCTGGCAGCCGATGGGGTCCGCTGCATCCTGCCTGATTGGCCCCTCGGCGCGCACCGCCGCCCGGCGAACCCGGACGCCGCCCTCTCGCCGATCGCCGTCGCCGACGCGGTTACCGGCCTGCTCGACGCACTCGACCTCCATGACGTCGTCCTGGTCGGCAACGACACAGGCGGCGGCCTGTGCCAGCTCGCCCTGCGTGGCGATACCCGGCGGGTGAGAGGCCTGGTGCTCACCAACTGCGACGCCTTCGAGCAGTTCCCGCCCCGGTTCTTCGTGCCGCTGTTCATCCTGGCCCGCTCCCGCCTCGCGGTGTGGATGCTCGCCCAGCAGACCCGGCTGCGCGCCGTACGCCACTCCCCGCTCGGCTTCGGGCCTCTACTTAACCGCCCACTCTCGGCCAGCCTGACCCGGGGCTGGATCCAGCCGCTCCTCGACAGCGCGGCCATCCGGCGCGACGTCACCCGATTCGCCCGAGGCATGCAGCGCACCGAACTAGTGGGCGCTGCTACCTGGCTGGGCCGCTTCGAGGGCCCGGTTCGCCTCGTGTGGGGCACCCGGGACAAGCACTTCACGATCGGCCTCGGCCGGCGGCTGGCGGCGGCTTTCCCGCGAGCCGAGCTCGACGAGGTCACCGACGCCAGCACGTTCGTGCCCATTGATCGCCCCGACACCGTAGCCAGCGCCGTACGAGACGTACTCGCCAAGTCCCACGCATGAGGCGGACCGGATCCGCCAACGCAGACAACGTGGCCCAAGAATCGGCACGGCGGCTAGCACGTGCGCACCGTGCCGGGGCGGGTTGTCTGTGCCATGGTGAACCAAGAGCGCTCCAATTCCGTCCCCTATTAGGGCTGCTCTACACGCACACGGGGATCTGGGATGCAGGTACGTCTGCTGGGACCAGTCGACGTCGTGGTTCGGGGTGAGCCGCGGCCGGTGCACGGCCTGAGGCGCAAGACGGTGCTGGCCGTTCTGGCGCTGCACGGCCGCGGGATCGTCAGCACCGACGAGCTGGCCGACGCGGTCTGGGGGCAGGACGCGCCCCCGACCGCGGTGAACAGTCTGCACACCCACGTGTCCTATTTGCGTGGCGTTCTGGGTGCCAAGGCCGCGATCCTCGCGCGGCCGCCCGGCTACGTCCTCGATCTCCCCGGCGACGGCACGGACGTGCAGGTGGCCGAGCGGCTCCTAGAGCAGGCCACGGGGTCCGCCGACCCAGCCGGCGCGGTGCGGCTCCTGCAGGGCGCGCTGGCGCTGTGGCGTGGCCGGCCGCTGGCCGATGTCGCGGAGCTGGCGTGGCTGTCGGTGCGGGCGGAGCGTCTGGACCTGCTGCGGATGCGGATCAGGCAGGAATTGTCGCAGGCCAGGCTGGCGGCGGGCGAGCATGCCTGGCTTGTTCCCGAGTTGGAGCAGATGGTAGCCGACTACCCGCTGGATGAGCGGGTCCATGGGCAGCTCATGGTCGCGATGTACCGCAGTGGCCGGCAGGCCGACGCGCTCGCCGTCTACCACCGGCTGCGGCAGAAGCTCGGCACGGAGCTGGGCATCGACCCCAGCCGGGACCTGCGTGACCTGGAGACCGCGATCCTCCGGCAGGATCCCTCCCTGGACGCGCCGGCGCCGGTGGCGGCGGCCGCGCCGGTGGCACCTCTGGCGCCGGTTCCGGCACAGCTTCCCCCGGCGGTGCCCGCGTTCACCGGGCGCGGTGCGGAGCTGGCGAGCCTCGATGCCATCGCGGCGGGGGCTGCCCTGGCCGGGACGGGATCGCCGATGGCGGCGGTCATCTTCGCAGTGTCCGGCACGGCCGGGGTGGGGAAGACCGCCCTGGCCGTGCACTGGGCGCACCGCGTGGCCGGGCGGTTCCCGGACGGGCAGTTGTATGTCAACCTGCGGGGGTTCGACCCCGGCGGGGCCGCCCGGGATCCGGGGCAGGCGCTGCGCGGGTTCCTGGACGCGTTCGGGGTGCCCTCGACGCGGATCCCCGACGACCTGGCGGCGCAGGTCGGGTTGTTCCGCAGCCTGCTGGCGGGCAAGCGGGTCTTGATGGTGCTGGACAACGCGCGCAGCGCCGAGCAGGTCCGGCCGCTGCTGCCCGGCTCGCCGGGCTGCCTGGCGATCGTGACCAGCCGTGACCAGCTCGCGGGCCTGGTCGCCACCGAGGGCGCCCGGCCGCTGGCCCTGGACCTGCTCACCGCCGCTGACGCCCGCGACCTGCTCGCCGGGCGCCTGGGAGCGGACCGGGTGGCCGCCGAATCGGAGGCGGTCGAGTGCATCATCGCCGCCTGCGCCCGTCTGCCGCTCGCGCTGACCATCGCCGCCGCGCACGCGGCCATCAGCCCTCGCTTTCCCTTGGCCTCCATCGCCGCCGGGCTGCGCGAGGCGACCAGCGCCCTGGACCCCTTTGACAGCGGTGAGTCCGCCACCGACGTCAGGGCGGTGTTCTCCTGGTCCTATCGCGCCCTGTCCGTGCCGTCGGCCCGGATGTTCCGGCTGCTGGGACTGCACCCCGGCCCCGACATCACGGTCGCCGCGGCCGCGAGCCTCGCCGCCGTCCCGCCGGGCCAGGCCCGCGCCCTGCTGGCCGAGTTGACCCGCGCGCACCTGCTCGCCGCCCACGCACCGGGCCGGTACGCCTGCCATGACCTGCTCCGCGCCTACGCCGGCGAACTCGCCCGTGCCCACGACAGCCAAGACGCCCAGAACGCGGCGATGGGCCGGGTCCTCGACCACTACCAGTACACCGGCCACAACGCCGCGGTGCTGCTGGAGCCGTTCCACTACCCGGTCACCTTGGGGCCGCCGCCACCCTGGGTCACCGTCAGTGAGCCGGCCACCGCCGAGGAGGCAATGGCCTGGTTCACCCACGAGCAGGCCACGCTGCTGGACGCCGTCCAGCTCGCCGCCCGGACTGGGCCGAGCACCCGCGCGTGGCAGCTCGCGTGGACGCTGAGCACCTTCTTGCTGCTGCGCGGGCTGTGGCACGAGCAGGTCACGGCGTGCCAGGCCGCCCTGGACGCCGCCCGCCGCACCGGCGACACCACCGGGGAGGCCCACTCCCTGGAGCGCCTGGCCGCCGTTTACGCCAAGTCCGGGCGCATCGCACAGAGCCAGCCCCTCTACGAGGAGGCTTTGCGGTTGCTCGAAGCCCTCGGCGACCACGCCAGCCAGGCGCACATCCACCGCGCCCTGTTGTGGATAGCGGAGCGGGAGCAGCGCTCCGCGGACCTGCTCCGCCACGCCCAGCGGTGCTACGACCTGTACCGGATGGCAGACCACCGGACCGGGCAGGCGCTGGCCCTCCAGGCCATCGGCCACGCGCACGCCCTGATCGGCAACTATGAGGAGGCCATCACCTGTTGCGAACGGTCCCTGTCCATGATGCAGACGGTAGGGGAACGGCGCGGGGAGAGTGCCGCCTGGGACAGCCTCGGCTACACCCACCACCATCGCGGTGACTTCCGGCAAGCCATCGCATGCTACGAGCGGGCCATCGGCCTCGCCCGGGAGCTCACCGACCGTTTCAACGAGGCCGACGCGCTCAACAGCCTCGGCGACGTCCACCGCAGCGCGGGCGATCTTGCCGCGGCCCGCAAGGCCTGGACCCGGGCGATGTGGATCTTCGAGGAGATCGACCACCCCGACCGCGATCAGGTCCGCGCCAAGCTCCACGTCCATGACCACCCGCCGGCACCGCCAGACCGTAGCCTTGTGGCCGCGGCGCCGCCAGCGCCCAGCACCGCCCCGTGACCTGCGCGGCCTTGTCGCCAAGGACATTGGGCGCGCTTCGGCCTGAAATCCCGGGGGCTGTCGTATCAGGGCCTGGGTTTGCTGCTCTGTACTGCAGGGAGGAAGGGTCCTCCCAGCGCTGCCGCTGGTGGCGGGCCTGTGGCATACGGGGGCGGCGGGCTTGGATGCCCGGTGGCAGTGGGGTTGCGGTGCAGAACTGTCTGGGGGAAGGTGCGTCATGTCGCGATCGGGTGTCTTTTACGTCGTCAGGGCCATGGAACGGGTCGCTGCGGGGGCCGCTGCGGATGGCGTGCCCGATGTGCCTGCCAGGGGAGCTGTTGCCCGCGAAGCCCCTGCTGGTGCACGCCCTGATGGCAGCATCTTCTCCCTTGTCCGGAAGGTGCTGGCCGCGGCGCACCTTGGCATGGGCGGCGTTCCGGGCAGGGCCGGCCGGGGTGGCCGGAGGTTGGACGGGGCGGCCCGGGTGGATTAGGCGCCCGTCATCGGGCATGTTCGGCCCTCACCTCACCGGCCGGGCGGGATCGATGCTCGCGGCATCGCCGGTCTGGCCGACGTTAGGTGGATCAGTTCTGTGCTGACTGGCTGGTGGCGATCAGCGTGTTGATGATCTCGGGCAGATGGCCGACGATGGAATTGTGACCCTCGCTCTCGAGGGTTCGCAGTTCTGCCTGGGGGAGATGGTCTCTGAGCCACTCAGCGTGAAATGGGGGTACGTGCTGGTCTTCTGTGCCCTGCCAGATGGTGACGTGGCGGATGCTGGCCAAGGGGAAACCCCAGTCGCGGAGGGCTGCCAGGCAATCGTCAGCTGCTCCCTGGCCCCCTGAAACGCCGCCTGCTCTGAGGAACGAGGCGACCCACTCTGCGTATCCCTGGGAGAAGAACCGACGGTCCGCACCGCTGTTTGTTTCTGCGGCGATGTTCTCGGCATTGACGTTTGCGAGTTGGGCGACAAAGGCATCAACCGCCTGCCGGAACCCCGCGATGTCGCCCGCGAAGGCGAGTTGGTTGTCCTCATCGGCCTCGTACCACGCCCGCACTGGGCTTGAGATTTCAGCCTCCATATAAGGGGCTGTCCCGGCGATGACTGCGGTCGCCAGGCAGCGATCGGCCAGCAGGGCATCGCAGGCCAGAGCGTAAGGACCACCCCCTGACCAGCCCAGGTTGAGGAACTTGCCAGCCCCCAATGCGTCCAGAATGGCCGCCGTATCGCCAGCCGCATCAGCGACAGTACGCCCAGCTT
>Ga0070712_100002705_pt1 | contig 10949 bp, 16 predicted proteins | sample LARL81metaG_FD_71396 | JGI IMG/M metagenome (GOLD analysis project Ga0070712, IMG submission 71396) | Corn, switchgrass and miscanthus rhizosphere microbial communities from Kellogg Biological Station, Michigan, USA - LAR L8-1 metaG | ecosystem: Host-associated > Plants > Roots > Rhizosphere ...
GGCGCGCAGTACAACAAACCGCGCATCGCTAATCTCGCCCTTTTCGAAGGACAGGGCGTTTATTACGGCGCCACCTTCATGGAAGCCCAGCTCTGCGGCGACGACGACATTATCGTCGTCGGCGGAGGCAATTCCGCCGGCCAGGCCGCCGTTTACATGTCGCAGACTCAGCGCAAGGTGCACATACTCGTGCGTTCCGGCCAGCTATCAGACGCGATGTCCCGCTATCTCATCCAACGCATTGAGCAGAATCCCAACATCGAAATTCATTACCGTACCGAAATCATCTCGCTCGAAGGCGATTCGCACCTCGAACACGTCACATGGCGCAATAACCAGACCGGCGAAATCGCCACAGTCCCAATTCGACACGTTTTCATCATGGCCGGCGCATCGCCGCGAACCGAATGGCTGAAGGCTTGTGTCGCGCTCGACACCAAAGGATTCATTCTCACGGGACGCGATCTCGACAGTTCCACTGACCAACCCACCTGGCCGCTGGCCCGCAGTGCGGAGATGCTGGAAACGAGTCTTCCGGGCATATTCGCCGTGGGCGATGTTAGGTCGGGCAACGTAAAGCGAGTCGCTTCGGCCGTCGGCGAAGGTGCAATCGCCATTCATCTTGTCCACCGAGCGCTTGCTGAACTCTAGCAGCAGCCCGAAGTCGACGTCCGGCGCGAGTCGCTGTTGGTCAACGCCGATCTCGTCCTCGGCGGGCAACGCCCTAGGCGCGTTCGCGATCTATTACCCGGAACCCCAGAATGCCCACGCCACTGGACCAGGCCATAATCGACCAGTTCACACACATCGCAAGCATCACCGTTGAGCGCCAACGATCACAGGAAGCTCTCACAAGCGCCCTAGACGAGATCCGCACATCAGAAACCAAACTTCGGCAGGTGATTGATACGATTCCCACACTGGCCTGGTGCAATCTGGCGGATGGTCCAAACGAGTTCCTCAACAAACGATGGCACGAGTACACAGGGCTTTCTCCTGAAGAGTCGCATGGCTGGGGCTGGCAAGCTGCGTTCCATCCGGAGGACTTGCCGTCGGTAATGGAAAAATGGAGCGAGCTCTTGGTCTCAGGAGAACCAGGTGAGATCGAGGCCCGTCTTCGCCGGCGGGATGCGGTCTATCGATGGTTTCTGATTCGTGTCGAGCCGTTCCGCGATGAAAGCGGCAAGATCATCCGATGGTATGGAACAAGCACTGACATTGAAGTTCTCAAGGAGACGGAAGAGAAGCTGCGCGAAGGTGAATGCGAGCTTCGCAGGATTACCGACGTATCCAGGCGCTGCCACGTTTCATTGACTTCCTGATTGAATAAACAATGGGTACCTTCGAATGCCAGCTTTTTCTGGAGAGAGAAGTCTATTTGCCGGCCGCTTTGTTGATCGCTTGGCGAAGCGTCTCCAACTCGAAGTCGCCATCGTGGCGCTGGCCATTGATAAAAAATGTCGGAGTTCCGTTCACCCCGCTGCGCACACCGCCAGAAAAGTCCCTCTGCACACGCTCGGTAAAGACGCCCGACCCTAGTGCCTCTCTCAGCGCTTGCCTATCCAGCGCGAGGCGCTGCGCCAGTTCACCGAGCATTTGCTCGCTCAAAGAATTCTGGTTTTCGAAGATGAGGTCGTGCATCTCCCAGAACTTGCCGTGTGTTGCGGCAAACTCAGCGGTTTCGGCCGCGGCCTCAGCGTAGGGGTGGATTTCTCGCAACGGGAAATTTCGAAACGCGAACCGCAACTGTTTTCCGCAGCTCTTCTGAAGCGCTTTGATGATCGGGTATGCATGTCCACAGTGAGGACATTCGTAGTCGCCATATTCGACCAGTGTGACCGGAGCGTCGGCGGGACCTTGGACGTGGTCGTCAGGACCGACCGGCACTTTCAGCTTTGCCATAACTGCCTCATTTCGGAAGGTTCTCCAAAGCTTCGAGAATCCCGTCGGCCCCAGGGTTGACTGCTATGGGAGAGCAATAGCTCCAGCCGATGGTTCCGTTCTTATCGATGACAAAGAGAGCGCGCTCGGCGATTCCGTCTCCGTCGCGGAAAACACCATAAAGCTTCGCCACCGCGCCTTTGGGTTCGAAGTCAGCGAGCAGCGGAAAGTGGAGCTTGCGATCGCGTGAAAACGCGGCGTGGCACCAGACTCCATCCACGGAAATTCCCAGTAACTCGGCCTTGAATCGCTGAAATTCGGGTAGGACCTCGTTGTAGAGCGCCATCTGGTCCCCACACACCGGGCTCCAATCGGCTGGATAAAAAGCCAGGATGACAGGTCTGCCGCGCAGTCCCTTGAGCGTCAGAGTCTGGTCCGGTTTCGCATGCAAAGTGAAATCAGGAGCCGGTGTACCCGCCGGCAAAATATTCGACATGGAACCTCCCGCTTTTCCGCCTATGTTTCGGAATTATTTGTCCGTTACAACGACGGGTCAACCAATTCGGTCTGGACATCGATCTTCGAAGTCAGCGACTTGTGTACGGGACAAAGATTTGCGATCACCAGTAGTTTTTGCCGTTGCTCCTCCGACAGCTCGCCGATCAGAGTAATTCGTCTCTCGATTCGATCGAGCATTGCTGCTGGTTGTTCACAGTTAACACAGTCCTGGGCGTATTTCTTCGAATGTGTCAAGACGACCTGAATCTCCTTGAGTGGCCACCCTTTTCGGTCAGCATACATGCGAAGGGTCATGTTGGTACATGATCCCAACGCAGACAGCAGCAACTCATAAGGGTCCGGCCCCTCATCGTGGCCGCCAGATGCCTTCGGCTCATCCGCGAACAACTGGTGCCGACCCACCGAAATGACTTGGCGCAGGCCAGAGGGACCACCACCTACCGTCACCGCTCTCGACATGTGTTTGCCTCCAGGGTGATACGAGAGCCCGCGAATGCTGCCAGACCCACAGAGATCGGTGGAGCCCATTAGATGCGGAGGCTCTAAGGAATTCGGCTGCATCTTCCTACCGAACGATTGCAGAAATGTTATCGGTGATTCAAAAAAGCTTTCATTGACTTGCTTCCTTGCGATCGGGAATTACTCCTAAAGTTTGTCGTCAACGGTAGTCCACGAGATCCGGCTCAACTCCCCCTAATCGCGGTGGCCGATCATGTGTTCCGCAGAGCCGCGGATTTCAAGCAATTCATGCCACGAGGCCGGTCCTTCGCTGCCAGCGGCATAGTTGGAAAAATCCGGCGGGGGTAGCTGTGCCCACGTTTCTTCAATAGGAGTAATGATGCGCCACTCAGCTTCTACTTCGTCTCGGCGGGTAAATAGTGTTGCATCGCCACGCATCGAGTCAAGCAGGTTCGCCAACACCGGCGTTGGCGAAAACAATATCGATTTGCCCCTTCGCCTTAGCTAGGGTGTCGTAAAGACGACCAAGGTCGGGCAATTGGGCAACGTCTCCCTGAATTCCAGACACCTTGGTGCCGATTGCCTTCACGGCATCGTCGAGCTCCTTCTGCCGACGGCCCGTGATGAAGACATAGGCACCTTCCTTGACGAAAAGCTTTGCGGTAGCTAACCCAATCCCTTCTGTGCCGCCGGTTATAACAGCGACCTTACCTTCGAGCTTTTAGGCATGGGTTTCTCCCCTGTTGCCGCGTCGTAACGCGCTTCCCGCCTTCCAACTCATTTGGATGTCGGGTAAGCCTTTCCGAACATGGGTCGCTTGCTTCTGGACTGTTCTTCCGTCGCTTCATCCTGAATCACATCCCAGTGCTCGACCAGAATGCCGTCCTTGATGCAGACGATGTCTGCAGCAATCCAGTTCACCGGGAGGCCAAAGTTCGAGAATCGCCCGTGCACGATGTCTCCCTCAGCCACGATCGTTCCCGGTTCGTACTTCAACGTTGCCGGGATGCCCTTGCTGAGATCGAACAAACCCTCACGACCGGGTGCGATATGAGCGCTGTGTTGAGCGTAGTTGGGCGACCAAAATCGCTCTGCCGCCGTGTAGTCTCGCTTATTGAACAGGGTGTCGAATGCCTTCAGAACAATTGCCTTATTTTTCTGCGCATTTGTATCGCTCATTGTTTCTCCTCTCTTGCACATCGACGTTGGAAAGTGTTTTGCACAGTTCATGAATCGCGCTTAGATAGCGAGGCAGCCGAGAGAGGCGGCCCGGCAACGGTTACTGTTGGCTCAAACCCGGTAGCTTCAGCATTTGCTCGTTGAACCCGTTCACTAAAGCATGCTCATCAGGGCCAGGATTAGCCCGCAAGGGCTTTGCCGCTTCAACGATGATCTCGGTAGCACCTGTTGCAAGCACGTCCAACGTTTCGGAGATAAACCGCTCGAGAGGCATTGCCTGTTCGGCGTCTTCGCTATTCATCAACGGCGTCCGCACCCAGGGAGGTGCCACCTCAAGCACTTGAACGCCGCTATCGCGAAGCAAGAAGCGTTGCGATAACACATAGGAGTGGAGCGCAGCTTTTGTTGCAGAATAAACAGCCGTCACTGCCAATGGCACAAAAGCAAGGACTGAGCTGTTGTATAGGATCACGCCACGACGGCCCTTTAGGTGATCCAACAGAGCCGATGTCAACCGAATCGGGCCCAGAAGATTGGTCGCGACGGTCGACACGAGTACCCTGTCGTCGATGACCCCCGCTGCCTTATCCGGCTCCATGATTCCCGCGTTATTGATGAGAACATTCAGATCCGGATGTTCGGCAATCAACTTCTTCGCCACCGCCTTGATGCTGTCCAGGTCTGTGATGTCGAGTTCGATCGCCTCGATGCCCGGATTGGCCATCGCTACGGAGTCCAAATGGCTCTTGCGTCTGCCTGAGATGATCACTTTGTTTCCGCGTTTGTGCAACTCCTCGGCCAGCGCGCGGCCTATGCCCGATCCGCCGCCGGTAATGAAGATGGTGTTTCCACTGAGTTTCATGATTCCTCCAAATTGTGCAGGCGTGTATCTTTCGATGGTTGGTGCGTTGGGTAATCGGAATAACCACGTGCCCCCGAGCCGTAGACGGTTTCCCAATCCACTTCGGCAAGAGGGACGTTCTCTTTAAACCTCTGTACCAGGTCAGGATTTGCGATATAAGGACGGCCGAACGCCACCAGATCTGCCATCCCTTCCGCAACAAGGCGATTCGCGCGGTCACGGTCCATCTTCACGTTTGCGATCAGAGCTCCGTTGAAGAGAGGACGGAAATGCTGGAACATGCCATCCCCGGCCAACTTCTCGAGTGGGATACCGGAGAAGTCGGTGGTATTACCCATGAGCAACAAGTGCGAAAGATTGTAGGCATTCAGCTTCTGAATTGCGTATTCGGTGACGGGCAGGGTTTCATCGTTGGCCTGAAATGCACCGCCTTCGTGCATTGGGCTGATCTTGACTCCAACTCGTTGTGAGTCGACCTCACCCACGACCGACTCGACTATCTCGAAGAGAAAACGCGAGCGATTTTCCAGGCTCCCGCCGTATTCGTCTTTACGCAGGTTGGTGGCGACGTTCAGAAACTGCGAGATCAAATAGAGGTAGTTGGCGAGGATCTGGACACCATCGAAGCCGGCTTTCATCGCGTTTCGCGCCGCTCGCGTGAAGTCCGCAATTGTGACTTTAATTTCGTGCGTCGTCAGAGCGCGCGGCGTTACCGTCGGCTTCCGTCCCGTCCGCGTGAACGACAGCTGGCCTGGATTGACGTTCGATGCGGACACGGGCTGCGCGCCCTGTCGTAGTTCAGGATGCGAGATTGCTCCTGTGTGCCACAGTTGCGCAATGATTCGGCCGCCAGCTGCATGAACGGCATCCGTGACGCGTCGCCATCCGCGGACTTGCTCGTCCGTCCACAGGCCGGGCGTATCGGCCCAGCCAAATCCTTCCGAGCTAATCGCGGTGGCCTCGCCGATGATAAGTCCGGCCGAAGCACGCTGCGCGTAATACTCCGCCTGCAAGCTCGTGGGCACATGATCGTGCGATTGCGCACGCATCCGGGTGAGAGGGGCCATGACGATGCGGTTAGGGAGATCGAGGTCCCCCATCCGATATGGTGTGAACAGTGACTGATTCGACATCTCGTGGAACTCCTATATGGAGTTATGAACCGATCAGTTCTATATGATGATGGAGGTGTGGCGAGGTTGCAGGAATATTGAACTATTTGGTTCTTTATCGGATAATGTGTGGATGGGGCGCCCGAAAAACTTCAGCCGACAGGAGGTGCTGGAGAAGGCCATGCCGGTCTTTTGGAAGCACGGCTTCGCGGATACAAGCCTCCAGGAACTGGAACGAGCCACCGGCGTGAACAAGTCAGGGCTGTATGCAGAGTTTCGAGACAAAGAAGATCTTTTCGTGGAATGCCTTCGACACTACCTTGAAAGCCAGGGGAAGAGGGGGCTTCTCACTAAGGAGCCTCTCGGCTGGAAAAACGTCGAGACTTTTCTTAAGTATGGTCCGCTCAACAACGGGGAACAGCAGGGGTGCTTCTCCGTCAATTCGATGCGTGAGTTCGCTGTCGTTCCAGATGAGGCTTATGCGGTCGTGACGGAGAATCGGGCGCTTGTGCAGCGCCTTCTCGCGATGAATATCGAGGCGGAAAAACCCAGGATGGCCCCTTCTGCAATTGCGGAGATGGTGTTGTCTTTCTTCTCCGGACTATGCATCGAGCGCAACCTCAAATCAGGCAGAGCATTGTCGAACCGCAAGATCGAAAACTTTATGACAGCCCTTCGCAGTCTCTAATCGAACGAACAGAACTGCCTTCATCAGCTATCCCAGTCTCACTCGGACTGAGAGCACGATGACGTCTTGGTGTCCCTTTCTTCGAGAACACGGGCGTCTCGAAAATCACCGCAGGAGAGATCCGAAAATACCGATTATGAACACCTAATTCGGCGAATTTGCTTCGGCGATTTGATGAATCGCGCTCTGTGCCGCGCGCAAGGGCACCGACACCTGCACCATGTCCTCGGAGTCATTCACATCCACCACAATCGAGCCGCCGATCTTTTGCACCAGGACGTGATCGTGCGCGTCCTTCACTTCAACCAGCACTCCATCAGGAGACCTATAGAGAGCGGGAATCGCAGCCTCGATCAGCGGCAGGCATGAGCGCAGCTCCGCTGAGTCGCGCGCCTTCAAATCGCGGCCCGGCACGAAGTGCAAAGCTGTGGTCGCAAGCGCGGCGGGAACGAACAGATTCACCTTCGTGCCGTTCGGCTGCTTCTCGTGAACTTTAACGTGAATGAATCCTTCGCTGGAAACGACGGCTCCCGCAACCAGGACTCCGATTCCGAGCTTTGCCAGCAAGATCATGTGAGGCGTCCTTTTTTATTGCGCGTCCGTGTTCCACGAATCTATCCAAACGCGGACGTTCTCACCGCGGCCGCTCACTCGCACCAGAGTTGTGTCGTCGACGTTCTGGAGCGCTTTGACAGCGGCTTCGACGTTGAGCTGGTCTTCGTTCGTGTCGGAGATGAGCGCCTGAGCGACATCCCAGGGAATCGTCACGTCCACATTTTCACCGGAGTTCTTGTCGCTCACGTGCACCACAAGCTGGCTCCGCTCTTTGGCCACTCGAACATCGTCGCCGGTATCTTGCACGGTCACAAAATTGCCTTCCGGCGCGTTTTTCAGCACATCGAGAATGGCATGGATGTTTACGTTCTCGGCCCTGAAATTGCCGATTTGAACCTTGCCGTCTCGAAGCTGGCCATGATTGATTGCAGGGATCACTTTTTCGGCGAGCGTAAGCGGAACGTTGACGCGAACCAACTCGTGGGTCGCCGGATTACTGACCCTGACGTGCAGATAGCGCGTAGGGGACGCAGAGAGCGCGAATGCGGTTCGCATTGAGAGGGTGAAGACTGAGAGAGCCGAGAATCCTGCCACCAACAAGAGAGACTTGTTCTTCGTGTTCATAAGACTTCCTTTCGAGGCGACTCCTTGACATCTCGCAAAGGCACTACCACCCTGCCCATTTGCAATAGAGCTACGGAAAAAGGAAGAAGAATGTTCCCGGAATTCGGGCGGGACAAGAGAGGTTTTACGCTGATCCGGATGGGAAAACAAGTTGCTCCGTCCCCTCTGCTGCGAGAAGGTAGATGGCCAGAGGTGCACCAAGCAGTGAAGAGCACGTCGAACACTCCCTAGTACCACGACCTTCTTGCCGGCGATTGGAGCGGATGATGAGCGACTCAGAAACAATCAGTTGGGATGGCAATCTCATGTTTCCGAACCAAGTGGTGGATGTCGTGCTACAAAGCATGGGCACGAATCTCGGAAAATCGCCCGCCATTCGCCTTTTGACGGGCTCATCCTGCGGAGATATTTTTCGCTTTTGGCCTGCCCGGCACGCAGGCAGTCAGGTGCGAAGCAACATGGTCGCTCGAGAGGCGTCGTAGCGACCACTTTCGGCCGCAGAATCGCCAGCCATTCGCCTTTTGATTGGACTGGAAACTGCACTGGTTTGACCTAGCACCGTAACGGCATCATGCCTTCTGTCTCCGGATAAAAGATTGATTCCCTGTAACTTACGCAAACGTCGGCTCTTACGCCATTCGGACCGGTACCGAGAGTTCGAATTCCTCCCTCTCCGCCACACAGTCTGGGTTGCAGAGAAATCGCGCCGTACTGCTGCAAGAGTCGCTGAAAATCGCCGCAATTCCTTAGGTCTTACCTCCAAGCCGCACTGGAGAAAGTGTCTGGTCGAACCCCGCAGCCCGGTTTTCTGCCGTTTTTCTCTGGACGGCAGACGCACAGTCCGGTTTCAGCGAAATCTATCAGGCGAGAGCAATGCGATCACAAACCGATGATGCGGCGAAAGCGCCTTGACTTCGTAACCATTTGGGAATGCCGTTTGGAGGTTCCCCGTTTGTGCGTAGTTTCGGGTTGGCCGACAATGCAGAATTAACATAGCGGCAAGGCCAAGCATATATTCAGCGAAGCGAATCGCCGCGTTCCCCTGAGGAGTCCTTGTATCTCGGTACGCGCGCGGCGGTGGAAGGTTCCCCCTAGCGTTCGGCAAAGCGCGGCTCACTGATAGGCGCGCCGGCCGGTGATGCTTGTTTTGCCGGGAGGAGTGCAAGCAGCGCGACTCCAATCGCGAGAAAGATCACAATGTCCTGGGGACTATCCTGCCTGTGCATCCCGTGCGCCGCGGCCTCCGCCGATTGGATTGTCATCGTGAACCCATGGGCAAGGCTTGACCACGCCCCATAGGCGATCATCAAGCGATGCTTGGCCGGCCGCTTAACGGCCAGCAACAAACAGGGCCCGAGCGCTGTGTTAAGGCTCAGGAACATCGGCAAGACGTCGTTATGCCCGTTAAGCCAGCTAGAGTGCCACAGAGCGTCGAACAGGAGATAGCCCCAAAAGGAATAAAACAAGCCCACCAACACCAACACGACCTGCAAGGCGCGCTCACGGTTCATACCGTCCTCCGTTTTGTCTGATGCCAAGGTTATTACCACCTTTTTACTTCAGATTGTGTAGCACGCTGAAGTCCCCTTTGCCGGTCTCGCCAGAAACGTGACCAGTTTCTGAACCGTGGCAACACGAGCGCTGTGATCAAACCGGCGCTTCTTCCTCAAATTTATACGACGACCCGGGCAAAGCTAGCCTTCATACCCCCTTTCGCGAGTGTCAGCTGCGATGCGTCCGATACTGGAACCCTGCGAGCATCCGCAGTGTGAGCAGAATGCTTCTCCCCCTCGAATAGGCTTGCCACAGGAACTGCAAGGCCCAAGGAGAGGCCCGCGGAACAGAAAATAAAGGATGAATCCAATCAAATTGGGTATGAGGAAAGCAGCAATCACCCAGGACCAAGCAGGCATTTGACGCCTTTTTGCGTCCCCATAAATATATCCGAGGGAAAGGAAAAAAGCCGCGGTGAAGACGCCAAACGTTAAGCCAAACCAAAGCGCTTCCGGCATGGTACTGAGAAATCCTTTGGAAGCAAGTAGGGAACGGCCCTGGCTGGAAGCAAAATAGACTACCCAAATCGGGATCGCCAGTGCTGCGATGGCCATTGCAGATCTGGGTAGAATATTCCGCGTTGCGGTTCCCAATGAGACAGCCCCAACTACAAGTCCGCCCAAGAACGGTATCAAAAGCAACGCCGATTGCTGTGTCATGCAATGCCTCTATTCTCACCAGGCGCCGCGAGCAGACATAAGGCCGAGCAAAAAGATGGCAGCAGCCAAAAGACGAGCACGCCTGCCTGGACTTGAGCAGTGTCAAAATGCATTGGGACCGCCAGGCACTTGGCCATCTGGTACACGAGTGCCGATCCGACAAATGACATCGAGAGTGCTACAGCAAATGCAGCCCAGATCTTGAATTGCACGTTGTGCTGTCGCATTGTCCCGGTGTGATGCGCAAGAATCTCACGGACCTGGGCATTCGAATCTGGTTCACTGGTAAAGGTGAATTCCCGCAACCCCCGAATCGTACGCGCAGTTAGCTCGACGTAGCGCTTGCAGCCATCACAGTCGCGGATGTGGTCATGGATGAGCTGTCTTTCGCCCTCTGAAACCTCTTCTACAAAAGACCTGTCGATAAGCTCGCGAAATCTCTTGTCACACTCCAGGCGAATCACCCCCTTCCTCAAATGCGGATCTCAGTGCTGCAAGACCGCGATAGATTCTGGACGTCACCGTTGTCACAGGGGCACCCAAAACCTGAGCGATCTCCGGAAGAGACAGGTCTTCTTGAAACCTCAGCAGCAAAGCCTCGCGATACAGCGGTGACAGAATCTGCAGTTGACCGGCCAGACGTATTGCGTCTTCGCTTCGAGCCGCGGCTTCGAATGGGGAAGGACCGGAGGAGGGTAACAGCAGCATTGCATCGCGATCATTTGGCAAGGAAGCTGTCTGTACCGCTTTTCGTTTTTTCCGGAGGTAATCTATTGCCAAATTGCGGGCGATCGCGAATAGCCATGGATCAAACCGCTGCCGCCCGTTGTACTGGCTGCCCCGTTGCAGCACGCGAA
>Ga0070712_100002706_pt1 | contig 10946 bp, 10 predicted proteins | sample LARL81metaG_FD_71396 | JGI IMG/M metagenome (GOLD analysis project Ga0070712, IMG submission 71396) | Corn, switchgrass and miscanthus rhizosphere microbial communities from Kellogg Biological Station, Michigan, USA - LAR L8-1 metaG | ecosystem: Host-associated > Plants > Roots > Rhizosphere ...
CTGACATGCTACTGTTCGAGGCGGGTTACGGGTATGAATCCGTTGCGGTCATAAGCCGGGATAAAATCCCGCACCGCAGCGGTCTGTCCACTGGCTGACGCACCTGGGCACTGGAGCTACTGCGGTGCGAGCAGCTCAGATGAAGGTTATGAACAGCGGCGAGGTATAGGCCTTGGAGTCGTCGATCTGGCGGCCGAGGAAGTACACAGGACGGAAACCATGCGCGCCGTTCTGTGGCTCCACTTGGATCTGGCCGGAAACATCGCGGGGCATGGTGGTGTCACTGATCAATTCGAGATCAAGTGCGAGATCGGCGCCACCGAGAGGAAGGGTCAGCCGTTCTGCGGCGATCAATTGAGCGCCCGACACCTCCCAATCAAACGCCGGGCAATGCACGAACGGATTGCCCTTCAGGGGATCGCCGACTTTGACATAACCATCGATGGTGCCGTGAATACGTAGCCGGCACGTCGCAAGGTTGCTGAGCTCCATCTCAAGGGCGTCGTTGTCGCCGTACGTCTCGGTGCGAAAGCCGATCTGGTTTGCTCCGATGCGCCAAACCGCCTCCTCCTTGTGCTCAAGCCCAAGGGCCCGCGTCGAGTGGATGATGGCGTTGCTGATCGTGATCTTGCCTTGCCAGCTGGCCGAACGGTAACGGTCGCGAATGCGAGCGCCGCCCCACCGCAGGCGGATGCGGCGATCGGACAATTGGAATTCCTCCTGCAGGCTGCGCCGCCAAAAGCAACCGGTGTGGTCGTACGCTGCGATCTCGTCCCAGCCGGCATCACCGAGAAAGCGATAGGCAACGCTCACGGCTCCCTTATGCTCGAACTCGTCGCCTTGGATGTGTTCATCGCATGAAGCCAGAGCAACAAGCCGTTCGCCCGTAGTGGCCCAAGTGTGTCGCGCGCGCAGCGCCTTCCCGATCGATTTGCGATCGAGCTGGTCGCAGATGACGCCGGTGAGTCCGCCCTTGACCCCGAACACCGCTGCGCCGGGCGGCCCGCCGCCGGGGCGTCCACGATGCTCGTCGGAGGCGGCAGATGCACCAACTTTGTAGCCGCGCCGTACATAGTCCTCGAGCAGCCATGGGAAATGGCCCCAGGCCGAGCCGACCTCTACGAGTCGCTCCAGTTCCGGATGATGCCACGCCGGATTGGTTTTTCGGCCGCCAATATGGGGGATAAACAGATGACCTTGAGGATCATTGGCGAAAGTTGCGTAGAGTTCGTCGATGGGCCAAATGCCCGGCTTAAGTTCGCTTCCCTTCATCTCCTCGTTCCACTCGAATGAACGAACGAGATTTCCATGCCGATCGAAGGGAAACTCGGGCGTGCCGTCGTGCAGAAAAACGACGTTGTGATCACCACCGGCACATGAATTGCCGCACCATTCAATGCCGGGATAAACGACATACCGACCTTTTTCATTGAAAGTGTTTATGACCTCCACTGCCTTTTTCCAGCGCGCTTCCGCGATATGAAAATCGTTGGCCGTGTAGCCGAGGACGTCCAAACCCGCGACATCGCGACCGTAGCCAAGATTGTACGCGGTATCGTTGTTGCCAACGGTATCCTCCGAATGGACGTGTAAATCGGCATAAAACGCACGCGCCATGGGCGACGACTTGTCGATGGTCACGAAAAACGCCGCATCTTCGACCGCCGGTCCGTCAACCATCGACGCCGTGATAACGAGTTCTCCCTCGGCATCGACGGGCAGATCTTCGACGAGCGCCACCGCCCACCCCTTCGCGGCAAGGGCTATATTTTGATCGTAAACTGGCTGCGCATCGAGTGACGCGCGCACGCGCACCGTACCCTCCGAGTCGCGGCAAGCGTTACCCCATTCATCCTCGGTGCGCACCCTCAGCAGCAGTTTGGTGCCGGGCCGGATCAGGCGTGGACCAACGATGACAAGGTTGTGCGGCTGGCCGGGGATCACCTGGAGCACCACGTCACCCGGGATTGCAGCAAAGCGGGAAGTTCCGACCGCATCGATGTAACAGCGGAAACGAAAGTCCTTTTCGACAAAGGTCTGCACGCGCGTCCCGGGGCCCCCAAAGCGCGTGTCCCCCAGCCTGATTATGATGTGGTCGCCTGGGTTGAGATAGCCGTCGACGATGTCGACGATGACCGCTTTCTGATATGGCCTCTCATGTCCCTTCTGGTCGAAGCGGCAGCTCAGCGACTGAACCGTTGCCGGCTCCTGTTCCGGCAGGAGCGGCCCTGCCTGATATTCAGCCGTGACGTAATTCGCGGCTTTGGGATCGCTCGTCTGAAACAGTGCCCAATCGGAGTAAAACTTGAACGTCGCCTTGATCCAGGCCCCGTCAGCAAGACCCGACGCACCCACTTCGTAGTCCAGGATGATCTCCTGCCAGCTGCCCGCCACGATGTTTCTGGTCCGGCATGCGATCCGGCCCAGAAAGGGCATGGCTTTGGTGCGCTCGTAATAGCCGGTCGGGGAAGCGTAGTGCCCGATGACCTTCTTGCGATCGGACGCCGTGGCAAGGACCGTTTTCGCAGGAGAAGACTTGTTGCGTGAGCCAGGAGCTTCGGTGACGGACTTACGCTTGGCCTTCGAAAAGGTGTCCATATCTCCTCCGTTGAAACTTTCCGGGAAACGATGAGCTGTCGATCAGAATGGCCAGGGCGCGGCGGGATCCCACACAGGCAGCCCGACGAACGCGTACCAAGGGACCATGACTACAAGGGTATAGATGATGCCGATCAGCGTGCTGCCGACGCCGACTTTTGCGTAATCGACGGTGCTGAACTTGTTGGAGCTGTACGCAATCACTGCCGCGGTAATCTGGGTCGGCAACACGTACGCAAAGCTGTCGCTGTTGCACACCAACAGCGCGAAAGCGACCGGATTGAGATCGATGCTCTCGGCAAGCTTGTAGGTAATCGGCGCCAACAGTGCCACGGCAGCGACATTGGAGAGCATACCGAGCCGGATGACATGGGTGCCAATGATGACGATCAGCATGGCGAACCACCATTGCAGTCCGGTCACTGCTGCGTGGACGTGATGCGCGAGCCAGGTCGCAAGCCCGGTTGACGCCATCGCGCCGGTCAGGGTCAGCGCCCCGCCGAGCAGCAGGAATGTGCCCCAGATCGTGTTGGCCTCGATCTGCCGCCAGGTAAGCGAGAAGAAGCCTGGGGTGAACAGAATCATGATCCCGATGAGGCCGATGATGCCCAGCGCGTACGAGTGGAGTTCGTAGATCGGACTTCCCTTGCTCAACAGAAACAGCAGGGCCACGAATCCGAACACGGCGAGCAGCATGCGTTCGCCCTGCGACATCGGCCCGAGCTCAGCATGCATTTTCCTGATGCGCTCGAAACCTCCGGCGATTTGCAAATCCCTGATGCGGAAGAACGAGCGCACCCAAAGGTAGGTGATCGGGAGCATGCCCAGATAGGGCCAGTTCAGCCACATCCAGTGCAGGAAGCTGATGCCGCGGCCGTTGCTGGCAAAAAGATTGACGAGAATGAGATTCGGCAGGTGCGCAGTCATGATGAACATGCCGCCAATCATGCTGCCGTAGACCAAGGATTGTATGACAATCGCCTTTTGCGCGTCGCGCTCGCGCGGCGTGTCGCCCAGAAGATTGGCGATCCCGTTCACGACAGGAAGCATCGCGGCGGCGCGCGCATTCGCCGCCGGCACCAAAAAGCTCAGCACTATGTTGACGCCATACATTCCCCAGATCACGTTTCCGACCGACGATGCCCTGATGCGCAGCAGAATCACCATAGCTATGCGGCGATCGAGCTTCATCAGCTGCATCATGCCACCGACCATGAAAGCGAACAGGCAAAGCCAGATCACGTCGGTGGTGAAGCCTGCAAAAACGGTGGCCAGCGGCGGCGTCAGGGTATTGCCGGTTTTCACCCACGGGATCGCTTGCGTGACGATCAGAAGCAAGGGAATCGAAATTCCGGTGATGCCCACAGGCATCGCTTCGGAAATCCACATCAGGGACGCCCATACCACGATGGCCATCACGGCCATGCCCTGAGGTGATAGACCCTCAGGCGTCGGTATGACCCAGAGCACCAGGAAGAACAGGATCCATGCCGCGAGGTAGCCGGCAACGACCCGCGTCGGATTGCGTCCGCTCTTGGCTATGTTATCGAGGATGACGCCGATCCAGGGCCAGCGGCGCTTGCCCACGATCTGCGCGGCATCGGTGACGGCTTCCTCCGAGATCGCGGCGGCTCTCCCTGCCAACTGAGGCTTTTGGCGTTCTGCTTTGCGGCAACTATGAACGACGCGGTTGCAAATGTCTGTGAAAATTTTCACAATTTTGGCTCCCCACCCTCCTCGACGCTGACAGATGACAGGGGCGAGCGGCATTGCGAAGACCGTGCAGGAGAAAAGGCGCCTCCTGCGAAGTCACTTTCTATTGCGGAATTTGAGTCAATTCGATCTGGAACGTATCGCTGCTGCAGCGACCTGCGCGCGGTTCGGCCGCCATGAAAAAATCTTTCGACGGGGGGAGAGCGAGACCAACTTGATGATCATGGTGAGCGGCCGAGTAAAGCTGAGCGCCACCTCAACCGATGGGCAGGAGCTCCTCGCCAACATCGTCGAACGGGGGCACGTGTTTGGTGAAATTGCCGTGATCGATGGAAAGCCGCGTTCCTATGACGCTACGGCGCTCGAAGCGAGCGAACTTCTGATCGTCAAGCGCAAGGACTTGATACCTTTCCTGGAAGAGCGGCCAGACATATGCCTGCGTTTCATGGAAACACTCTGCGAACGCCTGCGCCGAAGCGAGGCCCTGATCCAGGATGCCGTTTTTCTCAATGCGGGTCCTCGGCTTGCGCGACAACTTCTTCGGTTGGTCGAGACCTACGGCCGCAAAGATGGTGATGCGATTTGCATCGATCTCGCTGTTTCGCAGAGCGATCTGGCGAGCCTGGTCGGGATGACGCGGGAGAGCATCAACAAGCAATTGTGTAATTGGCGGCGAGCCGGGGTGATCTGGTTCAAAGGCAAAAATTACAAAGTACTGAAACTTGATACCTTGAGAAATGCTGCCAAGGCATAAAAGCATGAGCGCATTGGGTAACGTTTGTTGCACTGCATGATCTGCTCGAAGACAGCTGGTCAGCAGCTTCACAACCGTACTGCATTGGTTGCCTCGGTCAGCCGGGCGACGAGAGTCTGCTGTGCCACCGTTTCATGCCGATCGCGATGGCGTAGCAGCGCGTATTCACGCGGGGGCAAATCGACCGGAACGGCACTGAGCGTCCCGGCGGCAATCGCGGAGGCCACCACGTGCCGCGAAATGACCGTGGCGCCGGCGCCGGCTTCGATCGCTTCACGTACAGCTTCGTTGCTCGGCAAGACCAAAGCGATATTGAGGTTGTCCAGAGACAAGCCTTCATGACCCGCCAAATCTTCGAGCCCGCGGCGAGTGCCCGAGCCAGCCTCGCGTATCACCCAGGTGATGGAGCGAAGATCGAGCCGACCCGATCCATTGACAGGCAGCGGTGGGTAATTCGAGGCAATCACAAGTACAAGCTGGTCTTGGTCGATCCGCTGCCGCGTGAGCGCCGGGTGCTGTGTCGGACCTTCAACTAAGCCGACATTAGCCTTGCCCTCGACAACGGCGGTCTCGACGTCGTGGGTATTGCCGATAACGACGTTGAGGCGCACACCAGGGTTGGCATTGTGGAAGTCGGCAAGTCGGCGAGGTAGCCAATAAGTCGCAATTGTCTGGCTGGCCGCGATGCTCACCGGGCCGACCGGTCCACCGGCGAGATCCTGCAGAACTCCACGCGCCATCGAGGCTCGGTCGAGCACCGCGCGCGCCTCGCGCTGGAAGATCCGGCCAACCTCGGTCAATTGGATACCGCGGCCGACCCGGTCAAAAAGCTTGATTTCATACGAAGATTCCAATGCCGCGATCGCGGCCGATGCCGCCGATTGACTCATCCCCAAGGCCTCGGCGGCCCGCGTCACGTGGCCCCGCTCCGCCACCTCAATAAAGATACGCAACTGATCCAGCGTCATGTGAGACTAATCGTATATTCCGATTGAAATGACAAGACCAATAGATAAATCAAAACATTTCTGTTGCAGGGCAGGACTGCGCGTGGATAACTTTACGCTCTACGCGGGCCTTACCGGGGATGATTGCTTATGTTCGCAGCGGCCTTCACAATAAATCCGTTTGCACACCTGTCCACGCTCGTATCGCCACTGGTCATGCAGACGTACGTCATCGTCATGATCGTTCTGGTCGCCGGCGGTACGCTCTTCGATATCATCCACAAAAAAAGCAGCGCGTATTTCTTCGCCAACTGGCGAGATTCGAAGAGCAAAGCGCGGCAGCAGGTCGGCGGCGGCGAAATGGTGGCGATTGCCGTGCAGACCGCCGTCGTCGACGTGCTGGCCTCGGGTGAGTTCTGCAACACGCACCGGCGGCTCGCGCATCTTCTCACCATGTACGGCTTCGTGATCTATCTGATCACCACCGTCCTGATGGTGTTCTGCTATCCGACGACGGGCACGCCAACGCCGCAATGGCTCCCGGTGCTTTGGTATATCGGCGGACTGATGGTCTGCGTCGGCGGCTACTGGTTCTGGTTCTTCATCCGAGTCGATGTCGTCGCGGAAGGCAATTCGCCGCTCCGCTTCGAACCCGCCGATATGTTTGTTGTGTCGCTCGTGCTTAGCGTCACCTTCGGTCTGCTCTGGGCTTACGCTGAGACGACGGGCCATGCTCGCTCCTCTTACATTCTCCTCGGCTTATTCCTGATCGTGACGACGTTTCTGTTCGTCTCGATCCCGTGGTCGAAATTCTCGCACATGTTCTTCAAGCCGGCTGCGGCGCTGGAGAAACGAATATCCGAGGCCAACGGTTCGGCCCAGAATTTACCGACGTTGACCCGCGACGATCCCGAACAACAGAAACGACAGTCCATGGAGCTGTTGCGAAATGCTCCGATGCGAATGGGACTTGGCATCAAGCGCGAAGCGCCACGCCACTATTAGAAAGCAGCTCGCAAGTTTCAACGGGATAGCCAGGGGAGCCGACTAATGCCAACCTTCGTCTACATGACAAGGTGCGACGGATGCGGACATTGTGTCGATATCTGTCCCTCGGACATCATGCACATCGATCAGACTTATCGTCGCGCTTACAACATCGAGCCGAGCATGTGCTGGGAGTGCTACTCCTGCGTCAAGGCTTGCCCGCAGGATGCGATCGATGTGCGGGGATATGCCGATTTCGCCCCGCTCGGTCATAGCGTTCGCGTCAAACGCGACGAAGAGAAAGGCACGATCGCCTGGAAGATCATATACCGGAACGGCACGGAGAAGAGTTTCCTGTCACCGATTACGACCAAACCTTGGGGCACGGCAATCCCGAAGCTCGCCGACGTTCCCGCGCCGAGCAAGGAAATGCGCGACAGCCAGCTGCTGTACAACGAGCCAAAGTGGATTCGTATGGATGACGGCGGTTTGCATACCCTTCAGTCGGCCGGTCTCAAGATGAAGAAAGGCGTGTATTACTGATGGCCTACAAAACGATCGTCGAAGACGACATCGATATCTTGGTCGTCGGTGCAGGCCTCGGCGGCAGCGGTGCCGCCTGGGAGGCCCGGTTCTGGGGGCAGAACAAGAAGATCGTTATTGCCGAGAAAGCGAATATCGATCGCTCCGGCGCCGTCGCCCAGGGTCTGTACGCCATCAACTGCTACATGGGGACCCGGTGGGGCGAAAATAAACCGGAGGACCATGTCCGCTACGCTCGCATCGATCTGATGGGGCTGGTGCGCGAAGACCTGCTGTTCGATATGGCCCGTCACGTCGACTCCACGGTGCATCAGTTTGAAGAATGGGGCCTGCCCATCATGCGCGACCCGAAATCCGGTCGCTATCTGCGTGAGGGGCGATGGCAAATCATGATTCATGGCGAGTCCTACAAGCCAATCGTGGCCGAGGCTGCCAAGAAATCTGCGGACAAGGTATTCAATCGCATCTGCGTCACCCACCTGCTGATGGATGACGGCAAGGAGAACCGGGTCGGCGGTGCCGTCGGCTTTAATGTACGCACGGGCAACTATCACGTCTTCAAGTCCAAGACCGTGATCTGCGGCGCGGGCGGCGCTTCCAATATCTTCAAGCCGCGCTCGGTGGGCGAAGGTTCCGGCCGTACCTGGTATGCACCCTGGTCGTCAGCGTCCGCCTATGGGCTCATGATCGAAGCCGGCGCCAAGATGACGCAGATGGAAAACCGCATCGTGCTGGCACGTTTCAAGGACGGTTACGGCCCGGTCGGCGCCTATTTCCTGCATCTGAAGACCTATACGCAAAATAGCCTGGGCGAGGAGTATGAATCCAGATGGTTCCCCGAGCTTCAGAAGATGGTCGGAAAGGAATATCTGGATCCGGAAGCTTCGCACTTAACTCATAGGCCGATTCCGACCTGTCTACGCAACCATTGCATAATCAGTGAAGTGAATGCCGGCCGCGGCCCCATTCACATGGTGACCATGAGGGCCTTCCAGGATCCTCATCTGGAAGAGGTCGGTTGGGAAAACTTTCTCGGCATGACCATCGGTCAGGCGGTCCTCTGGGCTTCGACTGACGTGGACCCCAAGAACGAGAACCCCGAGCTGACCACATCCGAGCCCTATGTCATGGGCTCGCATGCGACCTGCTCAGGCGCCTGGTGCTCGGGCCCCGAGGACGTTTCTCCGCCCGAGTATTTCTGGGGCTACAACCGCATGACGACGATCGAAGGCCTGTTCGGCGCCGGTGACGCAGTCGGCGGCACACCGCACGCCTTTTCATCCGGTTCGTTCACCGAGGGCCGCCTCGCCGCGAAGGCTGCCTGTAAATATATCGACGACGGCAAAGCCAAAGGCATCGTCGTATCCGACGAGCAGATCAACCGCCGAAAGAAGGAAATTTACAAGCCACTGGAGCACTACAAGATCTATCGCAACGAGATCGTGGCCGGCGACGTCAACCCGCACTACATCAATCCCAAGCAGGGCCTGGATCGTCTGCAGAAGCTCATGGACGAGTATTGCGGCGGGGTGACGGTCAGCTACATGACTAACGACAAGCTTCTGAATATCGCACTCAAGAAGCTCAAGGTCATGGAGGAAGATCTCGAGTGCCTGGCTGCAAAGGATATTCACGAGCTGCTGCGTGCGTGGGAGCTCAAGCACCGGCATCGCGCCGCAGAGTGCGTCACGCAGCACACCCTGTTCCGCAAGGAGACTCGCTGGCCGGGCTACTACTACCGCGGCGACGCCATGAAGGTCGACGACGCAAACTGGCACGTACTGACTGTTTCCCGCCGCGACCCGAAGACAGGTGAATACACCATGGAGAAGGCGCCCTGTTATCATCTGGTTGGGGCAGACGAGTAACAGTTCCTCCGGGCGGACGATTCTGTTGAACGTTCGCCTGGATGCAAAAAGGCCGACATGTTGCTTTCGCTGCACTCTACAAATCCGGTCCTGCACGGTCCCGAAGAAGCGCGCGTGAACATTATTGAAAAAACCGACGAGGAAATACAGGCCATTGCCGAGCCTCTGTGGCGCGACCTCGTCAAGAATTCGAATGAAGGAAAGTACGGAGAGTTCGTCAAGAATTTCTCCAGTTCCATGGCGCTTGCAATGAATGAAGTTGCAGTTGGCCACCAGTTCGCCAACAGCGAGCTTGCCAGAAATCTGTCTGAGCACTTCGACTATCTCAGCATCATTCGCCGAGGCGAGCATGTGACGGTTCTTTATCGGCAACGCAGCACCAAAAGGTCCGGCGAATGGCTTGGCCGGCTTGTCCTCGGCTATGAGAATGGAAAAATCAGGATTTTTGGTGCGTCCATCTTCTGAGTGCTTCGGATTCGACATGACTGAAACCATCCACGATGGCAAATATGTCGAACTCACCTACGAGGTGACCGACAAAAAATCGGGCCATGTTCTCACTATGGTCGAATTTCCGTTGGGCTATGTTCACGGGCACAATGAAATTTTGTCCCCCTCCGTGCACGCGCAACTGGAGGGCCGATCTGCGGGTGAGGTCATCGAGGTGCCGATCGATGGCAATCGGATCTTCGGCGCCCGGGACGAGACGCTGGTCTTTACGGATCACGTCGAGAACGTTCCCGAGGAATATCGGAAGGTCGGCATTTCCATCCTCATGGAAAACGACAAGGGCCAGACCCGCAGCTTTCTCGTGACGAGAGTCGATGACAAGACGCTCACGGTCGACGGCAACAATCCGCTTTGTGGTAGAGAGCTCGTCTTTACGCTCAAGATCGTGACCGTGCGCGAGCCAACCGATGAAGAAGCAAGAGCGGGCGGAGCGATCGACGCGCAAGCGGCTGTCGACCCGTCACTCCTGCGACCTGTTTGAGTGATAATCCCAGCTTCAATGCAAAAGGTGACTTATGAGCAGCGAGCAAAAACCAATCACCAAAGTTCCTGATGGCCACGCACGCTTTGTGACGACGCGCCAGAAACCGACAGACGAAAAAGGCTTCGTTGGTTTTGAAACAGTCTGGCAACCGTTCCAGAAGGAAGCCGAATACGAAACCCCGAAGCGGCCGTAAACTTGAATGGCGACGGCGAAGACTTGTCCCCACGACGCGAAAAATCATATTTCAATTTCGGGCACCCAAGAGCGTAAAATGCTCTCGACCGATGCGGACATGCCGCCGGAGTTCAGTCGGCCAGAGGTACGCGATCCTTAAGCAGTATTACGCGAGTTTCTGATCGACAGGTCGGCGCCCACGTCATGATCATTGCGCAGATCTCAGACACTCATATTGCGCTGGACAGGCCCGACGCCCGTTGACGTTGCCCCCTTGAATTGATCCAGAGTGAATTGGAGTCTGGCCCTTGGAAAGGACCAGACGATGAAGCGCAAGAGATATACGGAAGAGCAGATCATTGGGATCC
>Ga0070712_100002707_pt1 | contig 10945 bp, 19 predicted proteins | sample LARL81metaG_FD_71396 | JGI IMG/M metagenome (GOLD analysis project Ga0070712, IMG submission 71396) | Corn, switchgrass and miscanthus rhizosphere microbial communities from Kellogg Biological Station, Michigan, USA - LAR L8-1 metaG | ecosystem: Host-associated > Plants > Roots > Rhizosphere ...
GGAGCGAATTCCTGGGCTGGCTGTGCAAGGTGTGATCTTTATCTGATCTATATCTGTGATGAGCTGTGTTTTTGCATCGTCGAGCAGGTGTTGCCCAGCAACCTCCTTACGGTTAACCAACGTCCACCTTTTCTCGGCAGAGTCGAAATTCGTTTAGATTTGTGGCGCACTCTCATCAACGTGGGGCCTGAGGGTACGAACCGGGAGACGCCGAGCCGGCTGCGACGTCATGGTCAAGCACGGGGCATTATCGAGATCACACGTCTATCGGATGCTCGGCTCCAAGGACGCGCGCGTCCGTCGTGCTGCCTTCACGCTTCTGGAAGCAAGTAATCCCAAGCTCAGAAGAAACAGTGAGCTTTTCATCGAAATAGTTCGCTTCATTTGGGACGCCAATCCAAGTTACGATATATATCGGGAGTTCAGCAGACGTCATTTCATGCGACCCGTACATCCCAACGGGTCACGTTGAGGAGCGGTCTCGAGAGTTCTTGCGCGATCGCGTCAGGAAACCCTGCCAGCGAGCGGAGGGCGTTGCGGATGCGACGACTTCGGTACCCAAACGCCTCGTCATGGCCCGACTTGTTCCGGCCAGCCATGTAGCAGAGCGTGGGTGCGCACGCTGAGCCGATCCTGGCGTTCTCCCGTGCCCACGCGAGCGGCTTACTTGCTGAACCGTGCATGTACGAAGCGGTGTGAGACGAAGATTGGCTTCCGAGCAGTTTCAGGGAACAGTTTAGCAGTTCTGGCGTTTGGCCATTGAGGTACCGGGTAGGAAATCGTGAATTTCGGCCATTATGCTCATCCCGAGTTCGGGTATCTCTGCCCTGCGCCGCGTTTGCGACGCGAGCTGGGCGTGGCATTCTTTAGCGCCCTGTTCGGAGCGGCGATCGGCGCAGTCAGCGTCATTGCGCTAAGCGCCAGTGACCGGCAGGGAAATCTAGCATCTGCAACCCAGACGCGGGCAACGGCGCCAGTATCGGAGCCGAGGGAGGGCTACGTCGGCGTTAACGCCTCCGCTTTCAACAGCGCGGATATGGCGAGCAACTACCAGGTCCGGAGCGGCCCCAGCTCTGTTGGCCCCTCGGTTGATTCCGAGAAGGTCGGGGCAAATGACACAAACGGGTGCGAGGACCATCGCTCGCTCGATTCCCAGCGGCAGTGCCTGGCAGAGAAACTGCATCCGGCGCGGCCGCGCCGGGCAGATAATGGGCCGGATGTCGCCAGAGTTCCCCTCGGCCGCCCAGCCGCCGTCGAAAACGCAGCTCCAAGTGCTGCACGTGCGGATAGCGTGTCGAATCCCTCAGACGTTACCACGCCATCGTCGGTCGCGCATTCGGACGCGGGCCCATCTGCGCCGATCCGCGCTGAAAATGCTGCGCCTGAGCACCCACATACCGCCCCCGCCTCACATACGAAGCCGCATAAGATCGCCCGAGCACAGAACCGCCGTCATAAAGAGGCTTCCGAGCGAGTGGCTGGTGTTACTTTGGGCGTGGACAGTGGCCGCGCATACGCGCGCGACCCCATATATCCGCGTACCGGCTTTTGGGATTGGTCCCGGTGATCACCAGCGACCAGTTCGTGGCCGCCCAGGTTGCTTTCGGAGAAGCGTCAGCCTTGCAAAGGCCGGAGCGATAAACTGATGCGGGTGACGATCTCGTCCCATGCCCGCTTTTCCCGCTCAGGGTAGACCAGATCGAAACAATGAATGCTCGGCCCGCGCCGCTCACTGAAGTTGCAGCGGCTGTAATAGATCATTCCTTGCCTGGATGCAGAGATGGCGAAGAAGGATGGCGTCACTCGCTGATAGTGGATGACGGATTGCGACATACGCAAATTTTTGCGCAGATAGCTTCCGGGCGTTTCGCCGGCTTGGTTTGGCCGTGAGTAGATGGTCAGTGAGGCACGTTTGTCAGCCGTGCTCAGCCGCTCACCCACGCCCACCTCGGATTTCCCCTCGGACACTGAGAAGATCCCAGCCGGATACTCAACTCGAGTTCCAAAATCTGGCACCACATACTCCTTCCAGTCGGTATTGGAAGGAGCCGGAAGGACCTGGGCCGGTGCTCCCAGCGCAATGCAGCATGCAATGATCATTCGGCGTGGAAGAAACTGTGTAGCTCTATGCATGAGTCACCCCGGCGTTTACTCGGTAAAGTCGAATCCCCACGACAGTGTTCCCCGTCAAGAAAGACGATTCCGCTGCCCCTCGGGCCAAAGTAAATCTGGAACGGCGGTGGTGGCGTATTGGCGAGACCTGTGCGGGCTCCCAGCCTGGGGCGGGACACACCTCTGGTAGCGGCGGGTGAAACCCCCGTCCAGCGGCGCCTGCAAAGGCACACGCTTTACAGGTACAAATGGGTCGAGATGGAGAGCGGCCGCGTCGAGGTGTGGAGCTGAGCGCGCGCAAGCAAAAATCGTGATGCATGCGGAACCAAAATCATCAATTCTCGCTTGTCGCACGATGGATTGGAGGACCCTATGGGCATTCTGTGGACCCTCATCATAGGCTTTCTGGCAGGAGTCATCGCGAAATTCCTCCACCCTGGGCCAAATGAGCCATCTGGCTTCGTTGTGACGACCCTGCTCGGAGTTGCGGGCGCTTTCGTTGCCACTTACCTGGGGCAGGCTCTCGGGTGGTATCAGCCTGGTGAAGGTGCGGGGCTGATAGGTGCCGTGGTCGGCGCCATCATAGTGCTGGTCGTGTGGGGGATTTTCGCGCGGCGCGATCCGCGCAGCGCTTGATGTTCAGCGTCGGCGGGGACAACGCTCCCCTTCACAAGGCATACTGACTTGCACAAAAACGAACGGAAAAGGAGGATCGGATGAGCCGCGGGACTCCGTCGATGACAGCTCTTTTGGCGCTCCTCGCTGTGGCGGGCTATCAAAATAGAGACAAGATTGCGGAATGGCTCAACGCAGCCCAGCGTAAAGCAGGCACCCTTGCTCAGGCACCCTCAGGCGCAGGCGCGGGCCTTCCGGGAAACTTGGGTGCAATTCTCGGCGGCACCGGCATTGGCGACCTGTTGGGCGGGGGGCTTCGCGATCTGGTGAATACGTTTAAACAGGCAGGCCAAGGTGATGTAGCGGATTCCTGGGTTGGCCGCGGTGCAAACAAACAGATCGCTCCTTCTCAATTGGAACAGGCTATCGGGCCCGACGTGTTGGAGACCCTATCTCAACATACCGGGCTATCCCGAGACGAGATACTTTCCAGGCTCTCCCAAAACCTTCCCGAGGCTGTCGACAAGTATACCCCGGAGGGGCGCATCCCAACCGCATCGGACCTTTCAAAAACGTGATAGAGCCGCAGACCGCAGCTCACAGTTTCAGATGTGCAGCTCAGTACGCCGCCTTGCCTGGGATGACCGCACGAACACCACCGCGGGGCTGATCGACATCCCCCGGCCGGCGCGGGATCAGATGGACATGGCAGTGCATGATGGTCTGACCCGCCGTCTTGCCGCAGTTCATGCCGATGTTGAAGCCTTGGACCGATGTGTCGGCAGCGAGCACGTCCAGTCGCACGTGATCGAGAATGAGATTGATGGCGCGCCGCTCGGGCTCGTGAAGGTCGAAATAGGTGGCTGCGTGACGCCGGGGGATGATCAGCGCGTGCAGTGGCGTGACCGGGTGGGCATCGTTGAGCGCGAAGGCGAGCTCATTCTGCGCGATGATCGGGCGGTGTCCAGGGTTGCAGAGGAAGCACTCCGATAATCCGTCGCTCATGCGCGCGTTCTCCTGTGTGCTGTTGCCATCGACGTTGTGAGCCTCTGCCAGCGATTGGTTATCATCACGGCACCGCCTTGAGCGCTTGAGCTAACCATGTCCGATGTAGTCCATCCGCCCGCCGTCGACGGTCAGCGTCTGTGCCGTGATCCAACCTGATTCTGGTGAGGCCAGGAAGACCACCGCATTGGCAATATCCCCAGCTTCGCCGATGCGGCCCATCATCGCTCGAGCAGCGAGGCGTTCCTCCGTTCCAGGCCAGTCCGCTGCGCCGCGGCCGCGCTGGGTCATGTCGGTGCGCACGAACCCCGGAGCCACCGCGTTCACGGTGATCCCATGCGGCCCCAGCTCCAGCGCAAAACGCCGCGTCAGAGCCAGCACCTCGGCCTTCACTGCGGCGTAGAATGCATTCCCCGGCAGGGCGGTGCCGATCGCCGCGATCGAGCCCACATTCACAATGCGCCCGTAGTGCCGTGCCCGCATGCCCGCCATCACGGCGCGCGTAGCATGGATCACGCCGTCCACGTTGACCTCGCGCATGCGCGCGACCTGCTGCCGGTCGTAGGTGTCGAGCGTGCCCTGCCAAGCCACGCCAGCGTTGTTCACCAGGATGGTGACGGGGCCCAGCTCCGCTTCCGCGCGCATGATCATGGCTTCGACGGCGGCCGGCTCGGTGACGTCTGCCGCCACCGCGACAGCTCGTCCGCCCGCCGTCACAATCTCAGCGGCCACCGCCCCGGCCGCATCGGCATGCGCGGCATAGTTCACGCATACGGCGGCGCCATGTTGCGCGAGGAGCCGCGCTGTTGCTCGGCCGATGCCACGGGCGCCGCCCGTCACTAGCGCTACTTGCTCGCGCCATTCCATCAGGCTGCTCTTTTTCACGCCGGATCAGCATATCTTGCCGTACCGGCCAAGTGTGGCTCCCGCGCCACACTGCCGAATTACTTTCGAGCACCGCCCTTGGCGCCGGCCCTTTCCTTCTTGGTTCCACCGGGACGAAATGCTCCTGAAACAGGCGCGTGCCATCTTAGGCTATCATCTACCTCCGTTCATCCTTCGGCCCGGATTTGTCGTCCGGGCCGCTTCTTTTTGATCGCAGGGTTCCGCCCATCACAGGTCACGCGAAAGGCGGATTTGCTCCATGCCGGCAACCAAGGGCGAGCTCCTGTGGAGCGCGAAGGGCGATGGATACGGAACGAACTCGCTGATGTCGCAGTTGCCCCCTGAAAGGGAGCCACCCATGGCAGACGATCCGAACAAGCGAGGACCGGCAGATCGGTCGCGCATCAGCCTCCTGGAACCCCATGAGGTCCAATACTGGGCCGACAAGTTCGGCGTGTCCAAGGAGCGCTTGTCGGAGGCAGTGAGAAAGGTCGGGCACTCGGCTGAGGCGGTGAGCCGAGAGCTGACCGGCAGTCCTTAAGCCGCTAGGACCGCGTCAGTTCTTTTTTGCCTCGCCACGGTAGGCATATTTCGGAGCACGAGTGGCACTCGGTGCTGAGTGCGAGGTCGCGAGCAGAGCCCCGATCGCCTCCACTGTGAGGGTCGGAGCGGCGGCTTTGAAGGGGTTCAGGCAAAATTTTGTGCAGGTGTTGCCGAATCGCAACGGATTGATCGTTGAATATAAGCTAAGTTGCTGTGGGGCGACATCCAGAGCCATCAACGATAATTCGCTGTAGCACGCCGTGAACGGCTCTCAACGAAGGCCCGTCATCATGCGCCTCTATTGCCTAGCCGCCTTGACGCTGTTGATCATACTCGAGCCAGCACCCCAAGCATTTGCATTCTCAACGGATCCCACAAGCGGCGTCAATTCCGATGGTACGCCTCGCTTTATGGATCCGGATGAGCAAGTTCATTCGTTCTTCTTTGGTGGATCAAACCTGAGCGAGGACGGATGGTTTGATCGGAACTCCGGTTCTCGCAACGCCGCGCCTGCGACAGACCCAACCAACCAAGGCATCACATTTCCCAACCCATTTTTTCCGGCGCCGACGCACCGCTGAACTCGTTAATCTATTCGACCACCTCGTCGGCAGTTGCGATTTGCTCTCCCGTATGCTGCCGAATTGTAACCTAAATGCCACGGGACAACAAAAAGTAGGGCGCGATGAAAATTTCTTCAGTACCGCCATCCGGGCGCCACTCAATTGTCCGAGGGACGAGCAGCGGCCTGAAGGAGGGGAACGTGGTTGAGCATCAAGGAGCGTTTATCCAGGCGTTGCGCAGTGGCCATAAAATGCGGAAGCGCATGTTCGATACTATAGAGCAACGACATAAGCATGACTTTGTAAGCAGCAGGATGGGCATGGGTCTTTATGAAGACCTTCTTTCGGCTGTTCGCGTTTCAGGCGTGCCGGAAGCCGTCGAGGAGTTTGAGAGCCGGTTTTTACCGCTTCTTGAGTCAGATCAAACGCGCGGCGATGCAGATGTTGGTGCACAAGATGAAATGGCTCAGCACGGAACCACGGAAATGCAAAATCGGCGCTGGGCCGGTCGGATTGGGATATCCGCCCTTTGTTTGGCTGCATTTGCGACCGCTTTGATCGTTGGAGTTAGGGTTATAGGCATGAGCGCGGCCGAGCAGCCGAGTTCCCGGGAGCTCGCCATTACTGCTGCGAAGCCAACAGAACCCGCATCTGAAACGATGAGCGAGGGGGCGCAAGCAGTAGAGGTCCGGGCCTCCGTTCCCGATATGGACGTGCCAGAACCAGCATCTGAAACAACCGCTGAGCCGGTACCCGCAATATCCGTGGAACAGAAACCGTCGGACGATTGATGGTGTGACCGGGACGCTGCACAAGCTTTAACAGAGTGGCGGAGAGTTCTTCGAGTCGTACCGAGCGCAAGAACGACGAATCGTCCGCAACGACCGACGAAAGATACAACAATGCCATCTTGATCGGTAGCAGGACTTGCTCCGGAGTTCCTTGAGCACGTGTGGTTTGGACAACACTCTCTAATTCCGCAGTCCCACGGCCTGATTTTCTGTTTGGCTTTGTCCGATGCGCGTTGCCAGGGCACTTCACGGTTGTGAAGGGACCGTCGGCAGCCCTTTCGACGCAAGCGTCGTCGCGCCGCGTGAAGTAGGGCAAAACGGGGCTTGTTAGTCTATGATCCAGATCTGGGCCCGCCGCATTCCATGCCGACTTAGCCGAATCGCGGTGTGGGAGCCGCGGGGACGGAGCGGGGGCTAGGTAATTGGGTTTGACATGAGTCACGATCATGCGCATCCGCTCAGCCCCAAGTCGGCCCCCCAGCGGGCGCCACTTCGGCGCCGCCTGCCGATGGCGGCGCATGAGCCTCCGCCAGAGTATTCCGAATTCCTGCAGCGTATGCTTGTGCGGGCCCGGGAATCGCTGGGGGAGGAATTCCGTGGCATCACTGCCGACGGAAACGTCCGGCCGGGACTATTCCCCGTGCGCAAAACCGGGGTATCGCTCGACCCCATTTTGCGGGCAGCACGCGATTTCCTGGCGACGCTCGATTCGAGACAGCAGCGTCAGGTCTCGTTCGACATCCAGAGCAACCTGTGGCGTTCGTGGTCCAATGTGCATCCGTTCCTCATGCGCCACGGGCTGGGCCTGCACGAGCTTGCTCCCGCGCCGCGCCAGGCTGCACTTGCATTGGTAGGGAGCGCGCTGAGCGCCGGCGGGTTCGAGACCGCGCGGAACGTGATGAAGCTGAACCAGCATGCTTGCGAGCTCACCGGCCTCGTCGAGGAATACAGTGAGTGGTACTACTGGCTCAGCATCTTCGGCGCGCCGTCGGCGACCGAGCCCTGGGGCTGGCAGCTCGACGGCCATCACCTGATCATCAACTGCTTCATACTCGGGGATCAGCTAGTGCTCACCCCGCAATTCATGGGCTCCGAGCCCGTATTGGCGGAGTCGGGCAAGCACGCCGGCACGCAGGTGTTCCGGGCTGAGGAGCGCATTGGCGTCCTCATGATGCGGGGACTGAGCCCCGAGCAGCAGGCCAAGGCCATCATCGGCACGCGCCTGCCGGGCGAGCTGCTCACGGCCGCTTATAACGATAATGTCCGCATGCCCTACGAAGGCATCCGCTACGACGATCTCACCTCCGAGCAGCAGGGGGTGCTACGCGATCTGATCGGGGTCTACCTGCATCGCCTGCGTCAGGGCCATGCGGAAATCCGGCTCGAGGAGGCGTTCGATCACCTGCGCGCCACGCACTTTTCCTGGATCGGCGCGCACGACGATCATGGCCCTTTCTACTACCGCATTTACAGTCCCGTCGTGCTCATCGAATTCGACCACCAGCCGGGGATCATCTATGCGAACGACGAGCCCACGCGCGACCATATCCATACGGTCGTGCGCACCCCGAACGGCAACGATTACGGCAAGGACTTGCTGCGCCAGCATTATGCCCAGCACGATCATTTCCACCCGCGCAGCGCGCACCGCCTCGGCAAAGAGTAATGTGAACAGGCTGCCGCCCGAGGAGTGGCAGGCCGAGATTGCTAAGATGACGCGCTCACGAGCTCGACCCGACCTGCACCGGGGACCTGCAACGCATCCGCGCAGGCCGTACCCGGAGTGCCGCCGCCTCGTTGTTGAAATGCGAGATACTCTTGCTCCAGTGCATCGAGTTCGGCCAACCACAAAGCTTTGTTGGGCGATCTGGATGCAGTTTCCTGCGCATTCTGACGCTCTGCCATTGGTCTGCCTCCAAGCAATTCCGCGTGGTCGGGACGGCTAAGCTGAGGCGTTGTGGTTAATGGTTCGTTAACGCAGCGGGCCGGTCGCAGCAGCATCCACTGAGTCGTGCCTTGGTGGTCTCGAACGCCACGAGCGAGCACTGCGGCGATGAGGCAGCGCTCTGTTCCGCTCAATGACCTCATCAGCCCGTGCGAGCATCGTGGCAGGCACATCGAGCCCGAGGGCCGTACTCGCGTCAACAAGCGAGACCGAGGTCTGTGGGTTATGCCCCATCCACGATCCGATTGGTTTTCATGGAATCGATCTACCAGTCGTTCGATGGAACTCCAACGCCGGCTTTTTGTTGTTGAAATAGGGACGTTGCTACTCTACGGAGGTGGGCAATGGCTTGCTCCATCGAATACCGTAAGTACATGGACGAATGTCTTCGTGCCGCAGCGAAGGCGGCTTCGGAGGCCGAGCGCAAGTCTCTTTTGCAGCTTGCCCAGACATGGCACGAAGCTGCCACCAATCTGGAGGCAGGCGCTGGGCTCATGGAAGAGAGCGTGACGCTGAGCGCGCAGGACAGCCACCAAGCGCAGGAGCCGTGAACTCACGCGGTCGCGGGACGAGGGTGAACAAATCTTGACTTTGCGCGTTAGTCCGGTGCGCGGACTGTGAGCAGAAGCAGGTCGCTATCTCGGCGCCACAGCGAAAAAGGCAGTGCCGTCCCTGGATGCTCTAGCAGTCCGCGCCTCGTTCGCGCTGAGTTCTTCTGCGCTCGTGCACGAGCAAGCCAGTAGCTGCTTTTCTTGCTCGAACCGCGCTCTGGTCACGGCATCCGCTCTATCTTATTGCCCGTAGCGGCTGCCGATGAGGAGGGCTCCTTCAGGGCTATGCAACTCGGGGTGCTAGCGCGAGCGCGCGGTCCACAGTCAGTGAACCGTCACCCGTCGGCTTGCCTCGCGCGAGCAGCGAGCAGCCTCTTGATACGGTCCACCACTATCCTGTGGTCGTAGGGGCTTCACGAGGATCGCCCCCCGATCGCCCATCGTCGGTCGCGTTCTTGGATCAACGTCAATCCCGCTGCGACCCGGGGGCGCTACGCCTCCTTGGGCGGTTGGCGGGCTCGGTCAGGGTCAAGACGCGCCGCCCCCTCCTCGTTTGGGTTGCGCAATCGTCTATGCAGTTCGCGCAGCAACTCGGCGATCCGCTGGGGCATTGTTTTGGGAACCTCGGATCGTGCGGCCAGTTCGCGGGCCACAGCTGCTTGGATTTCTTTGATGATCGAATGCTTGCGCGCCGCTTGCAGGGTCGCTCCTATGCCGTGTCTACGGGCCATTCGATCACCCCGGGCGTCAGGTACCTGACACAATGCCCGAGACTGTACTTTCGTTCCACAAGGCAGGCGCCGCGAGACCACCATCTGCCGAACCCGGCCGGAGGATATCCCGAGGCCCGTGGTCGAGTTGCGCCGTTGGAGAGAGCTCTGACGGATGCAGGTGCTCAAGGAGTTGGCTGGAGCTGCGCAGCCCTGCAGCCCGAGAGGCACGAACGAGATCGATGATGAAGAAGAGGGCTGCCGGGGTGTGGCTTGCAGTTGGCTGACATGTACACGTTCGCAGGGGAGAGGGGGCGGCATCCCGGCTTCTGTGATCACCTTCACACTCGTAGACCCCGCGCAGTGGTTATTCTGCCGCCATGGCATTCATGCATGGAGGCTATCATAACCCATCTGATCGATAAAAACTTCGTCGAGAGCGTTAATCGCGTCTTGCTGCTAGGAATGCTCTGGAGTGGGCTAGCAGCTTGCGTCGTGGGTGCGCTGTCCTACGACATTGCTTATTGGTTCCAGGGCTGGTGAGACCGCAGACCGCGACAGACTTATCGCTGCTCTCTTTGGAAGGAATGATATTCCCGGGAGAAGTATCCGTGTCGATGATCCGACCAGCGTCACGGGGCGCTGCAGCCCGTTTTTCGAGTCGACCCGGAAGGTATTGACCGCGAGCGCAATGACGCTTCGTCCCTCGTCTGGGCGCCGACGATTCCGGTGATCAGCCGCGCCCCCCGCTGGAACGTGGCGAAGCTCCAGGCCCAGTTCACCATCACCAGCAGGCGGTTCCTGAAGCCGATCAGAAAATAGATGTGCGCGAAGCACCACAGCAGCCAGGCGGCAAGCCCGCTGAGCTTGATACGCCCAACCTGCGCTACGGCGTGGCTCCGTCCGATGGTGGCCAGCATCCCGTAATCCCGGTATTGGAACGGGGGAATGGATCGTCCCGTGGCGCGGGCGGCAATTGCACGTGCCACATAGGCCCCTTGTTGTTTGGCGACGGAAGCCAAGCCGGGAAGCGGCTTGCCTTCGGCGTCGACGCGAAAAGCCGTATCGCCGACGACGAAGATCTGCGAACGCCCGGGCAGTGAAAGATCCGGCTCGACTTTGACCCGTCCCGCCCGGTCGCTCTCCGCGCCGAGCCATTGACCCGCCGGGGACGCCTCGACGCCCGCCGCCCACATGATGGTCCTGCTTTCGATCCGCTCCTTTC
>Ga0070712_100002717_pt1 | contig 10922 bp, 8 predicted proteins | sample LARL81metaG_FD_71396 | JGI IMG/M metagenome (GOLD analysis project Ga0070712, IMG submission 71396) | Corn, switchgrass and miscanthus rhizosphere microbial communities from Kellogg Biological Station, Michigan, USA - LAR L8-1 metaG | ecosystem: Host-associated > Plants > Roots > Rhizosphere ...
CCACCCCGGTATCCAGCTAGAACCTGTGCCTGGTGTGGCTGAAGGTGCCCTTGGCGAACGCGAGGACCTTGGCCGGAGTCACCGCGAAGACCAGCACCGGGTCCTCGGCGCCGGGGTGCCGGAAGGCGCCATCGCGTACCTGGTACTGCCAGCTGCCGTCCCATTTCACGGTCCACGCCGAGGCCAGCCGCCTCAGCGTGTCCTCGTCGGTGACCTGGACCGCGTCACCTTCGACGACCACGTCCAGCCCCCGGTCCCAGGTGTTGCTCCCGGTGCTGAGGATCACATGCCGGTTGCCGCGCAGGTTGACGGCCTTCTGCTCGTCGGCGCCGGTGCAGAAGTACAGGGTGCCGTCGGACCACACGGCGACCAGTGGCGTCATGTGCGGACGGCCGTCGGCCCGTACGGTGGTGACCCAGAACAGCTCGGCCTCCGCCAGCGCCCGGCTGGTCTGCTCCCACTCAGTGGCGGTCGCGGCGGGATCGCTGAATCGCTGATCCAGGGTAGTTACCGGGGTCGTCACGGCGGTACCTCGCTTCCGGTTGTACGTCGGCTGGCGTCGCCCAGTGCGGGCGGTGCTCCTGTCTGGTCCAGACGGGCCGGCCTGCCGGTAATCATCGGTGCACGGCGGGCCGCCGGGCGGCGAGCAGGCCGGCCGGGGTCACGCCGGCCAGCCGGGCGCATTCCCTGGTGAGGTGCGCCTGGTCGGCGTAACCCAGTTCGGCCGCGGCGGTGGCCAGGTCGCCGCCGGGCGCCCCGGCGTCGGCCCAGGCGACGAACCGCCGGAACCGGAGCACGCGGCGCAGCGTGGCGGGCCCGTAGCCGACGGCGGCCTGGCAGCGCCGCCGCAGCTGGCGCTCGCTGACGTCCAGCCGCTCCGCGACCCCCTCGGCCCGGGCACCCGGGCGCCGCAGCATCCGGGCCGCCCGCGCGGCCAGTGGGTCGGCGGGTCCCTCGGCGGTCAGCACGCCGGTCATCCTGGCCAGCACCCGCAGCGCCTGCGCGGGGGCCAGCGATCCCGGCAGTGCGCGCGCCAGTTCCGTGGCCGGCCCGGTGGCCAGGTCGGCGGCCTCCACCCGCTGGTTCAGCAGCTCCGACATGGGCAGCCCCAGCGCGGGCCCGGCCGCGCCCGGCGCGAGCCGCACCCCGGCGAGGACCGTGCCCGCAGGCGTGACCGAGGGAACGGGACCGGTGTCCGGCCCGGCGACGATAAGCCCGTGCCCCTGCTCCCAGATGAGGTCCACGCAGGCGTCCGGCAGCACTTCGGCAAGCGCGTCGGCCTCGGGCCCGACGACCCGCGCCCACAGGCATGCCACCGACGGGAGCAGGCCCGCCGGGGGCGGCTGCTCCCGGTAGCCCGGGCCCCATTCCATAGGAACCAGTCTCGCACTGGGCTGTCCGTTTAGTTCAAGACGGCGGAACCGGCGCCATGGTCAGCTAGGGCGCATGACCTCACCAGACATCGAAGCAGCAGAGCAATTCCTGACCGCCAGCGCCCGCGTGCTCGAGCGGCGGAGGTTCGAGCGCCTGTTCCGCGGCGGCGACGCCGGCCCGGTCCGCGACGCCGTTGCCGCCTACCGCAACCCCGACGGCGGGTTCGGCCACGCACTGGAGCCGGACGGCCGTTGCCCGGCCAGCCAGCCGCTGGCCATCGATTTCGCGCTGCGGGTCCTGCTGGAGGCCGGTGCGTGGGACACCGCACTGGCCGACGGTGCCTGCGGCTGGCTCGCCGCCCATGCCCCTGCCGGGGGCGGTGCGGTGTTCGTGGAGCCGTCGATCGAGGGCTGGCCGCACGCGCCGTGGCTCGTCCCGGTGAAGGGGGATGGGGAGGCGGGTGGGGCCCCGGCGTCGCCGATCTGCACCGGGCTGCTCGCCGGGACGCTGCACGCGGCGGGAGCCGTGAAGGGGGATGGGGAGGCGGGTGGGGGGCCGGCGCACCCGTGGCTGAGCCAGGCCACCGAGCTGCTCTGGTCCCGGATCGACGCACTGGCCGACGTGGGCCCCTACGACATGCGCGCACTGTTCTGGTTCCTCGACAACGTGCCGGACCGGGACCGGGCCCGCGCGGCAATGGAGAAGATCGGGCCGATGATCTTCGACGGCATGGTGGCGCTGGACCCGGAAACCCCGGGCGAGGTGCACTTCCCGCTGGACTTCGCGCCACTGCCCGGCTCGCTGGCCCGCGGCCTGTTCGATCAGCAGGTGATCGACGCCGGCCTGGACCACCTGGCCGCGGCGCAACTGCCCGACGGCGGCTGGACGTTCAACTGGATGGCCTGGTCGCCGGCGGCGGAGCGGGAGTGGCGCGGGTGCAAGACCGTGGAGGCGCTCCACATCCTGCGCGCCAACGCCCGCTGCTGACGAGGCCCGGGCCACCGGGTCGCTCCCCGGGCCAACACGGTCCATCATGGGTGCCATGCCCTGGCAGGAACTGGCCGACCTTCCGTTCGCCGCGGCGCTGCAGGCCCATCGGGGCAGGTTGCAGCCGCGCGGTGACTACGACTGTGCACACTTCGATGACGAGGCTTTCGCCGATGCCAGCGCCCCGGACAGCCGCTTCCTTGAGTGCGCCTTCACCGGGGTGACGTTCACCGGCGGCGCGCTCCGGCAGGCCAGGTTCGCCTCGGCCTGGCTGCGCGACGTGGCGTTCACCGGGACCGCCCTGGCCGAGACCAACTGGTCGGACACGACGCTGATCAGCAGCGCGTGGGCCGGGGTCGAGGCGTTCGGCGCGCGGCTGCACCGGGTGACCCTGCACGGGTGCAAGCTCGACGCGGTCAACTTCCGCGACGCGAAACTGACCGAGGTGGTGTTCGACAACTGCCTGCTGCGTGAGGTGGACTTCACTGGCGCCGCGCTCGCCCGCACCTCGTTCACCGGCTGCCGGCTGGCCGGGGTCACGTTCACGCGGACCACGCTGGACCAGGTCGACCTGCGCGGGGCAGAACTCGGGATCACCACCGACGCGACCTCACTGCGCGGCGCGATTGTGACCTCCGAGCAGCTCGCGGTCATGGCGCCGGTCCTCGCCGCGAGCATCGGCATCGTCGTGGACGACGGCTGAGGGGGTTCGCTCGCAGCGCAACTACTTTGACTCCAAATGATTTGACTACAAAGTAGTGGTTCCGGCATGCTGGCCTCATGATCGCTGAAGGGGCCCTTGGGGCGGCCGGGCCGGCGGGGCCGGATACCGGGCCGGCCGAGCAGGGCGGCGTCCTGGACCGGCCCGAGGTGCAGCAGGCGCGCTGGGTATGGGGAGATACCGGCGGGCAGCCGCCTGCGGACGCCCCGCTGCCTGCGCTGGTCATGGTCGCGATCCGGCTGGTCGGGGCGTTCATCGGGTCCACGGCGCAGGGCACCGGGATCAGCCCGGCCGGCCTTGGCGTGATGCGGCTGCTGGCGGCCCGTGACGGGCTCAAGTCCAGCGAAGTCGCGGCCTGGGGCTCGTGGACGCCCGGCACGGTGACCTCGGTCGTAGACACGCTGGTCCGCGACGGTTACGTGGAGCGCCGCCGGGAGCCCACCGACCGCCGGGTCGTCCGGCTGCACCTCACCGACGCCGGACGGCGGAAGGTCGAGGAAGCAATATCGCTGATCGGGCCGAGGTGGCAGGAGGCCTTCGGCTACGTGGACCCGGCCGACGAGCCGGTGATCCGAAGGTTCCTTATCGACACCATCGAGCGGTTCGGCACGCTGATACGAGAGGAGCGCGGTCAGTGACCGACAGTGCCATGCAGCCACCGGCCGCGCGGGCGACAGCGGGCGCGGGCACCGCGATCCGTACCGAGGACCTGCGCAAGACCTACAAGACCCCGCGCGGCGACGTGCCCGCGGTTCGCGGCATCGACCTGAACGTGCCCTCGGGCGAACTGTTCGGCCTGCTCGGGCCGAACGGCGCCGGCAAGTCCACCACGATCGGCATGCTCACCACGCTGGTGCTGCCTACCGGGGGCCGCGCCTGGGTGGCCGGCATCGACGTGGTGGCCGACCCGGTCGGGGTGAAGCGCCGGATCGGGGTGGTGACCCAGAACAACACCCTGGACATGCAACTCACGGTCACCGAGAACCTGGAGTTCCGCAGCAGGTTCTTCGGCCTGGGAACGCGCGAGGCCACCCGGCGGGCGCACCAGCTCATCGACGCGTTCGGGCTCGGCGACCGGCGCAAGGCGATGGCCACCGACCTGTCCGGCGGGCAGGCCAGGCGGCTGCTGATCGCCCGTGCCCTGGTACACCGGCCGGAGGTGCTGTTCCTGGACGAACCGACCGCCGGGCTTGACCCGCAGACCAGGGTGAACCTCTGGGACATCCTGGGGGTGCTGCACGACCAGGGCCAGAGCATCCTGCTCACCACCCACTACATGGAGGAAGCCGAGGCGCTGTGCGACCGGATCGCCGTGGTGGACCACGGCGAGGTGCTGGCCGCCGGCACGGTGGACGAACTGAAGGATGGCACCGGGGCGGACACGGTTATCACCGTGAGGTATGAGGGCGAGGTGCCCGATGGCCTGGCCGCGGACACCGGCCTGGCCGGGCGGCCCGGCGTGGGGAAGGTGGAGACCGACCACGACCGGATCCGGGTGTTCGCCTCCGAGCCCGATGGTGTGCTCGGCGAACTGGTCGCGGCCGGGGCCAGGGCCGGCCTGACCGTGCGTGACGCGGCGCAGCTCAAGCCCAGCCTGGAAACGGTGTTTCTCAACCTGACCGGACGGGAGTACCGGGAATGACATCGACGACATCCACGATGACGCCCCCGGCCGGTGACGCCGGGCGGCCCGCGGCCGCCGGGGCGAGCACCGGCCCGGCCATTGCCGCCCTGATCACCGAAGCGCCGGTGCCGCAGCCGACGCTGGCCAAGACCTTCGCGGCGATGATGGCACGGGAGTTCCGGGTGCTGCGGCGCAACGCGGTCGGGACGTTCACCAGGGCGGTCATGCAGCCGCTGCTGTTCGTCTTCGTGTTCACCTACGTGATGCCCAAGATCGGCGGCGGCTTCATGTTCGGCGGCGCGTCCACCGCGGCGGGCGCGGGCGGCGCGGCCGGCGTGGCCGCCAGCAGCGTGAACTTCGCGACGATCCTGGTGCCCGGGCTCATGGCCTCCATGCTGCTCATGCAGGGGATCATGGCGGTGACCTTCCCGCTGGTCATGGAGTTCTCCTGGCAGCGCACGATCGAGGACAGGGCGCTGGCCCCGGTGCCCATCGGCGTCCTGGCTACGCAGAAGATCGTGGCAGGTGCCGCGCAGGCGTTCATCGGCGCGCTGATCGTCTTCCCGATCGTGCTGGTGGTCCACGCGGCCGGCCAGGCACCGCACGTGCACGTCACCAACTGGCCGCTGCTCGTGGTCATCCTGGTCACCGCGTCGCTGCTCACCGCCTCGCTCGGGCTGCTGCTCGGCACGGTCATGGACCCGCGCAAGATGCAGATGCTGTTCGCGGTGATCCTGCTGCCAGCGACGATGCTGGGCTGCGTGTACTACCCGTGGGCGGCGCTGCACCAGATCCGGTGGCTGCAGTACCTGGTCCTGATCAACCCGATGGTGTACATGTCCGAGGGACTGCGCGCGGTGCTCACACCGGGGTCCGCGCACATGGCGATGTGGGCCATCCTGACCGTCCTGGTCGGCGGGACCGTGATCTTCGGCTACCTCGGCGCCAGGACCTTCACCCGGCGGGTGCTCAACTAGCGCCAGGTCGCAAGACGCAAAACGCCCCGGCCACCGTCTGTTTGACGGCGGCCGGGGCGTTCGTGCCGGTGGTTGCCGAGTTAGCGGCTACCGAGCCGGGAGTTACTGGGCCGGGCCGTTGGCCAGTACCACCGTTGCCGTGTGGTTCTGGCCGGTCTGGTCGGTCCAGGTAATGCTCACGTGGTTGCCCGGGTGGAACGGCTCCAGGGCCGACTGCAGCCCGTTCGGGGAGGTGACCATGTGACCGCCGGCCGCGATGATCGTGTCGCCCTCGGTGATCCCGGCGCGGGCGGCAGGCGCGTTGGGCACGATCTGCTGGACCACTGCGCCGGAGCCGGCCGAGATCCCGCTGGACGCGGCCTGGTTCGCGGACATGACCCCCACGCCGAGCAGCCCGGTGGGGCCGATGTGGATGGTGGACGATGCCTGGCCGGCCTCGATCTGGTGGGCCAGCGTCATGGCCTGGTTGATCGGGATCGCGAAGGCCTGGGTGCGTGCCGACTGCTGGAACTGGAACCCGGAGGAGGCGGAGGCGGCCGTGTCGATGCCGATCACCTTGCCGGTGTTGCTGACCAGCGGGCCGCCGGAGTCACCCGGCTGGATGGGCGCGGTGTGGTGGATCAGCCCGGTCAGCTGCTCCGAGGTGCCCGCTCCCTCGTCCGATGCCGTGATCGTCGCGCCGAGGCCGGCGACATGGCCGACGGCGACCGCCGGGGTGCCGCCCTTGCCGAGCGCGTTGCCGAGCGCGACGACCTTGTCCCCGACCTTCACGGTGGACGAGTCGCCGAGCGCCGCGGTCTGCAGCCCGGAAGCGCCCACGGCCTGGATGACCGCGATGTCGCGGCTCTGGTCATAGCCGACGACCTTGGCCGCGTACGTGCGCCCGTTCCCGACATCGCGGACCTTGATCGAGGTGGCGCCCTTGATCACGTGGTTGTTGGTGAGGATCTCACCCGACGGCGTCAGCACCACGCCGGTGCCGGCCGCCTGGGCCTGCTGCAGCCCGAGGTTGGTCATGACGTCCACCAGGCCGGGGTCGGTCTGGGTGGCAATCTGGGCGGTGGTCAGTACTGCGTCGCGGGACGGACCCGTCGCGACCATCAGCCCGAAGAAGGTGCCAAGGCCGGCCACTACCGCGACGGCGGCCAGGCCGAAGCGGTGGCGCCAGTGGTGCACCGGACGGCCCGGGCCCTGGCCTCCTCCGCCGTACCCGTAGGGTCCGCCGGGACCGCCTGGGCCCTCAGGGCCGTACCACGGCGATCCGGGCGGCGTCTGCCCGGAGCCCGCGTAGGTCGGCGGCTCGTGAATCATGGTCATGGGAATCGGCTCCCTCACAGGTACGGTCTTCGTGGCCTCTCCCTGATAGTCGGGTCCAAACCTGCGAGAAAGCTGAATGGCCGCTGACAACCATCTCGGCCTTTGCTGGTTATCTCAGAGCCAGCTCTGAACGCCGCTCCCAGAAGCGTGAGATGGCGGGCAGCCCAAAGAGCTGCCCGCCACCAGGTCGCCGGGTGGCCTCGCGCGGCGGGTTGGCAGCCAGCACCGCGCGTTACTAGCTGCGCACCGTTTCGGCACGGAGGGGGGCTACCGCGCCGGTGGCGACCGTGTCCCCTATTCGGCGCGGCCGGTCAACCGGATTGGTGCCAGATTGCGCCGGTTGGTCGCCGGGCACGCGCCGCGCGGCGGCCCTGATGAGGACGGCCGCCCAGGTCCGGAACGGCTTCCAGGCCTCGGCCAGAGCGCCAAGCTCCTCGTCCGAAACCGGCCCATGAAGGCTATAGAGCCGTTCCACCCAGGGCCGGCGCCGAGATGACCGGCGCTGCGTGACCGGTGTCTGGTGCCCGGCACTGCCCGCACTCTGTCACCTGGGTCGGACATTCCGGCCCGGGCGCGGGCTCGGGCGCGTTTCCAGGCGGCTGCCCGGTGCGGCTAGGGCGGGTCCGGCAGGGCGGCCTGTCTCACGGCCACCAGGCCTCCGTCTTCGAAGCCTTCAAGGCGCAACTGCGGATCGGGTCCTATCACCGGATGCGGCACGTGGAAGACGCATGTGTCGTCGCGGACATCCTCGGAACCAACCGGGCGCTTGTTGATGTATGCGTCAACGCGGTCAAGGTTGGCCGACCGGACCCGGATCGTCACTCCCTCCGCGGTGGGCTCGACGTCGGCCTCCAGACACCGGGCCATACGCCCCCGCATGAGCCCGGCTGCTGCTTCGATGAGGTCCTTGTTGTCGTTGAGCAGGTCGTCGGGGGTGATGTGGTGAATCTCGTCGGAGGCGACGCCGAGATCCTCAAGCAATTCGCCCGCGTGTGCGCCGACCCTCGTGGTGCGGCGAACGGCGACCCGGAAGGCGGCCTGCCGCGGGAGAGGCTTCAGGGGCGTGTTGCGCGCGGGGAGAAGCTGGCGAAGAAGATCGTGCGTCCAGACGTTGGCGCCGCCCGCGCCGGTGTATTCGGCCAGCCCGAGGACCGGCCCGATGCCGTGATCCTGGAAGCCTGCGGCGAAGATGTCGGTCGCGCTGTAGCAGCGGGCGTCGGTGACAAGGACAACCGGGCCGTAATAGCCCTGACCGCGGCTGTTGGCGTCGTCGGCCGAACCGATCGGGAACCCGGTTGAGAAGCTGGCGCCGGTCTCGACCGCATCCTGCACGGATTTGGCCCAGGAGCTGAGGTTGATCTCACCGCTCTGGTTGGCCGAGCATAGCCGCCTGATCAAGGGGCTGACGATGAACTGTGCAGGCTCCGGCTCTATCCGCCGGGGGGTAAGGACCTGCAGGAGCTGTTCGGCCGCCCGGATGTCGCCGCCACCGTTCCCACGGACGTCGACGATCAGCCCGGCAGTGGGGCGGGCCTGGCACAGTCTGAGGAATTCGTCGACGAAGCCGTCGGGGTCCGGAACGAGGAACGTGAAGATCCGAACGTGGATCACGTCTCCGATGCTGGTGCGGCAGATTCGGGCGCGGAGCGCTCCGGGCAGTTCGGTGGGGAGTTCATCAGCGCTGGCGGCTTGCCTGGTCTGCCACCCGCGGGCGAAGAGATCCCGCCTGACAAGGTTGACCGTCGTCGTCTGGGCATCGATGCCCAGGGCGGCGAGCCGGCTGAGACCACCCGCGCTGGCCGGAGCGGCGGCCGCGAATGCCTGCTGGGCATCTCCGAATGGTGACGGTTCCAGCGGCTGATAGGTGTTCCAGCGCACGCGGACCTCTCGCTCGCTTCCGTCAGCGGTGCGATAGGTGATATCCACCCAGTCCTCGTCGGGCGGCGCGGTCCGGCCCAGGGTCCGGATGGTCAGTGCATCCATCCCGCGGGCCATCCGGGCGGCGTGGTTGCCCCCGCCCTGCCGATCGGCGTTGCGCTCGATGGCACGCTCGATCGGCGTTCCGCTCCAGTGGGTGACCTCGACACCGGTGACGAACGAAGGATCGAGGTCAGCCCCGGCCGCGACCTTGGAGACGATGTACTGCTGCCTGCCGTCACGGGTGCACTCCTCAACGAGAAACGGCAGATAGACCGTGTGGGAGCGGTACGGCTCGGGCGGAACGTAGTGAGTGTGCAGGTCACGCAACGAGGTGAAGATCTCGATGAGTTCGGAGTGGAAACTGCTCTCGGGAGCGCGGTCACCGTTCGGCGGGGAGTCCTGGAGCCTGTGTTCCAGGAGACGTAGCCGCTGCAGCGGATCGATGGCGTATCTCGCACGCTTGATAGGCAGGTGCACATAGGCCTGTTCGAGCAGGACGATCGCTTGCCCGACGATCAGGTGCCGGTCGCTGCGCGTCAGGTCGCCGGGGCGGCCGAGAAGCTCATGCAGCGGCAGCGGCGCGATCGGGATGTCGTCGTCGGCCAGGCCGATCCCCGCCGCCGGGGATCGTGGCACCTCGCCGTATCGGCCGGGCAGTTCGGCGCGAATGACCTCGGGCAGGTTCGCCAGGTTTGCGAGCATCCGGAAGAAGGCGTCGTCTCCCTCCGTGGCCAGGGGATCGATGTCCAGTGGGACGGCGATCGAGGCGAAGCTCTCGGCGCCGATGACCGTGTCCAGGAGCGCGGGCGCCACGCCCTCGGACAGCGCTGGGCCGATGCCGGTGATCGGTGGCTGGTCGAGTTCGAGGAACCATCGCTGGTCTGCGCTGGCGCCCGCCACCCCCTCGTGTGCCACCATCCCGAGATCGGCCGAGCCGATGGCCTCTGCGCGCTCGGGCATGTGCTCTAGCGCGTCGGCGAGAATCGTGGTTGCCTCGCCGAGTCCGATGGGGCCGAGCACCGGGTCGGGATCGTCGGTGTCCAGGTGGAAAGCTCGTGCTTGACCGGCGACGTCGAGCTGCTCATCGACCGGGCTCAGCTTTCGCAACAGTGCGGGCGTCCCGTACCGGCCGATCCCCCCGATGACGACCAGCCGGATGTCGCTCTCGGTTGCGTCAACCAGGTGCCCGTAGGGATCTCCGGTCCGGCCGGCCACCACGGTCAGGTCGGCGAGCTTGGCCGGCTCGATCGATCCCAGCAAGGCCTGCCAGCCGAGGATCTGCGCCGGGCTGACGGTGACCATCTCCACGAGCTGCTGGTCGGTGAGACCGATCTGCCTGTCACGGCTGAAGATCTGGGCGACCTTGAGCTCGTTGAGCAGGTTCTTGCTCGCGGTGGGCGACCAGTCGGACCCGAGGGCAACCTGGATTCCCAATTGCATGGCCGCAGCGATGTCAGCCGTCGCGCCGTACAGGATCAGGTTGCTGAACGGTGACCAGACGATCGATCCGCCGTGCTTAGCGACGACCGCAAGGTCGTCACCGGTCAGGCCGGTGGCGTGGATGCCAACGAACTCCGGGGTGATGGCCCAGGTGCCGTCGGGGGCGTGGAGATCGAGAAAGTGCTGGCGGGCTGCTGATGTCGGCAGCCCCTCAGCGAGGTGGATGATCCGGGCACCCTTGCCAGTGAGTGACTTGCGGAACGCGTCGAGGTCGCCCGGCTTCACGTCGCCGATCTTGGGTCGTGCGGGTACCAGCCCGGGCGCGTCCGGCAGCTCGGCGTTGCGGACGATGCCCCGGTACAGGTGCCTGATCGGTTCCGTCCGGAGCGTGAGCCCCTGCGACGTTGTGGTGCCCGCGATAAGGCTCTTGCACTCCACATACCGGACGGTCGCCTGGATCAGCTCCGGCACCGATGCGATCACGCCAGCGGGGCCGCTCACGTAGCGCCGGTAGCCGCGCGTCCCCTGCCACTCCTCTCGCTTGGCGTAGAGCCGGGGGATC
>Ga0070712_100002718_pt1 | contig 10921 bp, 10 predicted proteins | sample LARL81metaG_FD_71396 | JGI IMG/M metagenome (GOLD analysis project Ga0070712, IMG submission 71396) | Corn, switchgrass and miscanthus rhizosphere microbial communities from Kellogg Biological Station, Michigan, USA - LAR L8-1 metaG | ecosystem: Host-associated > Plants > Roots > Rhizosphere ...
ACCGGCTGCCCTACAGCGATGCGCTGGCCGAGAAGACCCAGCATGCCTCGGACCAGATCGCCGCCGGTCATCCCCAAGGCGGCCGCGCCGCCGATTTCGGCACGGGTGACGGAGGCTTGATCGATGCCGCCCGGGAATACATTTTGCCGAGGACCATCCTGGAGACGTCCGGCGGAGATCCCTCGACCGGCGAATTCAAGGCCGCCAAGGAGGCCGGCTATGGCGTGTCGTTCACGCCGCTCTTGCCGCCGCGCATGCCGCCGAAGGATGAGCAGTAGCCGTCCGGCCGCCGGCAGCCGAGCGGGGTCGTCTCTGAACAGGGACATGGTACCGAACGAGCACCTCGCTACTCATCGATTCATTGGTTCGTGACATCTCATCGCCGCGCGGTCGAAGCAGTGTGAACATGCACAAGTTGCAAGTTCGCAGCGGAACGAATTACCGTTCCCCTCGGGGCTGCGGATGAGCATCAGGAAATTTCACGATATTTTCGCGTTTGAGATCGGCGCGATCAATGTGCGTCGCAGCCTCCACAAGCGAGGACGCGTCGTGCTTGAGGAAGAGGGTCGCCAGCGCGACGGGACCCCGGTCTTGCGACCGACGCCTGAGTCGAAGCTGATCGGTCTTGCTCTCTCCGGTGGTGGAATACGATCGGCCGCGTTCTGTCTCGGAGCGCTGCAAGCGCTGGACGCGCGCGGGCTGATGAGCAAGATCGATTACGTTTCAAGCGTGTCCGGCGGCGGCTACACCGGAATATCGATGACGGCCGCCATGAGCGAGGGGGCAACGGAGAATTTTCCGTTTCCGAGCAGGTTGTGCGCGGGCGAGGCGGCCGGCATCCAGCACATCCGCGATCATTCGAACTACATGTTTCCGCAAGGCGCGCTCAATACCTTCTCGAACATTGTTGTCTATCTGCGCGGCCTTCTCGCAAATGTCGTGCTGTTGTTGCCTTGGCTCCTGTTGGAAGCTGCGCTCACGATCTCGTTATATCCGCAAAAGGCCGCTTTGCCGCAGATCGGTGCCGGCGGGGCGATGGCCAAGGATTTCAAGTTCACGCTCGGCGGACTCCTGGTGTTCGCTGTCCTCTTGGCTCTGTGGGCGCTTTGGCGATCGGCCTCTTGGAGACGCAAAAATTCCGACGTCGGTGTTGGTGCCCGCTTCTTCGGGGTCCTGCTGGTTGCCCTTCTTGCGACCGCGTTCACCGAAATCCAGCCGTTGCTTTTGGCCGGCTTTTTTCAGATAGAGCAATCGATTGATGATGGTGGCGGCTTTTTCGCTACGGCCGCGGAGTGGCTGAATGTCGCGGCGGCATTCCTGGCAAGCATCGGGACTGTCGTCGGATTCCTGGGCCGCTTTCTCGCCAATGCTCTCAAGCGTATGAACGAGCAGACTGGCTATCAGGCGCTCGTCGCAGGGTTCGCGATCAAACTTGCAATATATGTCGCCGGCGCCGCGGTGCCGCTGGCATTGTGGCTCATCTACTTCTATCTGGCGTTCTGGGGAATCGAGGCCGGCGGTCCGCATCATCCGCCGGATTGGCTGAAATGGGTCGTCGAAGCGACGCCGTTCTGCAACGGAAGCATCGTGTGCTTGTATCTTGGCGTTGCCGCCATTCTGCTGGCTGTCGGCGCATGTCTTGATGCGAATGCCAATTCTCTCCATCAGCTCTATCGTGACCGCCTCAGCAAGGCATTTCTGTTCGATCCCAACCAGCGGATGGCGGCGGGTGTCTGCGGTCGTCTGAAGGGAGAAAGCGGTGCGGAGACAGACGCGGCACGGCGGAATTCGGACCTGCTTCCTTTGGATGACAAGCGCATCAGCAACCTGACGACCATGCAGGCGCCGTATCATCTGATCAACACGGCGTTGAATATCGAAGCATCGAAATACGCCAATCGCCGCGGTCGGAACGCCGATTTCTTCATTTTCAGCCCATTGTTCACCGGAAGCGAAGCGACCGGCTATGTTGAAACGAAACTGATGGAGAAGAGCCACGCCGGGCTTACCGTTGCAACAGCCATGGCGGTCTCGGGCGCTGCAGCTTCCGCCAATATGGGATCAGCAACGGTCAAGGCATTGGTGCCAACGCTGGCGATACTCAATGTTCGCTTGGGTTACTGGCTATCCAACCCGGCCAAGGTCGCCGGCACACTGAAAAAGCCGCTGATCATGCGCTTGTTCGATCGGCTGTACTTTCTGAAGGAACTCTTTGGTTTATTGAGCGAGGACAGCGAAACCGTCTATGTCACCGACGGAGGGCACATCGAGAATCTCGGTCTCTATGAGTTGTTGCGGCGCCGCTGCAAGCTGATCGTGGCCGTGGATGGTGACGCCGATCCGGACATGTCGTTTGGAGATCTGGTCACCCTCGAGCGCTATGCGCACATCGATTTCGGCCTCGGCGTCGATCTTCCATGGGCCGCTTTGCGCGATACCAGCCGTCAGGCTTCGGCGGACATTCTCCGGACTGGCGGACTGCCTCCGAGTCAGGCGGCGCACGGGCCGCATTGTGCGCTCGGCACCATTCACTATCCCCGGAAGGCGGAAGAGACGGACGAGGGCGACAGCACCGGCGTACTGCTCTACGTGAAATCGTCGTTCACGGGCGACGAGAACGATTACATCGTGGATTATAAGCGGCGCAATCCGGACTTTCCTCACGAGACGACCTTGGATCAGTTCTTCTCGGAGGAGCAGTTCGAGGTCTATCGCGCCCTCGGATTCCATGCCGTCAATTCCGCTTTCAATCGCGCCGACAAGGTTGCGATGAATCCAGAGCCCGCGTTTTGGCAAGGTCACGATACGGCGATCCCGCTCGAAAGGAAGATGCTCGACATATTCGGATGACGGCTCCGGGGTGGAAATGACGCCTCCGCTGGCGCATGGTGCTGATGTCCCTCAAGCCCGAAACGAGTCGCGGGCAGTCGCCTCGAGGGGTGGAGGACAGCGTGCTGCTGGGCGTTTTCACGGATATCCATGCCAACCGGCAGGCCTTTGCCGCATCCCTGGAGGCGGCTCGCGCGCGTGGCGTGGAGCGGATCATTTGTCTCGGCGATCTCGTCGGTTATGGCGCCGATCCGGAATGGACGGTCGACACGATGATGCAACTGGTGGACGAGGGCGCGGTCGCGGTGCGCGGCAATCACGACAACGCGATCGGCGCGATGAGCGAGAGCATGAATGCGGAGGCGCAGGCTGCGATCGAATGGACACGTGGACGGCTGAGCGCAGCGCAGCGGCGCTTTCTCGCCGAACTGCCGATGCTCCAGGCCGAGGATGATCGCCTCTATGTTCACTCGGAGGCGTCGAATCCGTTGCGCTGGCGCTATGTGCAATCGGCCGCGGATGCCGCGCGCAGCCTGATCGCGACGGAAGCGCAGATTACCTTCTGCGGTCATATCCATCGCCCGGCGCTCTATTCGATGTCGGTCACCGCGAAGATGACGAGTTTCATCCCGGTCTCCCATGTCCCGGTGCAACTGTTGCGGGGCAGACAGTGGCTTGCGGTGGTAGGTTCCGTCGGGCAGCCGCGCGATGGCGATCCCGCGGCGTGCTTCGTCACGTTCGATACCGAGAGCCGGCAGATCACTTATTGCCGCATGCCGTACGACGTCGAGGCGGCGGCGAAGCGCATCCGGGACAACGGCCTGCCGCGCTGGCTCGCGGACCGGCTCTCCACGGGACGATGAGCGATGGTGAAGTCGGTCATCACGCCCGGCGCGGAGATCGACGGTTTCACCGTCGGCGAATTCGTGCATGGCGGCGGCATGGCGACGCTGTGGAGCGTGACCCATCCCGATATCGAGGTCCCGCTGCTGATGAAGATTCCCCGCGTGTCGGAAGGCGAGGACCCGGCCGCGATCGTCAGCTTCGAGATGGAGCAGATGATCCTGCCGCGGCTGTCCGGCCCGCACGTGCCCGCCTGCTTCGGCACCGGCGATTTCGCCCGCCAGGCTTATGTGGTGATCGAGCGGATTCCGGGCGTCACGCTCTACAAGCGTCTGCCCGATCTGCCGCTTGCTTACGAGGAGACGCGCGCGCTGGTCGCCAGGATCGCGGTGGCGCTCGCCGACCTGCACCGGCAGAACGTCATCCATCACGACATCAAGCCGTCGAGCATCATGTTTCGCGACAGCGGCGAAGCCGTGCTGATCGACTATGGCCTGTCGCATCACAGCCAGTTGCCTGATCTGTTGCAGGAGGAGTTCCGTGTGCCCTATGGCACGGCGCCTTACATGGCGCCGGAACGGCTGCTCGGGGTGCGCGACGATCCGCGCAGCGACATCTTTTCGCTCGGCGTGCTGTTGTATTTCTTCACCACCGGCGTGCGGCCGTTCGGCGAGACCGAGACCATGCGCGGCATGAAGCGTCGGCTGTGGCGCGATCCGCAGCCGCCGCGCAAGCTGAGAGCCGACTATCCGCCCTGGCTTCAGGAAATCGTGCTGCGATGCCTGGAGATCGAGCCGGTCTGGCGCTACCCGACAGCCCACCAGCTTGCCTTCGATCTCGGTCATCCCGGCCAGGTCAAGCTGACCGCGCGCAGCGAGCGCATCCGGCGCGATCCGCTGACCACCGTCTGGCGCCGCCGCTTCAATCGCGAGCTGACACTGCCGAAGCCGAAATCAGACCTTGCGGCGCAACTGGCCGCGAGCCCGATCGTCGCGGTCGCGCTCGATACCGCGGAGGGGTCAGACAGCCTCAATGCCGCGCTACGCGTAACCGCCGAGCGGATTCTCGCGACGCTGCCGTCCGCGCGGCTCGCCTGTATCAACGTCCTGAAGCTCGGCCGCATCACCATCGATCGCACGCTCGACGAGCAGGGCCACAACAAGCATGTCGACCGGATGGTCGCGCTCCGGCACTGGGCTTCGCCCCTGAAGCTAGACGAAAGCCGGCTCACGGTGCACGTGCTCGAGGCGATCGATCCGGCGGCGGCGATCCTGGAATTCGCCGATGTCAATCATGTCGACCACATCATCATCGGTGCACATGGCGGCTCGAGGCTGCGCTCGCTGCTCGGCAGGGTGTCGGCCAAGGTGGCATCCGAGGCACCGTGCACGGTGACGGTGGTCCGGCCGCCGCGCCTGGCAGGTCCGGCTGGGAAGGCAAACGAGGTGGAAACGGCACCTGCGGCTTTATTCTGAAGACGCCTTTGTTCTGAAGACGCGCTGGTTGCGGACCGTAATTATACGGTCGTCAAGGCGGTTCGCCACGATTGCGATGTATGCGCATACCGCTCGTCCGCCGACCGACTAAGGTTCCGTCAAGTACGGCGAAGGCTTTAACAACCGGCTTTTACGCCCTGTCCACTCACTTGCGGTATTCCAGCGGGCGAGGGGACAATCAAGATGCGCGGTTTCCAATCGCTCGCACGTCGCGTGTTGCGCAGCCTGTCGGCAGGTCTGGACCGGACCTCGCGCCTGGTCGGGCGCTATGGCAGCGCGCTGATTGGCATTTCCGCGATCGGGATCGGCTGGGCCGGCGTCCTCTACAGCCTTTCCGAACAGCGGGCGCGGACCGAGCACGCCGCGCTGATGGCCGGCGTGGCGTTGAACATCTTCATTGCCGTCGTCGCAGTGCTGATGATCCGCTACCAGAGGGGACTTGCGCAGTCGCGTGACGCGGCGGAGGCGGGGACGCGCGCGCGCTCCGAATTCCTGGCCATGATGAGCCACGAGATCAGGACGCCGATGAACGGCGTCATCGGTCTTGCGGATCTGCTGGTTGCCGCCGATCTCGCGCCCGAGCAGAAGAAGATCGCGACGACGCTGCGCGAATCCGCCGACTATCTCTTGCAGATCCTGAACGACGTGCTCGATTTCTCGAAGCTCGACGCCGACCGGCTGGAGATCGAGAGTATCGAGTTCGATGTGCATCGCACGGTGTCCTCGACCATCGATCTCTTGATATCGCGCGCCAAGGCCAAGGGCCTCAGCCTCAAATCCACGATCGCGGGCGACACCCCGAACCTCGTGATCGGCGATCCGGCGCGGATCCGGCAGGTTCTTTTCAATCTGGTCGGCAACGCCATCAAGTTCACGGAATCCGGCAGCGTCGAGGTGATGGTCGCGCCGGAGACGACGGACGGCGCGCTGTCCGGACTGAAATTCGCAGTGAAGGACACCGGCGTCGGCATTCCACAGGACGCCATCGGGTTGCTGTTCCGCGAGTTCTCGCAGGTCGACAGTTCGATCTCGCGCCGTTTCGGCGGCACCGGCCTCGGGCTTGCGATCTGCAAGCGCCTCGTGGCCTGCATGGGCGGCGAAATCTCGGTCGAAAGCACGATCGGCAAGGGCTCGACATTCAGCTTCTCCGTCCGGGTCGGCGCGGCACAGCCGGAGCCGGAGACCGTTTCGCCACCCCTGTCGCCATCGAGCGAGGTGTCGTCCGCGAGCGCGCGTGACGATTTCGGCCCGATGCGAATCCTGGTGGCCGAAGACAATTTGACCAACCAGTTCGTGATCAGGAAACTGCTCGAGAAGCTCGGCTTCAGGCCCGAAATCGTCGAGAACGGTGTGCAGGCGGTGGCCGCGGTTCAGAGGCAGGCTTACGACCTGATCCTGATGGACATGATGATGCCCGAGATGGACGGCCTCGCGGCGACGCGCGTGATCCGCCAGCTGCCCGGGCCCGTCAGCGGCGTCTACATCATTGCGCTGACGGCCAATGCGACCAGCCAGGATGAGCAGGCCTGCCTCGCCGCCGGCATGAATGACTTCGTGACCAAACCCGTGACGCGAGACCGGCTGGGCGCAGCCATGCTCCGTTCGAGATCAAATCCCCAACCGGAAAGGCTGATCGCATGAGCGATGTTCCAATTTTCGACAAGGCGTCCTATCTGCAATTCTGCAACGATGTCGGCGCCGAGGACGCCGTCGAGGTGCTGTCCTCATTCCTCTACGCGACGGTGCTGAAGCTGAAGGAATTTCAGTCCTTTACCGATCGCGTCGAGATCAAGCGGGAAGCACATTCGATCAAGAGCTCGTCGGCGACCTTCGGCTTCGCCAGGCTTTCGAACCTTGGCCGCGAGCTCGAGTTCGGTATCGACGGCATGAGCGATGCCGAGGTGCAGGCAAAGATCTCGGAGATCCTGGAGGCATTTCGTGCCACCGAAGCTGTTGCCGATCGTGAGTTGCTAGGCACCGGGCAGGTGGCGTGATGACCGCTCGGGATGATCACGCGGTGATCGGCGATATCACCAAAGTCGAACGTCTGATGCTGTCGCTTCCGGACATTGCGGAGGCCTGCGCACGCGAGCCGGCGGTGCGGCCGATGACACCGGCCGACGCCGCCGCCATGGCCGAGACGTTACGCGCCGTCTGGCGCATCATGAGCAGGCACGCACCGGCTTCGCCGGTGACCGGCGCAACCGGCACAGACGGCTAGATCGCTTCGCCGCGCGCCTGCGTTGCCGCGTTGCGGATCGCGGCAATATTGGTCTTGTAGCTTTCCATCGTTCCGCCCTTGAACACGGCGGAGCCGGCGACGAAGGCGTTGGCTCCCGCGGCGGCCAACTGGCCGGCGACATCAGGCGCGACCCCGCCATCGACCTCGATGTCGATCGGGCGGCCCGCGGTCATCGCGCGCAGATCGGAGATCTTGCCGAGCGAGGCGGGGATGAAGGCCTGGCCGCCGAAGCCGGGATTGACCGACATCACGAGCACCAGATCGATCAGGTCGAGCACATGCTCGACCGCATTGATCGGCGTCGCCGGATTGAGCGAGACGCCGGCCTTCTTGCCGAGCGCGCGGATCGCCTGCAGCGAGCGATGCAGATGCGGGCCGGCTTCGGCATGCACCGTGATGTGATCGCAGCCGGCTTTCGCGAAGGCCTCCAGATAGGGGTCGCAGGGTGCGATCATCAGATGGGCGTCGAAGATCTTCTTCGAATGCGGACGCATTGCCTTGATGACGTCGGGCCCGAAGGAAATGTTGGGCACGAAATGGCCGTCCATCACGTCGAGATGGATCCAGTCGGCGCCGGCCTGGTCGACCGCGCGGACCTCTTCGCCGAGCCTGGAGAAGTCCGAGGCCAGGATCGAGGGCGCGATGACGAGGGGACGAGGCGTGAAGGAACTGGTCATGGGCGCGGCTCCCCGGATGGACGCTCTGTTGCTCTGTATGGGTCAAGGCTCGCCTATCACGCGGCACTGAAGAGGGCAAACGCTAGAGCATGATCCGGAAAAGTGTGTAGCGGTTTTCCGAAAAGATCATGCTCAATCAAAGACCTGAAGCGCGATGACGATTCAACCTGATCTCGTCGCGCCTTGGCGGAAAATTCTGCCGGATGCGGCAGCTCTTGCCCGGTGCATTCGGCGCTCCCGGAGCGTCCGGCCCTTTGTTTCATTGGGTTTTTTGCCGTGGCATGGCGCTTGCTGAACGCATTGCCGGAGTATTCAGGCCGCGACATGCGGCGCTTGTTGGAGTTCCGCCCATGCTGTTCGCTCTCGGTGCCGCATCGTCCGTCCTGGACGCCCTGCAGTCGCTTGCGACGACGAAATCATCGTCGTCTCAATCGGCAACCTCCACCCAGAACACGGCCAACCCGTTCGATGTGCCGGACAGTTCCGGGACGACGGCAGGATCGTCTTCAACCACGACCACCGGCGCGCCGGGCTGGTCCAGAATATCGCCGGAGACCATGAGCGCGCTGCTCGCGGCGCAGAGCCAGTCGGGTTCGGCCACCCCAGCGACGACATCGGCATCGACATCAACGACCAGTCCGTCGGATGCGCTGCAGGATCTGTTCTCGCAGATCGACGCCAATGGCGACGGCCAGATCAGCAAGTCCGAATTCGAGAACGCGCTCGGCGCGGGCGGAACGAATGTCGCGCAGGCCGACGATGTCTTCGGCAAGCTCGACAAGAACGGTGACGGCGATGTCAGCCTGGATGAGATGAAGCAGGCTCTGCAAGGCGCGGGTGGTCATCACGGCGGCCACCATCATGCGCATGCAGCGGCCGCGAGCGAGCAGACCAGCGCTGACGGCACCAGCACCGATGGCACGTCAAGCACCGATCCGCTGCAGCAGCTTCTGAACGCGCAGACCGCCTCGACCTCGCAGAGCGGAACCAATCTCACGTCGCCCTATAATTTCATCGATCAGCTCCTGCAGAGCCAGTCGCAGAACTTCTCATCTATCTCCGCGAACTCGCTGAGCATGAGCATCTAGCGCACGCCCTGATTAGGGCGTGGACTCATTAGCACGCAGCCAAATTTGGATTGAGGCAACCGGCAAAAGTTCCGCACTTCCGAGATTACTCCGTAAACGGACATATCCCGACATGCTAAAAGCGACGCGAATGACCCCAAGCGGAAGCGAGGGCCCACCCAACATTCAGGTGCCGCGGAAAACCTTAGGGCGGCGCTCGATGTCGCCGCCCGCTTCGATAATACCGAGCCCTGCGTGCTTGGCTTGCTATCTCCAGCTCTTGCAGAGAGGCCTCAGGGTTTTCGTGTCGGATCGTCGGCCGGATTTTCGTACACCGTATCGGTGGGCCCGCTACCGGTGAGCATGACAATCACGGGCTCATTGGCGGTCATTGCGAAGTGTGGCTCGTTCGCAGGCTCGGTGTAGACCGAACCGACGGGCAGCGTCTTCAACTTCGCCTTGTCGAATTTGGAGCCGTAACCGAAGTGCCAGGTGCCCTGAAGCACGGTCCCGACACGGTCGCCGTCATGATGGTGCGCTGGGATCTGTGCTCCGGCGCCGACCTTGAGAAGCTGCGTATAGATCCCAGGCTTGGAGGCATCACCGAGGATCGTGACCACCTCAACCTTGGCATTGCCGGATCCACCCGCACCACCAGTCGCCGGCGTGGCCGATAGCTCCGCCGGAGTCTTTGCGTAATCGGGAAGCTTGACGCCGGTGTTCTCCGCTGACGCAGCCGTCGTAGCCACTACAACCGCCACGCTGGCCATCAATTGCGATATCTTCATTACTCATCCTTTCTACTCTGGTTGAAGCGATGTGGACTTGTGCTGTTGGCCATCCTCTTCCTGGGATGTCCGGCTTCCCTCTGCCTATCTTGGCGCATCCTCCGGAAGCTGAAGAAACTCTAGCGTGACCCCGTCGGGGCCTCTCACGTAGATTAGACGAAGTCCTTTGCGTTCACCGGTCTCAACGATCTGAACTTCGCCGACCGGCCGCCATCCAAAGCTTGCGATGCGTGCAAGCAGCGCATCGATGTTCTCGACATAGAAGGCCAGATGGACGGAACCGACGTCCGACGATCTCGGCCTGTAGGCAGCCCGATCAGGGGGCGAGGTATATTCTAGCAACTCGATGCTGTGGCCCGGCCCCTCGACCATCGCGAGCCGCATCGCCGCGCCGGGTACACCGACCAACTGCTCGATGAACGGTCCGGCTTCGAACGTCCAGGTGTACAGGTGACGGAAACCCAGAGCGTCGACCCAGAATCTCAACGACTCGTCCAGCGACGAGACAGTGAATCCCGTATGGTCGATGCTCTTAATCCTGAACGCCTGACCGCGCGCCAAGAGGTCCGCCGCGGATACATCGATCGTCTTGCTGCCGGTCATGGCGATCAACCGTGTCGCGGCCAGAACTCCTTGAGCTGGCCGGCGATGAACTCCGGATTCTCTTCGAAGACCCAGTGCCCGCACTGCTCCATAACGCCGCCCGTTGCCGTGTTGGCGATCGCCTTGGCGCAATCGAAGCAATGATCGCCAAACGATCTCCGGCCACCCCAGGCCAGCATCGGCACGGCCAGCTTGTTGCGGGTTAGTTCTTTCGTCTGTTCGGCCATCTGCGGGATGTAGCCATAGTGATTGAGACTCGCGCGTAGATTGCCCGGCTGCCGCATCTGCATGACGTAGAACTGGACCTCGTCCTCGGCCACCGCATTCGGGTTGTAGGCAAAGTCGCGAAAAAAATGCCGCAGATACTGCTCTTCGC
>Ga0070712_100002721_pt1 | contig 10913 bp, 10 predicted proteins | sample LARL81metaG_FD_71396 | JGI IMG/M metagenome (GOLD analysis project Ga0070712, IMG submission 71396) | Corn, switchgrass and miscanthus rhizosphere microbial communities from Kellogg Biological Station, Michigan, USA - LAR L8-1 metaG | ecosystem: Host-associated > Plants > Roots > Rhizosphere ...
TTCATCACCGACAGCGGCCCCGCCCAACGAGGTGAGGATTCGCCAGGCGCCGGTGGCTGAGAGACCCATCGCGCTCCCGCCTGTAAGCGGGAGCGTATCATGCACATCACCAAATTCCTGGACGGCTTCAAATTTGATCCCGAGGCCAGGCGGGTCATGGGTGTCGCATTCGAGATGACATGCGCGGCCCTCAGATACACCAAGCGGCCTGATGTCGCCCACGAAGCAGTCGCCAACAGAATCATCGAACTGGCAAAGAATGGCGTGCGCAACCCGGATAGGCTCTGCGAGCGGGTGCTGGACGATCTACGCAAGTTGCCGCCGCATTTATAAGAGCCGCCTCAGTTGGCGGCCTCGATTTTGAGGCGTGCGAGACCTTCCCATTCCAATGACCTCCTTCCGCTCCCATGACTCCTTCCGCTCCATATCGGGGTACCCGAAAGACACAGGAGGAAGATTTCCCGCTCCCTTGCGTTTTGCCGCCGCAATTCGCCCCCGCTACCCCAATACCCTGCGCTCAGGCCTGCTCGGTGGGCCGCAATTGGGGGGTTTTGACATGTGGTTCATTCTGTTGCCGATCGCGATCTTCGCGTCGATGAGCGCATTGGGCTTTGCGCCGGCTTGGCTGCCGGTCGAGACTGACGAGAACCGGACGCCTTACAGCGATTTCTGAGGCGACGACTGCCGCGCTAATCGGGATCAGGCCGCAGGGGCGACGCATGCGTCGCCCTTTCTTCATCGTAAAGGCGAGGCATGCCTCGCCCTGCCTCGATTTGAGCCGTGCCGCTTGAAGGGCGACGCATGCATCGCCCCTACGCAATTTCGGCATGGGTCGCTCCGAACGAAGGTTCTTGCGTAGTCTGCTCCGCGCATGCCACCCCTGACCGAGAACGAAAACCAGGGGCAAGGGCGTGAAGCAAGGCGGCTCTATCGGCAAACCCGTCGGGCGGATTGAAGATCGGCCGCTGCTCACCGGTGCCGGCCGGTTCGTAGATGACCTGCGGTTTCCCGGCATGCTGCAGGCGGCCTTTGTGCGCAGCCCCCATGCCCATGCCCGCATCCGCGCCATCGAGACACAACGTGCGCGCTCACTGCCGCGCGTGCACGCGGTGCTTACGCTTGCCGATCTGCGCCCCGTGCTCACCCAGGAACGCGTGCCGCTCGGGTTTCGCACCAGCGCACTTCCCCCCGGCATCACCCCATTCGTGCTCGCCCGCGACGAGGTCGCCTTCGTCGGCGAAGCAGTCGCCGTGGTGATCGCGCAGACGCGATACGTCGCGGAGGACGCGGCGGCGCTTGTTGAAGTGGATTACGAGGTGCTGCCGGCCGTTTCCGATTGCCGCGCAGCGCTGGCGCCGGGCTCGCCACGCGCGCATCTCGCCAGGGCGACGAATCTCCTCATCGAGTTCAAGCAGTCCTACGGCGACGTGACCGCCGCCTTTGCGCGCGCACCGCATACCGCGCGCGTTACGCTCAAACAGCACCGGGGCGGCGCCCACTCCATGGAAGGGCGCGGCGCGCTCGCGGCCTACGACAGCAACGAGGACAGACTCACGCTGTGGACCTCGACGCAGCTGGCGCATGAGGTGCGCGCATTCCTGATGCAGCTTCTCTCGCTCGACGAGAACCGGCTCCGCGTAGCGGCGCCGGACGTCGGCGGCGGATTCGGCGCTAAGTTCCTGCTGTATCCCGAAGAGGTAACCCTCGCCGCCGCATGCCTCCTTCTGCGCCGGCCCATCAAGTGGGTGGAAGATCGCCGCGAGCATTTCCTCGCCGCCGTACAGGAGCGCGACCAGTACTGGGACCTGGAAGTCGCGTTCGACGACGAAGCGCGGCTCCTGGGCGTGCGCGGCACCCTCATTCATGACCAGGGTGCCTATACGCCGCAAGGCATCAACCTTCCCTACAATGCCTCGACCGGGCTGCCCGGCCCCTACATGCTCCCGGCGTACGAGCTCAACGTACAGGTGGCCGAGACCAACAAGGTCGCGACCATGCCGGTGCGCGGCGCGGGCTATCCGGAAGCGGCGTTCGCCATGGAGCGCCTGCTCGACCGCATCGCCGACACGCTTGGCATCTCGCGCGCCGAGGTGCGGCAGCGCAATCTCGTCCCGCCGGAGAAGATGCCCTACGTGACGCCGCTCAAAACCCGCGCCGGCTCTCCGGTCGCGCTCGACAGCGGCGACTTCCCGCTCTGCCAGCGCAAGGCGATGGAGACGATCGATCATTCCGGCTTTCCCGCCCGCCAGCAGCGCGCGCGGGAGGCCGGCCGGTATCTCGGCCTTGGCATCAGCAACGGGGTGAAGGGCACGGGGCGTGGGCCATTCGAGTCCGCCATCGTGCGGATCGGACGCTCCGGGCGCATCTCGCTTTACACCGGCGCGATGCCCATGGGGCAAGGAATCAAGACCGCGCTGGCGCAGATCTGCGCCGACCAGCTCGGCGTATCCCCGGATACAGTCAGCGTCACCGCGGGCGATACCGCAGTCATTCCCTATGGTCAGGGCGGTTTTGCCAGTCGCCAGACGGTGACGGCCGGCTCGTCGGTGCATCTCGCCGCGGCCGCGGTGCGCGAGAAGGCGATGGAGGTCGCAGCGCATCTCCTCGAAGTGAGCACGAGCGACCTCGAGCTGCGCGACGGGCGCATCGAGATCGCCGGCGCGCCGGGGAGCGGCCTCACCCTGCGCGAGGTCGCCGAGGCGGTCTCCGGCGTACCGGGCTATCCCATGCCGGGGAAGTTCCAGCCGGGGCTCGAAAGCATCCAGAGCTTCCTCCCCGATGCGCTGACCTACGGCGGCTCCTCGCACGTGGTCGAGGTCGAGGTGGACGAGGAGACTGGCGCCGTGCGCATTCTCCGGTACGTCGTGGTGAACGACAGCGGGCGCATCATCAATCCGATGATCGCCGCAGGCCAGATCATGGGCGGCGTCGCGCACGCGATCGGCAACGCGCTGTTCGAGCTCATGGCCTACGACGAGCAGGCGCAGCCGGTCACCACCAGCTTCGCCGAATATCTGCTGGCGAGCGCGACGGAAGTACCGAACGTGGAGGTGAGCTTCGTGCAGTTCCCCTCCCCGCTCAATCCGCTCGGCGTAAAAGGGGTGGGCGAATCCGGCTGCGTGCCGGCGGCTGCCGCCATCGTCTCGGCCATTGAGAGCGCGCTCTCGCCATTCGGCGTGCGCATCACCGAATATCCCGTCACGCCGGCACGGCTGTTGGCCTTGCTGCAGAACGCGAAGCGCGCGATTCCGTAGGGGCGAGTCGGGGTCCCAAAAAACGCACGGCGTTTTTTGGGGTGCCCCGCATGCCTCGCCCTCTCTCACATGCGCCAATGTCACCGCAGGGCGACGCATGCGTCGCCCCTACGAAGAATCATTGAGGCTCGCCAGCTTCCAAATCATGTTGAGCAGCCTCCTCACTGGCTGGGTTTGATGCCGAGATCCTTGGCGACTTCGGCCAAGCGCGCCCGTTGCTGATCGATGGCAGCGACAAATTCCGACGGCCCGCCGATATTGACGATCTGACCCGTTGCGAGGAGGCGCGACTCGACGCTGGAGTCGGTCACCGCGCGCACATCCTGTGCGATCCGCTCGCGCAGCTCGAGCGACATTCCCGGCGGACCAAAGAACCCCACGAGCCCGTCCAGCGTAAGCTCGGGAAAGCCCGCTTCGGCGGCAGTGGGAACATCGGGCAGCATGGGAGCGCGCACGCTGTTCGTCAGCATGATCGGCTTGATCCTGCCTGCCTCGATCTGCGGGCGCGCAATGGCGTACGCGCCCTCATAGACCTGCACCCGCCCCTCGGCGAGATCATTGGCTGCTTCCACCGGATTGCGGTAGGGCACCTTGGACATGTTCAGGCCCTTCGCCTGGAGAAACCCGGCGAAGGCGAAGTCGAGCGCCCCGGTCACCCCCGCCCAGTTGAGCTTTCCCGGCTGCGCGCGCGCCATCGCAACCACGTCGGCGAAGCTGGCCAGCTTGAGCGAAACCGGCACCGAGATAGTGATGATGGTGTTCGACACCCGCGCGATCGGCACGAGATCGCTCTGCTTGTAGGGCAGATTCTCGTGCAGATAAGGGTGCGCGGTGAAGGACGAGGTGGGGGCCGCCAAAAGGACATGATCATCGCGGGCGCCCAGGAAGCTGGTGATGGCAACGATGCCGTCACCGCCGGGACGATTCTCGACCACGACGGGCTGGCCCCATCGGGCGCTGAGCCGCTCACCTAAAAGACGCGTGCCGATGTCGACGCCCGATCCCGGACCAAGCGTTACCAGAAATTTCACTGGACGCTGCGGCCAGCTCTGTGCCGCGGCCGGCAATTCGCACCCGAGGACGGCTGCCGCAACAGCAAATAGGGCAAGATCAAACAGGCGTCGAACCTTGGACATGGCCTCCTCCATTTTTCAAATGAGATAGCAGCGTCGCCAGGACAAGCGAAAGCGAAATCCGGGACCGGGCACCGCGTCATGGTGCCCGCGTCTGTGCCCACCCTGGCCCGGAGGGAGGACAACGACATCCGAGGAACGCCGCCCCGGATTGCACAAGTGCAATCCGGGCTAGGGTTGCGTTTATTGCCGCTTGATCCCGGCGGCGACCACCGCCTGCGCCCACAGGTCGAGGTCAGCGGCAATGCGCGCCGCGAACTCGTCGGGCGTATCGCCGAGCGGATCGGCGCCCAGGCTCGCAAGGCGCGCGACGAATGCTGGGTCCTTCGTGGCGCGGGCGATTTCCGCAGCGAGCCGGTCGATGATCGGCTTCGGGGTTCCTGCCGGCGCAATGAGACCGTTCCAGGTGATCACGTTGAACCCGGGAAAGCCGGACTCGGCGACGGTGGGCACCTCGGGGAGCTGGGGGCTGCGCTTGTCGCTCGACACCGCAAGCGCACGGATCGCGCCGCTCGCAAGCTGCGGCAAGGCATCGGAAAGGTTCGAGAACATGGTGGGAAGATGGCCCGCCACGATGTCGGTCAGGGCCGGCGCATTGCCGCGATAGCTGACGTTCGTCATTGCGATGCCGGCCCGGTGCAGGAACAGGGCCATGGCAAGATGCGTGACGCTGCCTACGGCGCCTTCGGCATAGCTCGGCTTCGCCGGCTGCGCGCGCACCCAGGCGATGAACTCCGCAACCGTCTTGACCGGCAGGTCCTTGTTGACAACGAGGACGAACGGATTCGTCGCCACCACGCTTATCGGCGCAAAATCCTTGAGCGAATCGTAGGGCACCTTGCTGAGCGCAGGCTGGATCGCAAGCGGCGGCAGGACTCCCCAGAGCAAGGTGTGGCCATCGGCCGGCGCGTGCGCGACTGCTTCCGCAGCGATGATGCCGTTGCCGCCAACGCGGTTCTCCACCACGAATTGCTGCCCGAAGGCGTCGCTCAGGCGCTGCGCTGTGAGGCGCGCCAACACATCGGCGTTGCCGCCCGCGGCATAGGGACCGATGATGCGCACCGGCCGCTGCGGCCACTCCTGCCCGTGCGCGAGGCCGGCAACAAAAAGGGCGCCGGGGAGCACGCAAACCGCGAACAGACTCGCGCGAAGCCGCGAGAGTAGCGGGCATAGACGTCTCATTGTCTCCCTCGGTCGGAACGCGCCATTCACAAGGCAAAAGTTGGGCACAGGAATGGCAGCCGCGCTGCGCGCACTCAATAAGCTCGGCCTGAAAAAAGACTGCGAGCTCCAGAGGAACCTTCTTTGCCTTCGCGCATTGTCGGGCGGGACGTGACAATTGTAGGGGGATCACCATGCCAACAGCTCTTGCCCGCACGGGTATGGCCAGTGCATCGGTTCCGGTGCAAGCGGCCGGCCATCAGTCCTCTGACAATCTTCTCATTGCGCGGATCGCCGCCGGGGATCACACGGCAATGCGCTACCTCTTTGCCCGCCACCAGACCGGGGTCTATCGCTGGCTCGTACGCATCGTTCGCGACGAAGCGCTCGCCGAAGACATTCTCAGCGAAGTGTTCCTCGATGTGTGGCGGCAGGCCGCATCGTTCGAGGGCCGCTCGTCGGTATCCACGTGGCTACTCGCTATCGCCCGTTACAAAGCTCTCTCCGCTCGGCGGCGGCGTCGCGACGATCAGCTCGATGACGAGCTCGCCGAGAGCATCTGCGATCCTTGCGGGGATGCCGAAACCATGATGCAGGACAAAGATCGGGACGAGCGGCTGATTGCCGCGCTGAGCAGGCTCTCCGATGAGCATCGCGAGATCATCGACCTCGTCTACTACCACGGCAAGTCGGTGAAAGAGGTCGCAGCGATCACCGGCTTGCCCGCAGGTACCGTGAAGACGCGCATGTTCTATGCGCGCAAGAAGCTCGCGGAGACAGTCAAGACGCTGACGAACTAGGTCACTCGATGATCTCGTCCGCCCGGGCAAGCAATGTGGGCGGCATAGTGAGCCCGAGCGCCTTCGCCGTGCGCAGGTTGAGCACCAGCTCGACTGCGGTCGACTGCTGCACCGGCAGATCGGCCGGCTTCTCGCCCTTGAGAATGCGGCCGGTGTAGATGCCGTTGCGCCGGTACGCGTCCGCAACGCCGCCGCCAAAGCTCATCAGACCACCGGCGGCGGCGAATTCACGAAACTGGTGCACGGCGGGTACCGCGTGCCGAAGGGCGAGATCAGCGAGCTCGGCAAGCCGGCTGTTGAACAACAGATCGTTGCCGACGATGAGCGCGTCTGCGCCTACACTGCGCAGGTTTGCGAATGCGCGCTCGAAATCGGGCTCGCTGCTCGCTTCCATGACGCGCAGCTGCAGCCCCAGCATGCCGGCCGCGGTGAAGAGTTTTCTGGCCTCGGTGTCGGCCATCGCAGGATTGGTCGGATTGACGAGGAGAGCGATGGTCGGCCTGGGTAGGAGCTCGTGCAGAAGCTCGAGTTGCTTAGGCCCGATCTCGGCACCCAGCGTGGTGACCGCTGTCGCATTGCCGCCGGGTCGGGCAAGGCTCGCAACGAGTCCGACCGCAAGCGGATCGACCGCAAGCGATGCGACGATCGCAATCGTCGAAGTTGCCGCCTTGGCCGCGAGCGCGGCAGGCGTTCCGCCCGTGACGATCACGCGCGCTTGGCGACGAACCAGATCGTCCGCCAGCGCCGGCAATCGATCGTTGTGGCCCTTCGCCCAGCGATATTCGATGGTCAGATTGCGCCCCTCTACGTAGCCCGTTTCGAGGAGGCCCTGGCGGAATGCGCTCAGACGGCTTGCAAACAATTCAGCAGTTTCCGCGCCGAGAAAGCCGATCACCGGCCCCGCCGCTTGCTGCGCGCAGGCCCACCGCGGTGATGCGATCGCGTAAGCCGCCAGCAGCGGGGTGAAATCGCGCCGTCTCATGTTCCTCCCACGGCTGCGGTCTTGGCACCGCTTTGCGGAAGTGTACCACATTGCGCGGCGCCGTGTTTACCACGTCCGTTGGGGCAAGGCGGGGTCCCAAAAAACGCACAGCGTTTTTTGGGGTTCCCCGCATGCCTCGCCCCTCTCTGACATCCACCACTGTGGGCGCAGGGCGACGCATGCGTCGCCCCTACGAAGAATCATCCGCCGCATGCCGGGGCACCCTGCGGCAGGCGTTGAAACCGCGGGGCAGACGGCGCAGTCTGTTGCCGCTCCTGCGCACGAGCGGGGGTGCCCAAAGCGACATCTGCGCGCGCAAGGCAGCCGGTGCGGGCGAGGAAAGCGGAGAGCGGCGCGCCAGACGCCCTCCGTCAGGGAGAAAACCATATGAGACATCGCAAGCGCCGCAACGGCGCACGGGAACTCACATCGGTCGAGCAGGTTGCCGGCAACGGGCTCCTGCATCGCCGCGCGCTCCTTGGACGGGGCATCATGCTCGCCGGCGCCATGGGCACGGGCGTCGGCGCCTCGGTGGCGAGCGCAGCCGCCGAGCCGCTGAAGAACGATCCGTGGAGCCTGGAAACGGGCTCGGTCCTGCCGCCCTATCAGGCGCCGTCGCACTTCGAGCAGGACGCAATCCGCACCCGCAGCAATCCTGATAACGAGTTCCGCACTTCGCATGCGCGCACCCCGCATCATCTCCTGCAGGGCACGATCACGCCCAACGGTCTGTTCTTCACCATCTGCCACTCCGGCCTGCCGGATATCGATCCGGCCCAGAACAAGCTCGTCATCCACGGGCTGGTGAAGCAGCCGCTCATATACACGGTCGAGTCGCTGGCGCGTTACCCCATGGTGACGCGGGTGCATTTCCTCGAGTGCAGCGGCAATAGCGCGCCGATGTTCTCGAACGAGCCGGTGCAAGCCACCGCCCAGGCGCTGCATGGGCTTGTGTCGAACGCGGAGTGGACCGGCGTGCTGCTTTCGACTTTGCTGGAGGAGACCGGCATCGATCCCAAAGCCAAATGGCTCCTGGCCGAAGGCGCCGATTCGCTCAGTCTGCATCGCAGCGTCCCGACCAAGAAGGCGCTGGATGATGCCATGGTCGCGCTCTACCAGAACGGCGAGCGGCTGATGCCCGGCACCGGATATCCGATGCGGCTCCTCCTTCCCGGCTACCAAGGCAACATGAACGTCAAATACCTGCGGCGGATCAAGCTGATCGATCAGCCGGCGATGAGCTTCTACGAGTCCAAGACCTACTCGCAGATTCTGCCGGACAACAAGATGTGGCTCTTTCACTTCATCCAGGAGGTGAAATCATTCATCACGCATCCCTCGTTTGGGCAGACGCTGAAAGGCACGGGGTTCTACGAAGTGTCGGGCATTGCCTATTCCGGCAACGGAAGGATCGCGAAGGTCATGGTCTCAGCCGACGGCGGGAAGAGCTGGGCGCAGGCAGCACTGGAGGAGCCGGTACTGCCGAAAGCCTTCACCCGCTTTCGCATGCCCTGGCGCTGGGATGGAACGCCCGCAGTTCTGCAGAGCCGCGCCTGGGACGAAGCAGGCAACGTGCAGCCCACCCGCGCCGAGTTCGTTGCCGCGCGCGGGCAGACCGAGAAGCCGGTGGCGAGTCCGCTCGGGTTTCCCAATCAGCACTACAACAGCATGACCAGCTGGGGCATCGGAAAGAACGGGGAGGTCAGTCATGTCTATGTGTAAGGCGGGATTGGCCCTCGCCTGCGTGCTCGTCGTCGCGGGCGCCACATCGCCACGCGCAGAAACGCCGGGGCTGGGCCAGCCGATCACCGAGGCCGACATCACGGCCTGGAACATCGAGGTGCTGCCCGACGGCACCGGCCTGCCGCCGGGAAGCGGCACGGCGAAGCAGGGGGCAGCGATCTACGCGCAGAAATGCGCGCTCTGCCACGGCGAGAAGGGCGTAAACCCTGCGCGCGGCACGGGGCCGCTGGTCGGTCCTTCCAGGTTCGATCGCATCGATACGATGAAGACGGTGCCGTACTATAAATACGCCACCACGCTGTTCGACGTCGTGCGCCGGTCGATGCCGTACACGATGCCGAAGACGCTCAGCAACGAGGAGCTTTACGCGCTCGCCGCCTACATCCTCGCGCTCAACAAGATCATCGGCGAGGACGAGGTGATGGACGCCAAGACCCTGCCGCAGGTGAAGATGCCCAACCGCGACAACTTCATCGTGTGGGACCCGGATAAGATCGGCTACGAGCCGGTGCGCCCGCCAGGCCCCGCTATGCGCTGATTGCTTCTGTCATTGCGGGGGTCGAGCGCAGGGGCGGGTTTGAAACCCGCCCCTACAGAACGACATGAAAAATCCCATGCGCAACAGGACCATTCGAGTTGCCACCTTCGCCGGCCCCGGTGCAGCGCCGGTGATCCGCTCGGTGGAATGGCCGCACGTTCCGAAGAAAGCCGCGCTGATTGCGATCGGCGCGTGCGGAGTATGCGGCACCGACCTGCACATTCTCAAAGGCCACTGGCCGAAGCCGTTGCCATGGCCGTTCACGTTGGGTCATGAGCTCGGCGGCATCATCCTCGAGGCCGGAACAGAATTTACCGAAGACTTTATGGGAAAGCCGCTCCGCGTCGGCTCGAAGGTGATGATCCCGCCGCTGATGCCGTGCGGGTACTGCTATTACTGCGTCCACTATCCCGAGCGTGCCAACAAATGCCTGACCCCGGTCTATTACGGGCGTTATCTCGGCTTCGACAAGCCGCCGCATCTGTGGGGAGGCTTCGCGGAATATGTGTATGTCGATCTCGACATGCTGCCGGGTACGAAGGTCTACAAGCTCCCGGACGACATGCCGCTGCGGCTGGGCGCGCTCGCGGAGCCGCTGACCTCCTGCATCCGGGCGTTCAACCGCGCATCGCGCGCAGGCGGTTTCACCTGGGGCGATACCGTGGTGATCCAGGGCTCCGGACCCATCGGTATCCTTGCCGTCGCGGCCGCCCGCGAGATGGGCGCGGGACGGGTCATCTGCGTCGGCGCTCCTGAAAGTCCGCGGCTCGAGCTCGCGCGCAAATTCGGCGCCGAAGCAACAGTAAACATCGAGGAGGTCACGGACCCGCAGGAACGAATCGCCCGGGTGCGCGAGATCGTAGGCGGCTTCGGCGCGGACGTCGTGTTGGACTGCGCCGGGCATCCGAGCGCCGGCCCCGAGGGTATCGAGTTCCTGCGCGACGGCGGCACCTATGTCGAGATGGGGCAGTTCACCGATGCCGGCTCGATCACCACGTCCTGGCACCGCATCTGCGCCAAGGACCTCAACGTGCTGGGCTCGTGGGGCTTCACCGGCAACGACTTGCCTCTCGGTGTGGACATGCTCTACCGCGCGCGCGACAAATATCCGTGGCTCGAGATGCAGACGCTCTATCCCTTCGACGAGGATGGCATTGCGCGCGCCGTCAAGGACGCGATGGCGATGAAGACCGTCAAATCGACCATCGTGCCGTGGCCCGAGCTGGTGTGAGCCAGAGTGCTCGACCAACGAGACAGGAGTCCGCCCATTGCCGCACTCGTGTGGTGCACGCCCTGGCCGAT
>Ga0070712_100002723_pt1 | contig 10909 bp, 11 predicted proteins | sample LARL81metaG_FD_71396 | JGI IMG/M metagenome (GOLD analysis project Ga0070712, IMG submission 71396) | Corn, switchgrass and miscanthus rhizosphere microbial communities from Kellogg Biological Station, Michigan, USA - LAR L8-1 metaG | ecosystem: Host-associated > Plants > Roots > Rhizosphere ...
CAGGTCGCCCTGGCCGTAGTGCTCGACGAAGGCGATCTTCCCCTGCTTGTTCACGATGAAGGTGGCGCGCACGTTGGCGTTCCAGGCCGGCCAGTAGACGCCGTAGTCCTTGCTCACCGTGCGATGCGTGTCGGAGAGAAGCGGGTAGTTCGAGATGCCCACCGACTTCGCCCAGTTCTCGTGGCTGAAGGGACTGTCCGTACTGATACCCAGCACCTGGGTATTCACCGCCTCGAAATCCTTCACATGCTTGTCGAAGGCGGGCATGCACTTGGATCAGCCAGGCGTCCAGTCGAGCGGGTAAAAGAGGAGCACGACGTTCTTGCCCTGATAGTCCTTCAGGCTGACTTCCTTGAGGCCGATCGTCTTCAGGGTGAAGCCGGGAGCCGGGTCACCGACGCTAAGTGATTTCTCCTCGCTCACTCGATCCTCCCTCCCTTCGCTCGCCGCATGTCACGTCTGCCTTCGATCATAGTCGACCGCTCCGGCCTCTTCAACCGAGCCGGCATGGCGGACGCGGGCTTGCGCCTGCTCGCCCACAGTCCACGACGCCTGGACTCGAGGGGCGTGTCGTCGATGCCGAGGAATCCGGCCGCCGTCCCCACCCGGCCCGTCTCCCACAGCCGCCGGAAGCGCTCTGGGTAGCTCTCGGCACGCACGGCGTGATGATCGAGGATCACCCGGCAACCCGTCTGGTCCACCACCCGCAGCAGCTGATCGACGCCCTGGTCTATCATCGCCGCGCCGAGCTGGCTCTCCAGATATGCGGGCGGACCCGAGAGATAGAGGAGATCGGGCCGCTCGCGAATCAGATAGGCGGCGGCCACCGCGGACAGCGGCCCCTGCACGTCCGAGGCGTGGACGAAGCGCTTGCCCTCGCGCAGGTCGGTCACGGTGAGAGCGACGACATAGCCCAGGCCCGTGCCCTCCACACCATGCGCGAGAGGCGGAGAGGCGCACAGTCGCGCGTCCGCCGTCTCCATGACTCTCCCCTCCGCGGAATCGAGCCGGCAGGCGCCGCCGATCGACTTCCAGAGCTCGCCCGCCCGCTGCGCCTGCCGCGGATTGATCATCCGACGGGCATCCTTGGCCCACACCGTCCGGCCCTCATAGAGGCCAGGATCGTGCCGGAAGTGATCCTCGTGGTAGTGGCTGAGGAAGATGATCCCCGCCCGCGTGGCGTAGGCGGAGATGCGATCGTTCGCCCGCTTGAGAGCTTCCCACTCCTCGTCGGCGGGGGACAAGCCGAAGCGGTTCGGGGCGAGCGCCGCGCCGGGATCGATGAGGATCCGCGTCTGGCCGCACTCGACATAGGTGGCCATGGAGCGGACGCCGAGCGAGTCCGCGGCGAGGGGAACGACGTTCACGCGCAGCGGCCGCCGTCGACGATAAAGGGGCTCCCCGTGATCATCGCTGCGTCGTCCGAGGCGAGAAACAGGGCCGCCTTGGCGAGGTCGTCGGGGCGATTGAGGCGCCCCAGGGGCACGGTGGCCGTGTAGCGCTCCATGCCTTCGGCGTCGATCTCCTTCTTGCCCATGAACGTGGAGAGCATGGGCGTCTCCGTGGCCACCGGCGCGATGACCACCACGCGGATGCCGAACGACGCGAGCTCGACGGCCAGGCTCTGCCCCATCACGGTGACCGCGCCCTTGGAGGCCGCGTAGCACTGGCCGCCCGGGCGAGGCTTGAAGGCCGCGGTGGATCCCGTGATGAGAATGACCCCGCTCTTCTGCTTCTTCATCACGGGCGCCGCGAACTTCGCGCCGAGGAAGACGCCTTTCACGTTCACGGCCATGATGCGGTCGAAGGTACTCTCGTCCATGTCCTCGACCGGGGTGGGCCACTGGGGCACTCCCGCATTGGCGTAGAAGACGTCGAGGCGGCCCCAGCGGGCCACCGTCTGCGCCACCGCGTCGCGATTGTCGTCGGAGCGGCTCACGTCCGCGGCCAGAGCGAGGGCCTGGCCGCCGGCCTTCTCGATCTGCTCGGCAGTGGCCCGGGCCGCATCGGGCTTGAGGTCCACCACCGCGACCTTGGCTCCTTCCGCGGCGAAGAGCATCGCCGAGGCCTGCCCGATGCCCGATCCCGCACCGGTGACGATGGCCACCCTGTCCTTGAGCTTCATGTCGGCTCTCCTTTGGGAGACTTCGACTCCTTCACGTCGGCCACCGTTCCTCCCGTCGCCTTCAGCAGCTCCGCGGGCGCGAGGGGGAAGATGCATTCGGGAACGCCCCCCGCAGCGTATATCAGATCGTGACGCAGGAGGTCCTCGTCGATCCAGAGCCGGAGCGCCGTGTCGTGGCCGAAGGGCGGCACACCGCCGATGGTATAGCCGGTGGCCTTCTTGACGGTGTCCGCGTCGGCGCGCCGGACCTTGCCGCCCGCCAGGCTGGCGAGCTTCCGCTCATCCACCCGGTTGACTCCGGAGGCGATGACCATGACCGGGGCGCCGTCCACCATGAACACCAGGGACTTCGCGATCTGGCCCACCCCGACTCCCACCGCGTCGGCCGCCTCCTGCGACGTGCGCGCCTCCACCGGCAGCTCGATCACGCTGCGTCGCAGCCCGAGGGCGTCGAGGGCGGCCTGGAATCGAGCGGCGGCCGGCTTCACAGGGAGCTAGAGCGCGAGCTCGGCCATGAGGCGGAGGGCTTCGATCTGGCCCACCCCGCAGATCATGGTGGTCACTCCAGAGTTCTTCCAGATCTCGAGGCGCTCCCTGATGCGCTCCTTGGGCCCGCATAGCGCCACCTCGTCCACGAGCGCGTCGGGCACCGCGGCCGCCGCCTCCTCCTTCTTGCCCGAGAGATAGAGATCCTGAATGCTCTTGGCCGCCGCCTCGTAGCCGTAGCGCGAGACGAGATCGTTGTAGAAATTCTTGCCGCGCGCTCCCATGCCCCCGACGTACAGGGCAAGCCGCGGCTTGATCATGGCCCGGCACGCGTCAACGTCGTCGCCCACCACCACGGGCACGGTAGGGGCGATATCGAACCTGGCCAGGGACTTTCCCCCGCCCGCCCGAGCGAATCCCTCCTCGAGCGGGCCCTTGAGCACGCTCAGGCGCTGGGGAGAGAAGAAGATGGGCAGCCAGCCGTCGGCGATCTCAGCGGCGAGGGCCACGTTCCGTGGTCCGATGGCCGCGAGGTAGATCGGGATGTCCGCCCGCCCATGCAGGATGGACTTGAGCGGCTTCCCCAGCCCGGTGGCGTCGGTCCCCGCGTAAGGAATCTGGTAGTACTGCCCCTTGAACTCCACCGGCTTCTCGCGCCGCCACACCGAGCGGACGATTTCTACGTACTCGCGCGTGCGGGCCAGCGGCTTGCCGAAGGCGACCCCGTGCCATCCTTCCACCACCTGCGGCCCGGACACGCCGAGGCCGAGCAGGAAGCGCCCCTCGGACAGCTGGTCGAGGGTGATGGCAGTGGTGGCGGTGAGGGTCGGCGTACGCGCGGGAATCTGCATGATCGCGGTACCCACGTGGATCCTCTTGGTCAGAGCGGCCACCCACGTGATGGTGGTGACGGCGTCCGAGCCGTAGGCCTCCGCCGACCACACGGAGTGGAAGCCCAAGCGGTCCGCTTCCTGCACCAGGGGCACGTTGATCCTGAGGGCGGAGCCGGAATATCCCATGTTCAAGCCGAGGCGCATGTCATCCTCCCTGTCGACGAATTCGCTCCGCGATCCTCTTCGGCCCCAGCCAGCGAAAACGCGCCAGCGGCACGTGGCCGCGGTGGAGGGTCACTCCCTCCTGCTCGAGCAGGATTCGCTGGGTCAGCATGCTCCCCACCGCGCGCCGCCGGCTGATCTCCCCGCGCGCGTTCACCACGCGGTGCCACGGCAATCCCGAGGGGCAGGTCCGCAACGCCCGTCCCACCATCCGCGCGCGCCGAGGCCAGCCGAGCCACGCCGCGATCTGCCCGTACGTCGCCACCCGTCCCCGCGGAATCCTCGCCACCTGTCGCCACACCCGTCGTTGAAAGTCGATCAGCTCCGTTCGCCTCCGAACTGCATCTCGTACAGCCGCGCATAGCGCCCGCCCTGGGCCACGAGCTCGGCGTGCCGCCCCGCCTCGCGGATCCGGCCCCGGTGCAGCACGAGAATGCGATCCGCGGTTTGTATCGTGGACAGCCGGTGGGCGATGGCCACGCTCGCCCTCCCCTGGAGCAGCTCTTCCAGCCCCGCGCGGATCAGCGACTCCGACTCCGGGTCCACGCTCGACGTGGCCTCGTCCAGGGCGAGGACGGACGGATTATAGAGGAGGGCCCGGGCGATGGCCAGCAGCTGGCGCTGTCCCTGCGAGAGATTCTGTCCGCGCTCGCGGATCTCCTCGTCGAGGCCGCGCGGCAGGGAGGCCACCACGCGGTCCGCCCGCGCGGTGCGGAGCGCGCTGTCGAGGGCGGAGGCCGACGCCCCCTCGCCCGCTCCCACCCTCAGGTTCTCCTCGACCGTGCCCGTGAAGAGGAACACCTCCTGGGGTATGACGCCCACGTGGCGGCGGAGGGCGCGGAGATCCCACTGTCGCACGTCGTGGCCACCCACGAGCACCTGCCCGCGCGTGACGTCGTAGCCCCGGGTCATCAGGCGGACGATGGTGCTCTTACCCTCGCCCGTCGGTCCCACGAGGGCCACCCGCTCGCCCGGCGCGACCACGAACGAGCAGTCCCGCAACACCCACTCCTCCTCCTGATAGGCGAACCAGACATTGCGGAACTCCACGGCGGGAGCTCCTGGGACCGGGGCGACCGCCCCGTCCGCCGGAGCCTGCACGGCTGGCTCGCTGTCGAGCAGGCCGAAGATGCGCTCGGCCGCCACGGTGGCGGCCTGCATCACCGTGTACTTGGCCCCCAGGTCGCGAATGGGCAGGAAGAAGCGCGCGGTGTACTCGAGGAAGGCGACGAGCCCGCCGAAGGTCAAGGCATGGGCCACGACCTGGCCGCCGCCGTACCAGAGCAGAAGCGCCACCGCCAGAGATCCGATGGCCTCCACTCCCGCGTAGAGGAGCGCGTCGAAGAAGGTCGAGCGGAACTGGGCCCGGCGCAGGTCCGCGTTCAGCCGCCCGAAGAGCTCGGCCTCGCGACGCTCTCTCGCGAAGAGCTGGATCACCGCCATGCCCTGCAGCGACTCCTGGAGGAAGGCATTGAGACGCGCCAGCCGCGTCCTCACCGCGCGATAGCTGTCGCGGGCCTTGAGCCTGAAGTAGGCGGCGCCCAGGGTGAGGACGGGCACGAGGGCGAAGGTGACGAGGGCCAGCTCCCAATTCAGCAGGAGCATCAGGGTGACGATGCCCCCGAGGGTCAGGACATCGCTCACCACCGCCATGGCCCCGCTCGAGAAGAGCTCGCTGATGGCTTCGACGTCCGTCAGCACACGCGTCATGAGCCGGCCCACCGGGCTCCGGTCGAAGAAGGCTGCGTCCTGACGCTGGAGATGCGCGAAGAGGGCCGCGCGCAGGTCATGCATCACCCGCTGCCCGAGCAGCTGCGTCAGGTAGGAAGCGCCGACCCGGAGACCGTACAGAGCAAGCAGGCAGGCGAGGTAGGCCCCGGCCACTCGGGTGAGGCCGGGCCAGTCGCCCGCGAGGATATGGCGGTCGATGGCGATCTTGACGAGCCACGGCTGCAGCAGCTCGAGGGCCGCAATGCACGGGAAGAGCAGCATCGACAGGTAGACGAGCCGGCGATGCGGACGCACCACGTGCCAGAGACGACGCATGAGGCGGGGATCGTAGGCTTTCCCGAGGAGCTCGTTGTCGTCCGGATGCGGGGGCCTCGAAATGGCCCCCGCACTCCCCCCTTCTCGCGTGTCGTCTCGCCCTTTCGGGCTCGACGGTTCTGCGGTCAGGTCCGGGCGCTTGCTCATTCGCGCTGCCCCGTGTGGGCGTCGTCTTGCTGCGGGGCTCTCTTCCTCACGGACCCGGTCTTCCCGACGGTGGCTCTTGGCTGTCGAGGCAGCCCGTGGTGGCTACTCACGGGCCAGCTCCTGCTCGATCTGCTGGATCCGCCAGAGGCGGGCGTAGAGGCCACCGGCCTCGAGGAGCTCGGCATGCGTCCCCTGCTCCACCACACGCCCTTCGTCGAGGACGATCACCCGGTCCGCCTCCTGCGCCACGCGGAGACGGTGGGTCATCACCAGCGTGCTCCGCCCGGTCACTTCGCCCCGGAGAGCGCGGAGGATTTCCGCTTCCTTGCCCGCGTCCACCGCGGAGAACACGTCGTCGAGCACGAGGATGGGCGCCTCGGGCACGAGCGAGCGCGCGAGGGCCACCCGCTGTCGCTGGCCGCCGGACAGGGTGAGGCCGCGCTCGCCCACCACCGTCTCCCACCCCTCGGGGAAGCCCTCGATCTCGGGCCCGAGCCCGGCCGTCTCGGCCGCGGTACGAAGACGCGCCTCGGGCGCCATCTCGTCGCCGAGGGCCACGTTGTCTCCGATGGAGCGCGAGAAGAGAAACGCTTCCTGGGGGACATAGCCGATGGAGCGGCGCAGGCGCCCCCTCGGGAGATCGAGGACATCGACGCCGCCCACGAGGACCGTCCCCGGGGATGGCTCGTAGAGACGGCTCACGAGAGCACCCAGGGTGGACTTGCCGCTTCCCGTGGGACCGACCACCGCGACCAGCGAGCCCTGCGGGACGGTGAAGCTCACCCCGGCGAGGGCCGGCTCGCGCCCGCCATACGCGAAGTCCAGCTTCCGGAACTCGATGGGCCCGGTGAGAAGCGGCAAGGCCGGCGCGGTCTCGGGCTCCGCCGCATGACCCGGCTCGTCCAGAATCTCCGCCACCCGCACCATGGCGGCGAGCCCACGCTTGAGATTGGCGAGCGTCCATCCGAGCGCGATGGTCGGCCACGCGAGGTGGGCGAGATACCCGCTGAACGCCACGAAGGCGCCGAGGGTGATGCGCCCGTCGAGGACGGCGCGGCCTCCCACCCAGAGCACGATCAGGCCGCCCACTCCCGAGATGAGACCGAGCATGGGAGAGAACGCGGCCTGGGTCCGGGCAAGGCGAAGGCCGCGGCCCAGATACTCGCGATTCAACCGCTCGAAGGCCCCGATCTCACGCGTTTCCATGGTGTAGGCACGCACCACGGCCATGCCGCTGAGATTCTCCTGCACCTTGGCGGACAACGCGCCCAACTGCTCCTGGAGCGCCGTCGACTCGACCTCCACGCGATGATTGAAGCGCCGGGCGAGGACGACGAGCAAGGGTGACGGCGCGACAGCCCACAGGGTGAGGAGCGGGTCGATGACCCACATGGCCGCGAGGGTGCCCGCGAAAACAAAGCTCGTGCTCACGAGCATCACCGTCCCGAAGCCCGCGAGCGCCCGCAGCGCCTGGATGTCGTTGGTGGCGCGCGACATGAGATCGCCCGTGCGGTGGGTCAGGTAGAAGGCGGGAGGCAGGGTCTCCAGGTGTCCGTAGAGGTCACGCCGGATATCGTGCTCGACCCACTGCCCCGCCCCGAGCATGGTGAACCGGGAGCCGAGCCTCGACAGGCCGTGGAGCAGAGCGAGGGCGACGATCATCCCGGCGTGGTAGAGGAGCCGGCCATCGCCGGCGCGGAGGCCGTCGATGGTCAGCTTCACCTGCCACGGTATGCCGAGGGAGAAGGCGGTGCCGAGCGCGAGACAGCCGACGCCCACCGCATAGCGCGCGATGTACGGACGGAGATAGGCGAGGAAACGGCGAGTTGGCGACACCCGCCCAGTATACCGAGGCTAGGCCTTGACCGCCCCGGGCGGGCCGTCCAGATACGGCCGGAGCGCCGCATAGACCGCGAAGAGCATCGGCGTGGGAACGGCGTGGCGCTCGCCGAGCCGGACTGCATATCCCTGGAGCGCGTCGATCTCCAGGCGCTTGCCCTGCATCAGGTCGTAGTGGAGCGAGGAATAGCCGCCGGCGCCGAGGGCGTCGAGGTACCCGAGGCACGTCTCGACGATGCCCGGCCCCAGGTCGGCTCCCGCTGCGCGCGCGAGCGCCGCCATCTCTTCGAGAAGGAGACGGTAGAGCCGCCGGGTCTCGGGAAGCGCCCGGATGACGCCGGCGGGACAGCGCGTGAGCGCGGTCATCCCGGCATGGGCCACGAGGTAGACGTACTTTCCCCACAGCGTGCGCAGGACGTCCTTCGAGATCTCGCAGAGGATCTGGGCGCGGCCGCACGCTTCGAGAAAGGCCCGGCTCCGCGCGGACTCACGCCCGTCCATCTCCCCGAACTGTATCCGTCCGAGCAGCGTGTGCTGGATCACCCCAGGGGATTCGATGGTGGCGAAGACCTGGGCGATGCCGCCGAGCACGCGTCCCTTGCCCACGATGGCCTCGAGCTTCTCCTCGTTGTCCACGCCGTTCTGGATGGAGAGCACGCCGGTGTCCGGGCCGAGCGCGGGCGCGAGGGCGCGTCCCGCGCTCTCCGTATCGAAGGACTTGACGCAGAAGAGCACGAGATCCGCCGGCTCCAGCCCGTCGAGCTTGTCCACGGCGGGAGCTTTCACCACCCATTCCCCTTCCGGGGCGGACTTCACGCGGAGCCCCTGGGTGCGGATCGCCTCGAGGTGAGCGCCGCGCGCCACGAAGGTGACGTCCTCTCCCGCCCGCGCGAGCTTCGCCCCGAAGAAACCGCCGGTGCCTCCCGATCCCATCACGACGATGCGCATGGCTCTCCCTGGTCTGGGTGAAGTGTTGCGGCCCGCCCACTGTCGTCGAGGGTCGCCCCGCTGTCAATATGCTACGCTGCACGGGACATGGCCGATCCCTTTCTCGAGGTGGCCGTCGACGCGGCCCGGCGCGCCGGCTCCCTCCTCCTCGAGCGCTTTGGCACCCTCCGCGAGATCCGCTACAAAGGTAGTCCAAGCAATATCGTGACCGAGATGGACCGCCGGGCGGAAGCCCTCGTCATCGACTGCATCAGGAGCCGCTTTCCCGACCACGCCATCCTCGCCGAGGAAGGCGGGGCGAGCGCGGGCTCGACCGGCCATCGCTGGATCGTCGATCCTCTCGACGGCACGACCAACTACGCGCATGGAATGCCCTTCTTCGCCGTCTCCATCGCTCTCGAGGTGGACGGCAGGGTGCAGGTCGGCGTGGTCTTCGATCCGAACCGCGACGAGTGCTTCACCGCCGTGCGCGGCCAGGGCGCCTTTCTCAACGGCCGGCGCCTGCGCGTCTCCGAGACGCCCACGCTGGACGAGAGCCTCCTCTCCACCGGCTATCCCTACGACATCCGCAAGAGACGGGACAACAACCTCGCCGAGCACGCGGCGTTCATGGTGCGCTGCCGGAGCGTGCGCGAGATGGGCTCGGCGGCCATCAATCTGGCCCTCGTCGCGGCGGGGCGGCTCGACGCGTTCTGGGAGCTCGTGCTCGGCCCGTGGGACGTGGCCGCGGGGTGTCTCATGGTCGAGGAGGCGGGAGGTCGCGTGACCACTCCTGCGGGCGGGCCCGTCAACATCGACAAGCCGTCGGTGCTGGCGTCCAATGGCCGCATCCACGATGAGATGCTGGCCACCCTGCGAGAGGTCCGCGATCAGGCGCCGAGCGGGTAGCGCCGGCCGCCGACCGTCACGGTGGCGGGAGCGCCAGCGGCGCCGGGCTCCATGTGCTGAAGGAGCTGCCAGGCCGCGGCGCGACTGAAGCGGGCCTCGAACTTTGCTCCCTTGATCCGGCAATACGGCACGTCGCCCGCGCCGAGCCGCAGGGACGCGGGATCGAGGGACTCGCGGCTCAGGTCGCTCAGGATCAGGGCGAATCCATCCTTTTCAGGCTCCAGGCGAAGCACGGAGTACGGCGCGTCCTCGACCTCCACGGGCACGCGTGCCGGCCCGATCTGGATGAAATGTCCGGCGGCGTCTACCTGGAGCCCGTCGCGCAGGCTGGCGAGGATACCCTCGTGCGTCACTTCTTCGTCCTCGTGGAACCAGGCCCCGTCGCGATCGATGCGAAGCCGGGGGAGCTTCCAGGTCGAAGGGTCGCTGGCCGGTGTCACGAGAAGGCCGCCGCGCAGTAGGTCACCGCGCCCTGGGGATCGGGCCACTGGGCGTAGCGGAGCAGCTCGCCGCGGCTGCCGGGCAGCGCGCGCAGGAATGCGTAGATGGGCGAAAGCCCGCAGATGCGGCGGCTGTCCCCGTCGGCCGCGACGGAGGCAAAGAACGCCGCCGGCTCCGACGCCGTCACCGCCGCGAGCATTCTCCGGTCCTCCTTGGCTACCAACTCGAGGAAGGCGGGGGTGTTCGGCTGGGCGTCGCCGAAGCGCGGACCCACGTGCGCGAGGTCCACTCCGCCGATGACACACACCCGGCGCGCCGAGGCGGCGATGGTCTCGGCGAGGGCGTCGAGGAAACGCGGCACCCGCGGATCCTCTTCCGCCTCGCCACCCGACCACACCGCCTCGTGCAGGAACGAGGCGAGCACAGGCAGGACGGTAAAGGCCCGGCTCCCCAGCATGCGCCGGAGCATGACCGCCTGGAACTCTATCGAGTGCTCGCTGCGATGGGCGGTCTCCGAGGCGAGCAGGTCGTGACCGTAACGTCGCTGGAGCGCCTCGAAGAAGTCCCGATCGGCCTCCGCCGCTCCGAGCGGCGTATCGTAGGGCTTGAGCGTGGCCGCGAAGGGATTCTCCATTCCGGCGTGGCAGGTGCCGAGGAGGACGAAGAGATCGGCGTCCGACCGCTCCACGAGGGCGCGATAGGCCCAGGCATAGGTTGGCCCGCCCCGGTGGAAATCGATGTGCGGGGCAAGGAGGCCGCGGAGCTTCGCCGATTCCGCCGGCATCACGGGAGCACCCGGGCCATCGGGGTGGACGAAGAAGCCGTCGATCTGCTCGTTCAGAGCGTCCGCGTCTCCCGCGTAGGCACCGCCCGCGTGGGCCGCGGGACGTGTAGGGCCCGCGAGCCACGCCTCTTCGATCCCCCGCCGCCGCGC
>Ga0070712_100002731_pt1 | contig 10893 bp, 12 predicted proteins | sample LARL81metaG_FD_71396 | JGI IMG/M metagenome (GOLD analysis project Ga0070712, IMG submission 71396) | Corn, switchgrass and miscanthus rhizosphere microbial communities from Kellogg Biological Station, Michigan, USA - LAR L8-1 metaG | ecosystem: Host-associated > Plants > Roots > Rhizosphere ...
AGCTCCTCCAGGACCGGGCAGTCGTCGGGGCCGGCGCCAAAGATGCCATTTTCATTATGGCCATCGAGCCAGAACATCACTGGCTCCTCTGGCTTGAGCTGGGCCAGCGCGTGCGGCAGCGCCACGCGGCTGTCGCCGACCAGGAACGCTACGTTATAACAATCCTTGCACAGGCCTTCCGCCGCCTTGTGGGCGAAATCTGGACTGATCTCGATCGTTATTACGTGCGGAAAGAAGTTCGACGCCCAGGCTGTGCTCTTGCCCTCGTGCGTACCGGTCTCCAGTAGTGTTTTCGCGCTCAACCGCTCCCGCAGATCGAGTACGAATTTCTCCATTTCGAATAAATGCATAATACCCCGCTTGCCCCCGCTGTCAGAATAATTAACGTCGCCCCCCAGCGAGCGGGGTGCACACTGAGGAGCGACGGTCCCAGACGCGGGCCCCCGAAGGCCCGGTCAGGAGACGGGGAGGCATGGGAGTGTCGGAAACTAGTTTCCGGCTATTGACAGCGCCGTGGGCGCCTGCTAGATACCGGTTCGGACGTGTGACGTGTCTGGGTTACGACTGGCTGACTGCCAGTCAGCTAGCCGGGGCGTCGAGGCCCCGGTTTAGCCTCTCCAAATCCCTAACCACCCGATCGATCACAGAGGCCCAATCGCCGGCCCTAGGCTGGCGGTACAGCCGCATGGACGGGTACCACGGACTGTCGGTGCGGTCGTCGTAGAACCAGCGCCAGCAGCCATCGTAGCGGCTCAGCAGCCAGGTTGGTTTGCCTAGGGCGGCGGCCAGGTGCGCCATCGCGCTGTCGCAGGCGATGACCAGGTCCAGCTGCGAGATGATCGCCGCGGTGTCCAGCATGTCGAAGGCGTCACGGATCGGCTGGGCGATGCGTTTGTCCTGGACATGCTTCGCCGGTTGCTGTAGGCTAACGAAATCGAAGTCTCTATGCAGCTCCAGGATCGGCTCCAGCGCCTCTATAGGCAGCGAGCGACGCCGATCAATCCCCGCAGCAACTGGATCGTCTGGTCGGGCATTACCCGCCCAACATAGGCCGACGCGCGGATTATCGAACGACTTGCAATAGGCGCTAATGCAGCGATCCATTAATACGTAGTACGGCATCTGCGCGATGTAGGGCTCGTTCGGGACGGCGTTGCTGTTATTCGCGAACAGCACTGGCGCATCGAGGAACGGTACCACCACTTCACAATCGTAGACGTACGGCTCGTCCTTATAGGCATCGTGGCCGACAATAACCTGATAATTATTGACCAGCAGGTTTCTCGCCAATCGCTGCAACGCCGCCGGCACCCCGATGGTCAGTTTCGGCACCAGCGGCTGCAGCAGCTGCGCATAGCGCAGAAACTGGATGCCGTCGCCGAGGCCGAATTCGTGATAAAACAGCACGTGGCGGCCAAGGATATCGTTCAGCGTCTGTGCCCGGTAGATGGACGCGGTGCTGTGGCGCGTGCGGTAGACCTTGGCCACACCACGGGCGCGATATAATTGCCAACCCTCCAGCCACCGCCCAGTGCCGATGTACAGCTGCGCCTGGTTGATTCTAGCGATCTGGTGCGGTAAGTGGGCGATCTGCTCCAACACCGCCTGCGCCTCTTCATAGCGATGCAGGTTGGTGAGCAGCCCAGCGATGTTATTGAGGACGTTGGTGTAGTTTGACGGGTGGTCTTTAAGCCCCGGCAGCATCGCCTGATAGAGGGCCAACGACCGCTCCTGCTCGCCCAAACAGGCATAGGCTAGGGCGCGGAGGAAGGCGGCATCGTGGTCATCCGGCGTTTTCTCTAATATCTCGTTAGCCAGTGCGATCCCGTCGTGAAACTGCTGCTGGGTTTGTACCAGCTCAAGGACTTGATCTGTATCAGCCAATGATCACACTTCCTCCTTCTTGCGCGTGACGCCCATACCGACGTCCCAGCGACGCTCGCGCTCTTTCACGATCTGCTTGTATTCAAACTCGGTCAGGGAGCCAGAGTGCGCCCAGCCTTCCTTCTTGATATCGTCCTCCGTCGCTGGGGCGATATCGACCCAAGTCTTACCGCAGCTACACTCATCGCGCCCGTTCGGCCTGGAAACAAACGTGTGCCCGGCAATCGTCTCTACCATCAGTTATCCTTAAAGGGAGGAGCCCCGCTTCTCCCCGGTAGGCTTTAGTAAGACGCCGTCTGCAGGACGAACGACGTCATCGTCACCTGCACGCTGGTAGTAATCGACGTCGACCCAATGATGATGTCCGATGCACTGGTACCAACAGAGAAGTCGGCCAGCACGTCGTTCTGGGTCGCTGTGGTCCCGAAGAACATCCACTCGACACCGCCGTCGGCGATTGGCGTGGTGGATGTAGCAGTCGGCCCGGTGGACCCGGCAGTTCCTGTGCGAGTGAGCACATAGAAGTTGCCCGACACCGACACGACCTGCCACTGCAAGCTGGCGGCGTAGACCGCAGACACAGTCCACGGGATGGAGTTCAAGCGAGCCCGTGCCCAAGTGACCGTGCCGTTGGCGCCTGGGGTGACTGACGTTGCCGCGAATGAAGCAGTCGCCTGCTCGTTATTCGAGGAGAACGCCAGCGTGCCGAAGGCGTTGGCAGTGAAGGTGAACGTGCACAGCGCCGTCTGCGACGCCTGTACTGCACGCTCCGGCACGTTTGCCGCTGCATCGAAGTTGCTGAAGAACACCAGCGATGCGTTGTTGAAGAGCGGCAGTACGTTGGCCAGAGCCCATTTGCCGCTATTTTGCGAGAGAAACATTTTATACTCCTAGAGGGTTAAGGTAATAACAAGGCCGTGCTGGGCGGACCGCGCGCATACTCAGTCCGCGGGCTAGTCAGCGGATCGAGTTCGGGCAGCGCCGGTGGGTAATAGTGCGCACGTGCGGCACGTGGTTTAACCAGCCGCATCCTCACCGTTACCCGAAAGTGAAGCAGTACGATCATGTGGTGATTTTCGTCACTCCAGTGTGCCGCGTTACTGCCTGCGGCCCGAGCTCTGCGGCGATGCCGGGGATGTCGCCTCGGTAGACATATTGCCCGACATGCTGCAGCTTCATCCACGGGCAGGCATAGATTTTGCCGCCGATGTCCCGCCAGCGATGGCAGAACGCGTAGTCCTCTGACAGGTAGCGACCATCCTCGATATAGCAATCGAAGAATGCGTGCATGCGTCGATTTGCCGTCTCGCGGTGATCAGCTACAAAGCTGAGCTTGGGGTACGCCATGCGGAACCGCTCGAACACTTCCCGCTTGATCATCAGAAAGCCGGTGCCGATCTCACCGACCTCAACTGGCTGCTCGAGGCTGGTGGGCGGCTCTAACGGCGTGTAGAGGTGGTCGCCAGTGAGCTGTGCCAGTTGCTCCGGATCGGCGAACCGGTGGCGGCGGACGATGCTTTGAATATTTTGCCAGTTGATCGCCTTCTTCGGATAGCAGCCGCCGATCACGTCCTTATCCTGGGCAATCAGGTTGAACACGTCCTGCGCCTGGAACACAATGTCTGCATCAATGAACATACAGTGCGTAGCTTCGCTCTGTAGGAACATGTCGACCAGATAATTGCGCGCCCGTGGGACCAGCGACTCGTGGAAGATGTACTCAAAGTTAATTGGCACACCGTTCTGCATCGCGAGGTGCAGCAGATCGAAGCAACACTTGACGTAAAGCCCGGTCGCCAGACCACCATACATCGGTGTGGCGACGAACAGCAACGGAGGCTTATCCCGGTTGCCCATAATACCGTGTTCTAGTCCCATAAATACTCACTTGAGCGATGCCACGGCCGGTGTAGCGGGTCGGCGCCATGCATCGGGCCCGGCAGCCAGAAGCACCGTTCGGCGTCAAGCACTTCCTGCGGACAGCAGTCTCGGCGCAGCATAAACATGTTGGTGCCACTAGCCTCCACATACACGGTCCGATAGTTGAAGAGATTGCCTAGGCGGTTAAACGCAGCGTAGGAGGCGCCGAAATAGCGGCTGCCGTCCCACTTGGCGTGGTAGAGTGGTACGGTCGCATCGACCAGAAAGCCCAGGTTGGCGTTATATTCCGCCACGATGAGCACCGGCTGATAGTGCTGGAGGATCGCATGGAGCACGTGCCAGTCGTTGCTATCGATATCGATGCTGAGGAGGTCGGGTGCTTGAGGACAGCCATAGGTATGGAGCAGCCGACGAACCTCGCCAGGCGTGACCGTCTCCTGATAAACCCGGCGCTCCGCGTCACTGTGGGCGCAGTCCAGCTTGAACCCGTCCCATTCGGCTATCTCGGCGAGGCGCCGCGTGTTGCACTCCGTCCCATCGCCGCAGCCGATCTCGACAAAGAACCGGTTGGTCGTGCCGATCGTGCTGAAGACCGAAGCAATAACCCCGTCCTCGCCGTGCTCGGAGTAGGTTCGGCCCTCGGTGATCGGCAGGTGGTCAAATTGCCTGACGTTGTACACCCGGCGAGTCCCCGGAGTGATAGTCGCAAATCCTGCGCAGGAAGTTGTGGACATCATATGACCACGGTCGTGGGAGGCATCACCGCGCCCGGCAATTCAAACACCAGGGCAGCCACCGCCTGATAGACCGCATTGGTATAATCGCGCAGTGCTATGTAGAGCTGCTGGATTTGCGCGGCGTTGAACGACAGCATATTGCTGTTAAAGTCGGGATACTGGAAAGAGAGGCTGCCGCCCGGAAAACCGAAGTTGCAGGCGGTATCTCGCGCCAAGGTACCAACCTGGTCCATGGAGGTCGGATCCAGCGCGTACACTGACGTCAGGCTGGGGGTCTGCGTGAACGTGACGGTGACCCCGGATAACAGATAGGCCGGCACGCGTTGCAGCCGCATCACGTCGGCAAGTACATGGAAGCTGGTGACCTGTGTGGCCTGGTTGCCTGAGGCCACGTAGGTTTGGAAACCCACGTCCGCGGCAGTATCCACGTAGGTGAACCGCGCACTCGACCATGCCAGCAGCGGTTGGCCGCTGACAATCCAGTATGCATCGCTGATATTGAAGGCCATTAGCCTGCAAACCCTCCACCGACCGTCGTGCCACCCGTTCCAGGCACACTGCCGGGAAGGTTGCCACCACCCTGCGTGATTAGGACGCCGCCGTTGGTGATCAGATGCCGCGGACCGGTCGCTGCGGCCGGTGATGGACTCCAGGTTACGCCAGCAGCGTTGAAATACCCGGCACCATCCATCCAGGCGAACGCACCACTAAAGTTCGGCGAGCCGGTAATCGTCACCGCCATACTCTGTAAATTAATGGTACCGGCCCCAGATGCGGCGACGACGTGGTACTGGGCGCCGCCCACGATGCTATACGGCACCGAAGCGGCAAAATTCGTCGGGAATATGGACGCTCCGGCCCCTGCAAACATTTGACAATACGCGGCGGTGCCGAAATTGACATGATCGAATTGTACGGTTGCTCCCGTGGATGTGTTGATACATATACCAACCTGCCCAGAGCCTTGGCTGGCAATCAATTGGAATCCGGAGATCGTGATGCGCGCCGCCCCACTCACTGCAAAACACGAGCCAGCGGTTGAAAGATTGATAACTACCGAAGACGGGCTTGCGGTGTTGCCGACATAAAGTAATCTGCCGCCACCAACCAACTGCCCGTTTATGGTGCATCCTGCTGAATACGTTCCCGAAGCCACAGTAATAATAATATTATGGCCTTGGGTGTCGTACTGTTGTTGCGCAATGTTGGTGGCCCGCTGTAGGGTCTGCACTGCTGCGCCAGACGACGTACCGGTGTTATTATCATTCCCAGTCGTTGAGACAAACAGATTGAGATCGGTGGTCATGGGAATGCGTGCCGCTTGGCCGAGCGCCTGAATAAATCGGGCCTCAAGCGTCGCGATCGTGCCATCGTCCAGCGCGTCCAGACCGGTCTTGTCGACGATGAACTGGGCGATCATCGCCGAGATAATGCTCGACTGACGCCAGGTCTTGTTCAGCTGCTGCGACGAGGCGATGCCCGTCTGGTAGCCAGTCAGGCGCGCTGGCAAGGCCAGATAGGACGATTGGGACATGACGTTCGCGCCCGTCTGTCCGCCAAAGACCACGAAGTCGTTGGTCGGCATTATATACTCCTAGGCTTGTGTGCTATAGCCGAAGTGCTCGAAGTCTGCCGCTGCCTGACGCAGTACCAGGTCGCGCGCCGCCGGGGTGTAGTACTCGGAATAATGCGCTGGTAGCTTCGAGTTATTTAAATGCGGTAGTTGGAACTCGCCGATGTCTAGCCAGGCACAGATATCAGCGAAATCTTCATGTAGTCGTTCGAACCGCGCCACCCGATCCACCGCCAGCTGGTCGCCTTCAGATAGAAAATAGAAGGCCGGATAGGCCTGCATGGCGCGGAGATGGCTAAGGTGGGCAGTAAATGCTTCCCGTGTCTCCGCACTCGGCCATGGAGCCTGGAGCCGGCCGTGGACGAACCAGGAAAGTGCGCGAGTGAAGGGATTGCGGCAGAAGCCGAACGACCGATAACCTTGTACCTGCGGCCATTGTCGCATCTGGCTGTAAGGTGTGTGGCGGATCATCTTGCGGTAGCGGTTTTGCTCGTGTAGGTGGGGATGATCGCCGTTGTGCCTATAATACGGCGCCTCCGAATAATCGAACGGAAGCTTCTCGGCCAGCGCTGTTCCGATCGAGGTAGTACCAGTGCGCGGTACTTCAACAAAGATGAACCTGTGCTTGACGTTGTACACTACACCCAGCGCTGTTTCAGTCCAACTTCCCAACGCGGCCAGGGCCGCGGTGCACGCTGTTTGATGTGATAAATCTCCAAATCGCCGTCGTGCTCGATCCGCTGTTTAACAGCACGGTAGGCGACATCGATTGAGGGAGCCTGGAGTATTATTGGGCGCGGCAGCACCTCACGGGTGGACCGACGGCGCACAAACACCATAAACCAATCTGTGCTGTAGGGGACGCGCTTCTCGGGATCCGTCAGGTCGGGGACCGCAAGCCGCTTGCCATTCATTCCTATTAAATAATCCATCCCTTTTGCTCCTTAGAATGGCTTATGTGTCCACACTCCGATATAGTCATAGAAGCCGGTCAGGGGCAGGCTGCCTTCGTCGACCGGCTGATAGGAGGCGCTATCGCCACCCCCAACCATCATCACCATCGGGCTTGTGAAATTGCCCACACTGTTAGAGGTGCCCATCGGCTGGCGGTCCAGATACAGTGTGACAAACCCGGGTTGCCATTCGGCGCCCCAAGTATGATACTGCGTCAGGTCGACGCCGCCGTATTTATACCACGCCGCGCCATCATGGACGGTCTGAGAACTGAAGTCTTGGCCGCCGGTTAGGCCAAAACTCTCGAGCATGTCAATCTCGGCGTTAGTGCCACCGGTGTTCCATAGCCACCATGCGACGCCCATGCCGGCGACGTGCTTGTCGTGGCGCAGCCGTGACTCCCAATAGCCGTACCTCTGCTGCCAAGTACCCTCGGTGTTCATGGTCCCGGCAATATACGGCGCGTTGTTGACCGGCGACCCAGCGATTTGCGAGGGGGTGAGCTCCATTAGCAGTTGGAGGTTGGAGTTTACCGCTCTTAGGCAGGAAACTGGCGTCTGTGGATTATAGGGATTAATCAACCACGACTGGCCGATGATAGTCCCAAAGACGACAGGATCATAGGCCTCGTAGCCAGGGTACCAGATTGTGGCGTTTGGCGTCGACGCCGGATTGTAGTTGTTTATTAGAGTGAACGTGGTGAAGTCGTCGTAAAACGTGGTCCCAACCGGTGGTGGCGGTGCCGGTGGTGGAGGCGGAGGCGGTACTGGAGGCGGTGGGGGCGGAGGAGGCGGGGGTGGAGGCACCGGTGGTGGTGGGGGTGGTACTGGGGGCGGAGGTGGCGGCACCGGTGGCGGTGGCGGAGGAACCGGCGGCGGCGGCGGTGGTACAGGCGATGCAGTCGCTGCAGTGATCATCGTGCTGGGGGTGCCAGCACCGGCTGTATTGGTCGCGTAGACCTGGAAATTATAACTTGTGCTAGCCGCCAGCCCACTGACTGTGACGCCTGGATTGACCAGCGGATTCGGCACAGCAATCCATATTCCGCTCACGGGGAGCCTCCAGTCACAGCAAATGTATTGCTGGAAACCATAGTCGTTGCATCGGTGGCGTCTTGTACGTCGAGGTGATAACTGCTGTTTGCTGCTACGCCTGGGTGCGTGAAGACGTACGTTCGGTAACGATTAAGGGCTCCCGGTTTAGCGCGGATTGTTCCAACGCCATCACTTGGGATATTTTGAAAGTCACCGAGTACCAGCGGCGCACCCACAGGAAAACCACCGGCGAACCATCTCACGTTAGCTAACCGCGCATAGCAGGGCAGGCTAGCGATCGCAGGATCGACGTCTGCGTAGCCATAATTCGTCGCTGTTAGCACGTGGATCTGGCAAGCAACTGAACCATCATACGGGTAGCCGCCGTGGTGGACCGTCCAGACCAGCGTCCCATCGATATAACCGTTGAAGCTCGTAGGTAGCCAATCGAATCCGTACCTGTGGCTTTCTCTAGGATCGAAGCCTGTCGCCGCGTCAGGTGTCCAAGCCGCGCGGGTGCCGTCCTGCTTCAGGCAGGAAAAGCCAGCGGATTGTACGCCCCTGCCATTCGTGCCGATGTTAACGGCGAATTCCGGTGGGATGGGGAAAGAACCCGGCGCCTTGATGCTGAACTGGAAGGCAAAGCCGGGCACCCGATCAACCGTGACGGTACATTCCCAGTAACCTAGGACGTGCTCGCAGCTCGGCGAGCTGTTCATGAGGCAGCCGACAAACGGTCGCGGCGCCCCGGCCTGTGCATCGATGTAGGTCTGATAAGCTGCAGGCGTGGGCAGCACCGCCAGGAGGGTTTGCGTCCCATCATTGGTATACAGACCACTGATCGGCGTGCTTGGGTTAAACGGGTTGGTCCACCATTGGGTACCGTGCTCGGCCCAGTTCGGACCGCCGCGGCCATCCGGTGAGTTGGTCTCGCCAGGTGCCCATATCGATTGGGCAGCCGGATTGCGCGGATCGCTGAGCGCAAAACTAGCGAACTCATCGTTGAACGTCGGCAGCGAATAACCGGCGGCGGTGACATCCCGGTACTGTAAGCTTGGAACATCGGAGACCCGGTTAACCTTGCCACTGACAACGAAAGGCTGATTGACCGGTTGATCAGCGATCTTGTCGATCGTCAGCGTCATTACGAGAACATCCCGCTGATGGGTGCCGACGTGGTCCGCGGCGGCGAGGCGCCCACGAGCTTTGCGAGCGTCGCGCACATGTTGAAGTGATCCCAGTTGGTGCCGTAAAATCCCGGTATAACCCGGGCACCATAGAAGATGGTGGCGACCTGGTTGTTCCCCCCGCTGTCGTCTTCATCAAAGGTAACAATCAGCAAGGAATTATGGGTTCTAGCCCACTGGGCGTAGGCATCGAGATTGTTCCGCAGCCAGGTGTCGCCCGTACTGATCGACCCGTCATGCATGTCGTTATTCAGGTTAGGAATAACAAACGACAACGCTGGGAGTGCTGCGAAGTTGCCGCCTGAGTTTGTGGGAAAATTCGAGCCGAAGTCCCGCTCTACGCTAAAGCCTTCGGGGAAAGCCTCCCAAGGATTGTGCTTTTCTGGGCTGCCGCTTTCAACAAAGCCCGCGAACGTCTTGCCGATGGCCTGTACTTGAGTGGCTAGCGACGGGTCCGGTTCGGCGTGGAAGTAATCGTCGCCGATGCCGAAATCGCTGCCCGCATAGAGGATCATATAATTCGGTTCGCTGGGGTGAGTGTCAGCAAAGTAGTTCGTCAGCAGCGCACCGCCGCTGGCAAGGGTGTTGTTGATGTATGGCGCTTGGTTACTACCGATTATCTGACCGTAACCGTGGTTTTCCTCCACAACGATAACGACGTGGTCATAGGTTGTAGAGGTCGTCGACTTGGTTATCGGCGCGGTCGTGGCACCACTGCCGGCGCTGTTCGAGACAAACACCCGGAAATCATACGAGGCGTTTTGCGCCAGCCCGGCTATCGTGACATTCATCAGGGGCGAGGTCGCAAACGGGCCGCCCCAGACCAGCGCGGGGCTGTTCGGATTGCTGATGACGCCGCTCACTGTGCGACTGAACCAAGAGGCCGAGGTGTTCTGGTACCAGATCACCCCACTTACCAAGAGCACACGCGCGGCGTTGCTGGTCGAGTTGGCAGCGATGCCATTGACCGTAACCACGGCGCTGGCATTAATTGCCCACACATTGCCGGAAGCATCGGTGACTGTACCGCTGCTCGGTGTGCAGTAAGGGATAGCCGTGGCGTTGGTAAAGGTTGACGCTGGTGTCAGCTTGAACTGCGGCTGATAGGATCCGCGATCCAGTATCCCTCCAGTGGTCGGCGGTGCGAACTGCAGGACTGCCGTGGTCGTTGTTGTATTCGGCACCGCAAAGCCGGTTGGTACCCCTGGTAGGGTGACTGGTGGCGGGGGTGGCGGTGGTACCGGTGGCGGAGGCGGTGGTGGCGCGCTAAACAACCCGAAGGCGATAACGCTTTTGTTGTTTGTCGGCACAAACACCTTGCCAGCGGCGACCGTTGGCGGTGTGAACTTAGCAAGAGAGAACAAGCCTCCGGCGCCGTTGAGAAGTCCAGTTCCCGCTGCCGGGTTTGTGGTCGATGAGTAGAGTTGCACCAGAGTATCGGCGCGGAAGGCCATGAGTTTGCCGTTTACCCGCGTATTGTTTGGATTGGCTTGCGCTTGGACTGCCCAGACGATGGCATTGGCTGCGCTGTTGCCGTTGCTGCTTACTTGTAGATAAGAAGCGTAGTTAAACGCAACGGAGGTCTGCACCGCTGGTGAAGTGTTGAGGGTTAAGTTCTCGCCAGAAGTGGCAACCTGGAAGGC
>Ga0070712_100002734_pt1 | contig 10892 bp, 10 predicted proteins | sample LARL81metaG_FD_71396 | JGI IMG/M metagenome (GOLD analysis project Ga0070712, IMG submission 71396) | Corn, switchgrass and miscanthus rhizosphere microbial communities from Kellogg Biological Station, Michigan, USA - LAR L8-1 metaG | ecosystem: Host-associated > Plants > Roots > Rhizosphere ...
CACCGACGACTGCCTGCTCGCCCAGGCGCCGAGCTGGGAGCCGTGCGGACGGGAGTGGAAGTACGGCTCGCTGTCGTCCTGGGACATCGCGGTCACCGCACCCTGCACGATCACCTGACGCCGCAGCGCGTACCAGGGGAACAGGGCGCTGGCGTGCGCATTCGCGGCCAGGTCCTGGGCCTTGGCGGAGGTGCGGTTGGTGTAGAACACAAAGCCCGCACGGCTGTGCTCCTTAAGCAGGACCGACCGGGACCGGGGCCGCCCGGCCACTGACACGGTGGAAAGCACCATGGCATTCGGCTCCGGCAGGCCCGACGCGGCCGCGTCGGCGAGCCACGAGGAGAACTGATCCACCGGGTGCGCGGCCAGCATGGATTCATCCAGGCCGGGGTCGTTGCCCGCAGATGTCCCTGTCTGAGGCGGGTGCTGATCGGTATCCACGGGTACCGATCCTCACACAGGCTCTGCACCCGGCGCGAGAAAGAAGGCACTGGTGGCGCGTATCACGCCATCCCGCGCTATCCGGACATGACCGACACGTTGTTGAATAAAGCGGCACACGGCGAGTGCGACCCACCGCCGGGCCCGGAATCCGGGTGCCGTCGCTCATCGCAGACACGAGGAGAGCACAGATGTCCGACTTCAAACCCGGGTTGGAAGGCGTCGTCGCGTTCGAGACGGAGATCGCCGAGCCCGACCGGGAAGGTGGCGCACTCCGGTACCGGGGAGTCGACATCGAAGACCTGGTCGGCCAGGTCTCCTACGGGCACGTCTGGGGCCTGCTGGTGGACAACTCGTTCACGCCCGGGCTGCCGCCCGCCGAGCCGTACCCGATCCCCGTCCGGTCCGGCGATATCCGGGTGGACGTGCAGAGCGCCCTGGCCATGCTGGCGCCCGCCAAGGGCATGCGGCCCCTGCTGGACATCAGCGACGAGCAGGCACGCGACGACCTGGCCCGTGCATCGGTGATGACGCTTTCCTTCGTGGCGCAGTCCGCGCGGGGCACCGGGCTGCCCGCCATCCCGCAGGAACGGGTGGAGGAGTCGGACAACATCGTCGAGCGCTTCATGATCCGCTGGCGCGGCGACCCGGACCCCCGGCACGTCAAGGCGGTGGACGCCTACTGGACCTCGGCCGCCGAGCACGGGATGAACGCCTCCACCTTCACCGCCCGGGTGATCGCATCGACCGGCGCCGACGTTGCGGCCGCGCTCTCGGGTGCCGTGGGGGCCATGTCCGGGCCCCTGCACGGCGGGGCACCCGCCCGGGTGCTGTACATGGTCGAGGAGGTCGAGCGGATCGGAGACGCCACCAAGTACGTACGGGCGGAACTGGACAAGGGCGAGCGGCTCATGGGTTTCGGGCACCGCGTCTACCGGGCCGAGGACCCGCGGGCCAGGGTGCTGCGGCGTACCGCCAAGGAACTGAACGCCCCACGGTATGAGGTGGCGGCGGCCCTGGAAGAGGCGGCCCTCGCGGAACTGCACGCGCGCAGGCCCGACCGGGTGCTGGCGACCAACGTCGAGTACTGGGCCGCGATCGTGCTTGACTTCGCCGAGGTGCCCTCGCACATGTTCACCGCGATGTTCACCTGCGCCCGCACCGCGGGCTGGTCCGCGCACATCCTGGAGCAGAAGGGAACCGGGCGGCTCATCCGGCCGAGTGCCCGTTACGTGGGCCCGAAGGCCCGGCCGGTCAAGGAGGTCCCCGGCGCCGAGGGCGTCATCGGCGAGATCTGACGCAAGCCGCCCGTGGCCGGTGTGGCTGCCGAGCCTAACGTGGCTCCCTGGATATCGCTCCCCCAGCCGCGTTTGTCATGGTTGCCAACCATTACATACAGGTCGGCGCGGCCGGAGCTGTGGGTGTTGTCACAGCGGGGCGGGCTGCGCTGCGGCGGGGGCGGAGACCGGCCTCGATAGGCTGGCGGCATGACCCCCATCGAGATTCCTGCTGGTCTGCGCCCTGCCGACGGCCGGTTCGGCAGCGGCCCGTCGAAGGTCCGTCCCGAACAACTGGCGGCGCTGGCGGCTTCCGGGGCCTCTTACCTCGGCACATCCCACCGGCAGGCGCCGGTGCGGTCGCTGGTCCAGCGGGTACGCGAGGGCCTCGCCGAACTGTTCCGGCTGCCGGACGGTTACCAGGTGGTGCTGGGCAACGGCGGCACCACGGCGTTCTGGGAGGTCGCCGCGTTCGGCCTGGTGCAGCAGCGATCCTCGCACTTGGCGTTCGGGGAGTTCTCCAGCAAGTTCGCGCAGGTCGCACGGACCGCGCCGTGGCTGGATGAGCCAGCCGTCATCGAGTCACCGGCGGGCAGCCATCCGCAGCCGCGGGCGGAGCCCGGCGTGGACACCTACGCGCTCACCCACAACGAGACCTCGACCGGTGTGGCCATGCCCATCCACCGGGTACCAGGAGCGGACAACGGCGCCCTGGTGATCGTGGATGCCACCAGCGGCGCCGGCGGCCTTCCGGTGGATGTCACCGAGACCGACACGTACTACTTCGCGCCGCAGAAGTGCTTCGGCTCCGACGGTGGGCTGTGGCTCGCCCTGATGTCGCCCGCGGCATTGGAACGCGCCGCGGCGATCGCGGCCAGCGGGCGATACATTCCGGAGTTCCTTTCGGTGCAGGTCGCGATCGACAACTCGGCGAAGCAGCAGACCTACAACACTCCATCGGTGGCGACCCTGCTGCTGCTGGCCGCGCAACTGGACTGGATGCTTGCCCAGGGTGGCCTGGACTGGACCGTCGCACGTACGGCCGACTCGTCGTCCCGCCTGTACACCTGGGCCGAGAAGGTGCCCTATGCGACCCCGTTCGTGGCCGACCCGGCGCAGCGTTCCCAGGTGGTCGGCACCATCGACTTCGCCGACACCGTGGACGCCGCCACGGTTGCCGCCACGCTGCGGGCGAACGGGATCGTTGACACCGAGCCGTACCGCAAGCTCGGCCGCAACCAGTTGCGGATCGCCATGTTCCCGGCCGTGGACCCGGCGGACGTGGAAGCACTCACCACGTGCATCGACTACGTCGTCGACCACCTGCAGCCGTAGGGCGGGGTGGTGGGGCCGGAGCGTTAGGGCGGGGTGGTGGGGCCAGAGCGTTAGGGCGGGGTGGTGGGGCCAGAGGATAGAGTCAGTGCAGGATGGCTCCCACCAGGGCCACCAGGACCAGGAGCGCGAGCACGGTGGGGAGCAGCCAGCGCGTGGTGCGGTTCACATTAGGAGCCTAGGGCACCGCGGAGCGGCCAGGTGCCGATGACCTCGTAGCGCGGGTTGGCGCTCAGCCGACTGTGGATCAGGTGGATTTCCTTGGCCACCCACGGTATTCCGGCGAAGTCGGCGAGGGTTCCGACGAGCGAGTTCATGTCGGCCGGCGCACGGCACCTGGCCAGCGTGAGGTGCGGCTGGTAGCCACGCCCGCTGTTTGCGGGGCGCGCACCGGCCCGCTGCGCACCCGCGCCGGCCGAGGCGGCCAGCATGCCAAGCCCGCGGCGGTCACCCTGGATGCCGGTCCACAGCACCCGGGCCCGGTTGGCGCCGGGGAAGGCGCCCGCTCCTGCCAGGGACAGGGACAGGCACGGATGCCGCCGGGCGGCCCGTTCCATCCGCACCGCCAACTCCGTGGTGACCGACTCGTCCACCTCGCCAAGGAAGGCCAGCGTGAGGTGCCAGGCGTCGCGGCCTGTCCAGCGCAGATCTGGCCAGGCGGGACGCAACGGCGCCACCACCTCGTCCAGTTCGCTGGCTGCCTCAGGGGGCAGCGCGATCGCCACAAACAGCCTCATGATCCCATTGGAGCAGCCGTGGGCCCCCTCGTCGGCCGTTGTGCAGGGATTGGCCGGTCCATGGAGCATATGTCTACCGGCGGTCAGCCCTCCGCGCGGGCCAGGACGGCCGGGCGCAGGACGGAGCGAAGGCGGGCACCGCGCGCCCGAGCAAGCAGCAGCGCCACGCCGACGGCCCCGGCCACCGAGATCACACCGCCCCCGATCAGGCCGACCCGGGCGCCGAACTGCTCGGCGACCCAGCCAACCAGCGGAGAGCCGAGCGGCGTCCCGCCGAGGAAGACCAGCATGTAAAGCCCCATCACCCGGCCCCGCACCTCAGGCGTGGTGCTGAGCTGGGTGGTCGAGTTGGCCGCGGTGGTGAACATCAGCACCGCCATACCGGTGGGCACCAGCATGACCAGGAATGACCAGAAGACCGGCATCAGGCCGGAGACCACTTCGAACAGGCCGAACGCGAGCGCCGTGGTCAGCATGAGGCGCATGCTGGGCCGGGCACGGCGAGCGGCTACCAGGGCGCCGCCCAGCGCGCCGAGCGCGAACACGGCCGAGGCCAGGCCGAACTCCGACGCCCCGGTGTGGAATACGCCCTTGGACATCAGCGCGGTGGTCACCTGGAAGTTCATGCCGAACGTGGCCACGAAGAAGACCAGCACCAGGGTCAGCCAGAGCTCTGGACGTGCCCGGACGTAGGTGAACGTTTCCCTCAACTGTCCCCGCGCCTTGGGCACGCGGGCCACCGGGCGCAGTTCGCTCTCCCGCATGAGCTTGAGCCCGACCAGCACGGCCCCGTAGGAGGCGGCGTTGATCAGGAAGGCGGCCGGGGTGCCCACCGCGGCGATGACGAGACCGGCGACGGCCGGGCCGACGATCCTGGCAAGGTTGAACGTGGCGCTGTTCAGCGCGATGGCGTTCGCCATCCCCTCGCTGCCGACCATCTCGGCCGCAAAGGTCTGCCTGGTGGGGTTGTCCACCACCGCGACCATGCCGAGGGCGAACGCGAGCAGGTACACCTGCCAGACGGCCACGGCGCCGGTGAGCGCGAGTACGCCGAGGATGAGCGCGAGTATGCCCATGATCGCCTGGGTCGTCAGCAGGATGCTGCGCTTGCGGTAACGGTCGGCGATGGCCCCGCCCCAGAGGCTGAACAGCAACTGCGGGAGGAACTGCAGGCCCGAGGCGATGCCCAGGGCGGTCCCACTGCCGTGGGTCAGCTCCAGGACCAGCCAGTCCTGGGCAACCCGCTGCATCCAGGTACCCGTGTTGGACACGACCTGCCCGGCGGCGAACAGCCGGTAGTTCCGGGTGGCCAGCGACCGGAAGGTCTGGAATCTCGGCCGGCGGCCGCCGTGCACGGCGGAACGCTCACCCGCGCCGGGCCCGGTCAGGACTGGCTGAGCTTCTCCAGGATCGGCGCGGCCGCCCGCAACGCTGCCCGCTCGGGCGGCGACAGTTCCTTGAGCCGCTGGGCCAGCCACGCCTCCCGGCGGCGCCGCGCCTTCATCACCAGGTCGCGGCCGGCGTCCGTGGCGGTGAGCACCACCTGCCGCCGGTCGGAAGCGTGCGGCTCGCGCCGCACGAGCTGCAAATCCACGAGCACCGAGATGACGCGCGTCATGGACGGCGGCTGTACCTTCTCGTGCTCGGCCAGCTCCCCCGGAGTCATCGCGCCGTGCCGCTCCAGCGTGGCCAGCGCGGCTAGCTGGGTCTCTGACAGGTCCGGTTCGCCCAGGCCAGCCGCGGCGCGCTCGACTCGCAGGCGGCGGGCCAAGCGGCTCACCGAGATCCGCAGCGATGTGGCCAGGCCGGGGTCGGACCTGTGCTCCGATTGCATCATTTTTATTAGCCTGACTCATTACTTTAGCTAACAGTACGCCATAGCGAAGGATTCCGCGAGCCGATTAATGAGGCGGTCAACGCAAGGCGTGGGGACAGTAGATCACGCGCGGCTCCCGGGCGTGGGCGACAGTCACGGACGTGCTCCCGCCCCCGGCGGCGCGGCGGCGGAGCAAGCGCCACCGCCGGGGCGGCGGGGTGACAGCAGCGGACGCACCGCGCTGGGCCGTTCCCGGAGCCGGGGGCCTAACCTGGAACGGTGAGCCGCACCCTGCGCCCGGCGCCGCCGCCGCTCGAGGCCAACGACCAGCTCGTGACGGCCATCATCACGGCCGCGTGGGCGGTCGCGCTGGTGGTGCTGCTGGTGCTGCGCAGCCAGATCCCGCCCTCCGAGCGCTGGTGGATCTGGACGTGTGTGGCCGGCGTGGCGATGGGCTTGTTCGCGCTGTGGTACGTGCCCCGGATGAAGCGGGCCCGCGCTCGCGGCGCGGCCCGCCGCGCCCAAGCCCAGGACGCGGAGACCTAGGCGGTCCGCCGGGCGTCCCGTGATGCTCGCCGCGTGCATCACTTTGCCGCCGAGTGGGGTTGCGCCGAGCAACCGGGACTTGGGATCAGTTGTGGTCGAGCGACTCGAAGACCGTCTCGGCCACGGAGACGCCGGGCAGGTCCATGAGGTCGTAACCGAGTTCATCGATCACCGGCGGCACCGGCTGATCCGGGCTTCCGGGCAGCAACGCCTCCGAGTGCGCCCCGCAGCCGTGGTCCACCGAGACGACCCGGCCGTCGTCGGGGGCGAACGCGTTGGCGCACACGCCGAACACCGAGCCGAGTGAACCGCCGAGCCGGACGAAGAACCCGCAGCCGCCGCAGACTCCGGGCGCCGCGTGCGCGAGTGGGCTCTTGGGCCCGTGCTCGCTGACGTACCAGCGCATCCCCGTCTCGTCGCGGCCCAGGAGCGACAGCACCCGGCCCTGCGGCGGCACCAGCCCAGCGGCCAGGGCAGGATTGCCAGCCAGTGGCTCGGCCAGCGTCGCCACGAGCACGGACAGGTCGTCGATGTCTTCCAGCCCGTCATCGCCGGCCAGGGAGACCGCGGGCACAAGCCGCTCGTCGTCGGCGGCCGTGGGCAGTATGTCGCCCACGCCGAGGTCACCGGGACGGAGCCGCTCCCGCCAGGGAACCCATTCGGGAGCCAGAATGGACTCGGGGCCGGGCAGCAGCACGGTCTCGGCCACGGTGGCGTTCTTCGCGCGTGACGCCCGGGTCAGGGTGACCGCCCAGCGCCAGCCCCGGTAGGCCGGGTCCAGGCAGTCGAACAGGTGGGTGACGACCCGGTCCGCTTCGGCGTCCAAGCCGACATGATCGCCGACGTAGGCGGCCCCCGCCAGTTCGACGGCGGCGGCGCGGGCAAGGTCGACCGCCTGGGCGCAGATCTCGTCCGGCTCAGGCTTGCGGGCGCGCATTGGGCTCACGGTCAGTAATTGTTCCCCATCCGGGTACATGCTCGCACCATGATGCGGCCAGTTAGGGTCGCCGGCCGGGCCACCGTTTCGTGGTACCGGCTCGACACAGAATACTGGGAACATGGGATTGGACGGGGCCTGGACGGCGGCCAGGCAGGCCGGCAGGGCGGTGTCGTCGGCCGTCCAGTCCAGCGGCCGCGCCGGGGCCGGGGCCGCGCGGGGGACCAGTCGCATGGTGCACCGGATGACCGGCGCCTCCGGGGCCGGCCGTACCGGCCTGGCGAGCCTCATCGAACTGTCCGCCGCTGGCGCGGCCGGCGACGCCTTCGTGACCATCGCACTGGCCGGCACGCTGTTCTTCAGCACCTCTCTCGACCAGGCCCGGGGCCGGATCGCACTCACCCTGCTCATCACGATGGCCCCGTTCGCCGTGCTGGCCCCGGTGATCGGGCCGATGCTGGACCGTGCCCAGCAGGGCCGCAGGTACCTACTGGCGGGCACGCTGATGGCGCGTGGCCTGCTGTGCTGGGGGATGGTCGACGCGGTTCTGCACAACGACGTGGTGGGTCTCCTCCCCGCCGCGTTCGGCGTGCTGGTGCTGCAGAAGGCGTACGCGGTGACCCGGGCCTCCGTCACGCCGAGGCTGCTGCCTCGGGAGATCACCCTGGTCACGGCGAACTCGCGCACCGGCATGGCCACGCTGATCGCCTCCAGCGTGGCCGGGCTTACCGCCCTGGGCATCGAGTATGTGGCCGGGGGCGGGGCCAACGGCGCGGCCTGGGTCCTGCGCGTTGCCACCGTGGTCTACATCGCCGCTACCGCGCTGAGCTTCCGGGTGCCCGATCATGTGGACGCGTTCGACCGCAAGGCCGAGGGGGACAATGCCGAGGCTGCCACCGTGCCGAACCCCGGCCCGGTCACGGCCACCGGCCGTGCCGCCCCCGGTCCCGGGCCACGCGGTCCGGGCGGGACGGTGCCGCTCGGGGCGGAACGGACCCGGACGACCGCGCCGGGCGGGGCGGTCCCCGGCGGAGCGGCGGCGGGCAGGGCGGCGCCGGGCGGCGCCGGGCGGCGGCCATCCCCCCGGCCCGGGCTGCGTACGCTGCGCCAGGTCGGGCCGGTCGTCGCCGAGGCGATGCGCGCGAACGCCACCCTGCGCGCGTTCTCCGGCTTTACCGTGTTCTTCCTCGCGTTCCTGCTCAGGACCGAGCACTTCCACGGGGTGAACGACAAGGTGGCGCTCGGTGGGCTGCTCGTGGCCGCCACCCTCGGCGGTTTCGCCGGCACGGCGCTCGGCTCGGCGCTGCGGTCCCGCCGGCCGTACGTCATCATGTTCGGGGTGCTCGGCGCTTCCACCCTGGTGACGGCGCTCTGCGCGATGTTCTTCGGGCTGTGGGCGGCGCTCGCGGTGGCCCTGGTCGCCGCGTTCGGCCAGGTTCTGGCCAAGCTGGCCCTTGACTCGACCGTGCAGCACGAGATCGGCGAGGACATCAGGTCGTCCGCCTTCGCCGCATCCGAAACCCTGCACCAGCTTGCCTGGGTGTGCGGCGGCCTGGCGGGGGTGGCCCTGTCCCTGACCAACAGCGGGGTCGCGGGCATGATCGTGGCAGCGGTCGGGCTTGGCCTGTCGCTGCTGTTCCTGCTGTCCCAGCGGCGCCGGCGAATCCTCGCGGCGAGGCATTCCCGCCCGCAGGTGGTTTCGTAACGGAAAGACCGGCGGCAGGGCCATCAGCGCACGGGAGAACTCCCTCAACCGACGGGCCTCGCCCGGAACACCACGATTGCTGTCAGGGCTCGACGTCGTCGGCCACCGCGCGCAGCAGGGCGGCGATCTTCTTGGCGTCCCTGGGATCGGGGTGGCGGCCGCGCCGGTAGGAACCCGAGAGGTCATCAAGCAGCTTGATCAGGTCCTCCACGAGGATGACCATCTCGTCTGGGCTCTTGCGGCTCACCTTGGCCACCGTCGGCGTGGGGTCGAGCACCCGTACCTGGAGGGCCTGCACGCCACGCCGGCCCTCGGCCACACCGAACTCCACGCGCTGGCCGGACCTCAGCACCGTGCCGGACGGCAGCGCGGAGGAGTGCACGAATACCTCACCGCCACCGTCGCGACTGAGGAAGCCGAACCCTTTGTCGGCGTCATACCATTTGACCTTGCCAGTGGGCACGGACGGACCTCACGGGGAATAGCGGCGGGCAGGTTCACGCGCAAGCGCCATCCCAGGTTAGTCGCTCCCGCCCGTGTGGGGTCAGTCGCAGTGGCGCTCGTGACAGCGGCGTGACCCCGGCAGAACGCGCCGGGGCCACGCCATCCGCGGCCCCCACGCTCAGATGGTGCTGGGACGGGATCGCGTGAGTGACCGGGAATCAGAGCGCACCGTGCCGCTCGCTCAAGTTCAGGAGGTCTTGTCAGGCTTATACCCTGGAGTTATCGCAGATAATCACGGGATAGTTACAAATCTGATCCATCTGGCCTCTGAAGTGTGCGAATGACTCGCCGGGCCGATCTGACGGGGCAGAACTCACAAAGCGCCGGCGAAACCTCAGGCCGGTGCGCCGTGCGAGACGGTGGCTTCAGTCCGCCCTGGCCCGGCCTATGCGCCGGGGCAGCCAGCCGGTCTCGTCGGACTCGTAAGGGCCGGATGAGTAGTGTTCGTCGACATCGAGCATCGCGTCGCCGAGCGTTTCGGGGCTGTCGCAGTTGAGCAGCGGGTGGCGCTGAGCACACCAGCGGATCGTGCGCTGCCGGCCGTCGAACCCCGGCACATACCAGATGCGCCAGCCAGGGAAGGCATCCTTGAGCTTGGCCAGCCGGGCGTCGAACACGCTCAGCCGTGCCGGTATCTGGCCACCCGCCTGTTCCTCGCTCATGCCTACCGCCTCCCACTGCGGCTCGCGGCTTTCCCCGCACGCTGGGTTGCCACACTACTCCACTAGTTGGTCCTCGACTACCCACGACTATCGACAACAGTGAGTGAGAGTAGCCGTATACCGTCAGCTACCGTCGTACTTGTGGATGATCATGACCCGCGCATCTACCTGCGGATAGCCGCCGACATCCGTGGGCGGATCGAGGGCGGTGACCTCAAGGCGGGCCAGCCTGTACCGTCAATCACCACGCTCTGCCAGACCTGGGATGTAGCACGGGAGACAGCCGCCCACGCTCTCCACGTGCTTGAGGCCGAGGGACTGGTTCGCCGTTATCCCGGCCGCGGTTACTACGTGATCGGGCGCTAGGGCACCGAGCCCCGGCGGGGCGGGCTCAGCGGGAGATGCGCTTCCAGGGGGGGACCTTGACCCGCGGTCCCTTGGATACCCGCCAGGCCAGGTAGGCAGCGGTGATCACCGAGCCCACGCGGACCAGGAGGCCGAAGGACACGTGGAGGGCGTGGAAGTAGACCACGACGAAGTTGCCGCTGCCGCCGACGAACGGGGCAGCGATCACCGATAGCGCCAGCGTGACCAGCACTGGCCCGATGATCGCGAGCGATTTGTCCTTAATGTCCCACAGTCGCGAGAACAGCGAGACGATGGCACCGATCGGCCAGAACGGGAACGGCAGGATCAGCCCGCCAAGGCCGAGCAGCAGGATGGCGACGGCCTCCAGGAGGTTCTCGCGGGCCAGGCGGCGCGCGTTCGCGGTGAACGTCTCGGCGCCTTCCACCCCGCGTATGACCGGAACCTGCCCGATCAGCCGTTCGATCGCGCCGGTGTGGCCGGTGTCTCTCGCATCGGCTGCCCGGCGCCCGGCGTCCTTCTGGGTTCCGCGCTGCGGCACGGCACCCGGCGGAACCGCGCCTGGCGGA
>Ga0070712_100002741_pt1 | contig 10887 bp, 9 predicted proteins | sample LARL81metaG_FD_71396 | JGI IMG/M metagenome (GOLD analysis project Ga0070712, IMG submission 71396) | Corn, switchgrass and miscanthus rhizosphere microbial communities from Kellogg Biological Station, Michigan, USA - LAR L8-1 metaG | ecosystem: Host-associated > Plants > Roots > Rhizosphere ...
CCCGGCTGGGGGTCCGCCGGCCCCTGCTGCAGGGGCGGTTACGCCGGCTGCGAGAATCGCAACAATGGCCGCCAGAAGTCCGCAACCCGCCGCTATTACGGCGAACGCCCACCCCGCGATTCCAGCCGAACTCAAGTTGTCGTTAATGCACCTCATGGTCGCGCTCTTGAAGTCGGCAGGCTGGTTAGCGACAACGGCCATATTGTCTTGAGTCATAAGGCTCACTTCTCCGCCAATGCCGCCGTCCCCCTCTTGGCGCTGCAGGGCAGCGTTGCGACGAAGAGTGTCCGGATGGGATGAAGCGGGGTTATCCGCAGAAGGCGTGTCTGCATTCAGTTTGCTCACGATCGTTTTTGACACCTGCTCTGCTTCCTGCTCGTACTGATCGTCCGGCTCTCCAACTACGAGCTTTCTCTGCACGCGCTTGTCTCTCTCCTCTTCGCACGTTGAACACATGCGTTGCACCAGTCCTTTGGACATGCGAGAGACGACGACAGACTCGCCCTGCTGCACGACGTGAGTGAGTTCGTGTGCCAGCAATTCCTGCCCGCTGGAGCTTGATGGTTCGTACATCCCACTGCGGAAAAAAATGTCCGAACCTGTGGTAAAAGCCAACGCATTCACGGCATGATTGAGCTCATCCGCTGTTGAGTCGGTATGAATGCGTACACCAGCAAAGTTAGCGCCGAACGCCGTCTCCATCTTTCTACGTACACTGGTGTCTAGAGATTGTCCACCGCCTCGCGCGCTCCCAATGGCTCCTTCCACCTCCGGCGTAACTTCGCCTTCTCCCTCTGCTCTGCGCGCCAAGCCGAGCATCCGCTGAACGTATCGGTTACCGTGAGTCCGCTGCAGACCAAGAATCGATTGCTGGACCAACGTCGCTTGACCCAACGGGGCTTGGGCGGAGATCGCTTGCCTCAATCGAATCGGCTGCATTGCCGCTACCAGGGGGTCACAGATGCGCATATTCGAACTCGTAAACCCGTCATCCTTCTCCTGTGCGAGCCACGAGTTGTCACACTTGGCAGGTGTCGTCACGCGATGTGTGTCGTTCTTCCGAAGTCGCTCGCTTTCAGTCATGGTGTCATTCCCTCTAGCTAACGCGAATGTGTGCCCGAGATCCGATGAGCGAAGGCACACCTTCACGCTCCCTGCGCCCCCGCCCGACTGGATTTAAGCCGCTGCGGTCCCTGGCGAAAGATCGACTCCCAAACTCGCCAGTTGCTCCGACATGAAATCCTGCGGCGGGTTGCTGGCGAAAAGATCCTTCAAGGCTTCGATTCCCGCGGCTGCGAGGCAGCCAATGCAGGCGCCGATATAGAACGAAACGGTCACGGCGGCCGCGCCCGCGACTGCGGCTTCGTCGATCCCCGTCACTGCGCCCAGAGCCAGCAGTGCTGCCAGGGTCATGTCTGCTTCGCCTCCAGCCGCCTCCCACGCCTGGTGCAGGTTCTCGATAAATTCCTTGAATTCGTTGAGACCGTCGACGCTTGGCACCGGCAATCCCGCACTACGCATGCAATCTCCAAAACTCATGGTGTCCTCCTTAATCGATTCGTGAATCTGATGACGGCTGCATCAAACAATGCACCTGATTGATCAGTCCGTTAGTAAATGTGTGGGACGGCTTGAGCGGCTCCGCCCCGGCTCAAGAGCTTCAAGCTGCCGCTGAGTCCGATGCATTGAATCCCGCATCAGCGAGAGCCCCTTGTAGCGCTGACGTGTCGGTGCCGTTCATGGACAACAGCACGTCGCGCAGACTGCTCCCAGCGGCATTAACAGCGCAACCCACGACGGCGCCAATTATGGCTCCGACAGTTATGGCCGCCACAGCCTCCGCGATTGCCTCGGCCACCTCGGTGGCGATGCCAATCGCTATCAGCGCATCCGCCACCGTTGCACCTTGGACTAGCTTGCTGGCGAACGAAAGCGCCGTCTTCGCATCGGGCAACGAGTTCGCCAAGTCCGGCGGCAAGTTCTTGCCTGTGATGCAATCGGTAAAATCATCGACGAATCCCATAAGGCCTCTCTCTTTGTTTGTGAAATGCACGGCTATGCCTGGGGCGCGTTTAGTCGATCGAATGTACTTCCGCTATACCCGGACCGGTCCGTTGAGACTGGTCCGGGATGTCGCTAAGCGACTGCTGAATCCGCAGGCGCTGGATATCCTGCATCTGCCAGCGGACTCTTCAGTACGTCCCACACCGAAGAACCCAGGGACTTGATCGTGTCCCAGACGCTCTCGACCCCAGCGGCTGCAACGCACCCACTGAGAACCGCGGCAGCAACGGCAGCGGCAGCAATGCCTGCCGCTATCACGGCGGCTCCAGCGGCCGCAGCCGCTTCTGCGCCTACTCCGATTGCCAACAGCGCTTCTTCTACGCTCGCGCCTTCCACAAGTTCAGAAGCAAACTGCAATACCTTGTCCAGCGACAGCCCCTTCAGAACATCAACCAGTGCCGATGGAAGGTTATCCTGTACGCATTGCGCCAATTCATCCGAAAAACCCATACGCCCTCTCCTTTTTGATTTGAAGTGTGTCTTGCTATTGCATTTCAATCGATAGTGTCGGGGGCCACCATCTTCGTTACAGAATTCCTGAAAAACATTTCGAAATCTGATATCAACTCGAATTTCACGAATTCAGTTCGCAGGTGTCGCCGTCGTTGATGTCTTCCTGCGTGTTCGTCGGTCCGCCCGCCGCAACCCATTGGGCAGCGCCCCGGCCATCGCTGTTCTTGTACACCTCAATCGCGGTGCTCTCGTCCTTATTAAGCGGACCGTTCCATGTTTGTCGCGCAACGCCTCCGTACATGTCGAATACGACTACCTGCACGTCGTCTGAGTAATTGTTATGAAGATTGAAGTGAATGGTGTCTGGCATACTTCCAATGCTCCTTCCTGCGTTTTGAGCTATAACGCTCTTTCTACAAGCTCATCTATCTCGAATTCGTGTTGCGCGACCACCTTGCCCATCTTTTGGCACTCGCGTCGTGCGCCATGCAGCAGATGTTGCATCCCAACTCTGTCCCCGTCGCTCGCGGCAAGAAATGCGGCAGAGAGCGCAACATTGCGGATCGCGGCACCCGAAATCTCAAATCTCCGCGCCATCAGTTCCAAGTCCAGTTCGTATCTCGGCGTTGCGTCGGGCCAGATCTTCTGCCAGATCCGGAGGCGGTCCGCTTCGTCGGGAAATGGGAACTCCACGGTGAAGTGCATCCTGCGTACGAACGCATCGTCCATGTTGCGGCGGAAATTCGTCGCAAGAATGACTACTCCGTCGTACTCTTCGATTTTCTGGAGCAGATAGTTAACCTCGATATTGGCGTACCGGTCATGCGAGTCGCGAACTTCGGTTCGCTTCCCAAACAGGGCATCCGCCTCGTCGAAAAAGAGAATTGCGTTGGAGTTCTCCGCTTCCCTGAAAATATGCGACAGATTCTTCTCGGTTTCCCCAATGTACTTACTCACCATCGACGAGAGATCAATTTTGTAGAGTTCCAGGCCCAACTCCGTGGCCATGATTTCCGCCGCGAGTGTCTTCCCCGTTCCCGAAGGACCAGCGAATAGTACATTCAGGCCTTTACCCAGAGACAATTTCTGGTCGAATCCCCACTGGTCATAAATCTTGGCGCGAAACTTCATGGCATTGCAGATTTCACGCAAGTGCTGCAGCCGATCCTCGGGCAGGATGATGTCGCTCCAGGCGCGCCGCGGCGCAATTTTTCGAGCGAGCGTAGAAAGCTTGCTGCTTGATTGCGCGCGGCAGGCTTCCTGCAAGTCTGCCATGGAAACTGACCCGTCAAGATCGCGGCTTGCGGCTAACTCTCGCGCCAAACGGGCGGCTTCCCTGATCTGCCCGCCGGTCAGGCGGAACGTTTGCGCGATAGCATTTAGATCTACGTCGGCGCAACGACCTGAGGTAGGCACCGAGCTGTGCCAGAGATTCAGTCGATCATTCAAAGAAGGACGGCCGAATTCGACGCGTCGGAATCCCCAGTCATCAGGCAGGTTCCACGGCTCCCAAAATGACTCGCCACTGAAAATGTGCAGTCCGGGATGTGACTCCAGTTCCGCTTTTAAGACGCGTAGCCAATTCGCTTTTTCTGCGGCCTGCATCAGGTCGAATCCTCGCCAGTACGTCACTGCGTTCGCCAGGATCGCTTCCCGTGCGATCAGTCGCACTGCCTTTGCGAAACCGGACAGGTCGTGTGAGGCCAGCCGTTCAAGATCGATCTCCAACATCGGACGCCCAAGTTCGGACGAGAGAACTGTTGCCGCAGCGCTCTTGCCAACGCCATGTGGTCCCTGGAAGTGCAGAAGGAGTCGCTCCCCTCTGCTCCGCACATGGTGAACCAGATTGGCATTGATTCCCTGCGAAGACTGCTGTGAAGCCACCGGGGACGAGACAAGTTGGACGAACGAATGCAAACGATCATCGATTTCGTTGGAGCCCAGAAGATACTCGATGATTCGTGCATCGACCTGGCACTGTTTTGCCAGCAAGGTACTGTTGACCGGCGCGGAACAATCCAGCAGTCGCAGCAGATCCCAATGCAACAATTGCGCCGGTGGCAAGAAGCGCTGCCGTTGTTCCAGCCTGTGTCCGAACGAATCGCAAAGCAGGGTGAGTATGAAGTCTACGCTTGGCTGTTTTCGCGTGACATCGTCTTGCAGATAAGCATAAAGCAGCCCAAAGCGCTGATCGAGGTCTGCTGCAATCGCAATGAGAAGCGTTGCAACATCAAAAGGCGTCAGATCAAACAATCGCGCAAGTCTTCCTAAAGGTGTCTCGTTTTCAATGCGGCGTCCTTCCGTATGCGCAGGCACGTCCTCGGATGTTTTCTCGCACAGACAATCGCCTTCACCTTTGCAGTCGTTTGGGAATGCTCCGATAGGGTGTGCCAGCAGATCTTCAACGTCGGACGCAGAAACCACCAGGCCCTGAAGCCCTGATTGCTTTTTGGACAATTCGCGGACACGGCAAAAATGTTTTGTCAGTAGAGGACGAAGAGCCTCCAGAGCCGCTATGATGTGCGCCGACATCGAAGATCGATGCGCACTCTGGCTGAATTGATGTTTTACTGGGCCCGCTTCCATCGATACCGCTCCCCCAAAAATCCATTCCGTCGATTAGTTCCTACTCAGCCTTAATCGTTCCAAAATCCTTTTCGTAATCCTGCACCGATACCGTCAATACCCGCAGAAGTTCCTTGGCATAGCTGGGACTCATCACCACCCTTGTGTGCAGCCGCGCTTTCTCGTTTGCATACGACTGCCCGAACTCCAGGAGAACTTCAAATGCGTTGTAACCAACTTCGAAAAAGTTGGCGTATCGTGCCTCGCCTGCGGCCGGGTGACCCAGTCCGTTTTGATCCGACGTCATCATTCCGCGGCTGTCGTCACGCAGTCTTTCGGCGCGCGCCATTTCCTCGCTAATGGGTTGCACATGATTCACCAAACACTCGGAGATCTATTTCATGCCTTAAGTTGCTGGGCTCTAAAGGTTTTGCAGTATTCGCCTTGACCGAGTTACTCGAGCGGAGGTTGCGGTGTATCAGACTGGTGTAACTCGGCTGATGCGCCCCTTTGTGCATATAAATTGCCGTTTACACTTGACCGACTGTAATCGTCGCATCCGGTGCCCACTTTCCCCAATCCGCTCTGTGCTGAAGCTTGCCTATGAATTGGATCAAATGGTCTGAACGCTTGTTACAAGTCATAATTCAGAATGTGACAGTGATACAGCGGTTTTAGCCACCCGAGCTGGACCTGGACATTTTTTGCCTTGTTCTAGGAGTCCGCAACTTGAGGTAACATCCGGCAGGGCGGTGCAGCTATGTGAATCGAGGTGCTGACAGGTTCTCGAGTTTCAGCTCGCAGCGCGAAGGTCTTCCGGTTGCTCGAATTCGGAAGAGATTTTGTATTTGGCCATCTTGCGGTACACCGTCATGCGCGACCACTTCAGCCGGGCTGCGACCCGACTCTTGTTCCAGTTACAGGAGGCAAGGGCCCGAAGCAGCTGCTCCTTCTCGTCTCCCGAAAGCAAGCTCAGATGGCGATCCCCGCTGCGAAGATGTGCAGGTAGGTGTGCGAGAGTTATCTCGCGACTGGAGATCTCGGCGAACATCGATTCCAGCAGGTTACGTAACTCGCGGACATTCCCCGGCCAGTCATGTGCCATCAAACATTCCAGCGCCTCGCCGTCGATGCTCTCCACTGTTATGGCCGGATGCGGCCGAAGTACCTCAATATAGTGACGGAGCAGGCTTGGGATATCTTCTTTGCGGTCGCGTAGCGGAGGCAGATGGACCCGGACCACGTTTAGGCGGAAGAACAGATCGTTTCGGAATTTATCCTCCTTGACCATCTGCTCGATATTCCTGTTGGTGGCCGCAACGAACCGGATATCAACCGGCGTTCCACGGACCGAGCCTAGCGGTTCAACCTGCTTCGTTTCCAACACCCTCAGGAGCTTCGCTTGAGCGTAGGGAGTCATGTCCCCAATCTCGTCGAGGAATACTGTTCCGCCGGCGGCAGCTTTCAGCTTGCCTTGTTTGGCGCAATCCGCCCCAGTGAACGCGCCTCGTTCGTAGCCGAAGAGTTCGCTCTCCAGCAGATTGTCAGGTATCGCGGCGCAGTTGATGCTGACAAACGGTTTCGAACGCCGCGCGCTGTTGCGATGAACGAGTTCGGCTACCAGTTCTTTGCCAGTCCCGGTCTCACCTGTCACCAGTAGACTGCTATCCGAGACGGCGATCCTTCTGAGCCGCTGACGCAGCCATTGCATCGCAGAACCGCTACCCACCATCCGTTCAGCGCCCATCAGAGGATCGCGTTTCGACGGCGATGGCAGATCCGAAGATGCCGCTGCGAAACAGCTGTCAACTCCTTGCATGAGTTCCAACAGCGCAAGTGGAAGTTTGAAATAGCCACTAATCCCGGCCCCAACAGCCAAAATCGCTAGTTCTTCCGAGCTGTCCGGCGGGATCAAAACCAGCGGGATCGAACGATTTTGCCGTCGAATGGTTCGCGCCAGTTCCAGTGATCTCCTACCGTCAATGGATGGCCCCAGAATAATCAGGTCAGGATTCGTGGCGGCCAACGCCCCCTGTACTCCTTCAACAGACGGCAGGCTCAGCTTTTGTGTGCGATACCACCCAAGCGCAGCCTGGATCGTTTCGCGCAGTGATTCATCGGTATTTGCGATCAAGACCAGTCGCTTGTTCATGCACTCCCCTTCCAGCGACGCTTGTTCGTTGAGATCTCAGGGATGGTTACTGTTGCTTGACGTCGAGTATGAATTGGCTCTCAGCGCCAAACGCAATCTTCGGCGCTTTGGCGGTTACTTCGATCAGAAGCAGCGAAGCGGCGGTCCCAATTGCAGCTCCCTCGGCGGCCCCTTTCCCGCCTCCGACTGCCGCGCCGAGGCCTGCTCCCAAACCTGCGCCGATGAGCGCCTTCTTCCAATTCCCCTGCTTCTTGTAAACGTTCCCTTCATCATCGATCCCTTGTTTGCCCTGCGAATTTACGACTGACTTGATGTCCCCCTGGATCGGAAACGCCTTGCCTCCGTGATGAAGCACGTTGAAATAGAACGCTAGCTCAGATTTGCCGCCGAACTTGTTCGCTGCCTTTGACGTTCTCACCACACCTTCGATAAAGTCACCCTGGAATTGCTGAGGGCTGATGACCTGCGCGGTGATCTTGTCTCCCGCCTTGTTGGTCTCAGTGCTGATCGGTGACAGCAATTTAACTGTGAAATCTTCAGCGGTCGCCGCGGCGGTTGTCATTAGCAGGGCGGCGAGGCCCAGGTAAGTAAGTCTTCTCATGTGATACTCCTTCACTACCGAATCGCTTTCCATTCAATGCTGACTACAGCGTGCATCTTCCTCCTGCTGCGTAGCACCAGCCGTGCCCACCCGTTGCTCGGCCCCGGCGCCTCCTGAATTCCCACTAATTCCAGTGGCGTAACATTCAGAACAACGGGGACGCCGGGTAATTTCCCGCTTAATACACTTCCTGTTGAGGCCTGCGAACCGTTGATGGTCAGCGTTTGCCCGCCCTCAAGCGCCCCAGACCACAAAATCAGTCCTGAGTCTTGCGTCACGGGGCCGTTGTGTTCTTCCGTCTTCGCCAGGAGTGGCTCGACGGTCACCGATGCGAAGGCTTGCTTCGTCGGATCGGCTTCACTTGTCGCGGTGATCCGGACGGTCTGCGCCGCCTTGGTGGCCGGCGGAGCAGTAAACAATCCCGAAGGACTAATTGTGCCTCCCGTAGCCGACCACCTCACTCCGCCGTTCGTTGTTCCGCTCACAGACGATGTGAACTGCTGCTGACGATGACTCGCCCCCAGCGTAATTTGCGTCGGCGTGATTCGAATATCAACCTCCGCCTGGAGATCAATCATTGCCCGACCGACTTTCCTTGGGTCTGCCACGCTCTTCGCCGTGATCACCGCTGTCTGACCCGGCTCAATGGAGGCGGGCGCAGTGTAAGCGCCGCTCTGAGCAATCGTGCCTGTCGAGGCTGACCAGACCACACGTTGATTGCTGGTGCCATTGACCTTTGCCTGGAAGATCATTTGACCGTTATGCGAAAGAGCAGCATGGCTCGGACTCACCTGCACGGATGTAACGACTGGTGCGGCTGGCGGCGTCAGTATCACGGTCGCCGACGCCGACAATCCAGGATTTCCCTGGCTCGTAGCGGTGACCGTCACTGGGCTCGGCGAGGTGATCGACGGAGGTGCAGAATAACTCCCATCCGCAGAGATGTTCCCGACTTCAGGCGAAATTGACCATCGAACTGCTTCATTCGAACTGCCCGTCACACTCGCCGTGAACTGAATCTTTTGCGACGCAATTGCCGTCGCTTCAGTAGGGCTGACTGAAACGTGAGGTACAGCGTGCAGAGTAATTCGCGCGTTCGCAGATTTCGAGGGGTCGGCCGCGCTCGTCGCCGTGATCGTGACCTTCTGTCCTTGTTCAGCCGTCAATGGGGCTCTATACGTCCCATCGTCCCCGATGTTCCCCAGCCGTGGATTGAGTGACCATCGTATTGCGTGATTCGGATTTCCTTTGATCACAGCGGAGAATTTCGCCGAGTCCCCAGCGACAACTTCAACTTGGGCAGGAGTCAACGTCACCGTAACCCGATGCATCCACCGGTAGACTCCCGCAACGAGCAGTCCGATAACTAATACGACTGCCAGCGAACCCAGCACCCATGGCCACTCAATCTCGTCCGGTTCTACCGGAGGCTTCACGGGCGCTTTCTCAATATCCTTTTCCTTCGCTCTTTCATCCAGCCCATCCTTGTCAGGAGGAAGAGGCGGAGTTTGGTGCTTGGATGGCGGCAACTCCGGTTCGACTCCATTTCGGTGAAGCCGCAAATGATGCCCGCTAAGCACGCGGTTGCTACTCAACGTTACCTGCGGATCAAGCCTCATCCCGGTTTCTTGATCGTCAAGTACCCAAGCGCCGGCGGGGAGTTGTAGCCCCTCGATGAGTTCGGACAGGAAATCCACCACTCTCAGATCGGCAGGAGTGTCGATCACATGTTCCTTTCCATCTTCCTTGTTTCGTATGTGTAAGTGAATATCACTCATCGCCTAACTCTGACTTTGGTTCTTTTCAAAGACTCCGCTAATCTTTAGTGACTTAAATGGATTATTCGTTTCAGCCCGGCGCGGCGAAGCAGCGTCCCGGCTTTTTTCCACACAAATCATCGACTCCCGGGCCCAGAGTCTTGATCCTGTGTCTTGTCGTTTTGTTTTGGCTCGGAGTCTGACGGCTTTCCTTCACTGTCCCCGGCCTTGGGCTCGTTTCCCGTCTTGGCGTCGCCAGCAGCGTTGTTGCCTTTTGACGTTCCTTTGTCATCCGTTGCAGGCTGGGACGCCGTTTGGTCGGCCTGCTTTGTCGTGCCTTCAGACGCGCTCGCCGATTTGCCCGATTGCCCTTCCGGGATCGAAGAAGAGGAGGCCGAGCTCTTCTGGGTTGTGGTTGTGCCCTTCCCGTCTCCCGAACCGGGCTGCGCAGGGGACTTTGCGTCCTTGGCTTTCAGATCTTTCGAATTGCCCTTTTTTTTCCCCCCATTGTTTGGGGATTGATCTGTCGCGTTGGCAGTCTGCTTCGACTTCTCAGGCCCATTCTTTGGCACAGACTTCAGCTTGCTCTCTGCTTTGTCTGGTTGTAGCTCCGGCTTCTGTGCACTCCCGCCCTCGTCGGATTGATTCTGTCTGGCTGTTCTTTCCTCGAGCTCTGCAATCGCTTTCCCGAAGTCAATGACCGCGTGATCAAGTTTCTTGCTCGTTTGCTCCAGGTCGGCGTTCACAGCGTCGATTCTGCGGTTCAGCGCGTACCAGGTCCCTCCACTCAGCAACAGGGCGAGCAAAATTGTGAAAAGGGAAAGTCTGCGGCTTGCCGATCTCGTTTCACGCAGCAAGGCTGCGATCTCACTCATTTGCCGCTCGAGTTTCTCAGAGTCGAGAGCTGCGGCGCTTGCATCTGGTCCAGAAATCGCGATCGGCTTAGCGGCTTCGTGCTTCAGATTGACCCAATCGACGATCGATGATTCCTGCAGGTCGTGCCTTTCCAGAAACCCCTCAGCCTGCTGCGGGCGATATCCATCTTTTGCCCGCACGAAGAATCCGCCACGCCGTTTGACCGGATCGACGACCAACGCGATCGGGTTTCGTCTGCGATCAAATTCCTTGCATACATCAAGATCCCAATGCGAAAGGAAGATGTTGAGATCCGGATGCGAATGATACCAACCGACTCTCGTTACCGCGTGGCCGTTCTTCGATAGCTTCTCCGTGATGGCATCCAGTTCCCGCCAACTCTCCTTGGTGAAGGTCAGCCTTACCGGCGTCCCGGAGGT
>Ga0070712_100002745_pt1 | contig 10882 bp, 12 predicted proteins | sample LARL81metaG_FD_71396 | JGI IMG/M metagenome (GOLD analysis project Ga0070712, IMG submission 71396) | Corn, switchgrass and miscanthus rhizosphere microbial communities from Kellogg Biological Station, Michigan, USA - LAR L8-1 metaG | ecosystem: Host-associated > Plants > Roots > Rhizosphere ...
GTGAGCAGGAGCGCCCCGCGGCCCCTCACCGCTTGTCGCGGACGAACGTGTAGCCCGCGTGCTCTACGCGGCCGCGACCGATCGGCAGCACGTAGAGAAAGCGGCCGTACGGCAGCTGGATCTCTTGCAACCCCCGCGGGCGAGGCACCGTCGGATCCCAATGATCGACGAACCAGACGAGCTGGCGGATGCGGCGGGGCACGGAGATGGTGGAGCCGGGCGTGAGGATCATGGTGGCCGCCGACTGCGGCGCGTAGAAGCCGAGCGGGACATCGCCGAGCTGCACCTGGTAGATCTCGTACTCCGGCATGTAGAACATGGCGTGGCGGAGCCACGGATACGAGCGGGGATTGCCGACCTCGGTGAGCAGCGCGGTGTCCGAGGGATCGTAAACGGCGCGAATGGTCTCGACGTAGGTGCGAATCACCGCCTCGTGCTCGCGCAGGGCGGCCGCGGTGCGACTCATGATCCAGTCGTGTGCCTCGTCCTTGGCGCGCCACATCCAGCTTCCGCCCGTGCGGTGGTTGAACTCGCGTGGCACGGGACGGGCGCTGACGAAGAAGGCGGTGCTCAGGAGGCAGAGGGGCACCAGAGCGGCCGCGGTCAGCCCCCAGCGCCAGTTGGGCCGGCGAAGGCGCTCGGAGCCGACAGCCACGACCTCCATGAGCACCCGGCTCAGGAGAATGACCAGTGCGGGAAGGAAGGTGAGCACGTATCCGGCCTGGCCGAAGTGAACCAGCGTGTAGAAAGCCGCGGGGGGCACGATCCACGCCACGAGGAACCAGTCTCCCCATCCCCAGCCCGCGCGCCGGATGTAGAGCGGCAGCGCGAAGGCGGCCAGGGTCAGCGGCCCCAGCCCCACGATCACGGAGGCGAGGACGTAGCGCGCCTGGGCCAACGTCACGTCCAGCGAGCCGCCGAGCACCGAGGTGGGAAGCACCACCGAGCCGTAGAGCTGGGTCGAGGCGCGGAGGTACGGCCGAAGACCGCCGGTGAGCCAGACCATGGGGAGAAACCACGAGAGCACGGCCACCACCATGAGGGCGGCGGCTATAAGAAGCCGGCGGAGGCTCCGGACACCGAGGAACGCGCAGGCGACGCAGAGCGGAAAGAGCAGCACGAGCACGGATTGCCGGATGCCCCCCACGAGCCCGAGAGCTACCGCGCAGCCGTAGAGCGCCCGGGGGTCGCCGCGAAGCGCCCCATACGCGAAGGCGGCGACCAGCGAGGCGCCGAAGGCCTCTCCCGCATACGTGAGCCCGACCGAGCCGTAGAACCAGAAGAGCGGGCTCACGGCGAGAAGGGCGGCGGCGGCGGCGGCGGTGACGCGATCGTAAAGGGCGCGGGCGAGCCAGTACACGGCCACCGTGGTGGCAGCGCTGAAGACCATAGCGAGGGCGACATAGGCGAGGTTCGGATCGCCCAGGGGAATGTTGAGCAGGCGGCCGAGGGCGACATACAGGAGATAGCCGGGCGGATGGGGCTGATGCTTGGCGATGTCGAACTCGCGGAGGGCGAGGGCGAACTGCACGGCGTCCCAGTTGTAGAGCATGTGCGCCCGATAGGGCCACCGGGAGAGGAGGGTGAGGGCGGCGAGGCCGACCATCATCAAGACGTCCGCGCCCCGCCCGAGACACGCTCGGGCGTGACCAGCCCACGAGGTGATCCAGCTCATCGCTGTCCCCACACCCGGTCGGCGGCGCCGAAGATGGCCGAAGAATCGCCGAGGCCGGCCCGCACGATGCGGACATCACGCGAGAGCACGGTGGCGTGAGCCCGTACCTGGCGCTCGATTCCCTGGGCGAGGCTGGGTACGGTGGTCATGACGCCGCCTCCCAACACGAGAAGCTCCGGATTGAGCAGGGTCACGTAATTCGCGACGGCCTGGCCAAGGTAGCGCTCGGCGTCGTCCCACAGGGCCCGGGCGAACGCATCCCCCTCCACCGCCGCTCTGGCCACCAATGCCGCCGTCACGCGCGAAGGGTTGCCCTCGGTTTCGCGCGCGAGACGTGTCTCGGTGCCGGCCGCGAGCGCGGCCTCCAACCTCCGCGCGAAACCTCGGCCCGAGGCATACGCCTCGATGCAGCCGTGCTGTCCACACGCACAGGGCACGCCATCGGGAACGACCTGGGTGTGACCGAGCTCGCCAGCTGCATTGCCCGCCCCCCGAAGCAGGATACCGTCCACCACCGCTCCGGAGCCGACGCCGGTGCCGACGAATACGGCGATCAGACTTTCCGCTCCCCGCCCTGCCCCGAAACGATATTCACCCCAGGCGGCCGCCCGCACGTCGTTCTCGACATAAACCGGCATGCCGAAGGCCGATTCGATCTCATCGCGGAGCGGAACATTCTCCCACTCAAGATTGGGGGCGTAGACGACGGCGTGGGTCTTGGGATGGATCTGGCCGGCGGCGGCGATGCCGATGCCGGCCACCCGCTCAGGATCGGTGGAATCCACGAGTCGGGTGATCATGCTCTTGAGGTTGGCGATGACGCTCGGCGGACCTTTCCAGGCTTCGGTCTGCACTTCGAGACGGCCGATGAGCTGGCCGGAAGAGTTCAGGAGCCCGCCGCGCAGCTTGCTGCCACCCAGGTCAATACCGACGGCGTAGCGATCGGGAGGCACGAGCAGTCGCGGGGGATTTGGTGGCGGCGGGGGGCTGCGGTCTCGTCAGGCCTTCTTGTCGTCGTCCTTCTTCTTCTCCGTCGCCGACGCCTCATCCTTGAGGTCGGTCACGCCCTTCTTGAATTCCTTCACGCTCGAACCCAGCGAGCGTGCAAGGTCGGGCAGGCGCTGCGCGCCGAAGAGAATGAGGACGATGACGAGGATGAGCAGCAGTTCCTGATAGCCCAGACCAAACATGGCGGGACTCCTTTCTCTTGCTAAGGCCCCTTCACCCTACGCGCCCGGCTTGACCTTGTCAACGAGCACCCTTCGCTCGCCCTGTCGGACGGTGACCCGCTGGGAGTCGAAATACTCCATGAGGGGTATGGCGTACTTCCGGCTCACTCCGAGGAGGTCCTTGACGTCGGCGGGGCCGATCTCCTTTCTCTCCCTCAAGTGGGCGACCACCTTGTCGCGGATGTCCTGGAGGGCGGCCGCGTGGAAGAAGAGGGACTCCTTGACGCGCAGGAGCCGTCCATCGGAGACGAGAAGCTGAAAGAGCTCGTGCTTCTCCGTGCCCTTGACGCCGAGGCGGCCCAGCGCTTCCTCTGGGCCCGGGGGGGCAGCCCCGGCGCGGCGAAACTCGGCGTCCAGCCCGTCGACGATGCGCCGCTGCTCGGGAGTCAGTCGAATCGTGTGAGAGGTGAGACGCACTTGGTCACGCTCGCTTTTCACCACCCCGTCGCTCTCTAGGGCGGCGAGGAGCTGGGCGAAGACCTTCTCCTGGGCGTGTCCGGCCCGGCTCCGGAGCTCCTCCCGGGAGATCCCGCCCCGGAGCGGGTTCTGAGCGTGGAATGACTCGAGGAGGGCCACGGCCTGGGAGCGAAGACGGTCGCTCGCTTCTCGGTGGACGTACCACTCGCGATCCACGGCCGTGATCGCCTGGGCCCGCTGAAGCTCGTCGAGAAGGTCCCGGAGGCGCTCAGGACCGAAGGGCACGCGGGCCCGAAGGTCGGCGGCGCGGAGCCCCGCCGCTCCCGCCTGGCGCAGGTGCTCCTCGACCACCTTCGACGCCGGGGCCGTTTCGAGGAGCCGGAGGTGCTCGGCGAGGGCGCCGCCCTTGCGCTTGAATCGGGGGGGCGCGATGTCGAGCAGGGTGCCGCCCCCGATGGTGATGATGGGAGAGTAGGAGCGGATGACGTAGCGGTCACCGGGCAGCGCGGTGACGGGCGCCTCGAGGCGGAAGCGGCCGTAGGTCACGTCCCCAGGGGTGACCTCCTGCCGGTCCACGAGCAGCACTCTGGCCATCACTTCCTGCGTGCCGACGTGGAAGCGCACGCGGTCCCGCGCCTTCAGCGGCCGCGGGGCGTCGGCGAGGAGCTCGAGGGCGGCGTCGACGAGCAGGGTGGTCATGAGCCCGGCCGCCGGAGCGAGCACGTCCCCGCGCCCGATGGCGGCCCGCTCCACACCCTGGAGATTCACGGCGGTGCGCTGGCCGGCTTGGGCGCTCGAGACGGTGTGTCCGTGAACCTGGAGACCGCGAACCTTGGCCTGGAATCCCCGCGGAAAGATCTCCACCTTGTCATCCACGGCGAGGCGCCCCGCCATCAAGGTGCCCGTGACCACCGTGCCGAAGCCCTTGATGGTGAAGACGCGATCGATGGGCAGGCGAGGCGTCTGATCCGTGGCGCGGCCCGAGACCTCGGAGGCCAGGCGCGCGAGAGTCTGGCGCAGCTCGGGCAATCCCTCTCCGGTTCTCACCGACACCGGCACGATGGGACAGCCCGCGAGGAATGTCCCGTCGAGCAGCCGGGTGACCTCGTCCTTGACCAGCTCGATCCAGTCGGGCTCGGCGAGGTCCGTCTTGGTGAGCGCGACCATGCCCGACTTGATGCGCAAGAGCCGGCAGATCGCGAGGTGCTCGCGCGTCTGCGGCATCACGCCTTCGTCGGCGGCGATGACGAGGAGCGCCAAGTCTATACCGCCCACACCGGCCAGCATGTTCTTGACGAAGCGCTCGTGGCCCGGCACGTCCACGATCTCGATGGTGAGACCATCCGGCTCCTCGAGAAAGGCAAAGCCGAGATCGATGGTGATGCCCCGCGCCTTTTCCTCGGGCAGGCGGTCGGTGTCAGTACCGGTCAGTGCTTTGACGAGCGACGTCTTGCCGTGATCAATGTGCCCGGCCGTTCCCACCACCACGTGCTTCGGCACGGTCACAGGCGGTTGAGGGCGGACGCGAGGGCGGGGAGGTCCGCGGAGAGGATCGTCCGGAAGTCCAGCAAGAGGCGATCGTCGAGGAGGCGGCCGAGCACTGGCGGATGACCGAGGCGGAGGCGCTCGTCGAGCGCCTGCGCCGGCTGCTCCGTGGTGCCGAGGGCCAGCGCGGCCGTGGGCAGCTCCACCGTGGGCAGCGCGCCGCCGCCGACCTGGGAGGTCGCGTCGACCAGCGTCACGCCAAGCCGTGAATGCACGTCCGGGGTGAGGCGGCGCAGGAGCCCGCGCGCCCGGCGCCGTATGGACGCCGCGGCTTCCGTCAGCATGCGCAGGGTGGGAATGGTCTCGAGCGCCTCACCCGCTTCGTACGCGTAGAGCGTCGCCTCGAGGGCGGCCACGGTGAACTTGTCTATTCGGAGGGCACGGTTGAGCGGATTCCGGGCGAGGCGCCCCAGCAGCTCGGCCTTGCCGACGAGGATGCCCGACTGGGGCCCGCCGAGGAGCTTGTCTCCCGAGAACGACACGAGGTCCACCCCCGCGGCCACCACCTCAGGCACCGTGGGCTCGTAGGGAAAGCCGTGGCGCCTGAGGTCGATGAGGCAGCCCGAGCCCAGATCCTCCATCACCGGCACTCCACGCTCGCGCCCCAGCTCTGCGAGCTCTCGTGAGCTCACCGCGGCGGTGAAGCCGACCACGCGATAGTTGGAGGTGTGGACTTTGAGGAGCAGTCCCGTCTCGGGTCCGATGGCCTGGGCGTAGTCCTTGAGGTGGGTGCGGTTGGTCGTGCCCACCTCGCGAAGGATCGCTCCCGAGCGCCGCATGATGTCCGGGATGCGGAACTCACCGCCGATCTCGATGAGCTCCCCGCGCGAGACCACGACCTCCTTCCCGCGGGCGAGGCTCTCGAGGGCGAGGAGCACGGCGGAGGCGCAATTGTTCACCACGAGCGAGGCCTCGGCCCCGGTCAATCGGCGGAGGAGGCCATCCACGTGGGCGTAGCGCGAGCCGCGTTCCTTGCGGGCCACCTCCATCTCGAGATTGGAGTACCCGGCGGCCACGGCCTCGAGCCGCTCGCGGGCCAGCGTCGAGAGCAGGGCGCGTCCGAGATTCGTGTGGAGGACCACGCCCGTGGCGTTGATCACGCGGGTGAGGGAGAACGGGCCGCGCTCGGAGAGGCGGGCGATCACACGTTCGGCGAGCACGTCGGCGTGGGCCGCGGCCGCCGCGCCTTCGAGGACCTGTCGCCGCTCCGCGGCGAGCACCTCGCGGGTCGCCTCGGTGAGACGGCGGCGCGGGATGCCGGCGAGTCCCGGGTGCGATTCTACGCGCGTGACGAGGGCGTCCACGGCGGGGAGCGTCCGCAGCAGCGCAGGGACCTTATCCCCCCGGGGCAAGCTCGGTCTCCACGCGCGCGCGCACTCGGGCAATGACTTCGCGCGCCTCGTGCCGGATGGCCTCGGCCCCCGCGGCGCGCGTATCGGTCTGGAGGAGCCGCCGCACCGCCTCCTCCGTCAGCCCCGCCCAGAGCTCGTCGAGATCACGGGGCGAGAATCCCTGGCCGCGCAGGGCGGTCGTCCACTCGCGCGCCAGCTCCTGGACGAGCCGGTCACGCTCCGTGGCGAGCCGGCGCGCGCGCTTCACGAGCTCGGGCAGCTTGGGCGGCATGGCTACTCCTTGACGTAGCGGCGAACGGTGTCCACGAAATTCGGCTCCCACCGGGTGGTCGACACGCACTCGTAGTTGGGATCTGCCTTGAGACTACCCGTTTTGCCGAGGCGAAAGGTCCGCATCTTGCTGTTGATCTGCAGGTCCGTGGTCCCGCCGTTGGGTCGCACGAACACGGTGAACGTGACGATGGCCTCGCCTTCGAGCGGCTTGTCTCCTTTGCTCCCGCAATCGGCATAGACACCGATGGGCGAGACGATGTCATCCGACGAGATGACTCCCGAGTCCTTGGCCACCGTGCGCAGCGGGACCTGGTCATAAGCGAGGGCCCGAATGAGGGCCGCCCATGTCACGTCGTACGGCGCGACGACCTGATCGCGATACGGTGGCGGCTGGAGCGGCGAGATGTACGCGGCGCAGCCACCCGTGGCGACCGAGACCACGCCGGCACAGGCGAGGCCGAGGAGCCGCCGACGCGATCCGCTCATGAGGGCATTCTACCGCGGGTGGTGATCGATCCCGCGGTAGGCCGTGATGAAACGGCGGATCCGCTTCTCGTCGAAATCGTTGAACCCGTCGAGCTTGGTCCACGCGGTGAGGGCGATCCGGGTCTTCATGCCCGGATAGGGCGCGAGGATCACCTGATGCTCGTAGCCCGACACGATGGCCTTGAGCTTGGCCACGAGGTCGGGGCAGCCCTCGGGACAGTAGTACTGGACCATGACGCCCCCGTCCTCGAGATTGTGCACCTGGAGCTGCCGCGGAAGGGGCTCGGTATGGATACCCCACGGCGCGATGTACGGAAGATGGGGACCGGAGGTCGGTGGCTCCGAGTTGTACGGCGGGATGGGCTCGTTGAGCGTCTGCACGTGGCGATTGCCCTGGTCGGGCAGGCTCACGCCGGGCTCCGCCACGGCCGCGCGATAAACGAAGACGCCCACGGCCACCGCGGCGACCACGGCCGCCGCTCCGACCCAGAGCCACCTCCTGCTCGCGCGGGCGGGCGCCGCTTTTGCCTTCGCGTCCTTGTCCCGTTTCTCCATCGTGCGGTGTCGAAAGAGGTGCATGGCGGAAGCGTGTGGGAGTCGAACCCACCTCCGACTTGTCTAGAGCCGGACGCCGGATTTGAAGTCCGGGAGGCCCACCGGGATCCTAGACGCTTCCGTGCGGCTGACAGCGGGTGAGTCGCGGGAGGAGTGTACCATCCGGGTTTAGGGGATCAAAACGCGCCTCCCGCGTCACGCGAGGCCCGGGGCGAGCCGTGCGTGATAGGCTCGCCAACGATGAGGAAGGCGGAGGGAATCCTGGCGCTGGCCATCCTCGCGCTGACCTTGCCGGCCGCGGCCGCCGATCCCATCCCTCCTCACGGAAGCTCGGCGGCGGAGCGCGACTTCATAGCACGTCATTGGAGCGGCACCATTCCTCCCCAGGGGCCGGCGCCCGAGCGCTTCTCAGCAATCGAGCGCTCGCTGCAGCCGGAAGCCTGCGGCGCCTGCCATCCCGTGCAGTTCGGGGACTGGCAAACCTCGCTCCATTCGAAGAGCATGGGCCCCGGCATCACGGGCCAAATCGTGGAAATGGCGCGCCGCGAGCCGGCAGCCGCGCGCTCGTGCTTCCGGTGCCACGCCCCCGTCGCCGAGCAGCGGGCCACGCTCTACGAGGCGGGGCGACTTGTCCTTAATGCAGACTTCGACTCCGCTCTCCAGTCTCGCGGGATCATTTGCGCGAGCTGTCACGTGCGCGGCCACGAACACTTCGGTCCGCCTCGCCGCGATGGCTCCACGGCTAACCGCGGTCCCCGCCCGCAGCTCCCGCATGGCGGCGTCACACGGACCTCCGCCTTCCTTCGCGCTGAATTCTGCGCGAGCTGCCATCAGTTCGGGCACGATGGGCTCGCCCTGAACGGCACGCCCCTCGAGAACACCTACGAAGAGTGGAAGAAGAGCCCGGCGGCGCGAAGGGGTCTCCAGTGCCAGAACTGTCACATGCCGGACCGGCGGCACCTCTGGCGCGGTATTCATGACCGGGACATGGTCCGCTCAGGTCTTACCATCACGCTCCGCGCCGACAAGGCGCGCTACCGCACGGGCGATCTGCTCAAAGCGACTCTCGTCATTGCCACGCCGGGTGTTGGCCACGCCTTCCCGACCTATGTGACACCCCAAGTCCGGGTCCGCGCCGAACTCGTCGACGCGGACAACCAGCCGGTGGCGGGAAGCGTCGAGGAGCGCGTGATTGGCCGGCAGGTCCCGCTGGATCTCTCGCGCGAGATCGCCGACACCAGAATTCAACCGGGCGGACGCTTTATCCTTCCCTATGCTCGCCGTCTCATGGGGGCCGGACTCCGCCTGCGGGTGACCGTGACCGTGCTCCCTGACGAGTTCTACACGCGCTTCTTCGACGCGCTCCTCGTCGCAGGGGCCGGAGAAGGCGAGGCGGAAATCCGCGAGGCCCTCGAGGCGACGCGACGGTCTCCGTACACGCTCTACGCAAATGATCTCCCGCTCACCTGAGAGCCACGGCGAAGGCAGGCGTCAGGGCATGGGCCCGTCGGGCGCGGGGGTCGGGTCCACCGGCGCGATGTCGCCCATATCGGGCTCGAGCTGCAGCGTGTCGGCAATCTTCGTGTAGCTCGAGAACATCTGCGTCACCCCCACGATCTCCATGACACCCTGCGAGCTCACGCCGAAGCGACGCATCTGGGAGAGGTGCAATTCCACACCCGAGGCGGAACGGGTCGTCATGGACACGGCAAAGGCCAGCGCCTCCTTGAGACGGCGGGAGAGCCGATGGTCGGCAAACGCGTGCTTGGCGGCCGCCCATACGTCGGAAGCATAGGCGACGTCATGCGCGATGAAGCGGAAACCCAGGGGCACGTCACTGGACTGATAGAAATCGCGAATGTCCGCGAAGAGATCCCGGACCTCCGCGGGGGCCGCCGTCTCGTCCGGGGCGCCGAGTACCCCGAGGGTATCCGCGGCCACATTGAGCGCGTTGGTGATGCCGACAACCTGCGCCGCCTCGTACCACATCGCGTCCCCGGTCATCCCCTGCAGCTTCCCGGCTGCAGTGTGCGCCTTGACTCAGTACTCGCAGGCGTTGACGCCGCTTACCGCCGCCGCCACCATCTCCTTTTCGCCACGCGTGAATTCCCCCGGCCCCATGGCCCGCTTCATGGCCCGGCCATGCGGTCCCCCGAACCCGCCGTCCCATGCCATCACGCGGCTCATGGCGGGCGGCTCGGCGAAGTCGTGATTGAACCAGGAGCGGCTCAGCTCGAAGAGCTTCTGAGCGGCCGGGGGATACTCGGTGGCGGCTCTGAGTCTGACGGTCGGCATGGCTTCCCTCCGGTAGGGGGTCAGCAGGTTTCGTTCACGCTCCTCCGGCGAGCGGCGGGAATATCGAGAGGACGTCGCCCGGCGCGAGACGCTGCTCGGGGGAAGCATCGCGGCCATTGATGACGGTGAGGCAGGAAAGGTCACGCGGAATCTCGAGCAGCTCGATGACATCGCGCACCGTGGTGCCAGGGGGAACATCGAGCGATGCGGCGTCGCCGTCGGAGTCGGCGGGAAGATAGCGCTCGAGAAGCGCGAAGAGCCGAACCTCGACCTTCATCCGACCTGCGTGAGCTAGTGGGCGGGGGTGGCCGAGGCGATTCGCAGCCGATCGCCCGGACGCAGATGCGCACTTTCGCTCAGCTCATTCCAGCGGGCGAGCGCAGCCACCGAGATGCCGTAGCGCTTGGCGATGCTTCGCACGGTCTCCCTCGCCTTGACTACATGGAGCCCGAGCTTGATGGTGGGTCGGCCGTCCGCCTCGAGCTTTCGATCTTGAATCCGGGCCTCGGCAAAACGCTGCGAGGTTCCGAGGGGGAACTTCAGGAGATAGGTTCCACCAGGGGGTGTCTGCTTGTTCCAGAGCTCCGGGTTGAGCTCCCGGAGCGCATCCAGGCTCAGGCCAGCGAGCGCCGCCACCCGCGCCAGCTGCATACCCTGGGGTACCGGCGCCAGCTCATAGGCAAGAGGGCCGGACTGCGAGGCCGAGAAACCGTATCGCTCGGGCTCACGGCCGATCAAGGTCGCGGCCTGAATGGCCGGAACGTAGTTCTTGGTCTCGTCTCGCAATATCTGCCCTCGCGTCAGCTCCCAGAAGTCCCTCGAGCCGAGAACGCTCATGGCCCGCAAGACCTTCATCTCGCCCGCGTTGTAGGCCGCCTTGGCCAGCTCCCAGGACCCGAACATGGCGTAGAGATCGCCAAGGTAGCGCGCGGCAGCCACCGTGGACTTTTCGGGATCGAGGCGCTCGTCGACCCAGCGATCGACGCGAAGGCCATAACGACGAGCGGTGGGTGCCATGAACTGCCAGAGACCCTTGGCCCCGGCCCGTGACACGG
>Ga0070712_100002751_pt1 | contig 10873 bp, 10 predicted proteins | sample LARL81metaG_FD_71396 | JGI IMG/M metagenome (GOLD analysis project Ga0070712, IMG submission 71396) | Corn, switchgrass and miscanthus rhizosphere microbial communities from Kellogg Biological Station, Michigan, USA - LAR L8-1 metaG | ecosystem: Host-associated > Plants > Roots > Rhizosphere ...
GAGCTGGTTCGATTTCACCGCACACTTCACCGACTCATGGAGCGATCACGAACGCCGCTGCTTCTATGCCGAGAATGCCGCACGGGTGTACCGGCTGTGAGCGTTAGGCATCGGGAGCCACGGTGACGGCGCCGCCACTACGCGTCGATGGCAAGACCGCTCTCGTCACCGGAGCCGGATCAGGTATCGGTCGAGCAATTGCGATTTGTTTCGCGCGCGCCGGCGCGCGCGTCGCCGCGCTCGACATCGTCGATTCCGCGGCGGCGCAAACCACGAGCGAGATGGAGAAGCTCGGCGCGGAGGCGATGGCCATCCCGTGCGACGTCACCAACCAGCGAGCTGTGGATGACGCCTTCAGCGTCGTCCGCCGCCGCAACGGCTCGATCGATATCCTCGTCAACAGCGCAGGAATCGCCCACGTCGGCACTATCGAGCAGACTACCGAAGAGGATTTCGACCGTGTGTACGCCGTGAATGTCAAAGGCGTCTACAACTGTCTCCGCGCGGGAATCGCCGCGATGTCCAATCAGACGAGCGGCGGCGCCATTCTCAACATCGCCTCCGTGGCATCCTCGATTGGGATTCCCGACCGCTTTGCGTATTCGATGAGCAAGGGCGCCGTGTTGACGATGACGTACTCCGTTGCGCGCGACTACGTGCACCGACGCATCCGTTGCAATTGTGTCGCGCCGGCGCGAATTCATACGCCGTTCGTCGATGGTTTTCTCGCCCGCAGCTATCCCGGGCGCGAGTCGGAAATGTTCGACCAGCTCTCGAAAACCCAGCCGATCGGTCGCATGGGCCGGCCCGAAGAGGTCGCCGAGCTCGCGCTGTTCCTCTGCTCCGATGCGGCATCGTTCATTACAGGTTGTAATTATCCGATCGATGGCGGTTTTGTCACTTTGAAGATGTGATGGCGGCGGGCGGCGGGCGGCGGGCGGCGGGCGGCGATTAGTACTTGCGAACTGGCATTTCACGACATGCGTCTATTCGGGAAGACAGCAGTCATCACCGGCGCGAGCACGGGTATCGGGCGCGCGAGCGCGCTTCGTTTCGCCAAGGAGGGCGCACGCCTTGTATTGGTCGACGTACAGGACGCCGAAGGCGCGGACGTCGTTCGCGAAGTGGAGGAACGCGGTGGAACCGCTTGCTTCCTCCGCGGTGACGTGAGTCGCCGCGAGGACAACGAGCGAGCGCTCGATCTCTGCGTCGAGCGCTACGGCGCGCTGGACATTCTCTTCTGCAATGCGGGCATCACGCTGCCCAAAGTGCTGCCGGAGAGCGACGATCGAGAGATCGAGCGCCTGCTCGCGGTGAATCTGCTCGGGCCGATGTACGCCGCGCGTCGTGCCATCACGATGATGCTGAAGCAACCGAAGGGCGGCACAATACTCTTCACGGCGAGCAAGACCGGCCTCGTCGCGCAGACTGACTCACCCGTCTACTGCGCCTCCAAAGGTGCCATCGTCATGTTGGCGAAAGCGCTTGCGCTCGACTACGCCACGCGCGGCATCCGCGTCAACGCGCTCTGCCCCGGCATCATCGACACGCCAATGCTGCATCGCTTTGCCGATGCCATGCCCGATCCCGCCGCGAGCTGGTCCAGCTACTCCGCGGCGCAGCCGATGGGCCGACTCGGCACAGCGGAGGAATGCGCCGATGCGGCGCTCTGGTTGGTCTCGGACGAAGCCTCGTTCATTACCGGCGTTGCGCTGCCGGTCGATGGCGGCTTCACCGCGATGTAATGCCACGCCGCCACATGGAATCCTCGTCGCGGCCAATCACCATCGTCGGATTCCAAACGTTCGACATTCGCTTTCCGACCTCGCGCGGGCGGCATGGCTCGGACGCAATGAATCCCGATCCCGACTACTCGGCGGCGTACGTGATTCTGAGGACCGATGACGCGCACGGCCTCGAAGGACACGGCCTCACCTTCACGATTGGCCGCGGCAATGAGCTGTGCGTCGCCGCGATTCATGCACTCGCACCCCTGGTCGTCGGGCTCACGCTGGATGCGATTACCGACGACATGGCCGGCTTCTGGCGGAGCCTAACGAGCGATTCGCAGCTGCGGTGGATTGGTCCGGAGAAGGGCGTCATCCACCTCGCGACCGCGGCACTCGTCAATGCCGTTTGGGACCTGTATGCGAAGTCCGAGGGCAAGCCCCTCTGGAAGCTGCTCGCGGACATGACGCCGGAAGCGCTCGTTCGCTGCATCGACTTCCGCTACATCACCGACGCCCTTACCCCTGACGACGCGCTCGCGATATTGCGGCGGAACGCACCCACGCGTGCGACGCGCGAGGCAGAGATGCGCCGCGACGGCTACCCCGCATACACGACGTCCGCCGGGTGGCTTGGCTACTCCGACGAGACGATCCGTCGTCTCTGCCGCGACGGTATCGCCAACGGCTGGTCGCACTTCAAGATCAAGGTCGGTCGCGATCTCGAGGACGACCTTCGACGAGCGGCGATCATCCGCGAGGAGATCGGTCCGCACCGCAAGCTCATGCTGGACGCCAACCAGATCTGGGACGTGAACGAAGCGATCACGAACATGCGCTCGTTGTCGCGCTTCGATCCGTGGTGGATCGAGGAGCCCACCAGCCCGGACGACGTCCTTGGCCACGCCGCCATCGCGCGCGCGATCGCGCCGATCGGCGTCGCCACGGGCGAGCATTGCCAGAATCGCATTCTCTTCAAGCAGTTTCTGCAAGCGAGGGCGATCCGCTTCTGCCAGATCGATAGCTGCCGCCTGGGCGGCGTGAACGAGGTGCTGGCAGTGCTGCTTCTCGCCGCCAAATTTGGCGTCCCGGTATGTCCTCACGCTGGTGGCGTGGGCCTCTGCGAGTACGTTCAGCATCTCTCGATCTTCGACTACATCGCCGTGAGCGCTTCGTTGGAAGATCGAATCGTCGAATACGTCGATCATTTGCACGAGCATTTCGTCGACCCAGTCGTGGTACGCGGGGGGCGCTACATGCCACCAACAACGCCCGGCTACAGCATAGCGATGCGCCCCGAGTCGCTCGCCGCCTACGCCCATCCGCACGGAGCCGCATGGAGCACGCCCGATCTCGCCGCCACCCTCTGAGGAGCATCGCGTATGCGTCTGGCGCATCTGGTCGCCGTTTTCACGTACATCGGCGCCGCATCGCACGCGGTCGCCCAACCTGACATGCACGAGAGCACTGCGCAACGCGAAGCCCGGATGAAGTGGTGGCGCGAGGCGCGCTTCGGGATGTTCATCCATTGGGGCGCCTACGCAGTGGCCGCCGGCACCTACAAAGGCGTGCGGGTACCCGGACTCGGCGAATGGATCATGAACGACGCCCACATTCCAGTAGCGGAGTACGAACAGCTGGTCCACCAATTCAACCCCACCGGCTTCGACGCAGACGCGTGGGTGCGCGCCGCAAAGGGCGCGGGAATGAAGTACATCGTCATCACCTCCAAGCACCACGACGGCTTCGCCCTCTTCGACTCCAAGGTCTCGAGCTACGACATCGTCGACGCAACCCCATATCATCGTGACGTCATCCGCGCCCTCGCGGCTGCGGCGCATCGACAGGGACTCCGATTCGGCGCCTATTACTCGATAATGGACTGGCATCACCCCGATGCGCAGCAGCCGAACTATCCGGAGTACAACTCGACGACCTCCCACAATGCTCATTTCGACCGTTATGTGGAGTCGTACATGAAGCCGCAGCTGCGCGAGCTGATCACACAGTATCCGGAGATCGACGTCCTCTGGTTCGATGGCGAGTGGATCGCCGACTGGAGCGACGCGCGTGGCAAGGACATCTACGACTTCTTACACGCGCTCAAGCCAAGCCTCATCATCAACAATCGTGTCGGTCACACGAGGCATGGAATGAGTGGATTGAACCGCGAGGGCCAGGTTGGCCTTGGCGATTTCGGCACGCCGGAGCAGGAAGTACCGCCGCAGGGACTTCCGGGGGTGGACTGGGAGACGTGCATGACGATGAACGACACGTGGGGCTTCAAGTCCTACGACGATGACTGGAAGGACACGCGCACGCTACTTCGAACATTGATCGACGTCGCATCGAAGGGTGGCAATTTGCTATTGAACGTTGGGCCGACCGCGGACGGTCTGCTCCCCACACCGATCCTGAACCGACTCGGAGAGATAGGAAGCTGGATGCAAGTGAATGGGGACGCGATCTACGGAACGACTGTGAGCCCCTATGGCCAGCCGGCATGGGGCCGCTATACCGCAAAGGGCAGCACCGTGTATGCTCACGTCTTCGATTGGCCGAAGAACGGCCGCCTCGAGCTGACAGGTATGACGGAGGCGCCGGCGCGCGCGTACCTCCTCGCCGATAAGCATACTTTGAACATCCAACGGGCTGGCGGGTCGGTCGCGGTCGAGTTGCCGCCCGTGCCGCCGAGCACGATCGCATCGGTCATCGTGCTCGAGCTCTCCTCGCGAGGTACACGATGACACCGGGACTCGACGTGCGCTGGCGCAACATCGGCGTCGCACTCGTTCTGTTGCAGGCCGCAGTCGCGTGTGGCCATGCGAGTGATGGCAAACAGAACACGAGCAACGGGGCTGGCAAGAAGCTCACGATCGCTGTCATTCCGAAAGGCACGACGCACGAGTTCTGGCAAGCCATCCACGCGGGAGCAGTGCGTGCTCAACGCGAGCTTGCCGCGGCGGGTGACTCGGTGACGTTGATCTGGAAGGGACCCATTCGCGAAGACGACCGCGAGCAGCAGGTGCAGGTCGTGGAAGGCTTCGTGAGTGAAGGCGTGCAGGGAATGGTACTCGCGCCGCTCGACAGCCGCGGGCTCGTGCGTCCCGTGGAGGAGGCACGGCGCGCCGGAGTGCCGACGGTGATCATCGACTCCGGGCTCGAGACCGACTCGATCGTCAGCTTCGTTGCGACGGACAACCGGAAAGGGGGAGCGCTCGCCGCCGACCGGCTCGGCGACATGCTCGGCGGCAAGGGCAAAGCGCTCCTGCTCCGCTATGCGGAAGGGTCGGCGAGCACTGAGGAACGCGAGAGAGGTTTTCTGGACGAGCTGCACGCGAAGTATCCAGCCATTCAGCTCGTCTCCGCCGATCAGTATGCGGGGCCGACGCGCGAAACGGCGAAACGGGCCAGTGAGAATGTGCTCAATCGCTTCGGCGGGGACCTCCAGGGGATCTTCACCGTCAACGAATCGTCCACGATCGGGATGCTGCTCGCCCTGCAAGACATCGATAAGGCGGGCAAGATTCACTTCATCGGCTTCGACCCGAGCCCGATCCTGATCACCGCGATGCGCGCCCATCAGCTCGATGGACTCGTCGTGCAAGATCCGTTGAAGATGGGTTATCTCGGCGTGAAGACGATGGTCGAGCACCTGCGCGGAACGTCGGTCCCGCGACGTATCGATACTGGAGTCACGATGGTTACGCCTGCCAATCTCGACTCGGCGCGCGTGCGAGACCTCGTCACGCCGCCGGTGGCGCAGTATCTCGCCGGCCGATGACCACGGATGGTGCTGCTTCGAGCGCCAACCGGCCGCTCGAACAGACGCGGCTTCGGATCGGGGGAATAGCGAAACGCTTCGGCGCAACCGTCGCGCTCGACGGCGTCGACCTCACGGTGAGAGCGGGAGAAGTGCACGCGCTCATCGGCGAGAATGGCGCTGGAAAGAGTACGCTCATGAACGTGCTCGCCGGTGCCGTGCAACCAGACGCCGGTGAGATGCGACTGGACGAAGCGGCGTACGCACCCGCGTCCCCACTCGACGCCAGACGACGTGGTATCGCGCTGATCCATCAGGAGCTGTCGCTCTGCCCGCACCTTTCGGTGGCCGAGAATATTCTGCTCGGCATCGAGCCGTCACGCTTTGGACGCGTCGACTTCGCCGCATCGCGGCGACGTGCCGCGGAGCTGCTCGGCGAATTCGGCCACGTCGAGATCCGTCCTGATGCGATCGTCGGTCGGCTCTCGCTCGCGTTCCGTCAGGTAGTCGAGATCTGTCGCGCCCTGGCGGCGAATGCCCGCATCGTGTTGATGGACGAGCCCACGAGCAGCTTCCAGCGCGAGGACGCGGAGCGCGTCTTCGCACTCGTGCGGCGCCTGGCCGCGCGGGGCGTGAGCGTCATCTATATCAGCCACTTCCTGGAAGAGGTTCGTGAGGTAGCGGATCGATACACAGTCCTGCGTGACGGGCAGAGCGTCGACACCGGCCGCCTGACGAGCGTCACCAACGAACGACTCATCGCGCAGATGGTTGGCCGTTCTGTTTCCGGACTCTTTCCGCCGAGATCCCCCGTCAGTTCGCGCGACAGCGAGATCCTGCTCAGCGTTCGCGATCTGACGGCGCCAGGCGTCGATGGAGTCAGCTTCGACCTGCATCGGGGCGAGATCTTCGGCGTCGCCGGATTGATCGGTTCCGGGCGAAGTGAGCTGATACGAGCACTTTTCGGCCTGGAGCCGACGTGGTCGGGCGAGATTCTGGTGCGCGGCCGAGCAGCTCGAGTGCATAACGCCAGCGCCGCTCGGCGACTTGCTGCCGGCATCGGCTATGTGAGCGAGGATCGCAAGGGAGAAGGGTTGGCGCTTCCCCTCTCTGTCGCCGACAATCTCACGTTGACACGTCTCTCCGCATATCGTCAGCGCGGGGGCTGGCTCGATCTTCGCCGGCAACGTGAGCGCTCGCAATTCTGGATCGACGATCTCCAGGTTCGTGCCCGCACCCCGCAGCAGCCGGTTCGCACGCTCTCCGGCGGCAATCAGCAGAAGGTCGCGTTGGGCAGGCTATTGCATCAGGACGCGACGATCCTCCTGCTCGACGAGCCCACGCGGGGGATCGACATCGCGGCGAAGGAGCAGGTGTATCGACTCATCACCCGCGCCGCCGACGAAGGGAAAGCGGTGTTGATGGTCAGCTCGGATCTGCCGGAGCTGTTCGGGATCTGCAACTCCTTGGCTGTGATGAATCGCGGCCGACTTTCGGAGACGAGGCCGACGAGCGAATGGACGCCGGAAACCGTGCTCGCGGCCGCGATCAACAATGGGAGCACATGATACCAAGTGTTAAAGGCGTTTGAAAGCCTTCGCCGTTAGGTACCGGCCCCCGGGGGGGGGCTTGACACGGATTTTTTCACTGAATCGAGCGTCATTTCGGCGCGAATTCCGGGCAGCTACGAGCCGCAAGACAAAGGTTTGTGGGATCCGGGCAGCGCTCGCAACCTGAAGGCCGACTAGCGTTTACGCAACGGAACAGCGGAGACTGTCGGCGCGACGCTGGCGGACCTTCCCAAGAGTGCGAGCGGCCCGCCGAAAGCCGAAAACAGCCTTACCCCTTGCGCAAAAAGTGTATTAGTAGGGGGCAGTGACTCGCGATTTTCCCCATCTGCGGTTCTGAAGCCGATCGCCCGGCCGCCGCGGAGCAACTCCATCCCGTTCAGCCAGGCTACATCGCGGACTGCGGGAACCGGACAGCAATCACCAACAAACTCCAGCACGTTCACCAGGAGCTCACCTGAGCCCTGGCAGGTTTGCAGCGTCCGTCAGGCCGGCTGAAAACCGCACCGAGGCAACCGCGACGCCTATGCGCGCAATCGCAACGCGTGCAGGCACAACGGCAAGGCGTTTACGCATAACTGCAGCGCAAATACGAGCATCGACAACGCCAGGAGCAACAACGACAACCTGCATCGGCGCAAGTGCAGCGGGAACGCGGACAACAGCAGTGTGCATTGCAGCCTCGGTGCTCCTCACATAGGGAACGACGGAGCGGACAACCGACCCAACGGCCCGCACCGCTACAACGCCAGGCTGCATCGACGCATCGGACCGCCGCATTGGTACAGCGCGGAGCCAGATCGTTGAGCTACTGATGCGCCTCACCGCGATGCGGATGCCCGCCGATGCCTCCGCAATCCCCTCACGTCACTCGTCACGTTCGCCGCCGTCTCGCCATTCCTCACCATTCACTCCTCACCCCCATCCGACCATGCTCACACGCCAACCGACGCCCGTCCGACCCCTTCCGCTGCGTCCGCGACCGCCTCCCGTGCATCGCGCAGCCGCACACCTCATGTGGCGGTCCCCATCGGGACCTCTCCACTCCAAATCGGCCACCGTGCAGGACGCGCACGGTGGCCGCCTTCATTTGCGCGTCCATCACCGCATCACACACTCAGGAGAATTACCATATGAGATTCATACAGAATGCCCTCTTCGCCGCGTTGCTCCGCGTTCAGCGCTTCTTCGCGGAGAACCTCGCAGCGCTCACGGGCGCCGTGGACTTCACCGCGGCACGCAAACGACTCGACGACGTCATCGCGATGTTCACCACACACGCTGTCGAGCAGAACGCCACGGATCGCGACGCAAAGGGAGAGAGCGCGAAGCAGCAGCAGCTGAAGCTCCACCTCTCGACCGACGTCATGCGACCGATCGCCGAGATTGCCCGGCGCAATCTGCGAACGACACCCGAGTTCAAAGCGCTTCAGATGCCGAAGCGTCGCGGCGGGCCGGCGTTCGTAGCCAGCGCCAAAGGCATGGCGGAAGCAGCAACGATTCACAAGGACACGTTGATCGAGCGTGGTCTGCCGGCGGATTTCCTCGATCAGTTCAAGACAGGATTGGCAGCGCTCGAAGTCTCGGTCAGCAACCGCGAGACGAGCCGCACTCGACGTATGGGCGCGACGAAAGGTCTCGTGTTCCAGGAGCAGGAGGGTCGCAGCGTGCTCAAGGTGCTCGATGCGCTGGTGCGTCAGGCGCTGCGCGGCAACGAGGCGCTCCTCGGCACGTGGGAGGGAGCACGGGCGATTCATCGCCGCCCGGGTGGGGGCAATGTGTCGACGACGCCGCCGACCAGCCCGTCCACCCCGGTCACGCCGATCACGACGCAGGCGAACAGCACACCGACGCCGTCCGACGCGACCGCTGCCTAACGCAATTCAACGGTGCTCACAGGGGCGATGCTGCCCCTGTGGGTATCCGCCGGCTCGGCCGAGGCGTGCTACGTTCGGCGTCGAAATGGTAGGAGCTTGGCGGCCTACTTCATTAGAATTCGGACGGACCATTCAATCAAAAAAAAATGTCTGACGATGATATGAAGGCCGAGCTGGAGCGACTCCGCCGCGAGAACGAGGCGTTGAAGCAGGGCGCCAAGCGCGGCGTCTCGCTCAAGGTGAGCGAGAAGGGGGGCCTCTCTGTCTACGGGCTGGGGCGATTCCCCATCACGCTCTACCAGGAGCAGTGGACCAAGCTGCTCGACATGGCGGAGCAGATCCGCGCATTCATCGCCGAGCACCAGGGCGAATTGAAAAAGAAAGAATGACCGGCAGCGTGACCGAGATCACTGGGTGACCGGCACGGGCCGGGCTCGGTTCAGCAGAGTATGAAACGCTACATCATACTCTTTGCCTGCATCTTCGCATGCGTGCTTGGCGCGTGCTCGGAGACATTGAGCCCGCGTCACGGGACGCCGGCGGATCTCAATGGAATGTGGGGCGAGGATTTCGGCACTCAGGTCCATCCCGGCGATGCGTTCTCGATCGGGCTCCGCGACTCCGCCGACGTCGTCACCGGCCAGGGATCGTTCGCGGGAGAGGCCGGTCCATATGGCATGCTCGACCTCCTCGGGACGGCGCACAGCGACTCGGTACACCTGCGGATCGTGTTCACGCCAAATGTGGCCTTCCCTCTGCTGAAGCCCGACACCGCCCAATTCGAGGGTGTCCTTACCACGCCCGACCGCATCGACGGGACACTCATTCGCTTCGGAACGCCGCAGTCATTCTCCCTCCTCCGTTTCCTCAACGATCCGCCCTAGCCGGCATCGTGAGGCATTCCCGAATCGCGCGCACGACGAGCTCCGGCTCCTCGAGGTGTATGTTGTGGCCGGACGACGGCGCGTACTCCAGCCGGCCACGCGTCGACAGCCCCGCGAGATCGGCCATCAGCACCGGCGACTTGCTTCAGACCTTCATGATGATCAAACGCTGAACACTCGCCTACTGGACTTCTGTTTCGGGCAAATGCGAGCGGCACTGAAACCACAGCCGCCCTGCGGGCGGACGCTGAGACCACTGACAAGCTCCTCAGCATCTAGGCTTCCACCGTCCCAATCCAATATCTTGATCTTTGTTGAAGTGCCTCGGGAAGCTTCTCCTGCCAAGGAATTGCTTCGAGGAAGTTCACAAGAACAAATCGACACTCGAGCGAGGAGCTCTTTCCGCCGCACGGAGCAAATCCGTGGTCTCAGCGCGTGTCAGCGGTGTCAGCGGCCCTCAGACTCTGCGTTGAACGGAGAGTTATCGGCGGCAACAGTCGCGAAAGGCGATCGAGCATTTCCTTTTATCCCTGTAGCGGACTGGGAGTAACACTCGGTCGCCGCCGGGACGGGCGCGAGGGAGATGGGACGAACTGCAACTTTTGCGTGATCTACGCCTCGAAAGCGTCCCATTGCTTCCGCACGCGCTCCAATAGCGCGATAAACCGTGGCTCCTCGTGCAACCGCCGCAAGAACGGCTCGTGTTGGGCGAGGAAAGGATAATTGAACACGCCGAGATCGATCATGCGCTCGACGCAGTCGAGCGCCGGCTTACGCTCCCCGGCGAGGGCGTAGCAATCCGCCAGCCACCAGGAGAAGATCTCGTCCGATTGGGCGGCCTCGCGCAGGTCGGGTGTAATCGACTGGAGCATCTCCTCACGTTCGCCGCTCAGAGCGAAGCGCATTGCGCAAGCCATCCGCGCCCACGCCATCGTCGGCTCCTCGCGCGCGATCGCGAACAAGACGCCCTTCGCGTCCTCGACGCGTCCGTTGGCAGCGAGGGCGTGCGCGTGCATCATCCGCGATGTGAGATTCGCCGGATCCAGATCCACGG
>Ga0070712_100002752_pt1 | contig 10867 bp, 23 predicted proteins | sample LARL81metaG_FD_71396 | JGI IMG/M metagenome (GOLD analysis project Ga0070712, IMG submission 71396) | Corn, switchgrass and miscanthus rhizosphere microbial communities from Kellogg Biological Station, Michigan, USA - LAR L8-1 metaG | ecosystem: Host-associated > Plants > Roots > Rhizosphere ...
ATTAGCAACATCCTTCCATTGGCGTTTCGCTTTGGCCGATTTAGCCTTGTGGGTATGTCTTTGAGCGTCTTTGGGGGTCCAGGGCATCAGTCTTCCTCCTCTAAATCCTCTCTTCCACCATCAAATCCCTTATCTGATTCCTCGTCATTATCTCCTTCTGGGTCGAGAAGGTAACCTAAAGGTAAGCATCCTGAATAGTCTGCAACTGGTTCATGTAAATCCATATGCCAGTACCACCACAATCTTTCTATATGCCACTCCCTAACCATTTCCGCTGCGGCTACTTCTACTGCTAGAGGGCCTAACCCTAGCATCAATCGTCACCTTGGTAATTGTGGTATCCGACGTAGTTTGTGACGGGACCGTATTTTCGTGTGTAGAGCTTGAGCCGTTCTGGCATATCTTTATTTGACCTATGGATGATTGTCTCATCGAGGTCAAAATCTCCGGTAATCTTCGGGGTGCGGCCTCGCCATCCGTCAGGAGCGCAATCGTGGCAGGGAGTTCCCTTTGGTCGGCGCATTTTCGTACAGCCTCGCTAAGTTCGTGTGCCTGGATTGCTCCAGAGGTCTTCACTGTGTAGTTTACCACTCTCGGGTATCTTGTCTATCTGCCTGTGATTATAGGCGACCAGATGTTTGACACTCAGCCCTAGAAACCTGTGTCGGTTTTACCCTCTGGCTAGGCAGGTTGGACCCAAACTCACGCAGGAATCCCGGAGCATCCGATACCTTGCTGCCACCACTCTTTGCCACCGCGCAAAACCTATACTCCTAAATGAATCCGGCGGCTGGCGAGGCGCTACTTCCCGCGAGATGGCATTATCAGTCACCGCTTCTTGTGGGTCTCTCTTTCGAGAGCATGGGAGTTACCACCCAACCGGCCCTTCTATTTTTTCGCCCGGTATCACCCGAGCCGCCAGTTACTGGAGTACTGGCAACGCAAGACCTAGGGCGATATTTATTCCTAGGTGTCCGCCTTGCAACTATCCATCATCGTTTAACTGATTGCGTGTCTGCATTCCACGCCGCAGTCGCCGAAATTTAACCCTTACTCCTATGAAAGATGCTTAAGTGAAACTGACGGTCACGCTTTCTTCCGATTGCGTCAACTCAGTCACGAGTTGGTAGGTTTTGACGCCTTCGGTGACTAGCCAAAGGTTTTGTACCCACTTCTATCAGTCAGTTTCCTTAAGCACTCTCCTCTTAACTCACTGGTCATAACTTGAAACGAGACGCTTCTTTTCTAAAAAGCACTACACTCGCGTATGCAAAACTCTGAATGTCACTCCACAAGGTACGTCTTCGGTATGCTCACATAGCATTACCTTGTCGGTATCCACCAGCAGAATGATTATCGGAAAGTAGCTCATTTGTCCTCTCCCTTATTACCCTGGAAGGCTAGCGGTGGAAAGCTTGTCTAGCTGCACCCGAATCTTATCTCTCAATTCGTCTTGTTCTGCTGGAGTCATGGAGTTCCACCATTCATTTGTCCATGCTTCAATGTCTGCAACTTCGCCGGAACCATTGCAGTCAGAGCAGGGCCATACGCCCACTGGCTTAGCCCACAGCGGAGCATCCTGCATGCCAACTTCCCGAGCCGCACTTCGATAGCCTATACCTTTGCACCCGGAGCATTTAACTTTCTTGCGACTCATATTCACTCCTTTAGGGCCAGCTTCAATATCCTGAGGAAAGATGGATATTCATGGTTTATGCACTCTGTCCCACTCAAAGTCCCATAGCCAAATTCCCCATGCGATATTTAGTTCAATGAAGTCCCCGCCTACGCGGAACCATACGCAAGGGGTTATGTAGATGTGCCTGAAGTTCATTTCAGGCCCAATATAACGGCCTCAGAGACACCAGTTACTTTAGCCACCCTCCGGGCCATCCCTACAGAAGCCGTCCTATAACCCGTTGCAATCTGCCACAGATAGGCTTCCGAGGTCTTGGCGGCCTCAGCAGCCTCCTGGCGGCGTTTAGAATCTGTCTTAAGGTACCAGTCGTGTAGGGTCATGGCCTATTTATAGCACAAGGCTATCCGTGGTTCAAGCCCCTAGCTAGAAAATAAATCCTCAAAACCCCTTGCATCTGTCTAGCAACATGCTATAGTTAATCCCAGAGACAGGGCATAAGCCCCACAAACCAAGGAGAGACCAAATGAACAACTTCCGCCCGCTTCGCAGCATCGGCCAGTTTCTCAGCACTTGGGCTCGCGGCAAGTCAGTACAGACCACTGTTCGGTATAGTGGCCGCATCCGTACCGCCGTCGATTACATCGGTGTGGCCCTTGGCTGGATGAGCCGTGGCTATCAGTACGATACCCGCACCTTCATGCAGCGCATGGGCTCAGGCCGTTATTTCTGGCTCATGGCTCTGGCTGTGCTGACCTTCCGGGACCTCGGGAAGGCCCATGACCGCTATTCCCGTAAACCCGCCTAACTCCCCCTATAGAGATTACATAGAGAGATAAGGAGCAGATACATGAAAGCACGCAAACCTACTCGCTGCAACTACTGCGATAAGTCTCCAGTAGCGTTTATTGAGTACACCGGCTATTCGATGTATCACAAACCCGGCAGGAGCGGGTATATACAGCTCTGGGTAGCAGCCTGTGCAGACCATGAGGGCTGCCCAAACTGGACTTCCTGGTTAAATAAGACCGATGCAAATCCAATTGTTACTAGAGCCGCCTAATCCCTTATAGCGCCCATAACCTCCAAGGGGAGGGTTGGGCGATAAGAAGTTGGAGTAACACGTTACAAGTTGTTCGATTAACCGTTACCAGGGAGAAATTTATGCGAACCATACCAAAACCAGAGACTCTCCCGCGCTATGGGACACCTCAAGGCTTTAGGATTCGCAATAAGGCCACAGGCGCGAAACATAAGAAAATATTCAAGCAGCTTTCCGATGCTGAACTGTATCTATACAGGATGGGAGACGAAAACGCGGATAAATTTGAGATTATTTCAGCCTAATCCCCCTTAGGAGCTAACCCCTAAGAGCTATTGCCAAAGCCCGAGGGGAGCCAGAGGGGAAGAAGATTCAGGCCGACAAGAAGTAAGAGTAACTCCGCGTTAGCCATTACCAGTTCATTTAGAGGAGAGCGTATGACCGGGAAAGAAGTATGCGAGTTGATTGTTAAAGCGGATTTCCTCCGGAAGCCTGATGGAACCGCGCCGACTGCCGATGAGATTTGGGAATCCTCTCCAACGGGAGAATTGTATCAAGTGTTCCAGTGGTTTGAACAAGCCAAGTTAATTATTGGCCTTCGGGATGGAATACTGTATTAACGATTCTCCCGGCGCTCCGCTACCTCGCGGCATAATTGCTCCGTCGGAAGTGTTCTAAGCGTCTCCCACCAAGTTTCCTTGTCTACGATTATTCTTTGTCGCAACTGATATCGTGAGGGAGCTTCCTGGACGATAAGATATTTTCCAGAAGTAAGCCCGGCTTGCGTGGGGGTCCAGTTCACCGGAGAACATCTTCTTTCGTGCGGATGATTTCTAGCGGCCATCCGTCTGCGAGTAACTTTTCCTGCGAGGGTTTGAGCTTTCCTGTCGGCGTTTTAACTTCCACCATCCTTAGCTGTCGCCGCGTAGGATGCCAGCATAGCAGGTCAAACTTATCTAGGTAGAGGACTAGCCATCCAGCCTCACGAAGCGCTTGGACGATTTCAGGCTCGTTTGCATCGCGCTTAGCTGCCCGCAACAGTGATTATCCCCATATCAATCAATATCTGCCATGAGCGGGACATGGCATCGTAGAACGCCGTAACTTTCTCAGCGCGTCCGGTACTTCCAGAATCTAGCCACCTATGACATGCCTCGCACGCAAAGCACCCGAACACATCGCTTGCCTTCACGCCCTTACCCTTACCGTGTATCCCCATATTGCTATGAGCCCATACGGTAGTAGAAGGGTCGCCGTTGCAGATTCCCGGTATCCGCATGGTACATTCCTGTCCCCTGGCGCTGTCGCGGAGTTTCTTGCTTCGTACGTATGAGAATTTATTTAGCGACACAGTATTCACACTTGCATTTACCCTTCATCCAAATATCATGGAACGCTTTTATAACTGGATAGAGCTTAGGATGGACGGGGTAGTGTTTGGGTTTTGGTTTTCTATTAGTGCGTCTTTTCATCCCAGCGCGCCTTCGTGTAGATAATCCAATTCTTGATTGTCTTTATCTGACACTCTTTGTTTGTGTCGCCACCGTCTGAATAGATGCAATAACCGTTAGCAGCCGCGATTATCCGGCGATGCTTCTGCTTATAATCCATATTAGTGCTTTGGAACACCATTCCCTCTCGAAGCTCCAAGGCCATGACCTTTTTACGAAGCTCTTTCCTCTCGGCGCGAGCCTGAGACCTTATAGCCTTCTGCAATATCAAAGCCTGTTCGGTTTCTGTGAGTTCCATTTTAACTCCCCAGGTTATCAGGTAAATCATGGTTCGGCGGCGGGATGACTATTCCGAGACCGGCGGCTTTCGAGATAACAAACTCAAGGTATTCAGAGAAACGAGCCTTAATCTGTTTCGCGGAGCGTTCGCGCGGTCTTAGTCTCTTGCGCCCCATTATTTCCAGTTCTTCCCATCCGAAAAACTCACCCAAAAAGTATTCGTGCAAATCGTTTACTTCGTTCCCCGTCTCTTGAGAAATTATCGCATAAACCACGCCGAATAGGTAACGGTTTTGCTGGTCTGTACGCTTGCGCTTATATAAACTGACAGTAATTTCAATGGGTCTGCCATATTTATTGATGTTATCCGCGCCGCAAAACTGCATAGCCATTAGAGCAGAATCCCATTCCTTTTCTGTCTTGCAGACTTTTTTAAACAGAGGTTGCTCTATCATTTAGTATCCACCGGAATCTGTTGAAGCTGCCTTACTCTCTCGGATACAGCTTTGACGTAAGAATCTGAATCAATCTCTGCGTCAGACATTTGGCTTTCATGAGGAAGGCCCCAATGGTAGCAAGCCAATTCCCTGCGCCATGAGTTCGTGTGGTCTTTGCAATATAGCAGGATTGCGAGACCTGCTCTAATTGAGTACAGGTTATCTGATTCCAACCGTGCCCGAGAAGCGCTCCCGTCGAATAGCTTGCGGACCGTAGCTCTCTTCGTTCCCGCACAGCCGAAGGACCAGCCGTTGCGTTTAAACTTGCAATAGCTCGATTCCTGTCCGATAACTGCTGAAAGGGTAAGACCTTGCCCATATGGCGCTCCTAGATTAAATGCTTGCGATACTGCTGTAGCCTGCGCGGCGGTGAGGTAGAGCGCCAGCCCAGTAAGAGCGGAAATCACGCGGGGTTCCAGCTATGATTTATATGGCAATCGAGCATAGCGGGCATTTAGTTATTGGGATGGTATCAGTTTGATACCCATAGAAAGTATTATGTATGGCGCAAAATCTCATGCCGGGCGGGACGTGATGTAAATTTGGGCGGTCATTCAATGGCGAAGCTGAAATCATAGCCCTATAAATTTGTGCGGTTGAAGATTGAGCGCTATCCCTCTGTATCTGTCCGCATGCCAACATCCTATCAGTCGGCTCACGCGGTACCATTAAATATCCTTCCGGCAGAATAGCATCTTCATTAACCGTGTTTTCTGCTATCTGTTCCCACATATCATTTAGCAGGGATAAAAGACGCGGCTGCCAGTCAATCTCGGCCTGCATGCCGACATGTTTGCCGGTCAGGCGATCGTGGATAGCGCCGTGGTCTAGGAAAAAGCGGTCGTGATTCATGGCAGCATCGTAAACAAGAGCTTAGCGCTAGGAATTGTAGTTTCATATTTTGCCATTTCATTTCGCATTTCAGCCGCCTTATGATAGCTGTAACGGGTATAGTGCTTCTTCCCTATTTTCACTCTCTCTCGGTCTATGATTATCCCGGTAGCTTCAATCTCTCTCAAACGTTCCGAAAGTCTGCAACAGTTAAACGGAGGGCGCATTGCTTCAAGCGTCGAAATGCTATTCCCTCTTCTTAGATGTTCCAAAATCATCTTACATTGCGGACTCATCTGATTCTCCCGGTTGTTTGCGGAAAACTTGTCTGCCTTTGTGCGGGAACTTATATTTAAACACATACCCATAACAGATTTTTGTCTCGCCACGGGCAGCGGAAGATACACGGCCTTGAGAGGCTCTCGGGAATCCCATCGTCCTTAATTTCCTAGCGGCTTCCATTGCTCCGCCGAATGTATGGACTAGCTTCCCATCGAGCGTATACATTTCTACCGGCTTAGATGATGGAGCATCCCATCCAAACTTACCTAGGCAAGTCCCCGGCTGAGTCTTACCTAATTCCTTCCATGAATGCTGCTCGTTTTCCTGATAAGTACACCACTCTAGATTTGAAACGTTATTATTCTTCTTGTCTCCATCAACATGATTTACGCAAGGCTTATTCTCTGGATTAGGAATAAACGCCAATGCTACGGCCCGATGGACTAGAAAATGCTTCTCCCTAGCTAAGTCAACGCTCTCATAGCCTGCGGGAGTAAAGAATGTCACCAAGATACGCTCTTTAAGCGTTCTACCGCCTACGCGGGAATTAACGCGCCTAGATAGGGATTTAATGCGGCCCATATTAGACACCTGATAGCGCCCCTCAAATCCTAAAATATCGCGCCATTCCTCGTTCATATCCCTCCCCGCAATAGATGGTCGAATATGGCTCTACATTGAGGGCTGAATTTAGCCATTGTCGCTCCTTATGAGAGATTGGATTTCGGAAACCAAGAATTCATGCTCATTAGCGTAAGTCCTTGCGTTCAAGAGCGGTGCTAAGTTTCATTGATGCTTAGCTAACATTCGTTTGCGTAAATTAGGCGGTAGTAAATCATAAGCAGCCTTCAATCCCTCTGCCGTAGGTTTTTCAGGAGTCGGCGGCTTGTAGGTCGAAAGCTGGGGACGGCTTGCGGGCATGAGATTGTTCCAGTTCCCCGTCAACGCCGTGATACTAGGGTTCCCTAGCTTGGGCCACTTGGATTTATAGGCGCTCCATTTGCGCCGCAAATCTTCGGGAGTAGCTCCTATCTCTCGAAGCTCCTTGAGCCCCTTGTTCAGCTTTCCACGCTCACTAGAGGTGAGGTTCGGCCTAGGGTTGTTATAGGCAAGCATTACCCAGGCTTCGTAGAGGATGTCTTGTTTCATAGTGGACCGCCTAGGCAGATTCGAACTGCCGACCGTGGGATTAGAAATCCCATGCTCTGTCCAACTGAGCTATAGGCGGTTTGGCGCGCCGAACAGGATTTGAACCTGTGACTTCCGGTTTCGGAAACCGGCACTCTATCCGACTGAGCTACCGGCGCAAAATGGTCAGGGTGAGAGGATTTGAACCTCTGACATCTCGGTTCCAGGCCGAGGACTCTACCGGACTGAGCTACACCCTGATTAACCTTTGACACAAAGCACCTGTTTTAAAGTAAACAGCGGCTTCACTAAATCTATTTGATTCGCCATCACTTCATCAATATCTTTGTACGCTCCTGGGATTTCGTCTACCACGTCAATATCCTTTCGGCATTCTACGCCTGCGGTCTGCGTTGCCAAGTCTTCGGCGGTGAAAGTATGTCTAGCTTTCCCGCGTGACATTCTACGGCCCGCACCATGCGAACAGGAATAAAACGATTCTGGATTACCAAGTCCTTCGACAATGAAGGAGCGGACACCCATAGAACCCGGGATGATGCCTAAATCTCCCTTGCGCGCTCTTACGGCACCTTTGCGAGTGACCATGATATTAGCGCCGAAATGATTTTCCCAGGCCACATAATTATGGTGGCAGTTCACGGCCCATTCGTTTATTTCAATCGGTCTACCGAAGGATTCAGCCAAAGCAAAGATAACCGCCTTCATCATTAGTTCTCGGTTGGTCTTCGCGTAATCCTGCGCCCATGAAACCGCCTCGCAATAATCCTTGAAGTATTCTGTCCCCTGCGGGAAGTAGGCAAGGTCAACGTCGGGGAGATTGATAAAGAAGCGGCGCATATCCTCTTTAGCAAGCTCAGTGAAATAGGTTCCAATCTTGTTCCCGATGCCTCTTGAACCCGAGTGGAGCATTACCCAAACGTCTCCATGCTCATCTAAGCAAAGCTCGATGAAGTGATTTCCAGTCCCGAGGGTTCCTAGATGCCGCCCGGTATTAACATGCTGAGAGACTATCTTTGAATGGCGTTCAAGCAGTTTCCCCCATCTTGGGTCTGAGGAAAGGGAGAGCCAAGCCGCTTCCGCAGGAGCCGGTAAATCATTCCAGGCCCCTCTATCGGTCTTGCCACCGTTATCGGTGCGCCCATGAGGGACAGCGGACTCAATCGCGCTACGGATGCTTCTAAGGCTATCCGGGAGGTCTTCGGCACGAAGATTCAGGCGGTAGGCCATCATCCCACAGCCAATATCCACCCCCACGGCAGCGGGAATAATCGCGCCCCGAGTAGGAATCACAGAGCCAACGGTAGAGCCGTAACCGGCATGAACGTCCGGCATTACCGCAATATGATTATGGATGAAGGGAAGCTGAGACATATTCTCAAGCTGCTTCAAGGCGGATTCCTCAATATCTGAGGTCCAAGCCTTTACAGGAGTCTTCCCCTCAATTACTCGCGCGATAGGCATTTACATATCCTCATTTTGTTATGGTCAACCACCGCCACCGCTATAACTCCCCTTCATACTATGTCTCAGATTTCCACCTTCGGATATATTCTTCTATAACTTCTAGCAGCAATGTGTGCTGAATCAGGCCTCCCAATAAGAATTTTATCTATAACATCTTCCGCAAATTCTATTTGTCTATAAAGGCGACTCATATCTTCTTGCATGATTTCTATTGTCTCTTGCGGCTCTGGTAATTCATTATTCATAAGAAGTCTCCAAGGAAAGAGGCAATCCAGAATCCAAGTCTTAGACTCTAGTTCTTAACTCTCACGATTAATCCACCCGCGCAAGGCGCGTTTTTGAAACTAGCGAATATCCCAAAGATTCAGTTTCCATCCTGGAAGCCTCTCTTTTCGGCTTTGGGCTGTGTGCGCGGTTCTTGCGCATATCCGGGGTCGGAACGGCTTGGCCGTCAAAGGTTCCCCCGCTAGGCTCACGTCACGGGCGGCGTCGGGTGTTTTCGTTGTGGAAATGCAGGTGTTTCCGGGATGGAAACCTAGGCGGGATGAGGCTATAATTCCCCACAGTGAGGGGCGGCCTCTCCCATGCGTGCCTGCATGGTCTCCCCGGGAAGCTACACCATAGCGCCCGGGGCTCAAATTCAGGAGCGACGGTGTTACAGCACCGCCGAACCTCCCGATAATCTTAGACCACATAATCGCTCCTGTCTAGGGTTTTTACCCGCAAGCCTTCTAGGGTTTCACCTGAATATGGGGGGTTACCCTATCAGCCATAAATCCAAGTTTATCTTTCATCTTCTTAATGGCGGCTTCCAGAATATCTGCCGATACATTGAACCCCGCGTTGTAGCCTATGTCCTGATTCTCTCGCGCACCTTTCCGGCGCATGGCGTCCATAGCCGCATAAACTTCCTGAATCGCATCTTGGACATATTGCGGTCCAATCCCGACGAACTTAGCGTTATACATTGTGGCTTCTTCGGGAGCGTGATAGTGTGGAGAATCCTTGTCGCATATTGGGCATTTACTTGAGCCCTCTTCCGCTACCCTATAATTCCACTGCTCATATAGGCATTCTTTTTCACCGAAATTAATGGGCCCGCTTACTCCGCAGCTCAGACAATGGATATACGAACCGCCAGCATTTGAGTCCCCACCTTCATGCGGGTCAATATTGGGAATGTCTACGCGTGCCGCCTCATTCCCGCAGAATGGACATGGAAGCAATTGCTCTGACTGACTTTCGCTCATTGCTTATCCTTACATGCTTTGGTATTAGGTGGAATCTCGATAGACGGCTTATCCATTTCCGCATTCCATTCATAGAGAGCGCCGCACTTCTCGCACCACCAGCGCTCCCACTCTCCATGTTCCTCCCAAAGCTCCATAGCTTCGTGAGTCTTCTTGAACTCTTTTAATCTGTCAGACTGGTTCACTCTTGAACACTCCACCACTAACTTACACGCAGTTACGGATTTATCTCTTATCACCCAAAATCTCTTCCCCCTCTCTTTTGGGGGTTGGCTCTTAGGCTTACGCCAGCGTCTAGCAATTACAGAAATAATAGTTATTTTCTTGCAACGCTTGCACTGGAATTCCTTTCCGTTTGTACGGATGCGCCAGAATTTCCTTGGGTGGTTGCACTTCATTTCCCCTTCCCCTTCGCACGCTTACCGGAATAATGCTTTGAATCAGGGTCGCTTATTATTCTCAGATATTGGAGGAAATATTCTCGAACTCTATTTGGGAGTTTCGAGATTTCCTCGGGTTTCATATCTTCTATTTTTGAGCGCGCGCGTTTCATCGTTTCCCCTTAGCTCTCTTGGGAGAGCTGGCAAGAATCCAAGAGATACTTGGTTATCAGCTTCTTTAGCTGGATAGCGCAGAGCATCTTTTCATTCTCGCGGGCCATCTTCACCATTTCGGGGATGGTCTTGGCTTCCGTGATGGTGGCTTCCCCCATTCGTCCGCGAGCGCATTAATTTCGTCTTTCAGGTTCATGGATTCACCTTTAGTATCTGCTGGACCCGTTGCCCCGATATGCCGAATTGTTCTCCGATACGTCTATAGGACATACCGGATTCTTTCATCTTGCGGAATCTTTCCCGGCGTTTTGATGCCTCGCGGGACAGGCGTTCATGGTATTTCATGGTCTATTTATAGCACATGCGATAGGGGTTGACAAGCCCTGTTAAGGGGTCTATAGTCTTATCAACTGTAGGGGAGCCACATGACCG
>Ga0070712_100002753_pt1 | contig 10863 bp, 6 predicted proteins | sample LARL81metaG_FD_71396 | JGI IMG/M metagenome (GOLD analysis project Ga0070712, IMG submission 71396) | Corn, switchgrass and miscanthus rhizosphere microbial communities from Kellogg Biological Station, Michigan, USA - LAR L8-1 metaG | ecosystem: Host-associated > Plants > Roots > Rhizosphere ...
GGCTGCGCGGCTGAATCAATTACCCACTCCACGGGTGGAAGCGCATCCATATCGCTCGCCATCCGAATATCCCCGTGGCGCAACTCCACACCCAACCGCTTTAGCACAGCGCGATTGGTCTCGCTGCCCGGTCGCGCCAGGTTATCCATCCCAATGAGCGATATATTCTCGAACGATTCCAGCAGATATCGTGCAAGGTGACTGCCGACAAACCCGCAGATGCCCGAGATCAGCACCTTCATACGTGTGCAAGCCGTGAGGACCAAGACTCTACGATTTCAGCAAAAGTCTGCTTCAGACTCTTAGTGATTCCCCAGCTGGGATAATGAGCTTTCATCTTCGTGAGATCGCTGTAGTAGCAAATATGATCGCCTATCCGGTTGGTCTCGACGTAACTCCAGACCTGGTCACGCCCTGAAAACTCCTTCGCGAGCGCGAACGCTTCGAGGATGGAGCATGAATTTTCGAAGCCGCCGCCCAGGTTGTAAACCTCGCCACAGCGCGGCTTTTCCGCAAAGGCAAGCATGAATCGCGCCACATCCTGGGAATGAATGTTGTCGCGGACTTGCTTCGCCTTGTACCCGAATACCTTGTATTCCTTGCCAGTGATATTGCACTTAATCAGGTAGCTCAAGAAACCATGCAACTCCACGCCGGAATGGTTTGGTCCAGTGAGGCATCCTCCACGTAGCGCGCAAGTCGGCATATTGAAATACCGTCCATACTCCTGCGCCATAACGTCCGAAGCGACTTTCGACGCTCCAAACACAGAGTGCAATGACTGATCGATTGAAAAGTCTTCTGCTATCCCGCGGCCATATAGTGGCTCCGAATAATCCCAACGGGTCTCGGTTTCCACCAAGGGCAATCGGTTCGGAGCGTCGCCGTAGACCTTGTTGGTCGACATATGAATAAACGGCGACTCGGGCGCCCAACGCCGTGCAGCTTCCAGCATGTTAAGCGTCCCAACGGCGTTGGTGTCGAAATCGTCGAAGGGGATCGCCGCGGCACGGTCATGCGAAGGCTGTGCCGCGGTATGCACGATTGCGGTCGGTCGAACAGTTTCGACCAATCTTAAAATGCGCTCGCGGTCGCGGATGTCGATCTCGTGGTGTTCGTAACCCGGGATTTCGCGAGTTAAACGCTGTAGTGACCAGGAAGTGTCTCCGTCAGGTCCGAAGAAAACGGCACGCTGGTTATTGTCAACGCCGATGACCGAATATCCGGCCTGGTGAAAATGAACACACACTTCCGAACCGATCAGTCCGCACGATCCTGTAACTAATACACGATGCTTAGTCATAAGCTCTAGGGTTGGAGACAATTTCTTTCAAGGAAATTCAAGGTTAGACACTCAACTTCTGGCCAGAACATGGAATCATAACATCGAGGGTAGCTTACGGTTGAACCCGAAGCCTCTTGATCCGGACGGGAATTCGGAGCGCAGTTTTGTTCGGTACACCAGTGTGGTTTTATTTCTCTATCGCGAATTGCCTCTCTTGACCAGTTCCATTTTCCAGCCGTCGGGCACGATTGGAATCGTTACGTGAGTTTCGGGTGGCGCGTCCTGAAAATAGCGAGCGTATTGGAGAAAATGCTCATCCTGAAAGGGACGGTAGCGACAGTCCACGACGATGCCGATGATCATCAGGAGGAGAAAGACAGTCGATGGAATGCTAACAAGACGATTGGCTGCGTAACGGGCACACCAAATCGAGGACCAGGCGAAGGCCAGCATGGGTAGAAACCAGTATCTAGCGCCGGTCTGACCGACAAGCAGTTCCCAAACCGGTTTAGGGCCGGCAATGTAAGGGCTACGGAGGGAAGCGGCAAGCAGCGCGGCACAATACACGATGAAAAGCTTTAGCTCCAGATTTGCCCATCGGACACAATACAGGCAAATGGCGAACCAGCAGAAAGCGGCCGGCACAATCAGAAACATCGGTGACCTGAGGGCATACCCGTGACTGCCAAACAGGGAGCCCGCAACAATGTCTCCCCCAATCATTCTGAGGAAGAGCTCGAGGTTCGCCCCCAAAACTCTTTTGACGCGCAAGGCGCCAAAGACGAGCACAATGGTTTGAGTCACTGCGCCGATGCTCATTACAGCAAGAATGGCAAGGCTCCATGATCGGCGACGGGACCACCAATAAATCAGCACCAAGGGCGCGAGCACGATAAAGAACGGTCCGGTGAATCCTCCGATCGCAAAAAGGAGCAAATCAAAGGAATGGCCTGTCCAGCCTTTAGGCGGCGCGGCAAAGGCGAGCAAGACTCCCGCGAGTGCTAGATGCCACTGCGCATTTGTCAGGACTACATGAACCTCTTTAGCATTGGGAAGAGCAACATATACGGTGGCAAATAATACGCGCGTGGAAAGAGGAGCCCAGGTCCGGCAACGCTCAGAGAGCAGAATCACGGCGGGCAGGACCTGAATGAGGGCGCCGATAAGAGCCATCACAAGCGGTGCGTGTCGCAGAGGTGCCAGCAGGGCCAACCCGGCACCGAGGCGAGGTAAGGTCTGGAGGTAACCAGCCTGGGGAATCAAGAGGGATCGCACCCAGCCGAAGTTATAGGCCTGCTCGTACCACACAGTTCCATCTTCGGCATAGAACTGTGCATGAATGAAAAGGCTGGGACAGCGGCCAAATATTGCTACCAATATAATCCCGAAGACCATTAACTGCGCGGAATATGACAGCCCGTCGCGCCTATCCAGTGCCTCCTGGACTTTTCGAATATAAATTCGCAGGGAGGGGAATGCCCCTCTACCACGGTCTTGGTCAGCCCAGACATTCGGGATTTTCGACATTCAATGCTCCAAGCCTTCCTCTGCTTCCGTCCCAGCATGGGTTAGCCCGATTGAACTCGCTCCGAACTCTGAACCAGTCTGAGCGAGTCCATTAGCCTATCACGGCATTTTGAGCAACCGCCAAACGTGAAATCAGGTTTCTCTCGGCATCCTGCTGCCTATGGAGTGCAGCGATCCCTGCGCTCGGCCGAGATCCAAAACGCAACCGGTTGCTGTGCGATGTGATCAGCCTGCCGCCGGAATCGTGTCACGGGTTACCTCGCCGTTCAGCATTCTCCAGATTCCTAGCGGGTTTTCGTTCTTGAGTTCGAGTGGAAGTGCGGCGTCCGGGAAGCCCTGGAAGCAGACCAGCCTGGTGAAACGGAAGATGGCCTGACTGCCAACTGAGGTGGAGCGGCCGTCTGACGTGGAAGGATAGGGGCCGCCGTGGACCATGGCGTGGGTGACCTCGACTCCTGTGGGGAATCCGTTGAAGACGAGTCTTCCTACTTTTGTTTCGAGAATGGAGATAAGGTCCGCGAATTCTTTGAGGTCTTGCTCCGTGCCGTGGATCGTGGCCGTAAGTTGTCCTTCGAGACCGCGCGCAATTGCCAGCACCTGATCGCGGCTAGAGTGCTGCACCACGATGGTCGACGGCCCGAATATCTCGTGATGCAGGTCGGAACCGATAAAGTCCTCGGCATCGGCCTCGAAGAGAACCGCATTTGAGCAAAAGCCCTGCGCTGCAGGCTGATTAGTCTCGGCCGAGATTTGAACTGTCGGCCGGCCTCTGCGTCCGGCAATTCCTGAGTCGTACGCGGAATGAATCGTTTTGGTGAGCAGATGGAATGGAGTCGAATTCGTTACGAGTCCCCGCAGCTTGCTTTGAAATGCGGCAGCGTCAGAACCCTTCGGCAGAAAAACCATTCCGGGCTTCGTGCAAAATTGACCTGCGCCCAGAGTGAACGAGCCGTGAAGACTCATCGCTATCTGCTCGCCGCGTTCTTTCAGAGCACCCGGCAGGATGAAAACGGGATTCGTGCTGCTCATCTCTGCATAGAACGGAATCGGCTCCGGGCGCGATGCGGCGACGTCCATGAGAATACGGCCCGCTGTGCGCGAGCCGGTGAAGCCTCCGGCTTTGATCAACGGGTGCTTCATCAACGCGACGCCGATCTCCGTTCCCGAACCGAATAGCAAAGAGAACACGCCTTCCGGTAGTCCGCAGTCGCGAACGGCTTGCTGCACGGCGCGTCCGACTAGTTCGCTGGTGCCGGGGTGAGCGGCGTGCGCTTTCACAATCACTGTGTTGCCGCTGGCCAGCACAGAAGCGGTGTCGCCGCCAGCAACAGAGAACGCGAGCGGGAAATTGCTCGCGCCGAAAACTACGACCGGCCCGAGAGGACGGAGCATGGAGCGGATGTCCGGCTTGGGAAGCGGCTTGCGGTTGGGGTCGGCGAGATCGATTCGCGCATTGACCCACGATCCTTCCTCGGCGACTTGCGCGAATAGCCGGAGTTGACCACAGGTGCGAGCGGTTTCCCCTTGCAGCCGGGCTTTTGGCAGCGCGGTCTCGAGGTTGGCGCGCTCGATCACTTCTTCAGCAATTGCCTCGATATTTTCCGCAATCCTGCGAAGCAGGGCCGCACGCTGTTTGCCGGTAGTATGCCGGAAAGTATCGAACGCTGCCGCGGCGAGTTGCACCGCGCGATCGACATCCTCGGAGCTCGCCGGAACGAAGCCCGGTTCGAGCTGCTCGCCCGTTGTGGGATTAAATGCGTGGAGCGTTGCGCGAGCACCTGCGCCTTCGTGAGATCCGATGAGAGATCGACCCGAAATCTTCGTTGCAGCCGTCACCATGATGAACTTCCTCTCGTGAGTAATTCATATCCCACAGGAGGATGTGACGACAACTTGCAGGAGGATGTTTTTCGGCTTGTGCCTAAAAAAATTTTCGAGATCGCTTTGGTCAATTTTCGCTGCCACAGGTCTTGACACGTAAAATCTTTGTTTTGAATATTTTGCGGTTAGGTTATTGACGCTTAAAGACTTAGCTTCATAAAATTAGCCAAACCCAGTGGTGATTTTTTTGATGCATTCTCTGCAAAATATTCTATCCAAAGGGTTTGGAAGGCCGAGACCCCTTCGCTCTCCCCAAAATCTTGATTCCACGTGGCTTATAGCTAAAATATTGAAAAAGAACAACTTAACCTGGATCGACTTTGTCGATCGGAACGCCTTGCGGCCTGGATAGTCTCGACGATTGAGGCTGTGGATGTCTAGGACATCCGTCACATAGAGGCTGTGGAAAAGTCTTGAGATCAAGTTTCAAGGTTTCAAGGTTTCAAAGTTTCTTGTAGCGGGCGACATGCTCTCCACTCTTACCGGGAAAACTGGTGGACGGACGGAATCGGGTGTCCAGTCGAAAAGAAATTGAGTTGCTGGACCGCAGATTCTGCCCTGGCACGGGCCCATCCCGCAACGAGTTTGGAGTTTTGCTGAGCGCCAGCTGGTGTGTCGTTGCAGGCGCGAGTATGGAACATCTTCACATCGGCAGACGAGGGTCTCGGGCGCGACAAGTTTCTTGAGCTCGGGCCGAAGTTGAAAAGCTCGATCGAGCGCTCGGGCAAATCGTTGCGCTTTGTTGCGCGCAGAGAAAAGTTTTCGCGCTTCGTCGTCTCGATCTGCTGCAGCGAGACCTGCAATCTGGCCTTCGGCCAGCGAAAGCTCAATTCCTCCGATGCCTGTGGGCTCTCCGGCGCAAAAGACATTTGCAATCGAAGTTTGCTGCAGATCGTCGACATGAACGAAGCCGTCTCGAATCTGGCATCCGAGCAACTGCGCCAACTCGATGTTTGGCACCAGGTGAAAGCCACAGGCGAGGTAGTCGCAGGGGATTGTTTGTGGCTTTCCTGCTCGCGAGATCGTGATGCTTTCGAGCGCGGCGCGACCGTGAGCGGCCGTGACCCAAGAACCTGGAGCGAACGCCACGCCATCGAGGGCACGCTTTAGTTCAAGACTCTGCGAAATCTTGCCGGGCTGGTTCCACAATGCAATCGCAAATAAAGCAAGCCTGCTGTATGACGCTTGCTCGCAGATGATCGAAACTTCTGCGCCGTGATCTTTCAGGTAAGAGGCGACAGCGAGCAGTAAAGGGCCTGTGCCGGCGACCACGACGCGCTTGCCACGAATCGGAAGTCCGGATTTCACCATCGCCTGGAGGCCGCCCGCGCCCATGACATTCGGTAAGGTCCAGCCAGGAAATGGAAGAAATCGCTCGCGCGCGCCGGTCGCGAGGATCAGCTTGCGATATCGCAATTCGAGCAGGTCTTCGTCGCCTTCGGCGAGTAATACTCCGGGCGCAGGTTGATCGAAAACTCTCTTTCCGCTCAGAGCCGTAACACCTGCCTTCTGCAAACGGAGATACCACTCCGCGGCTTCAGTCGGAGGAGACCGCTCAGTCGAGCTGCGCCAGATCTGTCCGCCGAGATTCGGGTTATCGTCGACGATGCCGGTGCGCGAGCCGCACTCGGCTGCGCGTACTGCGGCTGCGATGCCAGCCGGGCCTCCGCCGATGACGAGAACGTCGAATGGATGCGTGTCAGTCATTCGTCTTTACGTCCATGCCCTGATCACAGAGTGTTTGACAACTTCGGCAATGCCGTTTTCCGTTGATGGAGACTCGACACTCAAAGCAGATTCCCATCCCGCACAAGGGTCCTCGCGGTTCACCGGTCACTGATGTTCTGCATGGTAAGCCGGCAATGGCGACAGCCACTGCGACCGTTGCACCGTGCGGTACCGACACGCTTCGCCCATTCACAGTGAGATTCACTGAGTCAGGCATGGGTGAACTCCTTGGCAGCTCGCGACGGCAAGTACGGCTCGATGGGAATTTCGGGTTTCACGCCGGTGATGTGGTCCACGAGGATTCGCGCTGTTCCCACCGATGTTGTAATCCCCAAGCCTTCGTGGCCAGTAGCGAGCAAAACAAGGTTGTCGGATGGACATGGACCAATCAGCGGCAGCTTGTCTGGCGTCGCGGGACGAAAACCAGTCCACGCGCGGATCGCCCACATCGTCGCGATTTCTGGCATGTACTCCTGAGCCCGCTGCAGCATTCGAGCAAGAATGTCGTGGTCGACTTCGCTGTGCTCGGCTCCGTACTGCCGCGAGGAGCCGATGAGAATCTGTCCAGTTCGCCGCGGCTGAAGATTAAATGCCACGGAATCGCTGGTCACGGAATGGGCGCTCTTGAGATATCCGAGTTCGACCAGCTGGTGGCGAAGAAAGCCCGGGTAGCGATCGGTGATGACGAGATGGCCTTTTCGCTTTTTCACTTCAATGCCTGGCGTTAGTTGCGGTGAAGCCGCCCCTGTGGCATTGATGGTGAACCTGGCGGTGAATTCCCTTCCGCTTGTGTAAACCACTCCCTCGCCGACTGCAACCGACTCGCCGAGGCGAAGTTCGGCACCGTGTTTCCGTGCGGTGCTCAGAAGAAAATCGGCGGCGCAGGGCGGGTAAAGTACAGCGTCCTCAGGAACGAGTAATCCTCCCGCCATGCCGTTGCGCAAATGCGGTTCCAGATTCTTCAGACGATCGGCGGAGAGGACTTCTGTTGGAACTCCGCGCTGCGAGTAGAACTCGTGCTTGCGGCGAACTTCAGCCATCTCTTCTTCGTCAGCGGCGACCCAGATTGTTCCGCATTGCTCGTATTCGACATCGTCCGATAGTTGCGGACGCAATTCTTGCCAGAGCGTCTGCGAATACCGGGTCAATGCGAATTGGGCTTCGGAGTCGTCCATGACGACGATGTGTCCCATCCCAGCGCCGGTCGTGCCACCGCCGACAATTTCCCGATCGAGGACAAGAACGCGCATGCCGCGCCGGGCGCACTCATAGGCACAGGCTGCGCCAACAATTCCGGCTCCGATGATAATTGCGTCGTGGGATTTGCCGTTCATGAAAACTCAGGGACGAATGCCCATACAGAAAGGATCATGGGGATCGAAGATCAAGTCGGCTTCGGAGTTCACAAAAGCTCGGCCTTTGATGCTGGGGTAAATCTTGCCATCGCGGACTTTGACGCTGCCTTCGAAGACGCTGCCGACAATGCTCTCCTGTTTCCAGATCTGGCCTTCACGAAGTTTGCCATTCGCATAGAGGCAGGCGAGTTTGGCGCTGGTTCCTGTGCCGCATGGCGACCGGTCATAGGCTTTGCCCGGGCAGAGCACGAAATTCTTGCTGTTGACTCCAGGGATTTGCGATGGGGCGTAGAGCTCGATGTGGTCGATCTCTTTGCCTTTGTCGCCCGTGATGCCGTTCTTCGGCAGCGCCTGGCGGATCGCCCACGTGAACGAGGTGAGTTCGTCGACATTTCGCAGTGACAGGTCGAACGAGTGATCGTGCACGAGAAAGAACCAGTTTCCTCCCCAGGCCACGTCACCGACCACTGGGCCGTATCCGGGCACTTCGACTTGAACATTTGCGGCACTGCGATGGCTGGCAACATTGTCGACGGTAACGTCGCCATTCGCGTCGAGAGTCGCTTTGACTTCTCCGACGGGCGTTTCGATGTTGTGTGTGCCGGGCGAAATGCGCTTCATGTAGGCGAGCGTTGCGACGAGTCCGATGGTGCCGTGGCCACACATGCCCAGGTAGCCGACATTGTTGAAGAAAATGACGCCTGCGGCGCAGTCCCGGTTCACGGGTTCGCAGAGGAGAGCGCCGACCACAACGTCAGAGCCGCGAGGTTCGGCGACGACGGCGGAGCGGAACGAATCATGATCGCGGCGAAAGCGCTCGAGGCGCTCTGAAAGCGGGCCGTTCCCCAAGTCGGGGGCGCCGGAGACTACCAGCCGAGTCGGCTCACCTCCGGTGTGGGAATCGATGATCCGAACTTTTCGGTAAGCGTTTTCCATTCGCTAAATATCGTATCAGCGAGGATGCCGGGCGACGCAGTTCTTTCGACTGAATTCCAGGACAAGTCGCTGTCACGCGCACACCCAGAGTAGACTGTCCCCGGAAAATCTTTTACCTACATGTCCAAACCATTGTTCGTCTTCTTCGCTCTTTTCTCTTCCCTAAGTTCACTAGCGCAGTCTTCCGTAGGTCAACCTTCCGAGCAAACGGTTGGCGGGTGGATGATGCAGGACTCCGCGAAAGTGACGGCGCCTGCGTCTGAAATTTCAAGCGCAAAATTCCGGCCTGAGAATTGGTATCCCGCTACGGTACCGGGAACTGTTTTGACCACGCTGGTTAACAATAAGGTCTATCCGGAACCTTTATATGGCGAAAATATGCGTGGGATTCCCGAGAGCCTGAACAAAACCACTTACTGGTATCGAACCAGCTTGGCAGTTCCCGCGAGTCATAAAGGGCGCCATACATGGATTCACTTTGGAGGCATTAACTACTCGGCTGAAATCTGGGTGAATAGTCAGAAGGTTGGCACGATGCGGGGCGCGTTCATTCGTGGCGATTTCGATGTGACGGAGTTCGTGAAGCCCGGACGAACTGGGGTGATTGCCGTTCTGGTTTCGCCACAGCCTCACCCTGGCGTTCCACACGAGCACACCGTCGCACTCGGCGTCGGCGCTAATGGAGGCGAGACGGCGCTGGATGGGCCGACTTTCCTGTGCACGATCGGATGGGACTGGCTGCCGGCGATCCGCGATCGCGACACCGGGATCTGGCTTCCTGCGACGATGGATTCGACTGGGCCAGTTGTGGTGAAGGATCCGTTTGTTACATCAGAGATATCTCCGAAATATGACGAGGCTGACCTTCACGTATCGGCGGCTTTGGAGAACAAGTCCGCAAATCCGGTAAGCGGCACGCTCGTTGGGACGATTCAGTGGAAGAACGGGTCCGGAGCCGAGATTACATTTCATAAAGCAGTGACTATTGCGGCAAACGCGAAAGAAGTCGTTTCGCTCGACAGCAAGTCGATGCCGGAATTGCATATTAGCGATCCGAAACTCTGGTGGCCGAACGGGTATGGGCCGCAGAATCTCTACACTCTCACGCTGCGTTTTGACGTTGGCGCGAAGACTTCCGATAGTTCGACGCAACAATTTGGGATTCGGAAGATTGAATATCAGGTACCCGATTCGGAGAATCTGACTTTATCTGTGAACGGTGTGCGCGTTATGGCGCGAGGAGGCAACTGGGGACTGGACGAGGGGATGAAGCGAATTTCGCGCGAGCGACTGGACGCGCAGTTTCATCTGCATGCGCTGGCGAATTTGAACATCGTCAGGAATTGGGTGGGACAGAGTACCAGTCCGGACTTTTACGATATGGCGGACAAGTACGGGATTCTGCTTTGGGATGAGTTCTTCCAGCCAAATCCATTTGATGGACCGGACGTTGACGACATTCCGACCTATATCGCGAATGTGACGGATAAAGTAGTGCGGTATAGGAATCATCCGTCAATAGCGGTGTGGTGCGCGCGGAACGAGGGGTATCCACCGAAGGCGCTGGATGATCAACTGAAGGCGCTCATGACACAGCTGGATCCGTCGCGGCTGTATCAGTCGAACTCCGCTGATGGGCGGGGCGTTTCGTCGCATGGTCCGTATTACTGGCGGGCGCCGCGATTCTTTTATCCGCTGAATGAGAGCTTCAAGACGGAGACGGGATCAGTGTCGGTGCCAACGATTGAATCGATTCAGGGCATGATGCCGGAAAAGGATTGGGAGACGATCAACGACGACTGGGCGCAACACGATATGGCGGCTGGCGCGCAGCGAGGGGATGAGTTTGGGAAAACTCTGGCCGAGCGGTATGGGCACATCCGCAATCTGGCCGACTTTGTTCGTAAAGGACAAATGGCTACGTACGAGGCGTTCCGCGCAATGTATGAAGGACGGAACGCGAAGATGTTCAAGGAGACTACCGGAATCATCACGTGGATGAGCAATCCGGCACAGCCCAGCTTTGTGTGGCAACTTTATCACTATGATCTGGAGCCGAATGCCGCATTGTATGGGGCGAAGAAAGCCGCGGAGACGGTGCACGTCCAGTTCAATGAGGAGAATCGCGGGATTGAGGTTGTTAACAATCGG
>Ga0070712_100002754_pt1 | contig 10862 bp, 18 predicted proteins | sample LARL81metaG_FD_71396 | JGI IMG/M metagenome (GOLD analysis project Ga0070712, IMG submission 71396) | Corn, switchgrass and miscanthus rhizosphere microbial communities from Kellogg Biological Station, Michigan, USA - LAR L8-1 metaG | ecosystem: Host-associated > Plants > Roots > Rhizosphere ...
TTCCACTTCTCTTTGTTATCTTTGGTGTAGTCATGCTGATCAATATCCTCTATGTTCTTAGTAAGAACCCGTAAATAATCTCAGGTAACATGTCTCAAAAGTAAACACGGAGAGTTTAGAGACAGAGAGAAAGTCGCTAGAGGTTTGAAAAAAGATGATTCGCCTCTGATTAATGGCTATCAGATCTATCACAATTATGTTAGACCACACATGGCACTTGACGGTAAAACTCCAAGCGAAGCGTGTGGAATTACGGTACAAGGACAAGACAAATGGAGAACTTTAATTCAGAATGCTACATCTGTATCTAAATAATTTCTAAACACTTTATCCAAAATGTTCAGTTACTGCCTAGACCATGCAGTTATTCTTATTATTTTGTTAGTCGTAAGAAAACTAATGGATGTGTTCATGTCATGCCTATTTGCGAATGATATTCAATTTCTAAACACTTTATCCAAAATGTTCAGAAATTCAACAACCAACCAAAATGCTTAAGATCAAGTAAAACCAGAAGATGAAAAGACTGATCAAATCTTTTCTGTCGGTTTAGGAGACCGACTTTTTCTTCTGGTTGCTATATAGCAAATCATAGAATCATTTTGTTCGATATAGACTAGGTGGTAATTATACTAATACTTCAAGTCAAATTTTAGTTGTCATACCGATCAGATTCTGATCGCTCAGGTCAAAATACCACAAAAAAATAGTTAACAGAATTGATCGATCGATCCTATTAGAGAGAAGCAGAATTAGAAAATAATGGCAAAATATGAAAGATGTCAAAATGAAAACTGTGGACACTACAGACAAGATCATCCTCCTAATTCGCTTTGTCTAGGAATCTTTGAAACAAATGTAGGTTGTCTTTGTAGACAGTTTGTAGAATTAGGCGAGCCATTGCTCTCTTAATCTCTTTTTTTATGTCCCGACAAAAAACAGGTTAAACTATGTCCCACCATTTGTACAGAACCTTGACACAGGTTCTGTATAGTCTGCGGTGTATTTTTTGACTGTCAAAAGTCGGTTGATGACAGCTTCTTCTTTTGATGGAGAAGCTGTTCGAAGTTGATTAGACTAGGAATCTTCATCTAGGTATTTTGCTAGTTTATACCCACCATAGAGAGTTAACCCATACCCAAGCAGTCTAAGAAATCCTTCATTAATTCCTGTTTTTTCGTTTCCCCATTTAGCTAGATGGCTTATTGGCTGACTGATTGCATTGTATTGATCCCAATGAACATAGCCGTAGTCAGAACCATTCTCAAAAACTATGTGCCTGTTGCCAAACTGTGGTAATTCTCGATAAGCTTCTTTCCCATCTAATCGTATGTCTGTGATCCATCTTGTTCCTAATTCCCGTATGATTTCAGACCTGTGTATGTAATCCATCTATCTAGTAAATAATGAAACTAAGAAATAAACACTGATGGTTCAAGTTATTCTTCTAAAATTTTGTTTTGGATCAGTTTTGTTGACACCGATAGAATTTGATTTTATGTATGAAAAAAGATCAGAGATGGAAATGCTTGCATGTACAAGTTCTTCCATTGCCCAGATTGCGACTACACTGTCCCCCATTAGGATGGTCTTTTCTATAGTGTCTGCAATCTGTTTCATTACATATATCATAGTCACCCATTCTGTTTCAGTGTAGTTTAACCAGAATTTAATACGGATCGTGAGTTGATCGTTTACCTGTACTTAGCTAAAATTCAAGTATTCTAAATCAAATTAGAATCTGTTTATAATTACATAATAAATCATCATATCTTTTTGCTCGAATCGAACTTTTAGTTTCTTCTTCATGTTATGGAAAAACTGGATATTACTACTAGTTTTCTTACAAACAACCCAATAAGTACTGTTTTCATCTTTGATCTGTTTTTGTGTAGAAGGATCTAACCATCCACCCAACAAAGGCGAATTGTCTATAGTACATCCACCAAATTTACCAACAAGCTCTTCAAAGGTTTTAGAAAATTTTTCTCCTTCGATTTTCTTACGTTTTCCGTTTTTATCTTTATTATAACGAAGTGGAAGTAAAATTTCTACTTTAAGATCTGACACTCACTGTTTGATTATTTCATACTTTATATTCTTACTTTTCAGTAATTTACAGTCTTTTTTTTGTATGACAAGAGTATTTTTTCCAATACCACTGAATTGTGATTTAGCATGTATCAAAGTATAGAATGCTTTAGCTTTTTGATCTTGGTATTTGGTAAAATCTACTTTTACGAATATCTTACTTGTCTCTCCACTAGACATGTAGAATGTTACAAAAGTATACTATTATAACATTGCCACTGTTTTGTATTGTAATTTTTCATTTGTTATAATATAACATACTATATTAAAATTAAATCACTTGAGTGAGTTGAGTTAATCAATTCACCTGAATTGTGAGGCATTCTCAATGAGTGTTTTCCATTTATTTTGTCCTTCAATTTCAATACCACAAGCTTGAGACGGAGTTTTACCGTTTAAACCTTCATGAGATCTAATGTAATTATGAAATATTTCATAACCTTTCAAGATCGGTGTATCTTTCTTCTTCAAACCTCTCATGGTCTTTTCACGATCTCGTATTTCTCCATTCAATCTTTCCATCTTGTTATTATTCATATCACCTTGTAATCGAATGTGTCTAATGTGTAACGTTCTATCTAGTCTTTGTACACCCCAAAATTCTTTTTGATATGCATTATGATATGATCTTAGACCATCCGTAATCAAGACTTTCGGTTTAATCCCTGTCACTTCCTTACCTTTTGCAAATAAACTACTTGCATCATGACCTTCTTTTCTGTCAGCTACTTCATGTGCAATTAGATAACGAGTTTCATCATCCATTAAAGCGAATACATATTTTAGATCTCCTCGAATCTTCACAAATATTTCATCTGCTCTCCATGCATCTCCTACTTGTGGAGTGATTCTTTCGAGATACTTTCCCATCAATTCTGTATATTTCTTAATCCAATTATAGACAGTTTGGTGAGTAACATCCATTCCAATTAGCTTCAATGATTTAGAAACATTCCTTAGTGATTCTCCACTAAAGTATAGTTGCATGGCAGTTGTGATTCCTTTTGGATTATGTTTCATCTTTTCAAAACCAATATTGACACTGAACGTCTTGTGGCAATCTTGGCAAACATGTCTTTGAATATCGTAATTCTTGTTATGTCTAATTCCATATTTCTTGATCTCTTTTGATTTGCAGAATAGACATGAATCTATTGTAATTGGTTGAATTGTTATCTTGTTCTTTTCTCTTACTTCCATTCTAATCTTAATCGAAAACTCTACTGCGTGAATATGCTTACAACAAACGTGTCTGAATACGTGATCAGGGCAACTACAAACCCATTTGTCATTAGTTTTGATTACATCATAATCTCTTTTTGTTGTTTGAGAATGAACATGATAATGATGATCTGAAACTCTGATTAGGTCGCTTTTGAGTGCGATTTTTTGTCCCTTTGCTTCACGCATATTTTCTGTCATTTGGATACCTAAGTATTAGGTACCTAATTATATAAACTTTAGGTACCGAAGGTTTATCTATGTATAAACACTAAACAATATTAGTGAAATTACAGAAACAACTTTCACGTAAAGTGGGTAACGAAGAGTATTCCAAATGGGTCGTTGTCATTCCGCCTGAAAAAATCAAAGAGATTGGATGGAAGGAAGGTTTTGAATTAGAAGTAGTAGTGAAAGACGGAAAAATTGTAATAAAGCCTAAATCCGATTAACTAGGATTTAGTTTTTGGTTCTAAAACTTTTGAGTTATCGATATTAGCTATGGCAGTCATTCTATTTTCAAGCTCTGTCTTCCCAAGTTTCTCAAATTCTTCATCTAGCATTCTCATAAGATCCATGTTTTGGTTAAGATGATCCACAGTTACAGTATCCGAATAGTGAAGTATACTATAATACGTGTTCTTGCCAACTCCCACCATCCGCTCAGAAGCTTTTTTAGCAAAATACACATCCATGATCGCCTCAGTTAAAGATTGAAATCCGTTAAATCCATATTTTGTAAGTTCAGAAAAGGCTAACATTCCACCACTTCCTATGACCATGAATCCCGAATCATCATGTTTTTTGATTAGACCATTTTGATTGACAGTGAAAATATGAGGCTGTTTATCCAGATCATATCCAGTTATGAGAAAATCAACCTCTAATGGATAATTGTATGATTCCAAGTCATTTTGCATGTTTTTGGCTATAGTATCAGTATTCTCATGTATCTTGGATAATATTATGTCATATTTGTAACCGATATCATTTTGTATCCTTTCATTACGGAAATCAAGACATGTCTTACTAACAATTTGCACTATTTCTATCACATTCAATGCAACTATCTTTTTTTCTTTAAGGTCTGCTCTTACATTTTCTTTAATTTTATAAAGTAAAATTTCAGTTAAATCTCCATCATTTGTGGAAAAAAGACATACTGCTCTATGGGTAAGATAATCATATTTTAGACTCCCTTCGTATTGAATGCCAGCACTGACCAAAGAGTCATTACAGAATAATATTTTTGGATCTTCTATATTGTCACCTCTACAAATTGCAGCTATGCAGATAGTCATTTTCGGTTGATGTTTGATTAATTGTCGGTACCTAATAAAATGATCCTTTTTACTGATCAAATCTATAGTTCACCTTTTTGATATGAACTGTTTAAGATATAGTGAAGGTTTAATCGAATAATGGAAAAGGGAATAATACGAGTAATTGTTGGAATTATACTTTTAGGAATAGGAATTTTTGGATGGTATGAAACATTAATGGAGTCTATACCATCACCTAATTCGCCACTAATAGAACCAACGCATATGTTTGACTCTGCACCTGTGATAATTGTACACTCGATAATTGCAGGAATCGGTGTATGGATTCTTCTTAGCGGTGTCAAAGCGTACCGTTCCTCCTAAACGAATCTTCTCGAAAATAATATCCAAAAATAAAACAAGCAACTGCAAGACCGCAGTAGCTAAAAACTTGTAGAAATAGACTAACCAATTAAAAAACCTCTCAAATTTGAGAGATTCTGTCTTGGGATCAACCGACTTTTGACAGTCAATTTTTCCACCGTAGATTTGACAGAACCTTGACACAGGTTCTGTTTCCTTGTCGGTAGTGTTTATCGTGTTTACTTTCGGTTGATGAAGGTAAAAAATGAGGTGGATTGTGATTACATTGTACTAAATGATACAATTTACCATCAAAACCCTTAGCGATCAGTACTTTATCTCCATCTTTGTTAATTTGACCTTCAAACCAAGAGGTTATACCAATTTCTATAATTCCTGTAAAATACGGATTACAAACGTGTGAATCTAGCTCTTCGCTTATGAAACTTTTTCCACACCTAAAACATTTGGATATGTTATTCATTTTTTCAATATCTCATCTAATTGACGTTTAAGCGATTTTCTTTCAGCTTCACTTTCTAATAATTCAGAACTTACTTGTTGTAACTCGTCTTGTTTTTCTAGTAGTTCTTTTTTTAATCTTGAAACTTCATCTTGAGCTTCATCATGCTTTCTGTAAATACCATCACTTGGTTTAACAGCATTCTTGGTGTATGCCAAATTGATAAAACGTAATGCTTGATCGATCACTTCCATTCGTACATAGACATCAGTCGAATTTTTGGCTTGTTGATATAAGGCAAGATACTTTGCAAGCATGTCTGCAATTGTACCATGACTGTCAAAGCTTTTTCTACCGAGAAACCCTTTAGTTTCAATTCCCCAATGTGCTGTTAATTTTTCTGGGATTAATGTAATATCTCTATTATCCAAGTCTTTGATGAACTTATCAATTCGTTCTATTGCTTCACGTTGACTCATTGGTTTTCCTCTTTGCATATTTTCTTGCAATCTTCAAACCATTTTGTCGTGGCTTGTTCCAATAAGGTGATTTACATTGAGGACAAATAGTAGGCTCATCTTCTATCTTAGTTCGTGGTATCCATCTATGATTACACCTAGAACATTCATACCCTTCAACTTCGAATTTTATTTTCGGTGCCATACCTTACTTATGTAGGTATAGTTTATAAACATAATGTCTATATACCCGTCTAGTATATACTTAGTTAGGTAAATATGACAGAAAATACACGTGAAATCAAAGGCAAACAAATCGCCTCACGACATGACCTTCACAGAATATCTGATAATTTTTATCATGTAAAATCTCAAACCACAAAACGAGAATACAATGTAGTCAAGACAAACAATTCTTGGCAGTGTGATTGTCCTGATCACATATTCAGACACGTATGTTGCAAGCATATTCACGCAGTAGAGTTTTCAATTAAATTCAGAGAAGAAGTAAGAGAAAAGAGCAAGGTAACTATTTCACCATTAACAATTTCAAATTGTCTATTTTGCAAGTCTGACAAGATCAAAAAGTTTGGAATTAGACACAACAAAAGCGGAGATATTCAAAGACTAATCTGCGATACTTGCCATAAGACTTTCAGCATAAACGTAGGCTTTGCCAAGATGCGAAACAAACCACAGCTAGTAACTTCAGCATTACAGTTGTATTTCACAGGTGAATCATTAAGATCAATTCAAAAATACTTGAAACTTCAAGGCGTAACTGTCACCCATAAAACGATCTACATGTGGATTATAAAATACACCAAAGTCATGCAAAAATATCTAAACAAAATCACACCGCAAGTAGGAGACACATGGAGAGCTGATGAAGTTTTTGTAAGAATCAGAGGTGAAATGAAATATGTCTTTTCTTTGATGGATGATGAAACTCGTTTTTGGATTGCTCAAGAAGTAGCAGATTCAAAAGAAAAACATGACGCTAGTAGCTTGTTCAAAAAAGGAAAGCTAGTGGCTAATAACAAGCCCAAAGTGATCATAACTGATGGTTTACAATCATATCATGACGCATATCAAAAAGAGTTTTGGGAAATGAATAGACAAACAAGACCTATTCACATTCGACATATCCATTTGAAAGGTGATATGAACAATAACAAGATGGAAAGACTAAACGGGGAATTTCGTGACCGTGAGAAGGTCGTGAGAGGGGTAAAAATCAAGGATTCAGTCTTGATTCATGGCTATCAAATGTACCACAATTACCTTAGACCTCACATGGGCTTGAATGGTCAGACGCCTGCACAGGCGTGTGGCATAGACATTCAGGGCGATAACAAGTGGATGACCTTGATACAGAATGCTAGCAGGAGAGAAGCTTGACTAACGTTGAATGTCCTCTATGCAGAATAAAGATGGATGTTAAATTTGATTACGATTACGAATTGAGATTTTTTTGGTGTGATGATTGTAGAGAAAGAGTACAGCAATATTGGAAACCTAAAGATTAGTTGTTACAGACTACAGATAACTTCTACCTTTATTTTATTAAGACAGAAGCATAATTGATTATAAATGAAGATTTACTTTCTACTAATTCTCCTAGTACCGTTTTTACTAATTGAAAATCCAATAAATGTACAAGCTAGATGTATTGTCGGTGAGTCTTTTTGTATGCCACAGACACCAATCATTCTAGATTTATCCAATCACCAAATCAATAATACCGTGAAAGTAGGACAACAAATACAAATTGTTGGTTATTTGACAAATAACCAATATACCAATAAAACATTTGCATATATTGTACAAATACAAGATGCAAACGGTGTAACCATGTCGCTGTCATGGCTTACAGGAAATCTTGGTTCGTATCAGTCATTAAATCCAATACAATCTTGGCAACCTACAACTTCAGGTACTTATACTGTTCAAATCTTTTTGTGGTCAAATCTTAACAATCCATCCGCATTACAACCACCAGAATCTACATCAATCCAAGTCATTTGATTACATCAACCGAAGGTAACAGCGAGAAAATCCGCAAAAATCAACCTGTAAGGTAACAGTTCCTTGACACAGGTGTTGTATAGTTGACGGGACATAAGTTGACAAAATCTCTGTGTCAAATTCGGGACATGGTATACGAAGTTAAGAAAAGGATTGAAGAAATGACTACAAAATATGAAGCAGAAGATATGTGGTTTCCAAATGAAGCTGATTTGAAACGCTATTTACCTGATGAAGATTTGAAGTAAATTATCCCAATTTACTTTTCTTTAATCCGCCATACTTGTATCTGGTCAAACTTTGTCTGACTATCCTGTTTGCCATATCTGCGAAACGTCTGTATTCAAGATTGTCGGGGTCATTTGGATTTTTAAATGCGTTCTTTGCAGATTCAAGTAAATAATCTAATCTTTCATTTATTGAAACTACAAATTTTGTAGCCTCTGTGGATTCTAGTTTTTTACTAGCCATAAAAAAATGCCAAAATGTTCTTCTTTCCGATTTATACATCAAAACTTCATGGGCTAGCAAATTAAGATTAGTAAATAGTTGTAATTTTAAAGCATCAATACTAAGATGTTGAGGTCGTGGTATGAAGGATTCATCTACACTCATTCTTATCAATTCAATTACGTAAAATATGTATATAAAAATATCTACGTAGTTAGATCTTTGATAAAACCGCCTATCTTGGAGGTAAAACGCCTGCTGTTTTTATGTAAGATTTGCCATTTTGATTTTCAATGATTTTTACTGATGGTGTTTGTGCGAAAGTAAGCATTGTAGCATGATGTACTGCTAATACAGCGTCTTGTAATTCTTGATTATCTTCCATCATCTCAATCTTTAATCCAATATCTCTACATTTTTGTGCGGAAAGATGTCTAGCATGAGATAATGTCAATGCATGATTGATTAATTCTGTTATTACTGCATCAATCTTTCCTGTTTCACTCTGTAACATTACTTCAGCAAGCCATTTTCGAACCATCTGTTCTGACCAAGCTATTGCTTTTTGGCATTCTCCAATTAATGCAGGTGAATATTTTGATAAAATGACTTGCCAAAAAGGTATTCTTGAAGGGTCACCTCTACTTTCTTCTACAGCTTGTTCAAATTCCTCTAAAATGGCATGTGCTGGGACACCTTGTATTTGTGGATCTACAGGTCCAAGACTTGATTGTTTTCCCATTACAATACTCTTACAAGCACAGGCAATCATAGTTCCACCTGACATTGCAATTTGTGGTACGATTGCTCTAATGTCAGTAAAACATGTTTTTAGATAATCAACAAGAGATTCAGTAGCAGCTGTTTCACCACCTTGAGTATGTAAAATCAAATCAAGTCCTTTTTCTCTATCTAGTCCCTTAATTGTAGCCATGAAACCATTTTTATCTTCATCATTGATGCCTGTTGAAAGTGAAAATTCAGGTTTAGTCAACCAGCTTGAATAATAAATTATGACATTTCGTCCAGTTAATTCTGATAATTGGTTGATGTAATTTCTTCGAATTACGTCATGTATGCTACCATAAGAGTTTATTTCATCATAGATGTCATTCCAACTTGACATTTATTCTCTGTAAACGAATTTTGATGATGTTCCTGCACTTATTATTACTCTTGGATTAGTCTGTCTATTCGGTTCCATTGATTTTAACAATGACCGAGTATCATTATCAGTTGGTAGTCCAAATGCCTCAAAAATTTGTTTAAGATCTTTGTCTGTGTATTTCTTCATGCCTTGTATACGACTCCATAAGTATAATAGGATTTTTGTGAGGTTATCATTAACTAATCACTTGATTTATTCTTCGTCCCCATTATACGCACATTATTTCCATTTATTACAAAGGTGATATTTTTTGGATCACCTAAAGCTTCCATAATGGGTTTTGGTATTGAACTTTGGTATCCTCTAATCTCATTATAATTCACACCAACAGTAAATTCCTTAGCATCTTTCTTCCATTTAGGCATATGTAATTAAAAGACAAATCTACGTATATAAATATAACTACGTAGATAAAGAAAGATTATTATAGATGAATAAATAATATCTACGTAGATATGAATAATGATAAACGACAAGAAAAGGGAAAACAAATCGCACTCAAGAGCGACCTAATCAGAATTTCAGATTATCAATACAGAGTTCATTCACAAACATCAAACCGAGAATATGACGTAATCAAAGTAGGCGACAAGTGGGTTTGCAACTGTGCAGACCATGTGTATAGACACGTATGTTGCAAACACGCCCATGCAGTAGAGTTTAGCCTAAAGATCAAGGAAGAAGTAAGAAAACAAAACCAAGTTATCATAGAACCAATCAGTCCTTCAAGATGTCCTCAATGCTTGTCAGAAGAACTAGTCAAGCATGGAATTAGACATAACAAGTATGGAGATATTCAGAGATTCTCTTGTAAAAACTGTCATAAAAGATTCGTAGTAAATCTTGGTTTTGAAAAGATGCGAGCTACTCCACAAGCAATTACTTCAGCAATGCAGTTGTATTTCACAGGTGAATCACTAAGAAGTGTAAAACAATTCCTAACCTTGCAAGGTGTTAACGTTTCACATCAAACCGTATTGAATTGGATAACAAAGTACACCAAACTAATGAAAGCATACCTAGACAAGATAACTCCACAAGTGGGTGATGCATGGAGAGCAGACGAGGTATTTGTGAAGGTAAAAGGCAACATGAAGTATCTTTTTGCCCTCATGGATGATGAAACAAGGTTTTGGATAGCTAAAGAGGTTGCAGATCGTAAAGAAGGACATGATGCTAGTGGATTATTCAGACAAGCTAAGGAAGTTGCACAAACAAAACCAAAGGTCATAATCACAGACGGTCTTAGATCATATCATAACGCATACCAAAAGGAATTTTGGGAAATAAATCGTTCCAAGAGAACATTACACATACGAAATATCCACATGCAAGGGGACATGAATAACAACAAGATG
>Ga0070712_100002755_pt1 | contig 10862 bp, 4 predicted proteins | sample LARL81metaG_FD_71396 | JGI IMG/M metagenome (GOLD analysis project Ga0070712, IMG submission 71396) | Corn, switchgrass and miscanthus rhizosphere microbial communities from Kellogg Biological Station, Michigan, USA - LAR L8-1 metaG | ecosystem: Host-associated > Plants > Roots > Rhizosphere ...
GAGATGCATGCGCGCCGACCGGCATTGGTGATTCTCGACATCATGGTTCCAGGCAATAGCGGGCTGGACGTTGCCAAATCCATTCGCAACAATTCCGCTCTCGCCGGTACCCCGATCGTTTTTGTCACCGCAAGGGCAGCAGAGTCCGACCGCCTCCGGGGGTTCGAACTGGGGGGCGATGACTACATCACCAAGCCCTTCAGTCCCAAAGAAGTGGTTGCCCGCGTCAAAGCCGTGCTACGCCGTTTCGAGCAGCCGCTACAGAAAGAAATCGTGCAGGTCGGTGACCTGGTGATAGACACGGCCGCTATGCGGGTCACCTCGCGGCAGGAGCCCGTCGTCACTACCGCCACTGAATTCCGTCTCATCGAGTTCCTTGCGACGCATACGGGGCGCGTATTCACACGCAAAGCTCTCCTCGACGCAGTTTGGCACGACACTGCTTTTGTCACGCCTCGCATCGTGGACGTGTATATTCGTCGGCTTCGGGAGAAAATAGAACGTGATCCGGAAAAGCCACGCCACATCCACACCGTGCGTGGTGCTGGATACATGTTCGAGGTCCGCAAATGAGGCGTGTGTAAGTGAGTCAGCGGGTCTTCCTAAAACTTTTGCTGCTGATCATCGTTGTGGTCGGCGTCTCAACCATCGCGTTGGACTTGGTTGTGCGCAAGAGCTGGGAATCGTCCCTGCAATCTCAGCTCCAGCAAGACCTTCAGGACAAAGTTCAGATGTTTGCCGCTCGCGCCAATCGCGAGGCGGGGACAATTCCCTTCCAGCAACTGGCAAACGAAATTGCCTCCGACGCTCGCGCTCGAGCGACCATCATTCAGCATGAAGGCAAAGTCCTTGCCGATTCCCAGGCCGACAGTGAGACCATGGAAAACCACGCCACTCGGCCGGAGTTCATCGAAGCCTTGCAGCGCGGGCAAATCGGCAGCAACACGCGGACGAGTCATACGCTGGGCATTCCATTTCTTTACGTAGCTGCTCCGACTTCATTCGGTGCAGTGCGGCTGGCCTATCCCCTTGCTTCCATTCGCGCCGACATACATCGGATACGAGTGCAATTGCTCGAAGCATCCAGCGTGGCCTTGCTGGCGGGCTTTGTCTTCGCGTTGATTGGGGCCGAAAGCGTTTCCCGAAGGCTGCGCAAGATTGTCACATTCTCACAGGAGATTGCGGCTGGAAATCTATCGGCGCGTTTGCCAGATTCCGGTGGAGACGAAATTGGTCGGCTTGCTATGACTCTCGACAAGACAGCTCGACAACTTGAGACGAATTTCCGCAACCTGGAGAGCAGCCGCCAGCAGCTCGACACATTGCTGAACAGCATGGAGGACGCGGTCGTCGCCGTGTCGCCGAAACACGAGGTGGCCTGGTACAACGGCGCCATGAAGCGGCTGGCGACCAGTACGCTTTCCGTGGGTATGCCGCTGATCCGCGCCGTGCGAGATCCCGACCTGCTGCGCGTCGTGGATGAGGTGCTGCAACAGAGAAAAGTGCAAAGCGTGACCTTGTTTTCCGTGGCGCCCGGGCGAACGTTTGGGATGACCTCCGCGCCACTTCCCGACGGCGGCGCAGTATGTGTTTTGCGCGATACGACGGAAATCGTTCGCGTGGACCGCACGCGCCGCGATTTCATTGCCAACGTTTCGCACGAGCTGAGAACTCCGCTCACTTCCCTGCTTGGCTACACGGAAACCCTGCTCGACGAATCGGGGGACGCCAAACAGCGAGAGTTCCTGGAGATCATGCGCCGCAACGCCCAACGCATGAGCCGCCTGACGGAAGACCTCTTGACGTTGGCGCGGGTGGAATCGGGCGAGTATCACCTGGAGCAAGTGCCGGTCGCGGTGCACGTTCTCCTACAAGACGCGCAAATCTCGTTCAATGAGGTGGCAAAGAACAAGGGCGTGTCTATCGAAGTCGCAGATTCGCCGAATGTGCACGTGTCTGCCGATCGAGACGCCATTCACCAAGTTTTCGCGAACCTGATTGACAATGCTCTGAAGTACGGCTCAGGAAGCGCGAAGATTCAGATTGGCGCGGTTGAAGAAACCAGCAAGGTAGAATTTTACGTTCGCGATTTTGGGTCCGGGATTCCCTCCGAGCATTTGCCGCGCCTTTTTGAGCGCTTCTACCGCGTCGATAAAGCACGTTCGCGCGAAGCTGGAGGCACAGGACTGGGCCTGGCAATTGTGAAACATATCGTACTGAATCACGGCGGCGAGGTCGGAGTGACTAGCGATTTGGGACACGGATCAACCTTTTGGTTCCGACTGCCGCTCGCTGAAGCCGCAGCAGAGACGGCCCAAAGCTGAATTGACCCATCGCGTGAAGCCCAATAGAATCAGAGGGCAGAGTCATTCTGTATCCCACGCACTCGCTGGTGCCCCCTCGTTCAACGGCAGGACAGCAGATTCTGGATCTGCTTATCGGGGTTCGAATCCCTGGGGGGCAACCAACCTTATGCAATCACAAGTGACTTGCCCACCTCCGGTCTATACTAGCCTGCTCCTTACAATCCAAACCTAAAGCGTAGGGCCAATACATCTTCAATCGTAGTTAGGGGAGATCACAGTCATGATCGGTCGTCATGCATTTATAGCACGTGCACTTTTTCTATTCTGTTCATTCACTCTCATCAATATTTCCCTCTTTCCAAGTCACGCTGACGCTGCCAACAAAGCGCACGAGCCTGTTGTAAAGCGCATCGAGAACGGAGTTCAGCTGACGACCGGCGATCTGAATCTTAAAGTCCAGTTCTATTCCGACGACACGGTTCGCATTATGAAGTGGACTTCCGGCGGCACGCCGAAAAAGAACAGCCTGTCCGTCATCCAGAAGAATGTTCTGCCGTTAAAGATCCGCTTGGAAAAGGGCTCCGGCTCCCTAACACTCACCTCGTCCAGCCTGAACGTGCAAATCGCGACGAATGACGGCTCCGTGCATTTTCTGGCAGCCGACGGCCACACTCTCTTGCACGAAGGCCAAGCTCAACTCACCCCTTCGAACATCGAGAAGGGCGCATTCAGCCTGCAGCAGAATTGGGCGCTCACGCCGGAGGAAGGCGTGTACGGCCTGGGCCAGCACCAGTATGGAGACATGAACTATCGCGGAAAGACGGTGAAACTCGTTCAGGCGAACCGTAACTCCGCCTCACCATTCTTCGTTTCGACCGCAGGATATGGGATCTTCTGGGACAACTACTCGGAGACCGTCTTCGCGGACGATGTGAAGACGACCTCGTTCTGGTCTGAAGTTGGCGACAACATCGATTACTACTTCTTCTACGGCCCGAGTATGGACCAGGTCATTGCCGGATACCGGCGCCTCACGGGCGAAGCGCCTTTGTACGGCAAATGGGCTTACGGCTACTGGCAGAGCAAAGAGCACTACGGCACGCGCGACGAAGTGATGTCGATTGCGAAGGAGTTTCGCACACGGCGGATTCCCATCGACAGCATCGTTCAGGACTGGCAGTACTGGGGCGGAAATGAAAATTGGAGCGGCATGTTCTTCGACAAGAAGACCTATCCGCAGCCGAAGGAGATGATGGACCAGCTGCATCAGCAGGGGTTTCACATGATTGTCTCGATCTGGGGTGGACTCGGGCCTGCGTCGCCGATCGCCAAAGACATGGACAAGCGCGGCTGGCTGTATCCGGCGGTGGGCTGGGGCGGGTTCAAGTTCTATGACGCCTACAATCCTGCTGCCCGCGACCTCTACTGGCAATACGCTAACGACGGCTTGTTTTCCAAAGGCGTCGATGGCTGGTGGATGGACTCGACTGAACCTGACATTGTGAATGCGCTTACCGAAGACGGTGAGGCCTATGAGATGAAGCGCGTGCAGAACAATTATCTGGGTTCATTCGCGCGTTACCTGAATACGTATCCGCTGATGACGGTCGAGGGCGTGTATCAGCACCAGCGCAAAGTAACCGATCGCAAGCGCGTTTACATTCTGACGCGGTCGACGTTTGCTGGCCAGCAGCGTGCGGCTGCAACCACATGGACTGGCGACATCGGCGCCAGTTGGGACATTTACCGCAAGCAGATCTCCGCCGGCGTGAACCACAGCATGTCCGGAATCCCTTACTGGACGCTCGATGTGGGCGCATTCTTCCTTGGCGGACAAGGCGGCGTGTTCACTAATGGTGGGCACGACCCGGCTTATCAGGAACTCTTCACGCGCATGTATCAGTTTTGCGCGTTTGCTCCGATCTTCCGGACGCATGGCACCGACTTCCCGCGCGAACCATGGCAGTTCCCCGAATACAGCGACACATTGGTCAAGTTCGACAACCTGCGCTACCGTCTGCTTCCCTACATTTATTCACTCGGCTGGAAGGTCACCCATGACGGATATTCGATCATGCGGGGGCTGCCGATGGACTTCACCGCCGATCGGAAGACCTACTCCATCGACGATCAATTCATGTTCGGGCCGGCAGTGATGGTCGCACCAGTGACGGAGTACATGTATCATCGCCCGCCGGAAGCGGCGGTTCTCCTCGCTCCCGAATTCCTCAAAACCAAGGATGGCCGACCCGGCCTTGAGGCGAAGTATTACTGCGATGATAAGTTCCAGAGCGTCTGCCATGAAGGGGTGGAATCGGATATCAATCTGGATTGGTACACGGGCTGGCCGAGCTTTATCACAAGCCCGAAGTTTTCCATGCGATGGACAGGCAAGCTGCTTCCGAAACAAACTGGCATATACCGTTTTGTCATGAAGGCATGGGGGCCGAAGCGTATTTTTATCGATGGCAAGGAGATACCGCATCACTACAGCAACGTCGAGGCTGACACAATTCCCGTGGATCTAGTCGCCGGCCAGACATATGACATCACCTTCGAGACATCGAACTCCGCTCTGGGCGCCTTTCGGGCGATGTTGTACTGGAAGACTCCAGATATTCTCGCGAAGGAAGCCTCTGTGGAGGCGCGCGAGAAAACCCGCACCGTCTATCTTCCGCAAGGCAGCCAATGGATCGATTTCTGGACCGGCGAGTCTCTGGACGGCGGGAAAAGCGTAGTTGCCGATGCACCCATAGAAAAGATGCCGCTCATGGTAAAGGCGGGATCGATCATTCCGATGGGACCATTTATCCAGTACTCTACGGAGAAGCCTGCGGATCCGATCGAGTTGCGAGTCTATCCCGGCGCCGATGGCACCTTCACCTTGTACGAAGATGAAAACGACAACTATGACTATGAAAAGGGCGTGTACGCGACCATCGACTTTCACTGGGACGATGCGAAGCACCTGCTCACCATTGACAATCGAAAAGGATCATTCCCGGAAATGTTGAAAGAACGAACCTTCAACGTGGTTGTCGTCGTTAAAGGCCACGGCACGGGAGTGGAACTCGCGTCCAACAACGACAAAACAGTCTTTTACGATGGGACAAAGCTTACGGTTGACCTGGCTCACTGATCTCCCTGCTCTCATATCCCCAGGCTGCGGCCGTAGGCCGCACCCGTCGCACAATCCTCAAGAATGCAAATCCGGAGTAGTGTGTTAAATTTCTGATACCGCTTGTCTTCTGAGCCTATGGCTGATTCTTCCCTTCGATTTAATCGACCGACCGTAAAGGTGTTTGTTGCCACCACGGTGCTGTTGAGCTTCATCTCGTTCTGGCGTGCGGCGGCGATCGTACTTTCTGACCTTGGATCTTCCGCCTACTACGTTGGCGGCGACGCGGAAAAAGTCATTGGCAAAAGCGCCCCGTGGTTCATTTTAGCGGTGATGCTGTTCGCCAACTGTGTTCGAGCGCTGTATATCGAATCCACCAGCATGTTTGTTCGTGGCGGCGTCTATCGCGTGGTCCGGCGCGCCATGGGCGGAACGCTGGCCAAGTTTTCGGTTTCGGCACTTCTGTTCGACTACGTTCTGACCGGGCCTCTCAGCTCAGTAGTTGCTGGCCAATATCTGGTCGGTTTCTTGCACGACATTGCACAGTACGCTCACCTTCCGATGCAGCACTTCCCCGACAACGCCTTCGCGGCTGCGTTCGGCGCTGCAGTCGCGATGTTTTTCTGGTGGAAGAATATTCAGGGCATTCACGAGTCGAGTACAACCGCCGTGAAGATTATGGCAGTCACCACGGTGATGGTCGTGATCATGATTGTGTGGTGCGTGGTAACGCTGTTCCACACCCCAGCTCCGCTGCCGCCCAATCCCCTGCACTTTGGGATCACACTCGATCACGAATCGCTGGGCTGGTTGAGCAGCCTGAAGGATACCTGGCTCACGCATACGACCCTGTTCATCCTGCTACTTGGCTTTGGACACTCGGTACTGGCCATGAGCGGCGAAGAGACGCTTGCACAGGTGAACCGCGAGATCGCTCACCCAAAACTGCGAAACCTGAAGAAAGCTGCTGTTGTGATCGGGATCTATGCCCTTCTGTTCACGGCCCTGACATCATTTTTCGCGGTGATGATTATTCCGGACAAAATCAGGCCTGAGTTCTTTGGAAACTTGATCGGCGGGATCGCGATGCATTTGTGGGGGCCGCTGTGGGCGCGCCTGGTGTTCCACGGGTTCGTGGTGCTAGTCGGGGTCATGATTCTTTCCGGGGCGCATAACACTTCGATTGTGGGTGCTAACGGCGTGCTCAACCGGGTTGCCGAAGACGGCGTACTCGCGGACAGCTTTCAGAAACCCCACAAGCGTTTTGGAACCAGCTACCGCATTATCAACCTTGTTGTTGGCCTCCAACTGCTGACGATTGTCCTCACCCGCGGCAACGTCTTTACGCTGGCCGGCCTCTACGCGTTCGGCGTCATCTGGAGTTTTGCCATGATGGCGCTCGCAATTCTGATCCTCCGCTATACCGAGCCTGAGAAGCGCGAATGGAAAGTTCCGGGAAATATTCCTCTGGGCAACGGCCGCGAGTTGCCGGTGGGAATCATCCTGATCGCGTCCGTCCTGTTCATGACGGCCCTCGTCAATTTCTTCACCAAGTATGAGGCGACCATTGGCGGAATTTCCTTCAGTCTGCTTTTCTTCGCGATCTTCACCTATTCCGAACGCCGCGCTACGCGGATGCGTGCTGGAAAGCCTGAAGGCCTTGACCAGTTCCGCGTTTACGGCAATGAAGAGCCTGCTACGGAAACTTTGGGCGTACGTGCCGGGAACATTGTGGTTGCAGTCCGAGATCCCAAGAACCTCTACTACCTTCGCGATATCCTTCGCCGAACCGACACTACGAAGCAAGATGTGGTGGTGATGACCGCGCGCCTGTACCACCGTGAGCACTCTTTCAGCGGCAACACAGTTTTTGAGGCATCGCAAGTCTTCGATCATTACGAACAGGAGCTGTTTACGGCAGCTGTAGCCGCGGCTGAAAAAGAAGGTAAACCGATCTCGTTGCTGGTCGTTCCTGCGACTGACGTTTTCGACGCGATCGTTGCTACGGCGCAGCGGCTGGAATCAAGTCGCATTGTTTGCGGACTTTCCAATAAGCTGAGTCCGGACGAGCAGGCTAAGCTCACGGGTGACGCATGGGAACGCCTACCCGAACCGCGGCCACGCCTGGTGATGGAAATCCGGCTGTCGGGCGGTGTTGCGCGAGAGTATGCACTAGGCCCCCACACGCCGCGATTGCGTAAGCAGGACCTCGACCTGCTGCACCATCTGTGGCTGGAAGTGACTGCTGACCCACGATTCGCGGGAGCGCACCATTATCACGTAATTGCAATAGCGCTGGAGGAATTGGAGCGCGAACTTCATAGTCCTACTCGAGAGCAGGTTCTCGATCGGCTTTGGCAGGAGCTGCAAAAACGTTCCGACGATGGCGCCTGATGCGCCACCGTTATCTATCGAAGTAACAGTTGTTTCCACTCTTGCGGCGGTAATCCTTCAAGCCGTAAAATTGCAAGAACGTCGAGTCCCGTACTAGCGGGAGCGGGGGACCCGAACCGGAAGCAATTCCGACGGGGCGCATCCGTCACACCGGCCAACCGGAAAACGGTAGGACACCTTTCAGTCCGAGCCCGACAGCTAACCTCGCAGACGAAGAAAGGAGTGTGTTCGCAGATTGTTTGCGGGCTCACCTATGGCTTCCATCCCAAGTTCTCAACCAAGAGTAGGTCAGCGCGTGCTGGTCGCGTCCAGCGCGATGCTTGCGTTCATTTCCTTCTGGCGAGTTGCGGCCATCGTCCTCAACGATATGGGATCATCGGCGTTTTATGCCGGCGGCATTTCCGAGCACTTCATCGGAAAGACAGCGCCATGGTTCATCCTGGCGATCATGATCCTGGCAGGGAGCGTCGCGGCCCTCTACATCGAGAGTTGCGGGATGTTCGTGCGCGGTGGCGTTTATCGGGTGGTAAAGGAGGCCATGGGTTCCGGACTGGCCAAGTTCTCGGTGTCGGCGCTGATGTTCGACTACATTCTTACCGGCCCTATCAGCGGCGTCTCCGCCGGGCAGTACTTGGTCGGCTTGTTGAACGAGTTGTTCCAGTTGGCCCACGTGAAACTTGTGCTTCCAGAAAACTCGACGGCAGCGGTATTTGCAATTTTATGCACACTCTATTTCTGGTGGGAAAACGTTAAGGGCATTCACGAGTCCAGCGAAAAAGCGATGCGCATTATGTACGTGACCACCGTGATGGTCGTACTGATGGTTTTGTGGTGCTGTTACACCATGTTGGTGCGTGGGGCTCACTTGCCACCCCTACCGTCCCTCCACAACATTGTTTACTACCAGGGTGAACACGGCGGCGCGCTCGGCTGGCTGCACAACGTTTCGTGGCCATACACCATAGGCTTCGTAGGAATTCTTATCGGGCTGGGACACTCCGTGCTTGCGATGAGCGGCGAGGAAACAATGGCCCAGGTCTATCGTGAAATTGAGCACCCAAAACTTCCGAACCTAAAAAAGGCGGCGCTGATCATCTTTGTTTACAGCCTGGTCTTCACGGCTGGAGCGACATTCTTTGCGGTGATGATCATTCCTGATTCCGCCCGCGCGAGCTTTCAGGAAAATCTCATTGGCGGACTGGCGATGAATCTGGTCGGGCCATTGTCCTTGCGTCTGGCATTTCACATTTTCGTCGTTGTCGTCGGCGTATTAATGCTGGCCGGCGCAGTCAACACCGCGATTGTTGGTTCGAATGGCGTGCTTAACCGGGTTTCCGAAGACGGCATTCTTCCGGAATGGTTCCGTCGGCCTCACAAGCGCTACGGCACCTCTTACCGCATTCTGAATCTGGTGGTCGCGATGCAACTGCTGACCATTATCCTGAGCCGCGGCGATATCTTCATCCTCGGTGAAGCGTATGCATTTGGGGTCATGTGGAGCTTCTCCATGAAGGGCCTTGCCGTGCTGGTGCTCCGCTACAAAGAACCGAGCAAGCGAGAATATCGCGTTCCTCTCAACTTCCACCTCGGGAAAATAGAGATTCCTCTTGGTCTTGCGCTGATCACGCTGACGCTCATCGCACTATGCGGCATCAATCTGTTCACGAAACAGGTTGCGACAATATCCGGGATTGCATTCACCATCATCTTCTTCGCCGTTTTTGAAATTTCGGAAGCAGTGACACGCAAACAAGCCGGCGCCCATTCCGAGTTGGATCAGTTTAACGTCGATGCGGGCGATGACCTTACACCGCAAAAGCTCGGCGTTCGGTCGGGCAATGTTCTGGTCATGGTGAGAAACTACAACACGCTTTACAGCCTTGCCTCAACCCTGGATAGAGTCGATCCGCGCAAGCAGGACGTGGTCGCGCTTCATTTGCGATTCCTGGGCCGTGCGTCCGGCGGCGAATACGAACTGGAACCGGAGCAATTGTTCAGCACTGAAGAGCAGACCCTCTTCACCCGCGCCCTGGGGCTGGCCGAGAAGAAGGGTAAGAGCATTCATCTTGCCGTCGCCGGTGCAACGGAAAAATGGGAAGCCATTCTGAAGTCCGCACAGAGTCTCGAATCAGCTGTAGTCGTTTTAGGCGCGTCGCCGAATAACCCGGTAACGGAAGAAGCTCGTATCGCCGGACTTGCGTGGGAACGGCTGCAGGATCCAAAACCACAGCTCACACTTATCATTTACTTCCCAGGTGGCCAGGAGCACGTGTTCTACCTCGGCCCGCACGCACCTCACCTCACGCCGAAGGAGATTGACCTTCTGCATAGCATTTGGCTGGAACTCAGTAACGATGTTGCGCCGGAAGAGATTCATCATCACGACGTAATCCATTTCGCTCTCGACGAGCTTAAGGGCGAGCTGAATGATTCACAACGCGAGCAGGTGCTCGAACGCTTAAGAAATCACCTACGCCAGATTGAGAGTCGCAGGGCACCGCAGACTTAAAAGAACGATCGCCCCTGAGAATCGCCTTCGGCACAAGCGGTCGCCGAAGACTCTGCGTTGCATTCCCGGCGGCAATCTGTTCTTCTAACTCGCGCATGTTGACCTCAGGTCCACAAAGCTCGCAACCGGGTCCGTCCAAACATTGGCATGCGGTGACTGCCGCGTTTCTCGGATGGACTCTGGACGCTTTCGATTTTTTCGTCGTCGTTTTTCTGGTGGATACGCTCGCCTCGCAGTTTCATGTCAGCAAAGCACAGATCGTTCTGACCATCACGGCAACCCTGGCTATGCGGCCTGTTGGTGCGATCGTATTCGGGTTGCTGGCAGACCGCTATGGACGTCGTCGCCCCTTGATGGCGAACGTCATCTTCTTCTCGGTCGTCGAGCTATTGTGCGGCTTCGCCCCCAACTACACCGTCTTCTTGATCCTCCGCACAATTTACGGCATTGGCATGGGCGGAGAGTGGGGCGTCGGCGCATCACTGGCGATGGAAGCAGCTCCTGGACGCTGGCGAGGCATTCTCTCTGGCGTCCT
>Ga0070712_100002758_pt1 | contig 10854 bp, 10 predicted proteins | sample LARL81metaG_FD_71396 | JGI IMG/M metagenome (GOLD analysis project Ga0070712, IMG submission 71396) | Corn, switchgrass and miscanthus rhizosphere microbial communities from Kellogg Biological Station, Michigan, USA - LAR L8-1 metaG | ecosystem: Host-associated > Plants > Roots > Rhizosphere ...
CCACTCGTCGCGCACGCCGCCGAGCGCCTGAAGCCGGCGGTCGAGCGGATCAAGTTCAACGACCCGACCGCGCCCTTCATGTCCACGGTGACGGCGAAGATCGAGCCGGCTCACCGGATGGCGGGTCTGCTGGTCGAGCAGCTGACCGCGCCGGTCAAGTTCACGCAGGCCGCGAGCGAGCTTGCGAAGGACGGCGTCAAGACGTTCGTGGAGGTCGGCCCCGGCAATGTGCTGACCGGTTTACTGCGACGGATCGACAAGACCGCAAAGGCGATCCCGGTGAACAACCTGGCCGGTCTGGCCAAGCTCGAGGACGAGCTCGCGACCACCTGAGTGGCCGAGTTCGCTTCGCTGGAAGGCAAGAACGCGCTCGTCACCGGGGGGTCGCGGGGGATCGGCCGCGCGATCGCGCTCGAGCTTGCGCGGGCCGGCGCGTCGGTTGTTGTCGGCTACCGAGCTGGGCAGGACGAGGCTGAGGGCGTCGCCGCCGAGGCGGGGGGGCGAGCCGTTCAGGCCGACGTCTCCAGCGCCGAGGAGGCCGCACGCTTGGTCGAGGATGCGGGCGATCTCGATGTTCTCGTCAACAACGCCGGCCTCACGCGCGACGGGCTGCTCGCCCGGATGCCGGACGAGGATTGGCGCGACGTGATCGAGACCAACCTCTCGTCCGTCTTCTACACCTGCCGGGCGGCCGCGCGGCCGATGATGAAGCGGCGGGCCGGCACGATCGTCAACGTGTCCAGCGTCGTCGGTCTGCACGGCAACCCGGGGCAGACGAACTACGCCGCGTCGAAGGCCGGCATCATCGGCTTCACGAAGTCGCTAGCGCGCGAGCTGGGAAGCCGCGGCGTACGAGCGAACGTCGTCGCTCCCGGGTACATCACGAGTCGTTTGACAGACGAGATCTCGGACGAGATGCGCTCGCTGATGCTCCAGAACACGCCGCTCGGGCGGCTCGGTGACCCGGAGAACGTCGCCGGGGCAGTACGCTTCCTCTGCTCCGACGAGGCCGCTTTCATCACAGGGGAGGTGCTGCTCGTCGACGGCGGGCTAGGAATGTGAGTACCGACTTTTCACTCAACGGCCGCCGACGGGTGGTGATCACCGGTCTCGGCTTGGTTTCCCCACTCGGAAACGATGTCGAGTCGTCGTGGCAGGCGCTTGTCGACGGGGAGTCCGGTGCGGCCGAGATCACCGCCTTCGACCATGCCGACTACGGCGTTCACTTCGCCTGCGAGCTCAAGGACTTCGATCCGACTCAGTGGATCGACCGCAAGCGCGCCCGGCGGATGGATCGTTTCGCGCAGATGATCCTCGCGAGCGCGCGCCAGGCCGAGCAGGACTCGGGCGTCACGATCGCGGGGCAGGAGGATCGCGTCGGTGCCTCGATCGCGACCGGGATCGGGGGACTGAAGTCGTTCCAGGACTGCTACGACGTCTTGAAGGAGCGCGGGCCCGACAGGGTCAATCCGTTCTCGATCCCTTCGATCATCCCGAACATGGGTGCCGGCTGGGTTTCGATCGAGCTCGGCACGAAGGGGCCGCTGATGTCGGAGTGCACGGCGTGTGCGGCTTCCAACATGGCGATCGGCGACGCGGTCGACGCGATCAGGCTCGGGCGGGCTGACGTGATGTTCGCGGGCGGAACCGAGGCGCCGATCACGCCGGTCGGGATCGCGGGGTTCGATGCGATGCGAGCCTTGTCGCGGCGGAACGATGATCCGGTTGCGGCGTCCAGGCCGTTCGACGCCGAGCGCGACGGTTTGGTCATGGGCGAGGCGGGGGCGGTGCTCGTGCTCGAGGAGCTGGAGATCGCGCGCGAGCGCGGAGCGAAGATTTACGGCGAGCTGGTGGGTTACGGGGTCTCTTCCGACGCGGCTCACATGACCGAGCCGGATCCGACCGGCGAGAACCCGGCGCGGGCCATGCGGATGGCGTTGGCCGATGCGGGCGTCGATCCGAGCGAGGTCGGCTACGTCAATGCGCACGCGACCTCGACGCCGCTCGGCGACGCGAGCGAGACGAAGGTGATCAAGCGGGCGCTGGGCGAGGAGAACGCACCCAAGATCGGGGTCTCGTCTACGAAGGGCGCCACCGGGCACTGCTTCGGCGCCGCCGGTGCGGTCGAGGCCGTGTTCACAGTGCTTGCCGTCGAGCGCGGCGTGCTGCCGCCGACGATCAATTACGAGCAGCCGGATCCCGAGTGCGACCTCGACTACATCCCGAACGAGTCGCGGCAGACCGAGATCAGCGTCGGCGTCTCGAATTCGTTCGGCTTCGGCGGGCACAACGCCTGCATCGTGGTGCGCAAGTTCGAGGCCTGACAGGTCTCCGCGGCGCAGAAGTGCGCATGACTAAGCTCGCCGGGTGGAGCGCTGGGCGACGTTCGACTGCTACGGCACGTTGATCGACTGGAACGGCGGCATTCGCCGCGAGCTCGCGCGCGTGTTCGGCGAGGAGCGCGCCGATGCGTTGCTTGTCCGCTACCACGTGCTCGAGGCGCAGCTCGAGGCCGACGGTGAACTCACCTACCGCGAGGTCTTGCGAGAGGCGATGCGCGGGCTCGCGGCGCCCCCCGACGAGGAGGACGCCCTCGCCTGGTCGCTCCCCAACTGGGAGCCGTTCCCGGAGGCGCCGGCCGCGCTCAAAGAGGCTCGCGACCGCGGCTGGAAACTGGCGATCCTCTCGAATACCGACCCCGATTTCATCGACGCGTCGCAGTCCCGCCTCGGCGTTCCCTTCGAGCTTGCGATCGTCGCCTCTGAGATTGGCTCCTACAAGCCGGCCCACCGCCACTGGGAACGCTTCTTCGAGGCAACCAAAGCCGCTCCGGAACAACACGTCCATGTCGCCGCGAGCCTCTTCCACGACATCGCGCCCGCGAACGAGCTCGGCCTGCGCTCGATCTGGATCAACCGGCTCGGCGAGACACATGGGCCGCAGCCCACCCGCGAGCTTCGTGATCTGAATCACCTGGCCGACACGCTCGACGAGCTCGTCCCTGCATGAACGTTCGCCGCCCGACAGAGGCGGATGCCCCTGCCGTGACCGAGCTGATCGCAGCAATGGACACCCACTTCGTCGGAGCGCCCGAGTTGACGGAGGAAGACCTCCAGGACGAGTGGAACGACCTCGAGCTCGACCGGGACGCATGGCTCTTCGAGCTGGACGGCGAGTTGGCCGGCTATGCCGCGCTGCACACTCGGGCGCACGTGTTCGGGGACGGCTACGTCCATCCGCGGCACTTCGGCCGCGGCGTGGGAACGTGCATTGTCGAGGTCACAGAGGAAGAAGCACGGTCCCGCAAACTGCAGGCAATCCGCAACGCCGTCCTGGCGGCCGACGAGCACGCCCGCGCTCTACTCGAAAGCCGCGGGTATCGCGCGCTTCGTCACTTCTATCGAATGGCGATCGAGCTCGACGGCCCGCCACCGTCCGCGGAGTGGCCCCCAGGGCTCCGCGCGGAGCCGGTCGACTACGAGCACGAGGCGGAGGCCTTCCACGCAACGCTCGACGAGACATTCGCCGAGGAGTTTGGGCATGAGCCCGAGCGCGGGATCGACTGGCGGGCTCGTCGCGAACGCAGCGGCTTCGACCCCACCCTCTGGTTTGTCGTCAAGGACGGGGACGAGGTTGCCGCAGCCCTGCTTTGCGCGGAACGTTTCGGCAGCGGCTGGATCGCATCGATCGGGGTCCGCAAACCGTGGCGGCGCCGGGGGCTCGGCTTCGCCTTGCTGCTGTATGCGTTCAACCAGCTCTACGCCCGCGGCCAGCATCGAATCGCACTCGGCGTCGACGCCGAGAACCCCACCGGCGCCACGCGTCTCTACGAGCGCGCAGGCATGCACCAGGCGTTTGAAGCAGTCGTCTACGAGAAGCCGCTGCCGCTGTAACCGCGGCCCGACCCCACAGGTCTAAACTCAAGCGCTGATGGCGGCCCGCATAGACGTCTCAATCGAGCACAAACACGCGCCGCCGGAAGCTCAAGCGGACGGCAAGCCGCATCCGAACACGTGCCCTACCTGCGGCTCGCACTACCGGGACGACGAGCTCGCCAAGCACCTCAACGTGTGCCCGCAATGCGGCCACCATTTCCCGATGCGTGCCCGAGCGCGCATCGCGAGCCTCACCGACGCCGGCAGCTTCGCCGAGGAGGCCGCCGAGCTCCGCTCCGACGACCCGCTCGGCTTCTTCGATCTGCGCCCCTACACCGAACGGCTCGCGGAGGCAGAAGTCGCGACCGGTCTCGGAGACGCGATGGTCACCGGCCACGCCACGCTCGACGGCGCCCCCGTGCAGCTCGCCGTCATGGACTTCGCCTTCATGGGCGGCTCGATGGGCCGCGTCGTCGGAGAGAAGTTCGCGCGCGCGTGCGAGGCGGCGGCCGAGCGCCAGGTCACGCTGGTCTCCGTCACCGCCTCAGGCGGCGCCCGCATGCAGGAGGGAATCCTCTCGCTGATGCAGCTCCCGAAGACGGTCTGCGCCGTCGAGGACCTGCACGACGCGGGCGGCGCGATGATCAGCGTCATGGCCCACCCGACCACGGCCGGCGTGCTCGCGAGCTTCGCCAGCCTCGGCGACGTGATCGTGGCGGAGCCCGGTGCGCTGCTGAGCTTCACCGGCCCCCGGGTCGTCCAGCAGACGACCAGAGAGAAGCTGCCGGAAGATTTCGGGCTCGCGGAGTCCAACTACCGCTTCGGCCACCTCGACGCGATCGTCCCGCGGCCCGAGCTCCGCGACTACGTCGCCCGCCTCCTCCGGCTCTTCGGCAATGCCGAGTGAGGGCGAAGTCCAGCTCCGCGAGCGGCTGAACCGGCTCCGGAGCCTGCCTCTACTCCGCGGCGCGCGCCTGTCCGGCGAGCTCGAGCGCCTGCAGCGGCAGCTCGACAAGATCGTCGCCGAGCCGAGCGACGAGGAGATCTGGCGCTCGGTCGAGCTCGCGCGACACCCTGACCGTCCGTACACGCTGGACTACGTCGATCGAATGCTCGAGGACTTCGTCGAGCTGCACGGCGACCGCGGGCGCGCCGACGACGAGGCGCTGGTCACCGGCCTCGGCCGCTTCGACGGTCGCACGGTTGCGCTGATCGGCCACCAGAAGGGACGAGACATCCAGGAGCGGTCGAAGCGGAACTTCGGCATGGCGTACCCGGAGGGGTACCGAAAGGCGATGAGGATCATGGAGCTCGCCGACCGCCACGGTTTCCCCCTGATCACGCTCGTCGACACGCCGGGCGCCTACCCGGGCGTGGCCGCCGAGCAGCACGGGCAGGGCGGGATGATTGCGCGCTCGCAGGCCGAGATGGCGCGGCTGCAGACGCCGATCGTCTCCTGCATCATCGGCGAGGGCGGCTCCGGGGGAGCGATCGCGATCGCGGTCGCCGACCGAGTGCTGATGCAGGAGAACGCGATCTACTCGGTGATCTCACCGGAGGGCTGCGCGGCGATCCTCTGGCGCGACGCAGGCGAGGCGCAGAAGGCCGCGGCTGCCTTCAAGCCGGACGCGCGCCACTGCCTCGAGCTCGGCGTCATTGACGCGATCGTCCCCGAGCCGACCGACGGCGCGCACACCGATGCGGACGCCGCGGCGGCGCTGCTCAAGGACTCGATCGGCGAGTCGCTGGAGGAGCTGAACGGCCTTTCAGGCGACGAGCTGCGCCGTCGTCGCAGGGCGCGCTTCCGCTCCCTGGGGACGCTCGAATTCGTAAAGACGCCGTAAATCCACAGAATCCACAGCGTTTTCCCCGGTTTCGACACAGTCCCGCAACGTCAGCAAACAAGCTGTTTCCGCTCTTGAAATATCTGCCGTAAGTGACTTTCGACGGGCTCGTGGTGGATAAACCGTCTTTCGATGGATAAAGATCGCTCTCCGCTGGAGGAGAGGCCGTCCCTCGCGCGCGCGTGAACCGGTAGCGTCGGCCCGGTGAGCCAAAAGCTCCAGGAGTACCGGCGTAAGCGCGACCCCGAGAAGACGGCGGAGCCTTTCGGCAGTAAGAAGAAACGCGGCAAGCAGCCGATCTTCGTCGTCCAGCGCCACCAGGCCCGCGCACTGCACTACGACTTCCGGCTCGAGCGCGACGGCGCACTCGCGAGCTGGGCGGTCCCGAAAGGGGTTCCGCTCGAGCCGGGCCAGCGGGCGCTCGCCGTCCACGTCGAGGACCACCCGCTCGACTACGCAACCTTCCACGGCGAGATCCCGAAGGGCGAGTACGGCGCCGGAACCGTGGAGATCTGGGACAACGGGACCTACGACCTCCTGGAGGAAAAGAAGGACGGCGGGCTGACCGTTCGCCTGCACGGCAAGAAACTCGACGGCGTCTGGACGCTGGTTCCGGCCCATCTGGACGGCAAAGAGAAGAACTGGCTGCTGCTCAAGAAGCGCGACAACGGCGCAGAGGCCACGAAGCCCCGCGACTACAGCCCTATGCTGGCGACGCTCGAGCAGCAGGTGCCGAAGGGGCCCGGCTGGCTGTTCGAGGTCAAGTGGGACGGGTTCCGTGCGGTCACCCGCGTGTCGCAGGGCGAGGCGACGATGAAGAGCCGCCAGGACAACGACCTGAACCAGCGATTCCCCAACGTTGCCAAGGAGATCCCGAAGGCGGTGAAGACCCCGGACTGCGTGCTCGACGGCGAGGTCTGTGCGCTCGACGAGCAGGGGCGCTCGAGCTTTTCGCTGATGCAGCAGGGCAAGCCCGGAACGCCGATCGTCTACTTCGTGTTCGACCTGCTCGAGCTGGACGGGGAGCCGCTGATCGACCTGCCGCTCAAGGAGCGTCACGCGCGGCTGAAGAAGCTGCTCGACAAGCGCAACAAGACCGTCCGCCTGTCCGAGACCTTCGAGGACGGCGATGCGCTCTTCGCGGTCGCCAAGCAGCAGAACCTCGAGGGGATCATGTGCAAGCGCGCCGACTCTCGCTACGCGGTCGGGCGCCGGACGCGCGACTGGCTGAAGGTGAAGACGCACGGCCGCCAGGAGTTCGTCATCGCCGGCTTCACGAAGGGCCAGGGGCGGCGCGCGGGGACGCTCGGGTCGCTCGTGCTGGCCGTGACACGCGGGTCTGACTTCGAGTGGGTCGGCAACGTCGGCACCGGCTTCACCGGAACGGAGATCGAGAAGCTGCTCGACAAGCTGCGCCCGCTCGAGCGCAAGACGTCACCGTTCAAAGAGGTGCCGAAGATGCCCAAGGTCCGCAAGGGCGACGTCACCTGGGTGGAGCCGAAGCTCGTCGCCGAGATTCAGTTCGCCGAGTGGACGCACGACGGGCACCTTCGCGCGCCCTCGTACCAGGGGCTCCGCGACGACAAGCCCGCCACGGACGTCATCCGCGAGCGTCCGGTCGAGGACGAGATCCGCATCGGCAAGCGCTCGCTGAAGCTGTCCAACCTGGACAAGGTGTTCTGGCCCAAGGAGGGGATCACCAAAGGCGATCTGCTCGCTTACTACCGAGCGGTCGCGCCGGTGCTCGTCCCGCACCTGAAGGACCGGCCGTTCACGATGCGGCGCTACCCCGACGGGATCGAGGGCAAGGCCTTCTTCCAGAAGGACGTGCCGAAGGGCACGCCCGACTGGATCGAGACCGCGCGCATCGAGGTCACATCACGCGACCGCCCTCGGACGAAGCGCTGGATCGACGCTCCGCTCGTCAACGACGAGCTTGCCCTGCTCTGGATGGCGAACATGGCCTGCATCGATATGAACGCGTGGTACTCGCGGGTCGACAAGCTCGACCGGCCCGACTTCGTCCTGTTCGACCTCGATCCCTCGCCCGACGTCGGTTTCACGGAGGCCGTCGAGGTCGCGCTCCACATCAAGGAGGCTCTGGACGCGCTCGGACTCGTCTCGTTCGCGAAGACCTCGAGCGCCGACGGCATGCACGTCCTCGTCCCGATCGAACGGCGGCACACGTACGACGACACGCGACGTTTCGCGGAGATCGTCGCGGGCGCGATTGCCCGCGCGTACCCGAAACTGGCGACGACGCAATGGTCGAAGGCGAAGCGCCGCGGTGTTCTGATCGACGCGAACCAGAACGGTGAGGGCAAGACCATCGCCTCTGTCTATTCAGTCCGGCCCCGGCCTGGCGCGCCTGTTTCGACGCCGCTGCGTTGGGAGGAAGTGAGGCCGGGGCTCGACCCGCTCTCGTTCACGATGGACGTCGTTCAGCGCCGGATCGAGCAGCACGGCGACCTCTTCGAGGGCGTGCTCAAGACGAAGCAGCGGCTGAACCTGAAGGGACTGTCCCTGTAAGGGACTGTCCCAACAACCGCCTCGTAATGCGCCGCGGTTGCTGGGACAGTCGCCTTCCGGGACAGTCCCTTGAAGTCAGTGTCCGGGCCCGCCGTGTAGGTGGAAGACGAAGTCGAACTCGGTCCCTTGCGGATTGTGGTAGTTGAGCTCCATCCAGCCGCGGGCGTTTCGGTATTTCCCGGTGCCGCCTGTGATCGCGAGCGCCGTGTTTCCCGTGTCAGAGAACGGGCCCTCGACGGTGATCTGGCCGTCGGCCAGGAACGTCGTCCAGTTGCACTCCCAGCTCTTGCCGACGACGATCCGGACGCAGTAGCCCTGGTCGGTGCCGACCTTGGTCGCGTCCGCGCTGTCGAAGACGTCGTTCGCGAACGTGAGGACATGCCCGACGGCGTCGACGTCGACGCTGTCGGTCGTCGCGTGCTCGATCACGTGGATGGTCGCGCCGTGCTGCGCACCTTTCGGCTTGTCCTTTGCAGTTGCGTTCACCACCGCGAAGCCGACTCCGACGGCGACCACGAGTGCGACCGGCAGGATCGCCTTTCTCATCTCTCTCCCCTCCTTGGTTGATTCGGTAAGGCGATCCTAAGCCGCGGCGGGCTCTGAGCCTAAGAGCAGCTGTTGAAGGACGAGCGCTGCCGGCCTCCCTTCCGAGCACCGGACGCCGGCGCACCGTATCCCTCGGCGCCGCTCGTTCGTTTCCATTGCGGAACTTCCCTTTGGGAAGTTGGGCAAGAACAGCAACGGAGGGGAGGGAGACCGGGGGATGGGCGTGCTGCCAGGGAGCCGGGGGCCTTAGGCCGTAACGGTCGCTTCCTACTCGCAGAAACGCGTTGGCGTGTCCCCTGAAGCCTTCGGGCGACGCGCTTTATTCGATGGGAGTTGAACAAGGGAGACGATCTCTATGCGGCATTCGCATTCGATCAGGCGCACGATGCTTCTCGTCGTGTCGGTGACCTTCGCAAGCCTCGTCGTGGGCCTCTCGACGGCTGCCCCGGCGGATCTGCAGAACGCCACGCTCACGTGCTCGGACGGCACGGATCTCAACCTGGCACTCGATGCCGCGAGCGTTGTGCAGCTCACGGACGCGGTCAACGCGATGACTCTTAACCCGGCGGGTGACCCGCCGTTGACGTGCGGCGTGGCCAGCGCTCCACTCCTGACGCCGTCAGCGAGTGCGTCGGGCGGCAATTCCAACTACGACTATGTCGTCGGCGGGGGCAAGGCTCCGAACCTCGGATGTTTTGGGGGCTTTCCGACGAGCTTCGGGCTGAGCGCACATGTTCGCCAGGGTGACCCGCCGGGCACTGCGACCGGCACGTTCAACGTCGGCTCTCCTGCCCCGAACGTTGGCTGTAAGGGCCACTTCAACTCGAAGGTCGACTGCCTGGTGGTAACGGGCACCTCTGCCCACCTCACAGCGCAAATAACGCAGGCGACGGGCCAGTTCGCCGGGCTCCAAGGCACCGAGATCGACGTCGTGGTCCAGGACAACGGCACTCCTTCTGCCATGACTCCGGACATGATCGGCGACGGCAATACGGCCGCACAGTGCCTGCCAGGGACGGACGCCGGGGGCGGACCGATCGTTCCGCAACCCGTCACGAACGGCAACGTCACCGTGCACGATGCGATGTAGAGAGATGGCCGGTACGGCAAGAGGGGATGGGGAGGCCGCAACCGCCTCTCCGTCCCATGTGGCGGCAGCCCGTGATTTTGTCCAGTGCGGCCCCCGATTTCGGCCGTGACTCCGCGCCAAGCCCTTTCCGAAGCCGGCGCTGAGCACCGCCTCGGCCGGACCGGAGCAGCGGACGCGCTCCGTGGCCCAACCGTCCGGGTACTCGTCGCGGACGCCTCGCCGAGCGAACGCGCCGGCGTGCGCCGCGCACTCGAGGACGCCGGCTGCGCTGTCTGCGCCGAGGCGGCCGATGCGCGGGAAGCGGTCGAGGCGGCGGCACGCGAGCGACCGGACGTCTGCTTGGTAGACACGGAGCTGCCGGGTGGCGGCCTCCCCGCGGCGGCGGCGATTCTCGGGAATGGCGCCGATACATCCGTCGTCATGTTCGCGCGCTCCTCGAACGAGCGGGATCTCTTTGCCGCACTCGAGACTGGAGCGTGCGGCTATCTCACGAAGAGCACGGACCCCGAGCGGCTCGCGATCGCCCTCAAGCGTGTCTTGGAAGGCGAGGCCCCGCTTCCCCGCACCCTCGTCGCGCGGCTGATCGAAGAATTCCAGGAGCGACACCGGCGTAGGAGGACGCTCCGCGACCTCACCGGGCGTGAGGAGGAGGTGCTCGAGCTGCTCGGCCAGGGTTTGGACACAGCCGAGATCGCCGCCCGCCTCTTTGTCGCGCCTGTGACCGTCAGGACGCACATCGCCTCGATTCTGAAGAAGCTCGGAGTCCCCGATCGCGAAGCCGCTGTGCGCGTCACCGGAGTGCGTTGATGATTTCTCAGCGTACGCGTTGGGAAATTCCAGCGCCTTCGGACGAGAAATTCATCGCTTTCCCACTACAAACGCATACGCCGCGGGGTGAATATGTCCTCGACGTGTTGCGGCATTTGCGACGTCTCTTGTTGGCAACCTTGCCGGCGACCGCGCTGGTCGC
>Ga0070712_100002761_pt1 | contig 10851 bp, 15 predicted proteins | sample LARL81metaG_FD_71396 | JGI IMG/M metagenome (GOLD analysis project Ga0070712, IMG submission 71396) | Corn, switchgrass and miscanthus rhizosphere microbial communities from Kellogg Biological Station, Michigan, USA - LAR L8-1 metaG | ecosystem: Host-associated > Plants > Roots > Rhizosphere ...
GCGATAGCCAGCGTCCATAGTCGATCGGTCCATGGCCGAGAACTCAGGCATCGCGGGATCCCTAACCCCGAGTAGCAGCACGGGAGAGGGGCCCGGCTTCTGAGCAGCTGGGGCCATGCCCTTGGAACCAGTGTCGTCGCCGGTCCGCCCAAGCTCTCAAAGGAAATCTGCGGCTACGAGGAGATCATTACGAGGGGCGGTTTGAGGGGCAAAATGGCGCTAGGGGGGTGCTTGTCTGAGCCTGTCTCAGCTTGTGTGAGCTAGCGAAAGAGTCTGCGCGTCCGCACGTATGTGCGAACGTAGTGTATGCCGCGGCGGCGTGCCACCGTCGGCTGCACCCTGAAGTCATCGGAGCGCCGCGTCTCCGGCAACTCAGCTGCGAACGGTCGGTATGGCGGCGGTCGCGGCCTGATGTCATTGTTGTCAGCTCGCAGGGCGTCGGCTGACGTCTAGGTCGAGTTGGATGGGCAGGTCGGTTTTGCCGAGCGCCTGCCGGGCGTGGGCGAGGGCTTCGGTTTCGAGGCGGCGGTGCAGTGCGGGCAGGTCGGCTGTTTGCGCGGCGGTGACGGTGAGTACGATCTCCGGGGCGCTGGCGTCGCCGATTATGCGGCCCTTGGCGGTGTCGACGCCGTGGTAGGTTTCGATTTCCCTGGTGAGGGCGTCGGTGAGAGCGACGGGCTGCAGAATCGTGGTGCCTTGTTCTTTGCTGCCGGGGACGGTGATGTCCCCGGCCCGGTCTGTTGAGACCAGCAGGGTCACGATCCAGCGCAGCGCGGCGAGCGTGATCAGCAAGCACGCGAACGCGGCAGCGGCCCAGAGCCAGGTTCCCTGCTGGCCGATGTAGCTGCTGGCCCGGTTGGCGAGCAGGACGCGGGTGGAGAAGGCGGTCCCGAATCCGCCGGTCGAGGCGGTCATGCCCGCGGCGCCTGCCAGCAGGATCAGCAGGCCGAACAGGGTCAGGGCGACGCGGTTGGTGCGGTCGGCGTGCATCAGCGACTCCGCGATGTGACGCGCACTTTGAGGCGCGGTGGGCGGTACAGGTCCAGGGCATCGAGACGGCCGCGGACCGCCTGGCTGACTGGCTGCTTGAGCGCGTCTGTGGCGGTCCGGCCGCGCGCGGCGGACCTTGCCGCGACGCGGGCGCGCCGTCGGCGGACGGTGACGGCCACGCCGGTGATCCCGTCGATTCCAGTTGCCGCTGTGCGCAGTGTTCTGGCCAGGCCGCCGCGGGTCAGTGCCGCGTCGGTGGCATCGTCGGCGGTGCGCAGCCGCAGCCGGGTGACGCGGCGGGGTTTAAGCTCAATCGCGAGGATGAGCACGCCGACGACGATCAGGATGGCCGACCAGACCCGGATCACCAGTGCGTTCCAGTGAGTTTTCCCGGCCCAGTGGTACCACGCGGGCCAGTGCACGACGACTGGGCTGGCGTGGACGGCGGCCGCGATGACCTCGATGATGAGGATGACGCTGGCCCCGGCCAGGGCCACGGCGAGGATGAGGGCAAGCGGTCGGTTGAGCAGGCGCATCTGCGTTCCTCTCCCTCCTACCGGACTCGCGGCGGCGGGGCGATATCGGTAGCCAGGTCCGCGACGACGATGTGGACCTCATCGGCGTCCAGCCCGGCCAGCTCCCTGATCCGGTCACGGACGTGGCTGCGGACCTGCGCGGTGACGTCGGGAACGGATGCGGGCCAGCGGACGCTGATCTCCAGGGTCACGAAAGCCTTGGAGCCATCGACATCCACGGATGTCTTCGGCAATGCCTGCAGGTCGGTACCGCGCACGCCGAGGTGACCCGCGCCGGGGACGACGCGGCCCAGCATGCGTGCTGCGGCAGCTCCGGCGGCGGGGTTCTCGGCGGCAGCCCGGGCGGCGATCTTGGTGACGACACCGTCGGCGATGCTGACCGTTCCCAGCTCATTACGGCCGGCCCGGGCTGCCGGTTCTACGTCCATCCCGGTGCTCATCGGCTGCGGCCGCGGGTCAGCCATCCGGCCACGTCCCAGTCACCATCGAGGATCTTCGCGATGCCGTATCCGATCACGCCGAGCAGCGCCACGATCAGCATGTCGCCAAAACTCCCGAACACCAGCGCTAGGCCCAGGATCAGGCCGGTCACGGTGGCAAGTGCGGTGCGGTTCATGACTCACCTCCAGACTGAAAGACAGGAATCTGGCTCGCTGGTCAGGTCCGCGGGCCTGCGGCCAGGTCCGGCCTGCCGGTAGCCGTTTTGTGTTCCGGGGTGCCGGGAGGATCGTCGATGTCGGCGATCATCACGTCCACCGGGCGGCGGCCGGCGAGCGGCGCCACCACCTCGGTGATCCGGGCGGCCAGCTCCGGCGCTGTCACCGCCCACTGGGAGCGGATCTGCACTGTCACCCGGCCGCCGCTGACCACGACGCCCGGGACTTTCCGGCCGGGCAGATAGGAGGTGAGCTCTCCGAACCTGCCGCCGTCCAGCCCGGCTACGCCCGCGCACCCGAGCACCGCGGCGGCGACGGCATCGACGTCGACACCGTCGATGACCGCAGCGCCGGGGACAGCGGTGCCTAGAGGGGAGGTCATGACACGCGCGAGCTGGTGTCCTGGTCATCGCCGGTGCTGGGCAGGTAGACGTCGTCCACGGAGATGTTGACCTCAACCACCCGAAGCCCGGTCATCCGCTCGACTGCCTGCTTGACGTTCCGCTGGATGCTGCGGCCCAGTTCGGCGATGCCGACGCCGTACTCGACCACGATGTCCAGGTCGATCGCGGCTTCGGTCTCGCCGACCTCGACGCCGACGCCTTGGGCGAAGTTGGGGCCTGAGCTGCCGGGGATCCGCTCGCGGATCGCGCCGAACGCACGGGTGCCGCCGGTGCCCATCGCGTGCACCCCGCTGATCTCCCGGCATGCCGTGCCGGCGATCTTCTGCACCACGCCTTCGGCGACCGATATCTGACCGTCGCCGGTAACCAGCCGGTCCTTTGTCGCCGGGCTGGCGGCTGTGCCAGTCGTGGTGGCCGGGGTTTGCTCGCCGGTGTTGGCCGGTGCGGGCTGGCTCATATAACGCGCTCCCTTGGATTGTCGGGTTCGGGGGAAACCGTCATCCGCGAGGCGGCATCGATCTCGCCGCCGCGGGCTGTCAGATGGTTAGACACTTCACCCGCGGGATCGTCGCAAACTTTCCGGCGCAAATGGCGCAGCTTTCTGCTCGCGCGCCGCGGTGCAGCCCCTGCTCGCGCGTCGCTCGCATGCCGGATGCGCGCGGGGGTAGTGGCACGCGGCACGGCATCACGGGGCACGAGCCGATGGCGGGACATGATGCAAGCCAGGTCCGAGGTGGGAGACGCCTACCTGGTTGCCCGTGCGCGGGAAGGCTACCTCGACGCCTACGAGATGCTCGTGCAGCGGCATTCCGCGATGGCCTACCGGGTGGCGCTGCGGCTGTGCGGGAACCACCACGACGCTCAGGACCTGGCCCAGGAGGCGCTGCTAGCAGCGTGGCAGAATCTGCGCCGGTTCAGGGACGACTCGTCGTTCTCCACCTGGCTCTACCAGATCGTCACCCGCCGCACGCTCAACAAGGTAACCCGCGGCCGGGTCGCCGACTCCCTCGATCTGCTCGGTGATGTACCCGGCTGCGGCATGGAGCCCGCAGCGCAGGCCGAGCGTAATCTCGCCGTCGACGCAGTCACCGACGCTCTCGCGGCGCTGCCGTTCGCCCAGCGTGTCGTGGTTGTCTTGCACCATTTCGAGGGGCTCTCCTACGCTGTCGTGGCCGCCGTGACCCACAGCAGCGTCCCGGCTGTCCGTAGCCATCTGTTCCGGGCCCGGCGCACACTGGGAACCAAGCTAGAAGAATGGAGGTGACCTGGCTCGCATGAGCGAACCGCCGTCGGGCGGGCCTGCAGCCCGCCATCTGCTCGGCACCGCTACGCTGCCCTGCGGAGCTGAGGTCGACCTCCTGTTCGAACAGGTCGCCGACGGCCGCGCGGCAGACCTGGGTGCTCACCAGCGAGAATGCGTGCACTGCCAGGCCGCTATCAGGGAACTGGCGGCCCTGTGGGGTCCGGTCACCGAACTTGCCGCGACTCCGGTGCCAGCCCCCCGAGGGCTGACCGCATCGGTCATGAGGCAGATCCGCGTCCTGGTCCGTGACGTCTGGTACACCCTGCAGACCACCAACCTCGGAACCATCCGGATCGCCGCGCGCATCGTGGCAGCCCTGGCCCGCGACACCGCCCGCTTGGTCCCCGGTGTCCGTGTCGCCCTCGGCCGCAGCACTGACAACACACCCGCCGGGCTAGCCGAGCACGCCACCTTCCAGCATCGTCATCCGCACGCCGCCGTCGGCGTGCTCGGCCGCACAGCGGTCGTCGACCTCGCCGTGGCGGTCACCTACGGGAATCCCGTCCACGAGGTGGCCCGCGAAATCCAGCAGCACGTCATCGCCAACTTGCGCGACCACATCGGCCTGCAGGCCGTCGCCGTAAACGTCACCGTAGACGACGTGCTCACCCATGACGGCCAGTCACCTGCGTTGTGACCGCACCCGCCAGGACGGTGCGGTGCTCTAGCGCACCCGCGGGACCTTGCTGTCCGGGCGGAGCCGCCTGACCACCGCGTTTGCCACCCTGACAAGCCACCCCCGGTGCGCCACAACGACCACTCTGGGCAGCGGCCAATCCGCCTCTCGATCTGCGTCGAACGAGTGCAACCCCTCAACGAAGATCTCCGGATCGCCGCCCCGGTCCGGATGATGCGCCCGGATGAACTCCCTGCGGCGCCGCTCAGCATCTTCCACCTATAACGTCCATCCCGCCGGAAGCACCGTCACGACTTCGTGCCGGATCCCCGGGCCGACCCTCAGTCGCAGACCCGATTCTCGTATGCTCGACGCCCCCTTGCTGCGGCTCCGCCGACAAGTTTAGGCCCGCAGACAGCACCAGGATTGTCCAGCGGGCACATGCAGGCCAAAGACACACACGCACCTGCACATGCCGATGAGCGTGTGTCGATCTCTCGAACCCTCCGTCGCTCTAGCCGCGCTGGCAGAAGGAAAACCCACCCGGGGCGTCGGTGGCAGGATGTCCGGCGAGGGTGGCGTCTCCAGGTCATAAGCGCGTTCGCAGACCGGGACCGCCGGGCGCAATTCCCCCGGCCCACCGGCGTGCTCTTCGACGAGTACGCCCGAGCGGTCTGCAACCTGGGCTTCCGGCTGACGGCGGACTGGTCTGCCACGGAGGCGGTCTCGCTCACGTTCCTGGAAGCCTGGCGGAAGCGCGGCAGAATCGAGGCTGGCGGCGAGTCGCTGCGGCCGTTGCTGCTGGGCATCGCGGTGACTGTGTCCCGCAACCTGGCCAGCGCATCCCGCCCGCGGCGATGCGCAAGCTCCCCGCGATCATGACGCGCCACCGTCGCGGACTCGGTGTCCATCGACCTGCGAACGAACGGCGGCACCCGCGCCTGCGCTGGCAGCGGCAAGCACTACCCGGAACTGCACGCATCCTTCAGTCATGAGACGGCGGTTTCCGGTGCGGCGGCGGTCCCGCTCAGAAGTAGTGTCTTCGACCGCCGACCGCGTGACCCATCATGCCGAGCAACGCCAAAATCGCGCCGACCACCACCACGATGGTGCCGATCGTCCAGACAATAGCGATGTGCGCGAGGAACCCGATGATAAGCAGGATGATGCCGAGAATGATTACGTCCAGCTCCCAGTAATAGAAGTCAGTGTTGGCTGGCCTCGTCGTCGAGGGGCTCTTGCGCGTTCCGGCCGGGGTCGCCGGGGACACCAGCCCGACGCCTTCGCCGGTTTCCCGTACCACCTGCTCTGTGTGGCCAGCTCCAGGGTTGCCCGGAGTCTGGTCACCTACCGGAACTCCAGGCAGGCCGGTGCCCTTCTCTACATCGAAGGCCAGTCCTTCCGGTCTTTCCGTCTCCACCGACGGCGTCACGGGCACAGCCTTGAGGACCTTGCCGTAAGCCGGTTCGGTGCTTGTCCGGTTCTGATCGACCATGGGTCTCAACCCTCCTTCCGGGAAGCCACCGGACTACACGCTAACGACCGGTTCAATCGCCGCAACGGGGGGCATTATCGACCTGCCTATAGCGAGATCACCACGGCCTGGCTGCCCCTGATCACGGATTGGGGCTATGCAGCCACGCTGCCGCTTTACCGCCGGATCAAGTTGCCGATCGCCATCAGGGCATGACGATTCAAGATCCGCGAAGAGGCCTGGCGCAGCCGGACAGGTCAAACGGCGAACTTAGGCCATGGCAATGCGTTGAGCCTCCGTGACTGGGTCGGCGGCGAGCAAGCGGGCGCCGGTGGCTGCGGCGAGGGCTTGTGTGGCTCCGGCGCCGGCCAGACCGAGTGGAACCACTCGTGCGAGCCGTGCCAGGTCGGCAGTGAGCCCGTCGAAACGGTCTGGTGTCACCGCGGTGAGGACCGCCAGATCGGCGCGGAATTCGGCAGCGGTACGGGCTAGTTCTGCGACGGGGGTGCTGGCACCGAGGTATTGAACGCGCCAGCCGTAGCGGTGAAGCACGATACCGAACATCAGCAGGGCGAGATCGTGTTCCTCGCCGGGGGCGCAGGCAAGGAGGGCTCGCGGGCCGCGGCCGTAGCCCCATCCCCTGGCGATGCTTGCTAGGCGGCTGCGGAGCAGGTTGCTGGCGAAGTGCTCACCGGCGATGCTTACTGTTCCCTGTTCCCAGCGGTCACCGAGGTCGTGCAGGTAGGGCAGGATCACGTCGCGCAGGACGGTCTCGATGGTGAAACCTGCCAGCAGCAGATCGAGCGCCGCTTGGGCGCCTGGCTCGTCCAGCTGGTCCAAGCTCTGCGCCATCGCCTGGGCATAGCCGGCCAGGCCGTCACGGTGACCAGCGGCCGTCGTGTCCGTCGCGGCGGTGACCATCTTTGCCTCGTTAAGCGCGGCCTGTGCTGCCTCGGCCGCGGACAGGCCAGCGGCGAGGTGCGCCTGCATGCGGCGGATTCTGTTCTCGTCGGCCTGGGAGTAAAGCCGGTAACCGCCAGCCGATCGCTGCGGCTCGAGCAAGCCATACCTTCGTTCCCACGCCCGCAAAACATGATCCGTTACCCCAGTGCGGCGGCTTAGCTCACCGATCCGCAGCGTCGCCGGTGAAGCCTCAGCACCCATAGCAACACTGTACATCTTTTAGACGAACATTTGACAATCTTGCGAACCTGGCATGTACTGTCCTACAGACAAACACTATACAGGAGTTAGACAATGAAGAAGCTCGACATCACCACGGCAGCACTACTCATCATCGGCGGGCTGAACTGGGGCCTGATCGCCGTCGCCCGGTTCGACCTCGTCGCCGCAGTGTTCGGGCTCGACTTCGGCCAGACCAACCCCGCCACCCGGGTCATCTATGGCCTCGTTGGCCTGTCCGCGCTCTATCAAGTCACCCAGCTGCGTGCGCTCCCCGGGCGCTGGGCCTCCCGCAGGCACGCCATGGCGGCCTGATACCCCAGCCCGCCTCGCTCCCGTGTCCCCCACCGGCGCTGACACGGGAGCGGGCCCGGCCGGACAGGGCGTCGCCTTCTCCGCCCCGCCTCGGTTTTGCTGAACTCGGCCCGGACGTCCGCGCTAGCCTCGACCGGGCTGTCGCGTATCGCTGACAGCAGCGCCGTGCTGTTCCGCGACCGCACCCCATACCGTCTGGCGGCCAGGTCGATTTGGTGCCGCCGCTAGACCAGCCCTTGCTCGATAGCGTCCCCTCAGGCGAGCATGACCCGGACGCTGTATACCTGACCACCGCTGTCGAGCAGTTGGCCACCCAGGCGCCGATGATCGTCACGAGCTGCCCCTCGGCAATGAAGGGCTGGACGCAACTAGCCTGCGGGCTGGGGAACGGGCTTGCTTAGTGCCCAGCTGGCGTGGGCTTGCCTACTGAGCGGCTGGCCCGCTCGGCAGCTGCAGTGATGTTGCGGAGCATCCCGCCGAATACCACGCCGTGGAACGGCGATATGGATCTCCAGTATGCGTGCCCGGCGAGTCCGCGTGGCTGGAAGATAGCCCGCTGGCTGTAGGTGGTCATGCCGTCATGGTCTCGGCCGACCGCCATTTCGAGCCAGGCCAGGCCGGGTAGCTTCATCTCCGCGCGCAGCCGCAGCAGCGATCCCGGTGTGATGGCTTCGACCCGCCAGAAATCCAGCGCGTCGCCGACGCGCAGGTGCCGCGGATCGCGTCGGCCGCGGCGCAGCCCGACGCCGCCGGCGAGCCGGTCGAGCAGCCCGCGTACGGCCCATGCGGCTGGGAAGGAATACCACCCGGTCTCACCGCCGATGCCCTCGATGACTCGCCACAGTGCCGCCGGCGAAGCGCGGACGGCACTGATGCGCGCGTCCACATAGAGCGAGCCGCCGGCCCATGACGGGTCGCTGGGAAGCGGGTCGCTGGGAGCGCCGGGCGTGGCCGCCGATGACCAGCGGGTAGAGACTTCGCCTTCGCGGGTGTGCTGCAGGGCCAAAGCGATGGCACTGTCGAGAGGCACAAGGCCCTCGGGCGGGTCCGGGATGTATGAGGCGATGTCGTGCTCGGAGCACACGACTTCGTTCCTGAGCGATTCGACCAGCGGCATCGCCAGGCCGGCCGGCACCGGCGTCACCAGTCCGACCCACAGCGACGACAGCCGCGGCGTGAGCAGCGGCACCGGAATCAGAACCCGCTGCCGCAGCCCGGCCACGCCGGAATACCGGTGCATCATCTCCGCATACGTCAAGACGTCCGGACCCCCGATATCGAAGCGGCGGTTGATGTCAGGAGGCAGCGCCGCGCAGCCGACGAGATAACGCAGCACATCCTGGACGGCGATTGGCTGAATGCGGGTTCCCACCCACTTCGGGGTGACCATCACCGGCAGCCGTTCGGTGAGATAGCGCAGCATCTCGAACGACGCCGACCCGCTGCCGATGATCACGGCAGCCTGCAGCGCGGCCGTCGGCACATCCCCGCCTAGCAGGATGTCCCCCACCTCTGCCCGCGAGCGCAGATGCGGTGACAGGCCGCTGCCATCGCCGGGGACGATGCCCCCCAGATACACGATGCGCTTGACCCCAGCGGACCTGGCGGCATCGGCGAAGATGCCCGCCGCATCGCGGTCCCGCTGTTCGAACGACGCGCCAGTGCCCAGCGAGTGGATGAGGTAATAGGCCACATCGACACCCTCCAGAGCGCGCCGCACGCTGGTCCCCTCCAGTGCGTCGGCCGCCGCGACCTCGACGTCGCCGGACCAGGGCCGGTCGCCTAGCTTCCCCGGGTCACGAGCCATGCACCGGACGCGATACCCAGCGAGCAGTTCAGGAACTAGCCGCCCGCCAATGTATCCCGATGCCCCAGTGATAAGGCAACGCAACGGTGATGGTCCGGGCCAGCGCGGCGTTGAGGGGGACGATTCGGCCATTTTGGCGGTTCCTCGCCGGTCTCAGCGTCTGGCCCTGCGCGAGGAGCGCCTGGACACCGCGCCCACTGCCGAGTCGGCCCGGCTGAGCAGTTTCGCCGTACGGGTGGATGGGTCATGGCGTTCGGTGGCGACGGCGAGGCGGTGGACAAGCAGCCGGGCCAGCGGCAGTGCGATGGCCAGCAGCAGCCAGATCCGCAGCCGGGCAGATAGAAAAACCCACATGCTCAACGTCCCTTCCTCTGCTTCCCGGAAGCCGGGCATGTCTCAATATGTCTTCGCGGCGCTACCCGCAGCGCGGCGCGCTAATCACCGCGCGGGCGAGGCTGGTCCTCGCGCGCTGCGGGGGATGATCATGACGTCGTGCAGTTCCTGGCCGCCGGGCGGGGGAGCGGGCGTGGGCCGTGCCGGGGTTTGCTGGCTGGGCTGGTGGGTAGCCGCCGCTGGATGCCAAGCGAGCCGGGAGGAGCAGCATGTCATCTGATGCCATCGTCGTGCTGAAGGCCGATCACAAGGAAATCCGCGACCTGTTCCGGGATTTCCGGGCCGCCGGTGACAAGGCGGTCAAGAAGAAGTCGAAGATCGTGGGGCAGATCATCGAGCTGCTTACGGTGCACACCTACATCGAGAATGAGGTGATGTACCCCGAGGTGTGCGCGCTGCTCCCCGAGCTCAAGGACGACGTGCTGGAGTCCTACGAAGAACATCACGTCGCCGACGTCTTGTGCATGGAGTTGGCGGCCATGCCGGCCGGGGCGGAGCGCTTCGATGCCAAGGTCTCGGTGCTGATCGAGAGCGTCACCCATCACATCGAGGAGGAAGAACAGGACTGGTTCCCCAAGGTGCGGGCTGGCCTTGGCCGTAAACAGCTACAGGACCTTGGGGCCAAACTCGAGCGGGCCCGGGAGAAAGCGCCGAGGTCGCCAGCCCAGCCCAGTGCGCTGAAAAAGACCGTCGACGCCATCATCGCCTGACGGGCAAGTACACCTGTCTCAGCGCAGACGGCGGAGCGCGCGCCTCGTCCGGCACATCCACTGCCCGAAAGACATCACGCTCCCCTCACATCGCACAGCCCGCCCCATGAGCGTGCCGGGGCACCTGAACGCGGCCCGATCGTTGACACGAGTTCTCAAAGGCACAGTCGGCAGCTGTGGGATCGGGCAGTTCGGCAGCTACGAGGAGATCATTACGGGGGGCAGCTTGAGGGGCAGAATGGTGCTAGCGGTTGCTTGTCTGAGCCTGTCTCAGCTTGTGTGAGCTAGCGAACGGCCTGGTCAGGCCGCATTTGCCCTGGTCAGGGAATGCCTGAATAGATTCATGGCATGCAAGAGGCCAGGGGTTCGAGTCCCCTTAGCTCCACTACAGTTCAAGCGACATGATTCGAACGCTAAACCGGTGACCATCACCCTCATTGACGGGCACTTTGAGGGGCAGGTCGG
>Ga0070712_100002765_pt1 | contig 10846 bp, 10 predicted proteins | sample LARL81metaG_FD_71396 | JGI IMG/M metagenome (GOLD analysis project Ga0070712, IMG submission 71396) | Corn, switchgrass and miscanthus rhizosphere microbial communities from Kellogg Biological Station, Michigan, USA - LAR L8-1 metaG | ecosystem: Host-associated > Plants > Roots > Rhizosphere ...
CGCGCCCGTATGGCGGCTAACGAGTCGTCTGCGGCCAGCTCCGTTCGTACCGTGAACACGGCTCAGGTCACTTACCAGTCCACCTATCCGACCACCGGCTATGCAGCCACCCTGCTCGCCCTGGGCGGACCGATCGGTGCGGCTTGCGTGCCGCTGCCAGCGAGCGCGTGCTTGATCGATAGCGTTCTGGCCAACAACGGCAACCCGGCCGGCAGCGGTAAGAGCGGCTATCGTTTCGTGGGCACCGGCACTCCGGCAAGCTACTACATCCAGGGCAACCCGATCACCATCGGCCAGACCGGCAATCGCAGCTTCTGCTCCTTTGAAGATGCGGTGGTGCGTACCGACCCGGCAGGCGCGGTTGTGGCCGGACAGCCAGCTTGCGCGGCTCTGAACCCGCTCAACCAGTAAGCACAACTCTGGCTGCTCCTTCGGGAGAACCCAATGGGCGGAGGAGAAATCCTCCGCCCTTTTGCTTTTTGAGACTCTTTCTGTTCGCACCAACGGCCCGGTTTGGGAGTGAGGCTTGCCAGAATCCGTCATTGCGCTAACAGAAACGGACGCCAGGCTGTGGCAGAGTAACCAGGTGTTGTCGCCTGAGCTGTATTTTCAATGTCTTAGATCGTGACCATGGTCATTCCTTTAGCGGACCGATGGCCGTCGGAATGCAACATAGAGAAGTGAAACAGGCGAGCAGTGCTTGGGGCAAGACTATGAAAATGAGCCCGAAACAAACAACACGGGGATTTTCGCTGATCGAGTTGCTGATCGTGGTCGCGATCATCCTGATCATCGCGGCGATCGCCATCCCGAGTTTGTTACGGGCACGCATCGCGGCGAACGAATCGTCAGCGGCCAGTTGCCTGCGGACCATCAAGAGCACTGAGTATTCCTATTACTCGGCCTATCCGGCGATCGGCTATGCCGTGCAGTTGCAGGACCTGGGTGGAGCGTCGCCATGCACACCCTCTCCCGCAGGCGCATGTCTGATCGATTCTTCCTTGGCTGGCGCGATTGCCGGTACTAATGGGAAAAACGGGTTCGTATTTGCGGCTACTGGCATCAACGGCGGCTCCGCGACCAACGGTGACTTCGTTGCGGCCGCAGCCCCGGTCACTGTGTTTAAGACCGGCATCAAGAGTTTCTGTTCCACCAGCGACGGGATTCTGCGATCCAATCCCGGCGTCGGCGGCCTCCCGGTGACAACCGCACCGGGCTGTATCGGATACCCGGTGGCGCAGTAGTCTTCGTGCCAATGTGAGACACGGGTGTACCAATTTGATTTTGCAGGCTTGGCGAAGTACCTGGGGGAGGGTACATAGCTGAGGAAGGCCAGGATGAAAATCCTGGCCTTCTGAATTTCCCCGGCATTGCCGCGTTCGAGCCGTAGTTACGATGGTACTTCTGCCGGCTTCCGCACCTTGCAACCGCGCGCACACCTTTGCTTATAATTTCTCCAGAGTCGACTCATGTCCGCGATTGAAATCAACGGTCTCGAAAAAACATACAGCGTCGGCTTCTGGCGCAAGCGTCCTAAGTGCGCGCTGAAACCCCTTCACCTCAACGTAGAAGAAGGCGAGATCTTCGGCTTCCTTGGCCCGAACGGCGCCGGCAAGACTACCACGCTCAAGATGCTCATGGGCTTGGTCTTCCCTACCGGCGGATCCGCCCGCATTCTCGGCATGGATATTAACGATCCGCAGATGAAGGCGCAGATCGGATTCCTGCCCGAGCAGCCCTACTTCTACGACTACCTTACTGCACACGAGCTGCTGGATTACTACGGACGTCTTTCGGGAGTGTCCGGCAAGGAACTTCCGCCGCGTATTGAAAAAGTTCTCGAACGCGTGGGATTGAAAGACATCCGCGGCGTGCAATTGCGCAAGTTCTCGAAAGGCATGCTGCAGCGCGTGGGAATCGCACAGGCCATCCTTCACGAGCCGAAGATTGTGTTCTTCGACGAGCCGATGTCCGGGCTTGACCCCATGGGACGGCGCGAGGTTCGGGATCTCATGGAGCAATTGAAGCTGGAAGGCAAAACAGTTTTCTTCTCCACGCACATCCTCTCCGATGCTGAGGCCCTTTGTGACCGGGTCGCGGTGATCCATCAGGGCGAATTGCGCGCAGTGGGAGCCGTGGCTGAACTAACTTCCGGAGTGCAAGGCAAGATCGAAATCGTGTGGCAAGGGACAAGCCTTCCAGCTTCGATTAAAGCGCTGGGCGCTGAGTGTCACGTGACCGGCGACACCGTACGCGCCGTGCTTTCCGAAGAAAGCCAGGACCTCGCCGTGGATGCTCTGCGGCGAGAGCGGCTACACATGATTTCACTGGTGCCGGTGCGCACGACCTTGGAGCAGTACTTCGTGGAAAAACTGAAGCGGTCCGAAAAGACTGCCGGGAGCCTTGCATGAATCAGCGGATCACCTCCATCGCTTCGAACACCTTCCGCGAGGCCGTACGCGACCGCGTGCTATACAACCTGATCGCGTTTGCACTGCTGCTTTCGGGAGCGGCTGTCCTGGTCGGGCAGATCTCCATCGACATCGAGAAGCTGGTCGTCATTAATCTGGGCCTGACGGCGGTATCGCTTTTCGGCGTCGTCATCGCGATCTTCATCGGTATCGGACTGGTCTCGAAAGAAATCGAGAAGCGCACGCTGTACACCGTGTTGTCGCGCCCGGTGCGCCGTTGGGAATTCATCATCGGCAAGTTCTTCGGGCTGGCAGGAACGCTGGTGGTCAACGCCTTCTTCATGGCGATTGGTGTGTTCGGCGCCCTGCTATACGTCGCGCATAAATTCCAGGCGCCCGACGGATGGGTACTGGTGGCCCTGTACTTCATCATCCTGCAGTTCCTGATTATCTGCTCGCTGGCGTTACTGTTCTCGTCGTTCTCGTCGCCGCTGCTGTCGGCGGTGTTTGCGTTCTCGCTGTTCGTGATTGGCACATTCTCTGAAGACCTGCGCAACTTTGCTGCGATGGCGACCGGCGTGACGAAGTGGCTGGCTACCGCGGTGGCCTACATCGTCCCGAATTTTTCGGCGCTGAACATCATCAGTTCCGTGGCACACGCGCAGCCCGTTCCTTCGCAACTGATTGTCTACAACACGGTCTATGCATTGCTGTACGCGGGTATGGCGCTCTGTGGGGCCGTGCTGATCTTCCAGCGACGCAATCTGAAATGAACGGATCGCGTAAAGTTACGATCACGGCTACGGTGCTTCTGGTGGCGTGCCTGGCCGGCTCCATCGTCTTCCTGCGGCGGATCGATCAGCTGCGCACCAGCGCGACTCTCGAAGACGTGCTCTTCATCACGTCTCCGAAGGCCGTGAAGCGCCTGAGCCTCGGATACGACGGCTTGCTGGCCGACATCTACTGGACGCGCGCGGTGCAGTACTTCGGCGGCCGGCATGTCGCGGGAGCAAGCCATTTTCGGATGCTGGCTCCCCTGCTTGAAATCACGACCACGCTTGATCCGCACCTGGTGGTCGCCTATCAGTTCGGCGCGAACTTCCTGTCACCGAAGCCCCCGAACGGCGCGGGCATGCCCGAGAAAGCCATTCAGTTGGTGAACTACGGCATCCAGAATAATCCGAACGACTGGAAGCTCTACTACGAACTCGGCTTCATCTATTACATGGACGTGAAGGACTATGCCAAGGCGGCCGACGCCTTCGCGCGCGGTTCGCAGATTCCCGATGCACACCCGTTCCTGAAAGTCATGGCGGCGCAGATGGCACAGCACGCCGGCGACACGCAGATGGCGCGGGCTCTGTGGACTACCACCTACCAGAGCACACAGGACAAACAGATTCGAGGTAACGCGCTGGCTCATCTGCGAGCTTTGCAGGTTGCCGATGAAGTGGCGGCGATCGAAGCGCTTGTCGGGCAATACAGGCAGACCACTGGTCGCACGCCAGCCTCGCTCGACGAATTGGTCGCCGCGAATTATCTGAAGTACGTGCCACGCGACCCGGCGGGTCATCCGTATCGTTTGGTGGATGGAGACCGCGTGGAAGTCGAATTCCCCGATGAGATTCCATTCATTGAAAAAGGCGCGCCGCCCGGATACAAGCCGCCCCGGCCCAAGGATCTGGAGAAACTGGGCGCTCAATAAAACGGTTTTGCTTCGGATCCGTGAGGTAGTCGTCTCGACGTGAGTGAGTTAAGCGGAACGCTCGGACTGCCGACGGTGTCTTTGTGGTTGAGGAGTTGACTTGAAGAGGTTGCCGCTCCGCGTGCTACTTCCGACCCTGGCAGCAATTGCGTTTGCCGCCTTGTCGTTCGCCACCACGATTCAAAACCAGGTTATCGAAATCGAGAGCCAGCCACCCACTTCCAACGGTGCGATTGGCTGGGGAGAAGAACCCACTGATATTGGCACGCCTGCAGACGCATTGCTTCTCGTTCTAGGATTTCCTGCGCTCATTGCCTTGATTCCCCTGGGCCCTCTCGGGTATTGGGTGGACTTCTCTGAGCCAGTTCTGCGCACGGGGTGGGGCCTTGCTGTAGTGGGCCAGTGGTGGCTGATCGGCCGCTACTTTGACGTCCAGCGCGGACTTCTCTCGCACAGTCAAGTGGGCAAGTTCGTTTGGCTTGACAAAATGCTGTTCGGGGCAGCCATGTTAGTCGGGGCTCCCACAGCCGTAGCTGGCCTATTAAGTCTCGTAGCTTGCTCCTGGATCATCTCGGCCTTTGGAGCTATGTCATCTATACAGGCATAAGCTTCTGGGGATCAGTTTCTGTTATGAGTGCATTGCGCTGGCGATCAACTTCATCGTGGACCGCTGCAGAACTCGACTCCATCCATCTCTCATAACGTTGAAGTCCGACCCCCAGAAATGGGACATGCGATACCATCCTGCGAGTGTCCGCGAACAAGAAAAGGCCTGAACTTCTCAGAACAGTGCGCGAATGGTGGCGACAGAGTGCCGCCGAGATCGGCACAGCGTCCACTGCTCGCCAATTCGCAGCGGGACTCTGGGGATTTCTTCGCGAGTCGACGCCCGAGCAGCGTCGTCGCCGCTATGGCGACGTCGAGTACGACTGGGATCACCGCGTCGATACAACCAGCGCTACTGTTGGATGGCGTGACCGGCTGCTGGGCGTTTTTCATTCAGCTTATCAACCGACCGAGCCCGCCCTGTTTCACGAGATGATGGCGGCGCTAAATGTCGCCTTCGAGGATTTCACATTCATCGATGTAGGCTCCGGCAAAGGCCGCACGCTCTTAATGGCGTCGGACTACCCGTTCCGGCGCATCGTGGGCGTTGAACTGCTGCCCGAATTAAACCGAGTGGCCGAAGCCAATCTGCAGAAATACAAGTCGGAGGCACAGCGCTGTTTTCAGCTCGAGAGCTGCTGCACGGATGCGCGCCAATATGCCTTCCCTGTCGAACCCGTGGTGCTGTACCTGTCCAACCCTCTGCCTCGCGCCGGGCTTGGACAGGTGATTGATAATCTCGAGCGATCGCTCGAAAAACACCCACGCAGTATTCGCGTGCTCTATCACAATCCCATTCAAGAAGACGTGCTGTCGGCTCGGGGCTGGCTGAAACGAACGGCGGGCACGCATCAATTCTCTTCGTACGAAAGCCGCTGAGTTACTAATTCCACGATTGGTTCTTCAGAGTGCTTTGAGCAATTCTGTACAGCGATAACCGTATTTACCCTTCCTCGCGGTCTCGGGAAAAATTGTTGCGGTGATCCAGCGTGGCATTCCGCGCGCGGACACCTCGCACTGTGACGTGTCTCGCAGGCGAATCCTTTTTCTACGTTCTCGGAAGGCATGGCACAACAGAATGCACTCGTTTCCACTCCCGCGTCGAGCCGCTGTGGGTCAGGCTGCCAAGGTCTCGACGACTTAATCGGCGGCGGATTTCCTCGCGGCCATTTTTATCTGCTTGAGGGAGAGCCCGGCACCGGCAAGACCACGCTCGCGCTGCAATTCGCGGCGGAAGGACTGCGCAAGCAGGAAAAGGTCCTCTACATCACGCTTTCAGAATCGCCGGCCGACTTGCGCCTGGTGGCAAATACCCACGGCATTCGGCTTGAGGGCGTGCAGTTCGTCGAAGTGCGCCCCAGCGACGAAGACTTGCGGCCCGACGGGCAGTATTCCGTATTCCATCCTTCTGAAATCGAACTCAACGACCGTCTGCTGAGCATCGTCAAGGAAGTGGAGCGCTTCAAACCCGACCGGTTGGTGATCGATGCGCTGTCAGAAGTGCGCATGCTCGCTAAGGATCCCTTGCGTTACCGGCGCCAGGTGATCTCTCTGCGGGAATTCACTCCGCCGAATTGCACGACGCTGTTGCTGGACGATCGCAGCAGCCGGCACTCCGAGCTTGAGTTGCACAGTATTGTCCACGGCGTAGTGATTCTCCAGAAGGTGCACCGCGAGTACGGCGCAACGCGCCGGCGGGTGGAGATTTCCAAGCTGCGCGGCTGCGCCTACCGCGAGGGATACCACGACTACATCATCCGCACAGGTGGAATCGACGTGTTTCCCCGCCTGATTGCGGCTGAGCATGAAACCGGGAACCAGGACGACAGCGTGGTGAGCAGCAGCATCGTGGAACTCGATGCTTTGGTTGGTGGCGGGCTTGATCGTGGAACCAGCACCCTTTTGCTCGGGCCGGCCGGATGCGGAAAAACGACCATCGCCATACGCTGGCTTACCGCGGCGGCTGCGCAGGGAGAAAGAACGGCCGCATTTCTATTCGAAGAGACGGTCGAGACACTGATGCGCCGCGCGCGTGGTCTTAGTATGGACCTCAAGCCTTATCTCGATTCGTCGCACGTCAAGATCGAGCATTTCGATCCCGCCGAAATGTCGCCCGGTGAATTCGTCGACAAGGTGCGCCAGCGCGTTGAAGACGGGGTCAAGGTCATCGTCATCGACAGCCTGAATGGATTCTTGCAGGCCATGCCCGGCGAACAATTTCTCGCCCTGCACCTGCACGAACTGCTTACCTACCTGAACCATAAGGGAGTGGTCACGCTGCTGGTGCTCGCGCAGGCCGGAGTGATTGGTGCCAATGTGCAGACCCCAGCCGACGTCAGCTATCTTGCCGACAATATTCTGGTGCTTCGCTACTTCGAAGTCCAAGGAGAAGTGCGGCAGGCAATCTCGATGATCAAGCGGCGCAGCGGCCCGCACGAGCATACGATTCGCGAACTGCGTCTGGGGCCCAAAACCATCCAGGTGGGCGAACCGCTCACCAACTTCCACGGCGTCCTGACCGGAATCCCATCACTCATCGGGAACGGCAATGGATTAAAACTCGATGAGTAGCCGCACTGCTAGCGAAACCGATGTGCTGATCCTGGCACCATTCGGAAAAGACTCGGCGTTGATTGAGGGCGTGCTGAGCCGGTCGGGCGTGTCCGCCATCGCGGTCGGTGCTGACGAGATGGTAGCAGCGATTCCGGAGCAGGCCGGCGCCGCCATCATCGCCGAGGAAGCGCTGCAGAACGACATCATCAACGAACTAGCACGCAAGCTGGAGACACAGCCGACCTGGTCTGATTTTCCGATCATCGTGCTTACCGGGGGTGGCTTGAGTACGGAGGCCACTGAGGTCGCGGTCCGCTCGCGTGCACCCCTGGGCAACGTCGCCTTGTTGGAACGGCCATTGCGCGCGGCAACCATGATCAGCGCAGTTCGTACTGCAATGGCGGCGCGCCGGCGCCAATACGAGGTTCGCGATCATCTGCGCGAGCGGACCGCCGCCGAGGATGCCTTGCGCAGCGCCCGCGACACTCTCGAAACCATCGTCGAGGACCGCACCGTGGCCTTGCGGCGACTGTCGGCGCAATTGTTGAAGGTGCAGGACGAAGAACGCCGCCGCATCGCGCGCGAACTCCACGACAGCCTCGGACAATATCTGGCTGCGATCAAGATCAACCTCGGCCTGCTTGCTTTTGGCCACGGCGACCAGACGGCCAATCTCAACGAAGTCCAGCAATTGCTGGACCGGGCAATCGCAGAGACGCGTACGCTGTCACACTTACTGCATCCGCCGTCGCTGGACCTGGCGGGATTTGCTTCCGCCGCGAGTTGGTACGTGGAAGGCTTCGCCAAGCGCAGCGGGATCCGGGCGTCGCTGAAACTTCCTGAGAATCTCACCCGCTTGCCGGTAAGCGTCGAGACGGCGCTCTTTCGCATCATGCAAGAAGCGCTTACGAACGCTCACCGTCACTCGCAAAGCCAGGTCGTCGAAATTTCGCTCGCTGTCGATGACGCTCTCGCCACGCTTACCGTGGTGGATTTTGGTAAGGGCATTCCAAAGGAAGTGCTCGACGGGCTCAACCATTCGGGAACAAACGTGGGCGTGGGCTTGGCCGGCATCCGCGAGCGCGCCAAGGAGTTGGGCGGAACCTTCGAGGTCGAGTCGGGACCAACCGGCACCACCCTCAAAGCCAGCGTACCGCTCGCCGCACGGAATGCTAACGTGTTCGAGGCCGACCCGCCTTCGCAAATCTATTCCTCGCTGGTTAGTTGATCCGCCCGGGCATCAACCGGGAATCCTGCCTGCAATCTGACATATTAGAAATGCCGGAAGGGTTTTAATCCGCCTGAAATCTTGCTGGTTCCCTCGGGAAATGACGATGGCTTACAATAGAGTTTCCACAGCAGGCCGTACGAGCCCTGGGAAGATCATCCCCGCCCGCTGCATCTTGACCTTTGCCGGAGAGTAGCCCCCGCGACAACTCAATCGTGAAAGCGAAACTCATATCGCACTTTCTGTTCCTCGCATTGGGTTTGGGCCGCGCCTCGGCCGTCTCCCCGGACTTGCATGCGCTCGCTCAGGCCGTCGACGAACACTACAACCACCTGCGCAGTCTCCAGGCCGAGTTCACCGAGACCTATAAAGGTGCCGGGATGGACCGTTCGGAATCCGGCACCCTTTGGCTGAAAAAACCCGGCAAGATGCGGTGGGAATACCGTTCTCCAAGGGACAAGCTGTTTCTCAGCGACGGCAAGGACGCCTGGTTTTATGTGCCCGGCGACAAGCAGGTTCGAAAGACGCCAGTGAAGAAATTGGACGACTTACGGTCGCCGCTGGGGTTCCTGTTGGGGAAGACCCGCTTGGAGAAGGAATTGCAGGGCTTAGGGTTTGCTCCGGACATCGCGCCGGTGGATCAGGGAAACTATGTTCTGCGCGGCGTTCCCCGTGGGATGGCTGACCGTATCACTCAAATTTTGCTAGAAGTTACGACCGACAACCGAATCCGTCGCATTCAGATTGACGATGTCGACGGATCGACAACCGAGTATCGTTTCAGCCAGCCGAGGGAAAACGTCGCGATTGCCGACAATATCTTCCACTTCGCCCCTCCCCCCGGTGTCGAAACGATTGAAGGTGAGATCGGCCCCTGAGAACGGTTTCGGGGTAGCGCAAGAAGGCAAGTCTGCCTCCCAAAGGCCTGCAAAAGTGGCTGAAAAACCGGGTACTTTCGAGCATCCCGGGGTAGGACTTTGGAGTAGGACCGGCGTACAAATGAGATAGCGTACCAATGTTAGACTTGGGCAATACCCCGGGTCAGTAACGGTTACCGAAATGGCGGAATTCCTCGTAAAACTGGCGGATGAGCGCGGCCATGTGACCGAACAGCTCGAGCATGGCTTTTCGGAGAGCGAAGTCCGCGAGCGCGTTGCGCAGCAGGGCTACCTCGTCTACTCCGTGAAGCCGCGCGGCATGTTCAGTCCGGGACGCGGCATCGGCCGCGGGCGAGTGGGCCAGGGCACCTTCCTGATTTTTAATCAGCAATTCTTAACTCTGATCAAGGCCGGCTTACCGATCCTGACCGGCCTCGAGTTGCTGATTAAGCGTCAGAAAGACGCATCGCTGAAGGCGGTTCTTGAAAATGTGCGCGAGCGGGTCAAGGGCGGCGAGTTACTCTCGGACGCGTTTGCCGCGCAAAACATGTTTCCCAAGATGTACACGACCACGCTGATGGCGGGCGAGAAGTCGGGCAACATGGAAGAAGTGCTCGGCCGCTACATCGCGTTTCAGCGCATCGCGATGAGTTTCCGCAAGAAGCTGCTGGTGTCGCTGGTCTACCCGACATTGCTGATTTCGGTCGTGCTGATCATGATGGTGTTCCTCGTCACGTATGTAGTGCCGCAGTTTGCCAAGCTCTTCGACAACCTGGGAGCGAAGCTGCCGACGATCACGGTGATCATGCTCTCGATCGGCGTCGCGGCGCAGAAGTACGTGGTGTTTTTCGTGGCTGGCCTCGCGCTGTTTATTTTCCTGTTGTGGCGCTGGAAGAACACTGACAAGGGCGCGGAGATCATCGACGGCGCCTTGATGGCGTTCCCTCTGCTGGGCGACATTCGACTCAAGTACCAGGTTGCGAGCTTGTCGCGCATGCTCTCGACCCTGCTGCAGGGCGGTATACCGCTGGTACCGGCGATGGAGACGGCGGGTGCATCGATGACCAGCCGGAAAGTTTTGAATGGCGTTTCCGCAGCGGCGAGCCGCGTGCGCGAAGGCCAGGGACTCGCCAAGAGTCTGGAAGAACAACGGATCTTTCCCGATCTTGCGGTCGAAATGATGGAAGTCGGCGAATCGACCGGCGCATTGCCGGCGATGTTGAATTCGGTGGCGGAATTTTACGAAGAAGATGTGCAGACCGCGCTGGGCGCGGCCATGGCATTGATTGAACCAATCCTGCTGATCTTCATGGCGATCTTCGTGGGTGGAGTGCTGATTTCGCTCTACCTTCCGATTTTCACTTTGGGAGCAGGCGTGCAGTAGAACTGGCCGGCGGCTGTACGGGGGGAACCGGCAGGCGCCAGAAGGTAGATGGGCATTTTTGCAATGGCGGACAAGAAACCA
>Ga0070712_100002766_pt1 | contig 10838 bp, 7 predicted proteins | sample LARL81metaG_FD_71396 | JGI IMG/M metagenome (GOLD analysis project Ga0070712, IMG submission 71396) | Corn, switchgrass and miscanthus rhizosphere microbial communities from Kellogg Biological Station, Michigan, USA - LAR L8-1 metaG | ecosystem: Host-associated > Plants > Roots > Rhizosphere ...
ATGCGCTTAGGCTGCGCACGCTCGCGCACCGTCGGCGGAAGCTAGAGTCCTAGTTCTTCTTTCGCTTTCGCGATCTGCTCACGAACCCGCTCGGGCGCGGTGCCGCCGTAGCTGATGCGGCTTCGCACGGACGCATCGACGCTGAGCACATCGTAAACGCGCTCGTCGATGCGGGCATCGATCTGTTGGAGAACGTCGATTGGCAGGTCGGCGAGTTCGCAACCGCGATCCTCGGCGGCCTTCACTGCAGTGCCCGTGATATGATGCGCCTCGCGGAACGGCACGTCCGCTTCCCGCACCAGCCAGTCGGCGAGGTCGGTTGCGGTGGAATAGCCTTGAGCGGCAGCCGCGCGCATGCGCTCCGGCACAAACTCGACGGTTTCAACCATTCCGGCAATTGCCTCGAGCGACAGGATCAACATGTCGCGCGCCTCGAACACCGGTTCCTTATCGTCCTGCATGTCCTTCGAATAAGCGAGCGGCAAGCCCTTCATCGTCACCATAAGGGACGTGAGGCAGCCGACGATCCGGCCACTATGTCCACGCACCAACTCTGCGGCATCGGGATTGCGCTTCTGCGGCATGATCGACGAGCCGGTGGAGAATTCGTCGGAGAGCTTCACGAAACCGAACGGCGCGCTGGCCCAGATGATCAGCTCTTCCGCAAGACGCGACAGGTGCAGGCTACATTGAGCGGCAGCCGACAAATAATCGAGCGCGAAATCGCGATCCGAGACGCTGTCGAGGCTGTTCGACGTCGGCCGCTCGAAGCATAGAGCATCGGCGGTCGCGTGCCGATCGATGGGGAATCCCGTGCCGGCAAGTGCGGCGCTTCCCAACGGACATTGATTCATACGCACACGCGCGTCAGCAAAACGCGACACGTCCCGGCGCAGCATCTCGAAATAAGCGAGCAGGTGGTGGCCGAGAGTCACAGGCTGGGCGACCTGAAGATGCGTGAACCCGGGCATGACCGTTTCGGCATGCTCCACGGCTCGGCTGACCAGTACGCGCTGAAGATTGCGAATAGCGTCAACTGCCTCGTCGCATGCCGCGCGTACCCACAGCCGGAAATCGGTCGCGACCTGGTCGTTGCGCGAGCGCGCCGTATGTAGCCGGCCCGCCGCCGGTCCGATCAGCTCGGCCAGTCGACTCTCGACGGTCATGTGAATGTCTTCGAGCTCGACGCGCTCAGGGACTCCGTCGCGCTCATATTCGGCGGCGATCTGGTCGAGGCCTTCGGTTATTGCCGCAGCATCGGCCCCGGTGATGATCCCTTGATCGCGCAACATCGCTGCGTGCGCCTTCGACGCCGCAATGTCCTCGCGCCATAGCCTCTTGTCGAAGCCGATCGACGCATTGATTCGCGTTATCAATTCGGCGGGGCCTGATCCGAAGCGGCCGCCCCATGTACGCTGAGAAGGAGGGCTTTTTGCCATGCTTCGCGCCCGTGCCACGCGTACGGAATACGGTCAAACGACGATCAGGGACGACGCCGGCCGCCGCAGACGAATTGAGGGCCATGCAGCGCGGGGAAGAAAAGTGCGCTGCATGGCCCTCGTACCCGTTCCGCCCTTTTGGAGCAGCTGCCGTTTCCGAACCCTTCACCGCAATGCGGTGAAGGTAGCATGGCCCGGCCCCGGCACGGGAAAGCTTGATCAGAAGTTCACGGTCACTCCTGCGTAGAGGTAGCGGCCGAGTGCATCGTAGCTGCCGGGATAGGTGTTTCCGTTGCACGGACCCGATGGGCAGGCCCCACCGGAGCTGGAGACGAGCGGCGGCTTCCGATCGAGCAGGTTATTCACGCCCAACCGGAAGTTGTAATGGTCGCCAAGATTGAACGTTGAAGCGAGGTCGAAATAATCCTGCGCCGCAATTGTCGCACCGAGAAGAGGCGGTGTTCCATTCAGGCTCGGATTATCGCTAAGCCGCTCATTCTTGACTCTACCGACGTGACGCCACTGAGCCGAAAGCCCAAGACCAAACGGCATCTGAAGCGTCGCGCGAAGCTTATGCTTCCACTTGGGCATCGGTGCGCCGCTAGACACGGTGCCGCCGCTGCACAGACTACCGTAGTAGCCCGCGCAATCATAGGGTTCCGAAATCCCGTTGTCCGTGACGTATTTGCGGAGATACGTACCGAGGAAGGTCAGCGACAGGTTTCCAACACGACCAAGACGCTGACTGTACGACGTGTTCACGTCGAAGCCGTTCGTCTTGATCCCGCCAACGTTGGTCGGGAGATCATTGACCCAGCCGTTTGGCGTCAACCAGAGCGAACCCCCAGGATCGCGATGAATGAGGCCGCACGAAGCTGGCGTGAAGGTCGCGGTCGCCTTAGCCACGCAGTCGGCGAGGATCGCGTCTGCGCCGAAACCTTGAACCGCGCCCTTGAGGTCGATGTTCCAGTAGTCGATCGTTAAGGCGAGACGTGGGATCCAGCGCGGCTGGATCACGACGCCGACCGTCTTGGTGGTCGCCTTTTCGGGCTTGAGGTCCGGGTTGCCTCCGAGAAGGCCATTATACTGTTCGGCGGGATTCGCCGGCGTGTTTTGTCCCACCGTCAATCCTTGTGCGATACAGCCGTAGTCCGTCGCAGCGATTGTGATCCCGGCGCACGGGTCGGTGCTTCCGTCCAGTCCCACGACGCCCGGGGTGAACAGCTCTGCGATATTCGGAGCGCGAACCGCACGGTTGTAGGATCCACGGAACCGGATGTCCCTGACAGGCGCGAGCTCAGCCGAGAGCTTATACGTATCCGTATCGTAGGTACGGCCAGTGCTCAGCTTGTAAGCCGACCGGCGATAGCCTGCACCAAACGACAGCTCTTCGATGAACGAATGCCGGATGATCGGGATTTGCGCTTCCGCAAAGGCTTCCAGGACCCGGAAATTACCACTGACCGGAGGTACCGGGCCGCCGGCGCCGGCTAGATCCCCCGTCTGGGCCTCCTGGTCCGGATTGAGTGTCAGCGACTCCTTTCGGTATTCGACACCGGCATTGATTCCAACACCTTCGTCCGACCAAGGCGTCTGAACGCCGGCTTCGCCCAGCGCGCCCGTAACGTTGACGTCAGCGACCTGTTCCGAAGTCTGGCCGGTGAAGAGGGCGTCGACACTGAGATATTTAACTGCCGCAGCGGTTGGCGTTCCGAACGGATTGTACGGCACACAAGCCAGATCTGTCCCATCGAGAACGGAACGGCAGATCGGATCGACGACGCCCGGGGTGCGAGGATCATCGACCACGTCCAGTGCTCGCCTCAGTCGAGCAATCGAAAAGTAGCTTTTGTTAGCTGCCGAGTAGTCAGTGCGGCCGTACTGATAGTAAGCATCGTAAGAGAAGACCTTGCTGAGGTCGCCCTTGGTGCCGAGCACGCCGCGATAGCTGGTGTGCGTGACGTCGTAGATCCGAGGCCCGCCTTCGACGTTGCGGCGGAGAAGCTGCATGTAGCCGCGGTTGAAAGTCCCGCCGAAGCCGTTGTCGAAGTCAATCGGAGGAGCGGCCGGGTTTCCCCCAGCCGGAGCGTCGGGGGTCTGCGGGTAGTTCCCGAGATAGCCGTTGACCAGGTTGCCCGGTGCGCAGATCGCTGCGGCGGCCGACGGCGTCAGGAATGGGTTGTCGCAGTTCATGGTCAGCGTGTCGCCGAAGTCACCCGACGGCGCGATCTGCGCCAGCGTGTGGTTGTCCATGAACATGAACTCGAGATACGGCTTGACTGCCGGCGTGACCTCGTAATCGGCGAAAACGCCTGCCGAATAACGTTCGTCGGGTCGTTGGTAATAGTTCAGCGGAGCGAAGTTATAGAGGTTCAAAGCCGCCCCCGCCGCAGCGGTGACGCTGCCGTCGGGATTGATGCGATACCCCTGACTCACGGAATCGTAGAAATTCCCGAGCGGACCTGCCGTCTGCGAGCCGCCGCACCGTAAATTAGCAGAGTCTTGAATGACGCATTCGCTGTAATTGCGGCTGCTCTGGAGGACCGCATCGACCTTGCGGTAGCCCAAATAGGCGACCGCATGGCCGCGGCCGTCAGCAAAGGCGGTGCCCATCGAAACCGTGCCGTCGAACGTGCCGCCATTGACCGAATTGCCCTTCGCCCCAAGATAGCCGCGGCCCGCGAGAATGCTGTTAATCGTCTGCGGATCGCCCGCGGCGGCGCAGCCAGCACTGGCCTGAGGAGCGGCACAATTAAGTCCCAGACCAAAGTTCTTGTTGTTGTGCTGATAGAAGCTCGCCTGGCCGTCGAACCGGATGCCGGTGAAGTTGGTGTCCATGATGAAGTTGACGACACCCGCGACCGCGTCCGCGCCGTAGACCGACGAAGCGCCGCCCGTCAGCACCTCGACGCGCTTGATCAGCGCCGAGGGGATGAGGTTGAGGTCGGCAGACTGGTTCGTAGTTGCTGGATCACCGGGCGTGAGACGCCGGCCATTGACCAGCGCCAGGGTGCGCTTTGGACCCAGATACCGGAGGTCGACCTCCGCTGTTCCGCTCGCGCCGTTCGACACGCCCGAGGTTTGGGCAGCGCCGACCGACGGCAGCTGGTTGAGGAGGTCTTCGACGCGGGTCGTACCCGTCAGCTTGACGTCCTGGTTGGTGACGACGGTCACCGGCGCCGCCGACGTCAGGTTCGGCTGCGGGATGCGGGTGCCGGTAACGACGATGTCCTTGCGGGCGTCGGTCGGCGCGCCCTGCGCGTTGGTCGACGGAGCCGGCTGAGCTTCGACCGGCCCGTTCGGGCTTGCCTGCGCATCGGTCGGCGAAGCGTCTGCCTGCGGTGTCGCCGCAGTCGAGGCGTCCTGCGCGTAAACAGGAGCGGCGATAGCGGCGACACCGGCCATCAACGTGGTCGAGAGCAGGCGCTGGCGGAAATTGAGCATCTTAGGATAAGCCTTTCAGGTTTGTTGCCGCTACGCGCCGGGACGAATGCGCGACGGACACGGCGAAGCGCCGATCGGCTGCGAAAGACACGCAGGATCAGAGCGCTTGCGCCGCAAGGTGAGTGGCGATTGATTTTTCACCGAAGTCCCATGTTGTGCAGGGACCACCTTCAAGCATGGCGCGCGCGCTTATGAAGGCACTTGCGGGCGAGCCGCCGATTGCGATGGCCAACTGTTCAAATAGAGGTCGAACGTCGAAAACCGGCTGCCGAACAGCAGTCGACAGCCCAGGATTTCAGGCCCATTTCCGGCCCCGCGGCGCTTATTGGCTTAGGGCAGCCGCAAGTTGAGGCTTTTGCGCCACAGCTCACTGACGCGCTTTTGCAAAATCAGCCCCTAAGCGCCGAATATGTTGCGTCGAACTGTCGCCGCTTGGAATTGCAATGAACGTCCTTCGCATTCTTACCGTCGACGATGAGGTCTGGGCACTTCGACGGCTAAAGCTGCTGCTTCAGGCGATACCCTTTGTCGAGCTCGTCGGTGAGGCGAACTCGTGCGCTGAAGCGCTACTCGCAATTTCGACGCTCCATCCGGATGTGGTGTTGCTGGATATCAAGATGGGGGATGGCGACGGATTCGGAGTCGTCGAGACGCTTGCGGGTACGGCAAACCCGCCAGGGATAGTCTTCGTCACCGCTTTCGATCACTTTGCTGTCCGCGCGTTCGATACGGCGGTGATCGATTATCTCCTGAAGCCTGTGGAGCGCGAGAGACTTGCGAAGTCGCTCGGCAAAGCGCGCCAGCTCCTGAAAGCAGGCGAAGCGGAGCACAGGCTAGCCGAGATGCACGAGGTGGTAAGAAACCTGCGTGCGGCCGCGGCCGGCCGCGGCGACGATCCGTACGACACCGAATTCTGGCTTCGCGGGCCTGATGGACTCATCCGGGTGCCGCTGGAATCGATTGAGTGCGTAAGCAGCGAAGATGATTACGTCGCCTTCCATACTCCCGGTGGCTCTCACCTGATGCGCGGTTCGCTTCGTCAATTCGAGTCACGGATTGAGCCGGGCCACTTCGTTCGCGTGCACCGGCGTTGGCTCGTCCGTAAATCGGCAATTGCAGAACTGAAGACGCGCACCGCCGGCGGATCCCAGGTGACGCTTCGGTCGGGAAGAAAGATGCCCGTGGGACGCGTATATTTGAAGCGGCTGCGCGACACGCTGAGGCGCTCGAACGCATCCACCCAATTCGACGTTTGAGGTCCGTAGGGAGACAGGACCAACATGACCGAGGTGAAGATCCTCATCGCCTCATGCCCGCTGTCCAATCGTGATTAGCCTCCTGAAAAATTTGCCTGCCCGGGAATAAACCCGCGCGCCCCGCAGTCATGTCATCGCGTGTCTAACGAAAGGACAAGCGATGCTTGACGATTTGGACGGCAACCGCCGCGGCTTTCTCAAATGCATGGCGTGGGCAGGAACCGGCGCCTTGTTCGCGTTCGATGGCGGTCTGGCGAGCTCGATCGGCCTCGACAGCGCACTGGCCGCGCCGCTGCGCCGCGCTGCAACGCAGCCCTTCACCTTCGTCCAGGTGAGCGACAGCCACATCGGTTTCAACAAGCCGCCGAATGCGGATGCCCGGGCGACGTTCCGGGAAGCGATCGCCAAGGTGAAGGCGCTCCCCGTCCAGCCCGATTTCATCATCCACACCGGCGACGTCTCGCAGCTCTCGCGCGACGACGAATTCGATGATGCCGACCAGATGCTGAAGGCCACCGGGCTTCCGGTCTTCTTCGTTCCCGGCGAGCACGACATGCTCGATCCCGACGGTGGCAAAGCGTTCCTCCGGCGCTTCGGCAAAGGGTCGAGCGGCGCCGGCTGGTACAGCTTCGATCATCGCGGCGTTCATTTCGTCGCCCTCGTAAACGTTGCCGACCTGAAGCCAGGTGGCATGGGCAATCTCGGCGCCGAGCAGCTCAAGTGGCTTGCTGCAGATCTTGCCGGCCGGTCTTCGTCGACTCCGATCGTCGTCTTTGCCCATATCCCGCTGTGGACGGTCTACGCCGACTGGGGTTGGGGCACCGACGATTCCGCCGAGGCGCTGAAGCTGCTTGCCCGCTTCGGCTCGGTGACCGTCCTCAACGGCCACATCCACCAGATCACGCAGAAGGTCGAAGGCAGAATCGCGTTTCACACGGCGCGTTCGACGGCCTTTCCCCAGCCGGCACCAGGGACGGCGCCGTCACCGGGACCGCTTAAGGTCGCGCCTGAGCAGCTCCACGCGATGCTTGGCATCACCGACGCAATGTTCGTGCGCGGCAACGACCGCATCGCGCTGATCGACTCCACGCTTTCCGCATGAACCCCAAAGGAAGTTCCATGACTCGTCCGTTCAAGATGCTGACGTTCCAGGCTGCCACGCTCGTCGCGGGCGCGCTCATGATGTCCGCCGTGTCGGTGATGACCAAGGCGGCTTCCGCGCCCGTGACTACCGCGGTGCACATTGGCAATTTTACGTTCAAGGACCCAGTAGTGACGGTGAAGCGGGGGACAACGGTGACGTGGACCAACGATGACGACATCCCTCACACGGTCGTTTCCAAGGACGGAATCTTCAAGTCCAAGGTGCTCGACACGGGAACCCAATTCTCCTTCACCTTCGCCAAAGCGGGACAATTCGGCTATTTCTGTTCCCTCCACCCGCGCATGACGGGCACCATAATCGTGAAGGCTTGAGGACTGGGCGTGAGGCCGTGAAGAAGATTGCCCCCCTCCTCCTCTTCAGCCGGCCCGTCCAGGGTGCGGCGCCGGGCCCAGTCTCCCCCGGCGCCGCCCAAATCGACGATTTCAAGCGTCTGATCCTGCCGCACCTCGACGGCGCCTATAACCTTGCCAGCTACCTGACCCGCGATCCGGTGCTCAGCCAGGACATTGTGCAGGATGCCTATCTCCGCGCATTCCGTGCGTTCGCTCAGTTCCGGGGCGCCTCGCCGCGCGCATGGCTGTTCACAATAGTCCGCAATTGCTGCCGCAGCGCGCAATCCCGGCCCGGCGGTGCGGTCGCGCTCGTCGTTCATGAGAGCAGCCTCAGCGACGATGAGGCCTTACGAATGCAGCAGGAACCCGACCCATCGCCGTCGCCCGAGGACGAAGTCATCCGCAAGACCGAGATCAACCGCCTGCGCCAGGCGATCGAGGCGATGCCCGAGCCATTCCGTGAAGCCATCGTCCTGCGCGAGCTTGAAGACCTTTCCTATGCGGAAATCGCAGAAGTCACCGGCGTGCCGATTGGGACCGTCATGTCGCGCCTCTCGCGGGGACGTTCCATGCTCGCGACGGAGTTGTTGCCCGCAGCGAAAGCCTCGAACGAACAGTCAAGGAGCGTGAAGTAGATGTCCGCCTGCGCAGATCAGGAGTTGCTGCTCAGCGCCCTTTTGGACGGCGAGCTCGATGCCGCAAACACCGCGCTCGTCGAAGCGCACATGCTGCGCTGCGAAGGCTGCCGGGAGGAACTCGAGCGACTTTCCGCCGTGCGATCGCTGTTGCAAGCCGACGGCATGCGACTTTCGGCGCCTGACTCACTTCAGGCGAAAATCCTCGCACTGCCGGAGCTGGCAGTCGCACAACCCAAGCCGCAGCACCGCCTCCCGGGATGGCTCGCTCCAGGTGTTGCCGGCGCGATCGCCGCTTCCTTCGCAATGGTGACGTTCGTCGGTCCGGTGCAGCAGCAGTCGTCGCTCGACGGCCAGATCATCTCCAGCCACGTGCGGTCCCTGCAGCCCGGTCACCTGACCGATGTGCAAACGACGAACCAGCACATCGTCAAACCCTGGTTCAATGGGAAGATCGATTTCGCGCCGCCGGTCCCGGAGCTCGCCGATCACGGCTTTCCTCTCGCCGGCGGGCGCCTCGATTCAGTGAACGGGAAAACCGTCGCGGCGGTCGTCTACCACCGGCGGCTGCACACGGTGAATCTGTTCGTATGGCCGGGGGAGGGCCGTAAAACCAGATCGTCAGTTCAGGACGGTTTCGCACTTGAGGAATGGAGCGACGACGGACTGAATTTCGCGGCGGTGTCGGACATTCCCGCGGGCGAGCTGCGGCTGTTCAGGGACCTGTACCGTAGCCGGTCGAACCTGACGCCCGTGGCTGGTACCTGATTACGCACCCCTCCCTATAGACAGTGGCGGGCGCAGGACATTCAGCCGCGCGGCGTAAGCGCGTTGCGAACCGCCTTTTGGAGGGCGTCGGCGCGGAACGGCTTCGCGAGCAGCGGAGCGTCCGGCGCCGTGCGCTTGACGGCTTCTGTCTCACTGTAACCAGAGACAAAGAGGATCGGCTGGTTCGGGTGCTTGTCGCGAATTCGATTGGCGACCTCGGCTCCCGACAGGCCGGGCATGATGAAATCGACGACCACCAGGTCGGGCGTTTCTCGGTCGATCTTGGCGAGGCCTTCGCGGCCGTCGCTCGCCTCGCGCACACGGTAGCCGCGCTCCTCCAGCGTCGCCACGATGAATCCGCGCACGTCCGGATCGTCGTCGATCACCAGGACTGAAACCGGCGCGAGCGGAACGGCCGCGCCCGCCGGTTCTTCCGTCGCCGCGGCGGCTTCGACGATGGCCCCGTCAGCCTTGCGGAACATCAGCTTGACCGCTGTTCCCTTGCCCGCAACGCTTTCGATCCGCGCCGAGCCCCCGGACTGCTTCGCCATGCCATAAACCATCGACAGGCCGAGGCCGGTACCCTTGCCGACTTCCTTTGTCGTAAAGAACGGCTCGAAGGCGCGCTCGGCGATCTCCGGCGGCATGCCCAGACCCGTGTCGCTGATTGTCAGCTCGATATAGTCACCCTCCTCGAGATCCGGATCGTCCTCGACATGGACCGGCTTCGTCGCGAAGGTCAGGATGCCGCCGTCCGGCATCGCATCGCGCGCGTTGATCGCGAGGTTGAGGATCGCGACTTCGAGCTGCGTCGGATCGGCCATCACCGGCATCATCGCCTCGTCCAGCTCGAAGCGCTTCTCAATGCCGGGACCGAGCACGTTCCTCAGTAGCGGCCGCATGTTCTGGATCAGCGGCGCGACATAGGTCGGCGTAACCTCTAGTCGCTGTACCCGGCTAAAGGCGAGGAGCTGACCGGTCAGCCGCGCCCCGCGCTCGGCGGCCGCAAGCGCGTTCTCCGCATACCGTTTGAGTTTTTCTTCGTCGGCGCGCTTGGCGATGATGTCGAGGCCGCCGACGACGACCGTCAGCAGATTGTTGAAGTCGTGCGCGATGCCGCCCGTCAGCTGGCCCAGCGCCTCCATCTTCTGGCTTTGCCGAAGCTGCTCCTGCGCGACCTTGAGCTCGGTGATGTCGCGCGCCTCGAACAGCAGGTAGATGATCTTGCCGTCGGCCCCGCGCACCGGCTGCACCGACACGTCGAGATAGGCGGTCGGAACGCCCTCCCGGTCCATCCGCACTTCGGTGGTGAAGACTTTCCCGCGCGCCGCGGCCTTGATGCCCTTCTTCATCACCGGCACGTGCTGGGGAAATGCCTGCATGGTCGGAGCATCCCAGAGCTTCCTGCCGATCCCCTCCTGGGGATTGGGGTGCCGCCAGATCTCGCGCCTGTTGTTGACGGCGAGGATGGTGCCGTCGGGGCTCAGCAGCACCATCACTTCCAGCGCCGCCTCGAAGACCGCGCGGAACTGCGCCGCTGAGGCCGCGAGCTGGGCGGTCTGCTCCTCAACCTGCCGCCGAAGGTCGAGCTCCGCCTCCTTCCGGAGCGTGATGTCGGTCGCGACCCCAATGTAGCCGATCAGCTCCCCGTCGCCCCCAAAGCGCGGCTGCGAGACCGAGCGGAGCCAGCGATACTCGCCGTCCGCCCGCCGATAGCGCCCCTCGAGCGTGAAGACGTTGAGCGACGCCTCCCCGGCGATGCTTTCGGCAACGATCCGGTCATGATCGTCGGGATGGAT